>Ga0209972_10002259_pt1 | contig 15899 bp, 10 predicted proteins | sample NOAtaG_7_FD_187302 | JGI IMG/M metagenome (GOLD analysis project Ga0209972, IMG submission 187302) | Freshwater lake microbial communities from Lake Erie, under a cyanobacterial bloom - NOAA_Erie_Diel1S_2200h metaG (SPAdes) (version 2) | ecosystem: Environmental > Aquatic > Freshwater > Lake ... | reverse complement strand
GTTCGAGGATGACCGCTATGTGGGCAGATTGCGCTACACGGAGATTATGATTGTCAATGCCAGGCGCAACCTGGAAGGCATCCACCATTTCGTGAGTTCACGCTACCTGCGGAATTATCTGGGGGAATTCTGTTACCTTACGAATCGCCGCTACAGCGGAAATCAGAAAGTTGAACACATGTTCGGTTTGTTTGTCAGCAAGGCATGGAACCTGCCGTATATAGTGGAGGCTTCCGACTAATCTGGAATTTCCACTTATCCAACGGTGAAATCACCTGCTGATTCCCGCCGCAACCCCCTTCTCAACCCATCGTCGCCCGTTTCGCCAACACACCATTCCTATCGGAATCAGTGTCTCATCACCTACTCCCTGCGGCGAAACCAATAGGATATCTCGTTCACGAAATCCCCATCCCCATAGCTATCAGAATTCTGCTTTTGAGCCAGATTCTTCTATGCTCATATACGATGCGGGTTGAAGTGGCTGTTAAAATAAATACTTCGATTAGGCTTAGCGCTGAATCATGAAGCGTTGTGTTCCGGTTTCAGTGCACAGGAAATAGGTACCCACAGCCAATCCGCTGAGATCGAGCGATTGCATGCCGCTGCGCAACTTACCATTGAGCAGGTTGCGGCCACTGGCATCGTAAATCTGATAATCGGAGGGGATCTCAACGTCTACATTCAAAATTCCGGCTGAAGGGATGGGGAACAAACGAAAACGCGTCTGGTTCAGAAAATCAGAAGTACTGCTTGAGCCAAATTGCACCTGGTTGCTGCGCAGGCGGCTGTTGCGGCTGTTCGTACAGGTTGCGCTGCCGATCAACCCTATAAAGTATTGATTGGTTCCGCTGGGTGGATTCAGATCTGAAAAACTAAACTTATTCGCAGCCAGTCGGTCTAATTCTGTAAATGCCTTTCCTTCATTGCTCCGGAAAACGATATAGCCGGTAACCAGCTGCGTTCCGGCATAAGGCGACCAGGCCAGGTTGTTCTCCCCGTTCACTCCCTTGCTCGCGGTGAGATGCATGGTGGTGTGGATATAATAGGCCGATTCAGGATTCACATTTCCACAGGAATCTTCTGCCTCGATATAATAGCTATAGGAGCGCTGCCTGGGAATGGAAGTACTGTCGATATAACGGCCGGCTGCGCTGTAGGGCACGGTGGCAAAACGCGCGTATTGACCAAATGTGCTGGTTTCGCGGTACAAATGGTAACGCTTGGTGCGTTGCCCTTTGGTTTTGCTCCATGAGAGCTCATTCATGCCGCTAAGGCTATCATTGGTCACGGCGCATAGCACTTCCACATAGGGTGTAAGGATGTTGAGGGTGAGGGTGTCAGAATTCCGGGTGCAACCGTATACGCTGTCGGTGGCGATGGCGTAGTTGATGCCGCTGTAGCTGGCCATTATTTTGCTGCCAAAACCATACGGGTACCAGGAGATGCGCTGTTTGCTGGTGGTGCTCAGGTACAGCGTATCGCCGAAACAAAACGTGGTGCTGCCGCTGGCTTTGATATCGGGCTTGGCAACGGTAATTTCGGCAATATTCATCACATTGCTCGTGTCGACACAACCGCTGTCGCTTTTCGCAATGAAATAGTATTTACCGCCCTTGCGGATGGTGGTTTCGCTCGTTGTATCCTTGTTATTCCAGCGCCCGGGTACGAGACTCACGGCCGTGAGTTTCAGTTCTTGTCCGCTGCAAAAAGTGGTAGAAAAGTTATTGCTGTAGATGTATGGGGTATTGTAGTCTATCGTCACGTCGACCGAAGCCGTTGTATCCCAACAGCCATTCAGATCGCGGGCAAAAGCCTGGTAACGACCGGTGGTATTGATGAAAGCTGAAGTACCGTTCACCGAATTGTTCCAATATACCATCGGACGGCCAGTTGTGAATTTGGCATTCAGTATGAGGGAATCACAGGCGAAAAACTTTTTTGCGCTGGTTGTCAGTTCCAGGCCGAAAGCATTAGAAAAGCAATCGGTTGAGTCGAAAGTCCACTGCGCCTGCAACTTGGGCGCTTGAAGCAATAGGACCGAAAGAAAGAGGGTACTAATTTTTCTCACCTATGCATAACCCCCGATCCGCTGAAAAGATTTTGCCGGACGTCATTTTCACGCCATCTGATGCATAAAAAACCCTGAAGACCCAAGCCGGTAAATAGTTCAGATTAATTGGCCGCCAATTGTTCACCGCCGTTCGTGGCAACTATTTTTGACAGGCGCAATAGCAGATCACCGGATTGCGGCGGTCTAAATCTGACAGCTTGTCAGTTGTCGCGGGTCTGGCAATATCTTTGACACCGCATCTGGCAGTATGGCACCTGAAGAAAAAGACGATTTCAATACGCTTGAAGGGGACGAAGTGCAGCAGGACAGCAACCCTGCTGAACAAACCGAAGACAATACTTCCGGGACACCCATCGAGAACCAGCCTGAGACAGGCGCTTCCGATGCTGAAGATCCGGAAATGTTCAAAAACAAAATAAAAGACCTGGAAGAGCGCTATGTGCGGCTCTATTCTGAATTCGACAACTACAAGCGCCGTACCACCAAGGAGCGCGTTGAGCTGATACAAACTGCAGGAAAAGACATCATCGTCAGCCTGCTTCCTGTACTCGACGACATGGAGCGCGCCTTGAAAGCCAGCGAAAACGCCACCGATATCCAGGCTCTTCGCGACGGGGTTTCATTGGTACATAAGAAATTTGCAGCCGCTCTGGAGGGTCTAGGCCTGAAACCCATAGCTGCGATTGGTGAGCCGCTGGATGTGGATCTGCACGAAGCCATCACCAAGGTACCTGCTCCCAGCCCCGAACTCAGCGGCAAAGTGATTGATGAAGTTGAAAAAGGATATACCCTCAACGGCAAGGTGATACGGTTCACCAAGGCTGTGGTGGGAGCATAAAACCCATGGCAAAACGCGATTATTACGACGTGCTGGGCGTGGCCCGCAATGCGACGGCAGACGAAATCAAAAAAGCCTACCGCAAGCTGGCCATTAAATACCATCCGGACAAGAATCCGGACGACAAGGAAGCGGAAGACAAGTTCAAAGAAGCTGCTGAAGCTTACGATGTGCTTAGCAATGCCGAGAAGAAGCAGCGCTACGACCAGTTCGGCCACCAGGGCATGGGCGGTGGTTTCAGCGGCGGAGGCGGCGGCTTCAGCATGGACGATATCTTCAGTCAGTTCGGCGACATCTTCGGCGACAACGACATGTTCGGCTCTTTCTTCGGCGGCGGTGGTCGCCGCGGTTCGCAGCGCCGCTCCGTCGGATCGAATATCCGCATCAAACTCAAGCTCAGCCTCGCCGAGATGCGCAGCGGCGTCGAAAAGAAAGTGCGCTATCGCCGCATGGCCGACAGCCGCGAAAACACCTGGGCCGAATGCACAACTTGCGGTGGTTCAGGGGCTGTGCGAAGGGTAACCAATACCTTCCTCGGTCAAATGGCAACCAGCAGCACCTGTCCGGAATGCAACGGACTCGGCCGCAGCTTGCGCAGCAAAGCCAAAGGAGCCAACGAATACGGACTCATACCGGAAGATGCTGAAACCAGCATCCGCATACCTGCCGGAGTAGCCAACGGCATGCAATTGTCTGTCAGTGGCAAAGGCAACGACGGCCCCGGTGGTGGCGTGCCCGGCGATCTGATCGTGCTGATTGAAGAAATCGAACACGAAGAACTCAGCCGCGACGGCAACCATGTTATTTATCAGCTTTGGCTCAGCTTCCCCGAAGCTGCATTGGGCGCTGCAACAGAAGTTCCGACCCTCGACGGAAAAGCGAAAATCAAAATTGAACCCGGCACACAGGCCGGTAAGGTATTGCGGCTGAAAGGCAAAGGCTTCCCCGACCTCAACGGCTATGGAAGCGGCGACCAATTGATATACATCAACGTATGGGTACCGACCAAGCTTAGCAGCGAAGAAAAGGAAATCCTCCACAAACTGCAGCAAGGAAAGAACTTCACTCCCGCTCCCGGCAAGGAAGACAAAGGCTTCTTCGACCGGATGAAGGATTTGTTCTGAAAGTATTCTAAACGCTTTCTAAACCGAGGGAAACCAGGCCCATGAAAGGTTACAATGTCAAAAACTGGAAAGAGGCTTTCCGCTTCAACCGGCACGACACCCTGCGCAGCCTGTTGCCATTGCTCATCCTGTTCGGCCTGTACACTTTCGGGGTAGACTGGTGGCTGAATCACAACCTGGCTTACAAGGAACAACCGGTACTGCGCAACCTCGGCGTTGTGCACGGTTTGCTTGGTTTTGTCATTTCCCTCTTGCTCGTTTTCCGAACCAATACAGCCTATGATCGCTGGTGGGAAGGGCGGAAACTGTGGGGCAGTCTCATCAACGCGAGCCGCAACCTGAGCCTGCGACTAGACGCTGCCTTGCCTGCAGATATGGCCTCAGAGCGCGCCTGGTTCCGTCGCTACATTCCTTTATATGCAGCGGTTCTGGACAGGCATTTGAAATCCGAAACCCTTGAAATGTCTTTGGATGAAGATTTAGAGGAAGACCCTTTGGACCGCAGCGGACATTTGCCCAATCAGGTTGCGGCGCGTTTGCAAAGAAGGGTTCTCACCTTGCTGCGCAGCGGACAGATTGAAAAAGATATGCTCATTCCGATTCAACAAGATCTGGGCACTTTTACCGATATCTGCGGCGCTTGCGAACGCATCAAAAACACACCCATTCCCTTCAGCTATGCTTCTTTCATCAAGCGATTTATCCTCTTATACCTCTGCACCTTGCCCTGGAGTCTGGCTGTAACGCTCAACTATTGGAATATCCCGGTTTTGCTTTTTGTGATGTATGCCTTGAGCAGCCTGGAGGTGATTGCCGAAGAAATTGAGGAACCATTCGGCAACGACCCGAACGACTTGCCCACCGCCCGCATGGCCGAACGTATCCGCAGCGATGTGCAGTCGATTCTGATGTGAATACGCTTCGCCAATTTCCGCAAGAACCCTGGTTTCTGTGGAAAGCAATCCGACTTTCCGCTTTCGAAATTCACAATATTAACTTTGTCGCCACATGCCAGATATCCGTGTAACTGTGATCGACCGGGAAGGGAAGGAACATCAACTCGAAGCTCCTACCGACATGAACCTCAACCTGATGGAGGTTTGCCGCATGTATGAGTTGCCTGTAGAAGGCCGCTGCGGCGGCATGGCCATGTGCGCAACCTGCCAGGTTTATGTACTAAGCGACCATAGCCTGCCTGAAGTTTCAGATGCCGAGCTGGATATGCTCGATCAGGCTTTTTTTGTGAAAGACAACAGCCGGCTGGGTTGCCAGCTGCATATGCATCCCGAGCTCGACGGACTGCGGGTGCAGTTGGCTCCGGAAGCTTGAAATGGGCTGCGGTAAAGCGCTGCGCTGCGCTTTATCTTTGCCCACTGTCTTATGGCCATTTCGGTTGAAAACCTGAGCAAGCGCTACGGCGAACAATGGGCTGTGAAAGAACTCAGCTTCAGCGCCGGCAGCGGCGAAATTGTTGGCTTCCTGGGGCCCAACGGTGCCGGAAAAAGCACCACCATGAAAATCATCACGGGTTACCTGGCGGCCGATGGCGGCTCGGTGGAAGTTTGCGGACTGAACCCTGAAAACCAAGGCATGGAAGTGCGCCGCCGCATCGGATACCTGCCTGAACACAATCCACTTTACCTCGATATGTATGTGCGCGAATACCTGGCCTTCGCCGGCGGCTTGAGCGGTCTGCGCGGTAAACATCTGAAAAAACGCGTGGATGAAATGATCGACATCACCGGGCTGGGTCTGGAATGCCACAAGCATATTGCAGCGCTCAGCAAAGGATACAGGCAGCGTGTCGGACTGGCACAGGCGCTGATCCATGATCCGGAAGTGCTGATTCTCGACGAACCCACCAGCGGCCTCGACCCCAACCAGGTGCTCGATATACGCCAGCTCATTACCGCCCTGGGCAAGGAAAAAACCGTCATGCTCAGCACACATATCATGCAGGAAGTGGAAGCCATCTGCGACCGTGTGGTGATTATCAACAAAGGCCAAAAGGTTGCCGACGACCGCCTGGAAAACCTGCGCAGCCAAAGTGCAGGCAATCAATCTGTCCGGATTCAGTTTGCTTCCCCGGTGCAGGAAACTTTCCTTCAACAAATCGGCGAAGACATCCAATACGCACATCTCGGCGACAACCGCTGGCGCCTTACAGCTGCTGATTCCAACCTGCGGCAACGGGCCTCCCAATTCGCGTTAAAACACAACCTCGAAGTGCTCGAACTGGCCGCAGAACGCAATAGCCTGGAAGAAATTTTTCAAACCCTGACCCGCCGTGTGGACGATATATAAGAAAGAAATCCGCAGCTTCCTCAGCTCGCTGATCGCGTATGTGGTGATGGTTGTATTCCTCACCGCCATCGGTCTTTTCATGTGGATGATCAAAGGAACCACGGTTTTTGATCTTGGCGTTGCCGGCATGGATGTGCTGTTCCAATTCGCACCGCTCGTTTTTGTTTTTCTGGTTTCTGCCGTTACGATGAAGTCGTTCGCAGAAGAAAAGCGCCTTGGTACCCTGGAAACGCTCACCACACACCCAGTCAGCGATTGGGGCATCATCTTCGGGAAATTCCTTGCCGCGCTTAGCCTTCTGGTGTTTTCGCTCATCCCCACCCTCATTTATTATTTCACCATCCACCGCCTGGGCGACCCTCCCGGAAACCTCGATACCGGAGCAACATGGGGCAGTTACGCCGGTTTGATTCTACTCGGTGCTGCTTACGTTTCCATCGGACTCTTCAGCAGCGTTATGACCGACAACCAAATCGTTGCACTCATTCTCAGCATGAGTCTTTGCCTCGCTTTTTACCTCCTATTCGGTCTGGCGGGTGAAGTAGAATGGATGCAAGGCTTCGACCGCGGCCTCGAATGGTTCGGGCTTGAATACCATTACCGCTCCATCAGCCGCGGCGTGGCCGACACCCGCGACCTGATGTATTTCTTCAGTTTCGTGGCCGTTTTCCTTTATCTGACCAAATTTAAATTCTCTGCGCGCAAATGGTGAAAGAGAAAAAAAACAGGCTCCCCCGCACCCAGGCACTCATCGAACTGGGCGTCATGTTCGCCGTGGTGATTATCCTCAACCTGCTGGCCGGACAATATTATACCCGTGTGGATCTCACCGCTGAAAAGCGCTACACACTCACCGAAACCAGCCGCAAACTCTGCGGACAGCTGAAAGACCGTGTGTATGTGAAGCTTTATCTGGAAGGCGAAATGTCGAGCAAATTCAAGCGCTTCCGCAATGAACTGCGCGATGCCTTGTATGAATTCCGGGAAGCATCCGGAGGCAAAATTGAAATCGAAATCACCGATCCGCTCGAAGGGAAAGACAACAAGGAAAAGAGCCAGATCCTGGAGCAGTTTGAAAACCGCGGCCTGATACCGGTGCGCGATTTCGAAAGCGAAGGCATCGACGAAAGCCGCTTCAAACTGCTGGTACCGGGCGCGGATGTGGTGTATAAAGACCGCGAATTCAGTGTCAACTTCTTCCAGTTCGACGTAGCCAAAGACCCCGAAACGAATATCAACAATGCGGTGCAGGGGCTTGAATACGAACTGGCCAATATGGTGCGGCGTTGCATCACAGAAACGCCCAAAAAGATAATTATCGCTGAAGGCAACGGCGAACTGGAGCCTGTACAATTGGCAGACCTAACCCGCGAGTTGAGCCAATACTACGCAGTGGAAAGGATGAACCTGAATGTAGCAGACCCGGAATCGGCCAGGCCTTTTCAGCTCGACCTGGCGCGCAATCCGGACAGCGCCGGACTGATGCTGCTCGAACTCATGCAGCGCCGCCTCAACCTGGCCGATGCCTTGATCGTCGCCAAACCGCAACAGGATTATTCAGACGCCCAACTCTTCCTGATTGACCAATTCATCATGAAAGGCGGCAAGGTATTGTGGATGGTTGATCCGGTGGCTGCCGAGATCGACTCCCTGGAGCGCAATCCGTTTATCCTCGCAACAGACCGCAACCTGGGCAACCTCAATGCCCAATTGTTTGAGTATGGGGTAAGCCTGAACCCGAACCTGCTCATGGACCGCGTATGCAACAGAATTCCCACGCCGCGCCGCGAATTCTTTGACTGGTTTTATTTCCCCTTGTTCACCAGCCGCAGCCTCGACCATCCCATCGTCAAGAACCTCGGCGGTGTCTGGTCGCAATTCCCATCTACCCTGCGCGCAAAGCCAAGGCAGGATATCAAAATCACCAACCTGCTCGTCAGTTCGCCTTACACCAAAGTAAGCGGTGTGCCTTCGCGGATAGAATTCCTCAGCACCTATATGCAGGCGCGCGATGAAAACTACCGCAGCACCATGATGGAAGGACTGCAGACAACCGGTGTGCTGCTAGAAGGCACATTCCGTTCGCCCTTCACTTTCAGGCGCAAACTCACTTCTCAGCCCTTCCGCACCGAATGCGTCAACAGCATGATCGTGATTGCCGATGGCGACATCGCGCGCAATGCAGTGATGTTGCGCAGCGGGCAGCCCTATCCGCTGGGCTACGACCGTTTTTCACAGATCACCTTTGCCAACAAGAAGTTCCTGATGAATTGCGTGGATTACCTGGCCGACGGCAGCGGCCTGCTCGAGATCCGGGCCAAAGAATTCCAGCTGCGCTTGCTCGATCAGGCGCGCATCAAAGAGGAAAAAGACTTCTGGATGTGGCTGAACCTGCTGGTGCCCATCGGAACCATCCTGCTCTTTGGCATCGGAAACCGCCTGGTCCGCCGTTACCGTTATGCGCGACGCAAGGCATAGGCGCCCGAGTTTGCTATCTTTGAAACGCATTCATGATTATTGTTACCGGAGCCGCCGGCTTTATCGGCAGTTGCTTAGCCACTGAACTGTACCGCCTGGGTTTTAAAGACCTGGTGCTGGTGGATGAATTTTCACGGGCCGACAAGCTGGCAAATCTGGATGCCATTCCGCAACCGCTGCTGGTTCCGCGCGATGCCTTGTTCAACTGGCTCGAGGGGAAGGAAAACGATATCCAGTTTTTCTTTCATATCGGCGCCCGAACGGATACGGCAGAATTCGATACCGAGTTGCTCCGGAAACTAAACCTCGACTATTCGAAAGAAGTCTGGAACTGGTGTTGCATGCACCATGTTCCGCTCCTTTACGCTTCATCGGCTGCCACCTATGGCATGGGAGAACATGGTTTTACAGACGATCCTGCAGGATTAAGCCAGCTGCACCCGCTGAATCCGTACGGCGACTCCAAACACGCTTTCGATTGCTGGGCGCTGGAACAGGAGCAAAAGCCCTGGTTCTGGGCTGGTTTCAAATTCTTCAACGTGTTCGGACCGAACGAATACCACAAGGCCCGGATGGCCAGTGTGGTGATGCATGCCTATAACCAAATCAAGCAGCATGGCAGCATGAAGCTTTTCCGTTCCCATCGCCCAGATTACCGCGATGGCGAACAGCGGCGCGATTTCATTTATGTGAAAGACCTCTTGCAGGTTTTATTGCATTTCATGGAACACCGCCAAAACAGCGGATTGTACAACCTGGGTACCGGTGAAGCGCGCAGCTTCCTCGACCTGGCACATGCTGTTTTCAGCGCCATGAACCGCCAGCCGGAAATTCAGTTCATTGACACGCCTGCCGATATCCGCGAGCGGTATCAATACTTTACCGAAGCCGATACCACCCGTTTGCTCGCTGCGGGTTACCAGGGCGGTTTCAGAACGTTCGAAAAGGCGGTAAGTGATTACGTACTGCATTATCTGGAACCCGGTAAATACTATTGATGCCCATCTATAAGCGTCTGTGGAACTGGTTACTCCTGCTTGCGGCCCTGTTGTTCATCATCGGTTTCAGGCTTGACCTCACGCGTACACGCGGACCGGCTGCAACGCGCAGCCTGCAATCGGCCCTCGGCACATATCTGGATGAGCAACTTGCGCGGATGCAATCGGCCGCGGCCGACCCGTTGCAAACGGGAACCACGCGCTTCAACCGGCAGATTTCAAAGCTGCAAAAAGAAAATATCCAGGCTTTTTTGTGGAAGCAGGATACGCTGCAAAGCTGGACCAGCAACGCCATTCCGGCCGAAGAACCGGTAAAACTCGCAGGCCAGAGTCTGCAGCGCCTTTCCAATGGCTGGTACCTTGTCTTTCAATCCAATCCGGGCCCCGGGTTGCGGCTTGCATTGATTCTTCCGGTGCAGCACTTGTATCCCGTTCAGAACCAGATTTTCCAGAACGGATCGGTATCCATTCCGGGCGTACAGAATGGCTTCCGCATAGAGCCGGTATGGTTTGAAGGAAGTTTGCCAGTACAGCTGAGCGGTATGAATCCGTTTTTCGTGGAAGCGGAAGACGATGCCCTGCCGGGTCTTGGAGCCTGGCTGATGCTGGCCGGTATAGCACTCGGACTGGTTGCAGGATATTATATCCTCAAACGCAGCTTCCCCGACGAAAACCAATTGGTGGTGAGCACCATCCTGGCGGCCGGTTTCCTGGTGCGGCAACTGTTCGGGCAGAACCTGCTCCTCGGTTCATTCCACAACCTCGAAGTTTTCCAGCCGGAAGTGTATGCCTCTTCCTGGTATTTCCCTTCTTTCGGCGACCTTTTGATCAACACCGTGCTGGCGCTCGGCAGTATCAATGTGGTATACGATCTCTTCGGCAGCCGGATTGCGCGGCCCCAAAACCGGATTTTGCGCTGGTTGCTTGCCTTGTTGTCGCATTTTGCGGTTTTCGCTGTGGCGGGCTTCCTGATCAGCGAAGTGGCCAAGCTGATTATCGACAGTCAGATTCCGTTCGATTTCAACGAAATACACAATGTAAACGGGTACACCTTGCTGGCTTTGTTCATTGTATTCTTGTTCTTCCGAGTTTTCGCCGCTTTCAGCCATTTTCTGGCTCCGCTCTTTTTCCCGGATAAACGCCCTGTCACGGGCATCATCACCTTGTTGGTGTTTCAGGCAATCCCCTTGTTCGGCATTGCCCTGCTTTTCGACAATTCCTGGTATCTGCTGCTGATTACCTGGGGCTATACCCTCTCCTATCTCGCCGGCTTATTGTTCAGCCGCAGCCCGGGCAACCTGTTTTTCTTTTTCCTGCGCCTGGCAGTAGCTTCCCTGGCGCTCACCTTCGTGTTCACCCATTATATCCTTGTCAAGGAACACGACATGCGGAGGCTGCTCGGTTCGCGGATCTTATTGCGGGCTGAACTGCAGAGCCCGGAAACCTTGTTTGCCATCGAGAAACAGATTTCCAAAGACATCGGCATCACCGACTATTTCACCTGTGAAGACATCACCAAGCCTGAATTCGAAAAGCGCCTCCGGCTGATGTACCTCACCGAACAGGCAGAGAACTTCGAAATCGTGGTACTCGATTACGATACCGGCGGCCGTTTCTACCGGCAGGAAAATCCGCTCGATTACCGCACCGCGCGCAGCCTCTACGAAAGTGAATTGTGTCAGCAGGTTACGCCTTCCTTCAGTTATATCAGCGATCACAAGTTTAAAGGCGGTTATCTCGGGCGCTTCGACGTCAAAGAATCCGGCAGAAAAGTCGGTGAATTCTTCATTTTGCTAAAACCCCGCGCCGGGATCACACAAGGCAAATATGCCGATCTCTTCCGCAGCGGCAGCTGGGTTCAGGCTGGAGCGGAGAACTCCTATTCCTACGCGATCTACGAGAACGGCCGGCTGACACGCCGTCAGGGCGAGTTTGGTTTCCCCCTGAAACTTAGCCTGCACACGCCCGATCAGTTCGTCGAAGAAGGCGGCTACTCTCATTACTTCGCCAGGGATGAAAAAGGCGTGGTGATTCAGATCAGCAAACCCGAAAACGCCTTCAGCACCGGGCTCACCATCTTCACCTTCCTGGTTGTTGGTTCGCTCATCACCGTTTTCCTTCTGTACTGTTTGCTCTGGCTGCTCAAGCTCCTCGCAGCCGCCCTGCCGCGCAGCCATACCGCACGCAGGCTGCGGCGCTGGCTGGAGAACCGCTACGGCTTCCTCGATTCAGCCAATCTTTTCCTCGCCTCGCGGATCCAACTGTTCATGGTGTTGGTGGTATTTTTCACCTTCGTCATCACCTTGTACGTTACCATCAATTACGTGCGGGCCACCAATAACAACCGGCAGCAGGAGTTTCTCTGGACGCGCATCCACGACATGGCCAGCGTGATCAGCAACAAGGCCAACCTGGAAGCGATTTTCGGCACATACCGCCACAGTTTGCTGCTCGAACTGAGCGACTATTACTCGATCGACATCAACCTCTACGACCCGCTCGGGCGCCTGGTTCAAACCAGCAACGACCGCATTTTTGATGAAGGCTTCACCGGCAACTTCATGCATCCCGCCGCTTTCACTCAGTTGAAAGAGGAAGGACGCAGCGATCTGGTGCAGAACGAAACCCTCGGCAACCTCAGTTACCTTTCGGCTTATTACACCCTTTTCGACAACGACCTCAACGTAAAAGGCTACCTCAACCTCCCCTATTTTGCCCGTTCGCGCGAGCTCAACCGCGAAATCAGCAATTACGTGGTGGCGCTGGTGAAGCTGTTCGCCTTGGTTTTCGCGCTTTCTGCCATCGTAGCCTGGTTCCTTTCACAACGCATTATCCGGCCATTGAACCTCGTCCGCAGGCAGATGGGGCTGGTGAAACTGGGCGGACGAAACCAGCCGATGGACTGGAAGAATAACGACGAAATCGGTCAATTGGTGCGCGAATACAACAAGATGATCGGGCAATTGGAAGAGAGCCTGGACCGCCTGGCTGACAGCGAAAGACAAGGTGCCTGGAGGGAAATGGCCAAGCAGGTGGCGCATGAAATCAAAAATCCGCTCACCCCGATGAAACTCAGCCTGCAGCACCTGCAATTCGCCTGGAGCCGCAAGGATGCAGACCTGGAGCAGAAATTCAGGAAAACCAGCGATTTGCTCATCAACCAGATCGACGCGCTTTCAAAAATGGCCGAGGAGTTCAGTTCATTCGCCAAAATGCCTGAAGCGCGCATGGAGGTCGTTTCCCTGTCGGATATCATCCACAAGGCCGTGCACCTCTTTGAACGCGAACCCGATTTCCAGATACAGGCCAAACACGCCGATACCGATGCACAGGTCTATGCCGACCCAGATCAGTTGCTGCGAGTTTTTACAAACATCATCAAAAATGCGGTGCAAGCCATTCCGGAGGGACAAGAAGGACGGCTTGACGTAAAGGTCAGCCTCGGAACCGGAACCGTGACCGTATCGTTCCGCGACAACGGCAAAGGCATCGAACCGGCCTTGTACGACAAGATATTCAGTCCGAATTTCAGCACCAAGAATTCGGGTATGGGACTCGGGCTTGCGATAAGCCGGAAAATCATCGAGGTATTCGGTGGCAACATCACCTTCAATAGCAAGCTCTGGCAAGGCACCACGTTCAGCGTGACGCTTCCGCTCTGGCAGGGCGAAAAACAGCTTACCTGAATGCACATCGGCCGGTTCCCCCTCACCCGGCTCATCCTGATGCTGAGCTGCTTCACTTCCCTCCGGGCGCAGGTACGGCCGTATCAGGTGCTCCGGCAACTCAGCCTGCCCTGTCTGAGTGCGGGAACTGTATTGCGCGTCGATAGCCTGCCTGTAGTTCCAGGGAGCCTGCACCTCCGCAACAAAGACGGACAAATTATGGAGGCTCCTGAAGTGGTTCACGGCAATGCCGGCTTCGTTCGCTTTGCACCCATGGCATGTACAGACAGCCTGTGGCTCAGTTTCCGGGTTTACACTGCGCCTTTATTCCTCGCCTACCAGCGCTACAGCCGCGATCTCATAATGCCGCCCATTTACGAAAGGACGGTTTCGGCCAAAATATCGACCATCAACATGCAACGCGAAGGGCCTATTGTCGAAGGTTCCATGTTGCGCGGCTTTTCAAGCGGTAACAACCAGGACCTTGTACCGCTGTCATCGCTCAACCTGCGCATTGGAGGCCTGCTTGCGCCCGGCATCCGTATCAGCGCCGCCATAACCGAGCAGGATGTTCCCTTTCAACCCGAAGGCACGACCCAAACCCTGCAGGATTTCGACCGCATCTATGTGCAACTCGAAAGTGCCCGCGGCAGCCTGGTGCTGGGCGATTATGCCATGGAGGTCGGGCGGGCGCCTTACTTTTTACAATACCGCAAAAAAGTGCGCGGTCTCGAACTGCGGCAGCCGGAAACAGCCAACAGGCCTGCACTCTCCTTTGGAACTGCCATGGCGCGCGGCCGCTTTTCACGCAATCAATTCAACGGCCTGGAAGGCGTTCAGGGCCCATACAGGCTGCGTGGCGCGGCCGGTGAAACACCGATCATCGTTGTCAGCGGCACAGAAGTGGTTTACCTCGACGGGCAGCGGATGGTCCGCGGCCTGCAAGGCGATTATGTGATCGATTACAACCTCGGGGAAATAACTTTCAATCCTACCCGGCTGTTAGGCGCTTACAGCCGCATTGTGGTGGAGTTCCAGTACAGCGACCGCAATTATGTGCGTTCAGTGAGTGCTGCTTCGGCAGAAACAAGCCTTGGCAAAGGCCGTTTGTATGCAGCCTGGTTCAACGAACAAGATTTGCGCAATCAGCCGCTGCAAACCAATCTCGACCTCTTTGACAGCAGCCGCCAACTTGGTGCGCGGGAGATTCTCGCAGCGGCGGGCAACGATCCGGCTGCTGCCGTGATGAGCGGCATACGCTCTGTTGCCGGCTTCGACCCTTCCGGTATCAACTACACCCTGCGCGACAGCCTGGGTTACCGCATCCTGATTCATGCGCCCGAAGTCCGGGCCGGCGAAACGTATTACAGGGCCAGTTTCAGTTTCAAAGGGGCAGGCGCGGGCGATTATGTGCTCGACCGCAGCTCGGCAAACGGGAAAGTGTACCGCTGGGTTGCGCCAAGCGGCGGCAGGCGCAACGGCGATTACGATCCGGTCATCAGTTTGCCGATGCCAGACCGCATCCGCCATCTGAACAGCGGCTGGAATAGCCATTGGCTACCAGTTTCAGCGCGCAGCCGCATGCGTATCCGGGCAGAAGGCGCCATGAGCACCTATGACCGGAATACCTTTTCAGCTGTCGGAGATTCATTGCGTCAGGGTGCCGCAGCCTTGGGCCAGGCAGAATGGGTGCAGGATCTGGGAACCGACAGCAGCTGGCAGCTCATCGGGAACCTGCGCTACGAACATGCAGGAAAGCGCTTCAAACCGGTTGAACGCTTCCGCGATGTGGAATTCGAACGCCAGTGGAACCGCAGCCTGAACAATCCGGCTTACAGCAGGCCGGAAGCCACAGAAGGCATCGGCCATACGCATTGGACCTTGAAAGGAACGAACGGGTTTTCACTCAGCCAGCAATTCGACCGCTATGCATATCAAGGCTTCAAAGGCACAGCCGACCGCAGCGCTTTCCAATACGCACCCGGCAAATTCAAACTTGAAGCGGGGCGCGAACAGGTCAAAATACGCAGCAGCGCACTGGAACGTGCTTTTGAAGCTTACAATGCCGGCCTCACACTGAACGGCAAATCGTCTGTCAACCGCCTGGGCTGGCAAAATGAAAGGAGCCGTTTCACACACGATACCGGCGCGCAGCTCCTGCAAGGCAGTTATGCGTATACACAATTCGAAGCCATGCGCGAAGCGCGTTTCGCCCGCAACTGGCAGTATACCGCAGATCTAAAACTGCGCGACGATTTACAGCCCGACAGCACAACTTTCAATCCGTACACCCGCGCCTGGCAAGGTGGATTCAGCCTGAAGAAGCAAGCAAGTTCCGGTAACAGCTGGCAATTCGATTTGCGGCAACGGAATCTGCAGGTACGCGACACCTCGCTGGGCAATCTGGAAGACGAAAAC
>Ga0209972_10002255_pt1 | contig 15910 bp, 12 predicted proteins | sample NOAtaG_7_FD_187302 | JGI IMG/M metagenome (GOLD analysis project Ga0209972, IMG submission 187302) | Freshwater lake microbial communities from Lake Erie, under a cyanobacterial bloom - NOAA_Erie_Diel1S_2200h metaG (SPAdes) (version 2) | ecosystem: Environmental > Aquatic > Freshwater > Lake ... | reverse complement strand
ATTCTGGTAATAATGGTGAAGTGATTGTATCACTTACAAATAGAGTCATGGTTAGTTTGAGAATACCATTCTCACGGCGATATACTTGGATTTGCTTAGTTCTCCAATCGGCAATCCAATATTCCAATACACCCTGAGATGAATAGAGCTTTAACTTAACTTCGCGATCACGTCTTTCATTTTCTTTGCCTGATGACAGGAGCTCGATCGCAAGATCAGGCGCACAAATTCACGTACAGAGATATCGCCCCGCTTAAGCTGAGATTCAGCGACAATCAACCGTTCGCTTTCCATTACATAGGCATTACCTAATACTTGTCGATAAGCCGCGCGAATGACGAGATCGACATCAGCTTCGGCATGATTTCGCCAAAGTTGAATCGGCGCTGTTTCATCGAATCGGCTAACTCCAAGATTTGCCTCTGGATTGACAAATGGATTTATAAAAGTGCTGACCATGTTAAATGTCTCTTCGGTATAAAAACGGATTCTAATGTTAAAAAATATAATTAAAGGAAATAGAAAAATTAAACCTGTCTGTTCTTGCGTAAAAATCGAAGTGATATTAAAACAATCACTGCTTTCTCAATATGAACCTAGATAATCCCATACCGAAAGTAAGGAAATCGGTTAGAGAATTGTAAAGAAAACGGAAAGATCGCTCTTAGGCAATAAATCTTGATATTCTGTTACATTTATTTGGGTTTACAAGTCGCAACTTATGACATGCGGTTATTGATATCCTCGAAAACCCAAGAAACAATAGCACCGCTATTGTTTCTTGGGTTTTGGAATCGAAATTTTGGTAACAAATTTTTGTAGAATTAGAGAAGTTTGATCGCATCTCCCAAAAAATTCCATCCTATGAGGATTCTTCTAGTTGAAGATGATATCCGCCTTGCCGAAACTTTGGCTGAAGCGCTAACCGATGAGCGCTATGTTGTAGATATTGCCACTGATGGTGAAACAGGTTGGCATCAAGCTCAGTCCCTAGATTACGATCTGATGCTTTTGGATTTAATGCTGCCAGAACTAGATGGTATTAGTCTCTGTCATCGGTTGCGATCGCATGGTTACAGCTTACCAATTTTGATGCTCACTGCTTGCGATACCATCGATCACGAAATTAACGGTTTAGATGTAGGAGCCGATGATTATATTGTCAAACCCGTTGATTTACAAAAGCTATTTGCAAGGATTCGCGCCCTATTACGTCGTGGTAGTCAAGTCGCATCGCCAGTTTTGGAGTGGGGTGACTTATATCTAAACCCAAGTACTTGTGAAGTTGGCTATGGTGAAAATCCTATCCATTTAACGCCCAAGGAATATGCTCTTTTAGAATTACTACTTCGGAATGGAAGGCGGGTCTTGAGTCGTAGCGTCATGATCGAGCATGTGTGGTCGTTGGAATCACCTCCAGAGGAGCATACTGTGAAGGTTCATATTCGAGGTTTGCGCCAAAAGATGAAAGCCGTAGGAGCTAACGAAGATTTGATCGAGACAGTTCATAGTATGGGCTATCGGCTAAATCGGAATTACAGTAAACTTCGCTAAAATCTAAAAGCCTGTATCGTCTGCTTAGCAAGCGGTACAGGCTTTTAGGTCTTATGGTTGTAGTCACTCCTCTTAGAACAAATCAAACCCCAAGAATTGATTGGCGGCGCGAAGCGCCGCCAATCAATTCTTGGGGTTTAAACCCTAGTACACTTGGCGACAGCTATATGTTTGATTATTTAGGAACGTAAGTTGAACCATCAAAAAAAGTTTCTACTCCTCGTGAAGTTGAAATGGGGATATTGGTATCAGGAACCCCGATCGCTTTAGCTGCATTTTTCCAAAGGTCTTCACGATTTACGGCATCAATGGTTTCTTTTGTCTCAAACCCAGCAGGCAAAGGATTCCATCGATGATATTCTCTTAGGAACCAGAGATCATGACTTTTGTATGGATAAGAAACTGAGATGCCATCATTTGACCAATACTTAATAGAATTAATGGAATTGGAGCTATCTATTTTTAGTCTTTTCATGCTTTGTTTGGGACTGTTTTGAAAAAGCTGAGAGAAGATTTTGATCGGCTCTGATATAAGATTACGGTTTGTAAAACTTAGTGCTAAAAGTGTATCTAATTCCTTAGCATTGGCTGGATCATCACACCAAATCTGAGCTTCCATAATTGCCTGAAGTATTGCTTGAGTAGCGATTGGGAATTTATCTACCCAATCAGCCCGCATTGCCAAAATCTCCCCTGGGTAATTGCGCCAGATTTCGCCGATCGCGATCGCAGGATCAGCCAAACGTGATTCAATTAATTTGAGCGTTCGCCAGCTATCTAGACAGAGTAAATCAGCTTTATTTTGTTTAACTTGCGGAATGATCTCATCAAATGGAATCTCCAGAATATCGATATTCTGTTTAGGAATTATATCCATCGAAGCCAACCAATATCTTAGCCATAAATCGTAATTACTACCTAATTCTGCGATCGCGCCATGCATTGGCTGACCAAAGAACTTAGCAACATCTTGCCAAGGCGAAAAAGTAGCCCGTTTAAGCTGAATGCCAAAAGGCTTGAGCCGTCTAGAAACAACAATATATCCGCCATGAGTATGGAGCCGCATCAGTACATACATGGCGGTTTTGTGTGGTCGGTTGACTAAGCCCTCATTCATTAATTCAGGTAAAGGACTATAAAAATGTCCGCCATCAATACCATCATCACTTGTGCCTAATTCAGTTCCAATTGCCGTGCGATCGCAGATATTTTGCCAAGATTTAAATGGAACCAGTTCCACATTAGTCATGCCATATTTGGCAAATAGTTTTTTATTTTGGGCAACTAAAATTGGCGCAATTTCAAGCGATGGAATTATACCAAGCCGAACTGATTGTACTTCTGGGATGTCAGACACCTTCACTTCAGGAGTAATCGGCAATGACTGATTTACTGAGGTTTTAGGCGTACAATTACTCAGCAATACTGTACTTGCTGCTACGCCAAAGCTAGTTAGGAGCTTACGTCTAGAAAGTTGCATAACATAAAAAGCAGAGATTAAGATCTCCGACTTTTTCTAAGCTAGCAAAGGTAATTTGCAAATCCACAAAAAAAGTCGGAGATCTGGGCTGTTACAAGTGTCTTCAGTGGGGATCTGCGCCTTTACAGATTTCTTTTACTGACCTACTTAGCTTAAGAATGAACTAACTATATCTAGGATACGCTGACTGGATTTACCATCGCCAAAGGGATTAGCAATATTCGCCATTTGGTCGTAGGCATTGCGATCGCTGAGTAGTTTAGAAGCTGCTGCCACAATATCATTAGTTTCTGTACCGACCAGCTTGCTTGTGCCTGCATCAACCGCTTCTGGACGCTCAGTAGTAGAACGCAATACCAATACTGGTTTACCGAGGCTAGGAGCTTCTTCTTGTAAGCCACCTGAGTCACTCATGATCAGGTAACAGCGCTGCATCGCCCCAACCAATTGTTCGTAATCCAAAGGTTCCACCAAGAAAATACGTGGATGATTGCCTAGTTTCTCTATTAAAGGCTCTCTTACTACAGGATTAAGATGCAGTGGGAGTACCAGAGCCACATCAGAAAAATCTGCCAAAATCTGCAACCATGCTTGGATGATTTGAGCTAATGGCTCTCCCCAGTTCTCACGACGATGGACAGTTGCCAAGATCACCCGATGGGCTGCCCAATCTAAGCCCTTAATCTCACATTTAGGAGATCGCCCTGAGACATACAACAACGCATCGATGACGGTATTACCTGTATTGTGAATACCCTTTTTTACACCAGAAACTTGGAGGTTTCTAGCTGAGGCTTGGGTGGGCGCAAAATGAAGTTGGGCAATTTGTGAGACTAAACGACGATTTGCTTCTTCAGGAAATGGATTAAATAGGTTGTCTGTCCGTAGTCCTGCCTCCACATGACCGACTGGAATTTGCTGATAAAAGGCAGCCAGAGCCGCTGCAAATGCCGTAGTCGTATCACCTTGGACTAAAACAATATTGGGCTGAATCTCCTTGTATAACTTCTCTAAACCGATCAAACTGCTACAAGTGATTTGGGTGAGAGTTTGCTTAGGCAGCATGATATCTAAGTCATAATCTGCTTTAAGTTCAAACAACTGCATCACCTGTTCCACCATTTCTCGATGTTGCCCAGTTAAAATCACCGAAGTTTGGAACTTCGGATTATTTCTGAATAGATGAATGATCGGCGCAAGTTTAATTGCTTCTGGACGAGTACCTAAAGTAATACAAACATGGAATTGAGTTGACACAATAATCCTTACTTAATTATGTTACGCCGAACGCAGATGATGAATCTCTTGTTAGTAGCTCAGCAGGGCAACCACGGGGGATTGCCCCTACTTACCTGAATAATTCATGTTCTGTAGGGGCTGCGGGTGGTGCGTGCCATCCTTAAACCTCGTCTATCACAGGAATTATATCTGCGGAAGGTGAGGTAATAATTAATTGTGGTGAAACGGATACAGCTTTAGGTGCTTTGCTACTGCCAAAGACAGCATGAATCCCTCTTAAGGTGGCAATAATCAGCACACTAACAACAACATATTGAGCAAGCTGAATTGCAAAAATTGGCGTTTTTAGTAAAGCTTGCAAAGAGATGTTATTGGTGGAAGATGTGGTTTCCAACTGGAAATCGCTATCTTGCGATGAGTGTGTGTTTTCTAAATCAGAATCTAGATAATTTGTTGCATGAATATTTGGTAAGGGTTCGAGAAAACTTGTGTCTCCAAACATTTCATCTAGATCAGGACTAGAGGCTGAAGGATTATTTTCGCTATTTGCGCGATCGCTACGATCATGCATAGATTTTAGTGACAGTACTGGTAAAGGAGGTATTTTAGGACGTTGTCTAGACTCCGTGATTCCGCCATTTTCATTAATATTGAGATCTTCTTGCTCAACCAAATAAATTTCCTCAGTCCATGCAGGTTCATCACATCCTGTTTGCTGCCAAGATACTGAGATTGTCGAAACATTCTTAACCTCAAGGGTAATAAACCACTTTTTGAGCATCCCCACTAGTACCTGCCGATTAGGAATTCGCACCTCATCGTCCAACGATCGCAGATCTGACTCAATTAAAATTTCTAAGCGATCACCCTCACGCTCAACGTTTGCTAGCATTGCTTGAGACTTGAGCAATCGATTCATTAGCGATGCGATCGCATTAACGTTGCCCTGTTTGGCTTGTTCAACTAGTGGATTTTGTGTCATGGCATCAACCTCGGATGCTAATCCTAAAAATTAGTTTTCAAATTAAGCCAAATGTATCAGATATTTGCACCTATAGCTGTCGCCAAACAGCAATTCTCATTATGAAACCGATTTAGGTGTTTCCAGCGCCAAAGGCGCTGGAAACACCTAAATCGGTTATTTGAAAGCCCGCCGTAGGCGGGCTTTCAAATAACCGATTTATATAATGAGAATTACTGGTCGCCAAAACTAAAAAGTAAATGAGGGCGATACTCACCCCATTTACAGCTAAAACATAGAGTGGGCGCTTTGCGCCTACTCTATGTTTTAGCTAGAAGCTACCGCGCATGACTTTATTTAGCATTGTCTCAACCTGTGAGGCAATATAGATAATATCCGTACCCAAAATAATCTATCTCAAACTCACCCATAGGATTATCAAACCGAACTTTGGGACTTGCCTCGACGAAGGTGAGGCAAGTCTCAAAGTTCGGTTCATTATGAATTTCTCCTAAGGAGATTTTCAAGAGAAAATATACCCATGCGTATTGGCAGGTTTTGGAATAAATCTATAGGTAAGCCATTGACTTATAACTAAACCTGCCAATACAGGGATTTTATTTTAGGGAAATTACCTAAATTCAATTTGCTGTTTAATGGAAACTGCCTGATTAAGGGCTAAAGAATTCCAAAAGGAACGAATTTGATTACTGACTGTTTGCCACTGTGAATAATGAAAGAAATGCTTTCCCTGATCACTCAACCAAAGACGATCCCTATCTTTAAGATACAATCTCCATTTTTGGTAGGCATTTTCGCCACCAATAACATAGTCGTCTAATGCACCACAAACTAACATTGGCACAGCAATCGGTGTGGGTGCGATATATATAGGTGCATAGAGAGAATGGGGAACAAAAGAATTATCGAGATCTTGTTTCAGTAAATTGGCTAGCCAAGACAACATCGCTTGATCGCGATAGCCAAATAGATAAAAGGCTGTGCGCATTAGCATTGTTTCACGGCTACAGCCCATTAACTGACGTTGCTCGTAATAGTGACTATGCCAGCTAGTTGCTAAGTTAACTCCCACTGATAACAAAGTGAGCGATCGCACCTGTTCAGGATATTTCTTGGCATAGAGCCATCCGACCAAACCTGCAATGCCATGACCAACTAAATGGACGGAGCCTTTACAAGTTTGTAAGTATTCGTGCAATGTAGCGATCGCTATATCTAGATCGATTGCTTCGTCAGGGTTTTGGCAATATTCCCACTGGGCGATCTCATATTGTCGCGATAGCGATCGCAATAGTTGTAAGTCAAAACGGCGTAAGGATTGACTGGTGCAAATACCAATAACTTCAGGTGATGTGGACTGTTTAAAGGTCATATGGGGATAATTTTATTGCTATTAATTGTTATTAAGATTTTAAATATTGATTGTTATTCCATCTAGAGAAAAGAAAGGAGTGAATGACAAAATGGTTACTTTTACTAAAATCCATGTCAGTAATCCCTGTAAAAAAGCATTTCGCCACGCACTCCTGCCAACGCATTTGAACTATGTGAAATGAAGCATGCTGAGTCAAGCCGCATCAGAACATAATCGACACTCTAGCACTATTGATAATAATAATCAATAGCATAAAAATAAAAGCGGCGCTATGCGCCGCTTTTATTTTTATTTAGGTTGTAATTGCCAGACCTTGACTGTGCGATCGGCACTACCACTGACTAGGGTTTCATCCTTAGGATTAAAACTGAGTGACAGAACTGGAGCCTCATGTTGATTGAGGATTTGCATCGATTTACCTGTTTTTACGTCCCAAATTTGAATTGTTTTATCAATTCCACCTGAGGCGATCACGCTGCCATCGCGATTAAAGTCAACCGCTAACACCCCGCCTACATGCCCAGAGAGAGTACGAATGACTTTGCCAGTGCTCACATCCCAGATTTTTACGGTTTGATCCTGACTACCACTGACCAGTAATTTGCCATCAGGGCTAAAGGCGATCGCATTTACAGGCGCAGCATGTCCAGTCATGCTACGAATTGATTTACCTGTATTCACGTCCCAGATTTTAATAGTTTTGTCAAAACTGGCACTGGCGATTCTTTTACCATCTGGATAAAAAGCGACAGAGACGACCTTATCTTGATGACCTTCAAAAGTTTGTAATAGTTCACTTTTACGCCAATTCCAAAGCTTGAGGGTTTTATCAGCACTGGCGCTAACTAAAGTATTTCCATCAGGACTATAGGCAACACTGTAGACCTGTCCACTATGTGCTTCGATGTTCCTTACTGGTTTACCACTACGGAAGTTCCATAATTTGACTGATTTATCTATACAGGCAATAGCAAAAGTACTTCCATTGGGATGTACAGCGATCGCATTAATTCCCGAAATCGAGCCAAGGTGATTTGATAAAGTTCCAAAAGACTGATTATCACGGGTATTCCATAACTTTAAAGTGCGATCGTAACTACCACTAGCAAGACTAAATCCATTAGGGAAAAAAGCTACAGCTCTCACCCAACCTGTATGCCCTTTGAGAATCTGCCGTAATATATAATTAGAAGTTACAGGCGCAGGCTCAGTAACGGTAGGAGTCGGGGTAGGAGTAACGGCTAGTTTGGGGAAATATTGAGAGAAATTGATCACCCCCCAACTAATTCCTGCAATGCAGACTAGTGCGATCGTCCAACGATTCGTATTTTGACTAAAAGTAAATGTGGGCATTTGGAAACTTTCAGCATCTTGCATGGGCAAGTTATCAAGATCGTAGAGAACTTCTTGAGCAGTCTGATAGCGATCTTCAGGATGATGCTTGACCATGCGATTGAGAATGAGCGCTAATTTAGGATGAATTGTTGAACCCATCTGCCAGTCAAGCAAATTCAGATCTTCGCGGCGCACTAGCTGGCTAGGATGTAAACCCGTGAGTAGTTGTATCGCAGTTAAGCCAAGGGCGTAAATATCACAACTAGGAGTAAAATTTCCAAGGGCTTGCTCAAAAGGCATATAGCTAGGCGTGCCGAGGACGACTCCATTCTGAGCTGCCGTTGCATAGATCCCTTTGAGAACTGCAAAATTAGTGAGTACAAAATGCTGTTCATTGTCATTGGCAAATTGATTAACACTCTGGTTATCTCTGGGATTCTGTTTACGACGAATTAGATTCCTCGGACAAATATCTCCATGCACCATATTAGAGCTATGGGCAGTATGCAGGCTAGTCAACAATTGCCGCAGAAATTGAATTACTTCTGACTCGCTATAGAGTTTCCCTGCCGCAGTTTCATCGCTAAGACGAGTTCCATTGATCGCTTCTTCTACGATATAAAATTCCTCCTCTTGTTCAAAATAGGTTGTAATCTTTGGAAAGTCAGTACTGCGATCACTAAGTTGTTGCAATTTAGGAACTTGATTGCGAAATAGCGATCGCGCCCAGTCAAGTTGCAGATTAGTTTTATTAATCAGACAAAAACTTTTCGCAATCCAGCGCGGCATTTCCGCAGCAACGGTATCTTCAACTAAGTAGGTTTGCCCATAGGAATCATCAGCAATCGTTTGTACAACTCGAAAGCGTCCGCCCAACAGATTTCCAAACGCTTTACCTATCGTTTGTGATGTCGCCATGAGAACCTTACTCCAACCACACAACTTGTTTAATTATAATCTAGCTTTACCCCGCCTTCGACGGGATAAAACTAACTATTCTTAGGTATTCAGATTATAACTAGCCCTTTGATGTTGGCACAACATAGAGAATGCCAGAAATTAACGTAAGTGCCACTGCGATCCAGAAAAAGGCGATCGCATAGGGGATTTTGACCAATAAAGCGGAGATCGCCACGATTTGCATTACGGTTTTTGCTTTCCCCCAAAAATTTGCGCCGATAATTTGCGGTTTACTGGTTTCACCAGAAGCTTCCTGACTCGCAGTACTCGGCGCACCACGCCAAGCCGTGATCAATAGTTCTCGCGTAATAATTAAAAATACGGCCCAAGCAGGAACCTGACCAAGTTCAATGAACAACAAAAATAAGGCGATCGTCAGAACTTTATCGACAAGGGGATCAAGAAATTTCCCCAGTTCAGTTATTTGATTAAGTTTTCTTGCTAAATACCCATCCAGCCAATCGGTAATTGCGGCGATTATAAATACACTTAAAGCAATTAAGCGACTAAGTTCGCTATCTTGCCAAAGAAACAGTCCAAAAATAATCGGGATAGCAATTAATCTCGATAAAGTTACCCAAGTAGGCAATGTAATCATAAATAACCAAATAATATATAAAGTGCTGCTTAGCAGCACTTTATATATTATTTGGTTTGGGTGACTCTCCAGCTAAGTTTGAGATTAAACCAGAAGTTCCAAATTGTGACGATCGCGATCGCGATGAGATTAGCGAGATATTTATTTATATGTAAATTGTTATAAAGAAAATTGAGAATAATTAAATTTAATCCAATTCCCACTAAACAAATAAGATTGAACTTCACAAATCGCTTAATTAATTTTCTCCGCCCAAATTGTTGCTGAGCAAGATCCCGAAATGTCCAAAGATCATTCCAAAGGAAATTATTGAGAACTGCCACTTCAGCCGCAATTATCTTACTGCGTGTTAGTCCCCATCCCATAGTAGAAGCATCGCTAAGTAAATAGAAGATTGCCATATCGACAAATACGCCACTAAAGCCAACAAGTCCAAATTTGAGAAAACGTTTGACAGGAACTCGTAATTTTTCACGTAGTTTGGTAATTCGACCACGCGATCGCAAGCGCAATAGATGCAAAATATAATCCACATATTGTCGCCAAGTTACCTTGCTCTCGCCTTCTTGCCGTTCTTGAAATACATAGCCAACCTCAGCAACAGAGCCAATATTGCCGCGACCAAGTACTTCGATCAAAATTTTGTAACCTAAAGGATTCATCGGGTAATTTGCGATCGCGCTACGCCTGACCATAAAATAGCCACTCATCGGATCGGAAACTCGACCGATTACATTAGGAAGAATGAGCAACCCTAGCATCTGTGCGCCCCTTGATAGAACCCGCCGCATAAATCCCCAATCACTGACACCACCTCCCTCAACATGGCGACTAGCCACCACTAAGTCTGCTCCATTCACCATCTCATCAAGCATCTTAATCAGCGTTTCTGGCGGATGTTGTAAGTCTCCATCAATTACACCTAAAATCTCTCCCTGCGAAGCTTGCCAACCACGAATCACTGCTGTCGAAAGCCCTTTTTCTCCTTGCCGACGCATTACGCGCAATTGAGGATAGTTTGGCATGAGATCTAGTCCAACTTGCCAAGTCAAATCTGGACTATTATCATCAACGATAATTAACTCATAGTTTTCTTGGAAATAATTATTTAATAACTGAGTCAGGATTTCCACTAACTTTGCTAAATTCTTGCTCTCATTGTAAGTGGGTACAATTAGTGAAAATTTAACTGATTTCTCCAGTAGCTGAGAAACTTGATCAAAATTTGACTCATCTACACTTTCAGCGAAGAGAAGTTCATTAACTTGAAATGTGCCCAGAGGAACAGAGATGAGAGAGTAGGACATTATCTAACAATTAAAAAGAATTTTATGGCGATCCAATCTAAGGAATTGGGTGATTATTTTAGGACTTACGCAAAAGAACGAGATGCAGGGGCAATTCATGAATTGCCCTTACGGTAAAATGAGGATTTTAGGGCATTTTTGCGTAAGTCCTATATTTGCTATATCTACAATGGACTTTAGACTAACTTACAACAAGTTGTGAATAAGCGAACCAATATATTTTATAAAAATATATTTTTATAAAAGCCATGCGAAGCATAGCTATTATAAAAATATAGATTAAGCCATCCCAAGTTCATGAGAAATATATGTAGTGTAAATTCTGAGCTTTCTTAGTTGATAATGTATTGGGTTGGGTAGCGAAAACTTCCCTATCTATGTAGCTCAAAATACCTGCACAGATAACATTATGGTTCAAAAAGCAGCAAAAAATAGCTTTGTTGCCTTAGAGGGTGTCGGTAAGTCTTACTTACAACCAAATGGGCAGACTATTTCGATTATTGAAAATATTAATTGTCAGTTGCAAGTAGGTGAAATTATTGCTTTGTTAGGACCATCAGGCTCAGGCAAATCAACATTAATGCGAATGATTGCAGGTTTAATTCCACCTTCTACTGGGAAAGTACTTTATTACAATCGCCCATTAGTAGGATTAAATCCAGGAGTAGCAATCGTTTTTCAAAATTTTGCGCTGTATCCTTGGTTAACTGTTCTAGAGAATGTAGAACTTGGACTGAAGGCGAAAGGAGAAGCAAAGGATACCAGAGAGCAAAAAGCACTTCGGATGATTGATGTGATTGGTCTAGACGGATTTGAAAATGCTTACCCCAAGGAACTGTCGGGGGGGATGCGCCAGCGGGTTGGCTTTGCCAGAGCTTTGGCGGTTGAGCCAGAACTGTTATGTATGGATGAGCCATTTTCGGCATTAGATGTATTAACAGCAGAAAACTTACGCTTTGAATTGCTTGACCTTTGGTTAGAAAAACGTATTCCCACTAAGTCAATTTTGATTGTGACCCATGGGATCGAAGAGGCTGTGACATTAGCCGATCGCGTGATTGTGCTAGGTCGTAACCCTGGGCGGATTCGTGCTGATTTGCCAATTACTTTACCGCACTATCGCGATCGCAAAAGTCCTGAATTCCAAGTTTTAGTTGACCAAGTTTACAAGATCTTGACAAATCCTGATCTGCCAGATTTATCAACTCAGGCTGCCACCACCACGACTTCCACTTCTGAGCCTAAAGCTCAAGTAAAATATCAATCTCTTCCCCATGTTCGCATTGGCTCAGTAGCTGGTTTATTGGAACTTCTAGAAGGTCGTCAAGATAAAGACCTATATCGAATTGCTCAAGAACTTTTATTGGAAGTCGATGATATATTGCCAATTGTGGACGCTAGCAAACTAATGGAACTAGTTGCGGTCACGGAGGGTGACATTCAACTATCAGCGATCGGTGAGAATTTTATTAATAGTAATATTGATGAGCGCAAAGCCATTATCCGCGATCTCTTGCAAAAGAATATTCGCTTAGTCCAACAAATATGTCAGCTTTTGCAAGCCAAGCGAAATCATCGTATTTCTGAGGAATTAGTTCTTGATATTTTAGAGAATCATTTCACTAGTAAAGAAGCTCATCGCCAACTTAGGACAGCCATGGACTGGGGTCGCTATGCTGAATTATTTAGCTATGACGAACCTTCAGGTGAAATCTTCATTGAAGAGAGTACTACAGAAACGGAAGAGTCCGAATAAATTAAGGTAGGCAGCGTAAAGAGCCGTCTACCTTACAGCGCTTTGTGCTCAAACCCAAACCAATAAATTCTTGAAAAGTGTTGCGAAGCAACACTTTTCAAGAATTTATTGTGGTTCGTTTGATCGTAAATTACTGTAAATGCAAATCACCCAATTCATTTTTAGTCTGGATTGCTTATGTATCAGCCCACTATCGATCCCAAATCAAAATTTAGCGTACGTTGGAGCCTTGGTGATGTCTTACTGCCTTTGGCGATTATTGCTTTTATATTCATCATTGTGCAGACTGCTAGGAATTTTACAGGTACATACGAAAGTGGCTATGTAGTTAATCTATCGCTGAGCTTTTTACCAAGCTATACATTACAGACATTAGTAAGAATGCTAGCTGCCTATTTAGTATCCTTAGCGTTTAGCCTTTTGTATGCCTATGTTGCTTATCGGTCAACTTTATGGTCAAAGGTGCTTATTCCTCTATTAGATATTCTGCAATCAATTCCTGTACTGTCATTTTTGCCTGCGGTTGTACTTGCTTTGGTCGGTTTATTTCCTGGACAGAGATTGGGAATCGAAATTGCTTCAATCTTGCTGATTTTTACGGGTATGACTTGGAATATGACCTTTAGTTTCTATCAATCCCTAAGTAGTATTTCCAAAGAATTGATCGAAGCAAGTCAAGTTTATCGACTTGGGGCATGGCAGCGTTTCTGGACTTTAGAACTTCCTTCGGGGGTAGTGGGTTTAGTGTGGAATAGTGTGATGTCCGTAGCTGGTGGCTGGTTCTTTTTGATGCAAACAGAATCATTTACGCTCTCCAATCGCGACTTTACGCTTCCCGGACTCGGCTCCTTTTTGAAGGCGGCAGCGGATGCAGGGGATAATTTGGCGATTTTTAGTGGGTTAGCAGTTTTAATTGGCATAATTACGATTATTGATTATTTTGTGTGGCGACCGCTAATTGCTTGGGCGGAGAAGTTCAAGAATGAGACAGTTGAAGCGGCTCAAGTACCAGAATCGCGAGTGTTAGATTTTTTAAGGCGATCGCCTACGATGCGAATTATTAGCGATCGCTTGTTTATGCCAATCTCTGAAGCTGTTAATCATAGCTTTAGGCGTAAAGCTCCAAGCTCTCTGATCAGCCAGCATAAAACATCGAAATGGATCAATTGGTTTAACTGGCTATTAGTTGGGCTAGCTGGTTTTATAGTTTTGAGCGGTGTATCAAGTGCGATCGCGTTACTGAGTAGTATGCCATTGAACTCATGGAAACAAGTAGCGATAGGCGCTTTGTTCACTGCTATTCGGGTATTTATCGTCTTGATTATTTCATTGATTATTACGGTTCCCATTGGCGTATCGATCGGTCGCAATCCCAAACTAGCCCAATTTTTACAACCAATTGTCCAAATAGCCGCTTCAGTTCCTGCGACGGCTTTATTTCCGATTCTATTATTGTATTTAGGAAATATGGCAGGTGGTCTGGACATTGGCGCAGTGATTCTGATGACTTTAGGAAGTATGTGGTACATCCTTTTCAATGTTATTGCGGGGGCGCAAGCCATTCCCTCGGAACTTTTTGAAGCTGCGCGAGTGTATAAACTTTCGCCCTTGCAACGTTGGAAAACTCTAATTCTGCCAGGGATTTTTCCGTATTTAGTGACGGGGATCATTACGGCTGTTGGTGGAGCATGGAACGCGAGTATCGCAGGTGAATATGTCAAGTTTCAAGGCAGGTTGCTGACAGCAACAGGATTAGGCTCGACGATTACGCAAGCCTCTGATGTGGGTGATTTTCCGCTTTTATTGGCTTCGACAATTGTGATGTCATTGCTAGTTGTGATGACCAATCGCTTGGTATGGCGACCACTGTATCGATTAGCTCAGGTCAAATATCAATTAGTTGTTTAATAGTTGTCTAAAAAGAGAGAGGCCGCTCAGCAGCCTCTCTCTTTTTGGTTACAAAACTTTGCTTGACATTATATATATGTATAAGGTTTAGGATGCAGTGATTAAGTTTCGTGAGTATACCAATGACTAGTCACTTAGCTACCCGTCTGCGCGAAGGTACACAAAAGTCCCATACTGTCACTGAGAACACTGCATTTATGAAGTGCTTTCTCAAGGGTATTGTGGAAATTGTTCCTTTTAGAAAATTATTGGCTAATCTCTATCTTGTTTACAGTACGCTCGAAGTAGAATTAAAGCATCATTCTGAACATCCAATCGTTGGCAAGATCTATTTCCCAGAACTCGAGCGCCAGTCAAGCTTAGAGAAAGATTTAGCTTTTTATTATGGTGACGATTGGCAATTGGATAATTGGCGATCGCACATCGTCCCACTTAAGGCAGGACAAGTTTATGTTGATCGCCTCAAGGAAATTTCTAATACTGATCCGCCCCTTTTGATTGCCCATTCCTATACACGCTATATGGGTGATTTGTCGGGCGGACAAGCCTTGAAGCTTATTATTCGTTCGGCTCTAGATCTGCCAAGCGATCGCGGTACGACTTTCTATGAATTTGAGCAGTTGCCTACCATTGAGGCAAAAAAAGATTTTAAAGAGAAGTATCGTCAAGCACTAGATTCTCTAGTTATTGATGAATCTACAATTTTAAGAATTGTGGAAGAGGCGAACTATGCTTTTACACTTAATCGGAATGTAGTAGATGAGCTAGAAGCTGATGTCAGAGCCGTCCTCGATCCCCATGTTTTTGAACTGCTCACCAAGCAGGATCGGGCTGGTAGTACTGAGCGTCACAGTCATGCGGCTTAGATAAAACATTTCGCTTAAAAATAAAACTTTACGGTTTTGAATTTGTTTTAGTCAAATTCAAAATCAATATATAAAAATACAAGGATTCAGTGGATGAGTACGTCACAAGCGGTCAAATTTGATATTAATTTATTACATAAGTATAATCAGCCAGTTCCACGCTATACCAGTTACCCACCTGCAACAGAGTTAAGCGAAAATTTTGATGAGATGGATTTTCGAGGAGTGATCGCATCAGGTAATTTACAGAAGACTCCTTTATCTCTCTATGCTCATATTCCCTTTTGTGATGCACCCTGTTATTTTTGTGGCTGCAACACTGTAATTAGTACTCGCAAAGAAATTGCCGAACCATATCTAGGCTACTTGATGCGACATATTGAGCAGGTTGCGGCAACGGTAGATCGCGATCGCTTAGTACAACAAATGCATTGGGGAGGCGGTACTCCCAATTATTTCTCTTTCGATCAAGTGGAACGTCTGTGGCATTGTCTGCAAGAGCGTTTTACCTTTGCAGCCGATGCAGAAATCTCCATCGAAGTAAATCCGC
>Ga0209972_10002249_pt1 | contig 15925 bp, 21 predicted proteins | sample NOAtaG_7_FD_187302 | JGI IMG/M metagenome (GOLD analysis project Ga0209972, IMG submission 187302) | Freshwater lake microbial communities from Lake Erie, under a cyanobacterial bloom - NOAA_Erie_Diel1S_2200h metaG (SPAdes) (version 2) | ecosystem: Environmental > Aquatic > Freshwater > Lake ... | reverse complement strand
TTTTTACCATATTCGAAAATTTCAGCAATAATTTTAGCAGACGAAAGTAATTCCATGCATATACAAGAACAAGGCGGATTATATTTTGACTCTCGCGAAACAGTCTATCTTTTGGCTTCAGGATTTCAATCAGATTTATATTACCAAAGCAATTTCCCCTCAGTAAGGTTTTCAGAGTTATCACAAACAATTCAGCCGTAGCGGAGACTCCCAGTCTCCTAAATCAAGTAAATTCAGAGTTATCTACAGAATTGAGTTTTTGATCCTGAAACAAGTTCAGGATGACAGCTATCTGGCCAAAACTATTCTTTTATAAACCTTGCTATAATTTTCGAACAAATTTTCATCTGCAGTTATAAAGTCTAGCTTGTTGGTCTTGGCTGTTAAAATTTCGCAACAATCTTCAATATCGTCGGGCTTTAAAGCAATTGGCAAAGCTTCTTGGATTAACTTTTTAGTTGTATCTAATATTTCCAAGAATCTAGTTTCTTCAGTAATATCCTTTTTTGATCGATTAGTTTTTCTTAGTAAATAAACAATGTTTAAATACGAGTTGGCAGTTATATATAGCCTATCGTAATTCTGTACAATTTCTAAACATGTTAAATATCTTTCTCTTCTGTTTAGAAAGTCTAGAACAATATTCGCATCTAATAAACAACTATTCATACTTCGTAAGTTTTAAATTTCTGATATTTATTTTTTCCTGAGTTGGATTTTTTCCGTCTAATTCTGGAATATCTAAATTATAGGTTTTTAGTTTTTCGATATACTCTGGGGAATTAAAATATTCTAAAGCTTTTTGAGTTTTAGTTTTTTTAGGCTTAGTAACTGGCGACAGTTTTATTTGTTTTCCTCCGCGATAAGTTAATATCATTTCATCGCCTGTCTTGTTGATTAAATCGATAATTTCTTCCAATTTATTACGAAGTTCAACAGCTGTTATTGTAGTCATATTCAAAGTTGAAGTTAATGTTTATAGGGTGAAGTTTAACTTGATGTGACTATTTTGTCAATCAACGCTTTCCTAAAAAAACTCTCAAACATTGTTGAGAGAATTCAGTATTTTATGTTGTCTCTGAAGAATATCTAATGGCTATTTCCACTAAAGTATCTTCTGGAATGGGTACCAGCATTCCCAATTTATCTTCGTCATAACAAAGTCGCCATTTTTTTCTAGTATGGGCTTCGTTATCGACGGTTTTTTCGATAACTTTATTTGCTGCAAGCCAAGCCAATTTATGAATATGTCTTGTCACAGAGGCTCCGTTAATGTCCAAATCCGCCAGTTTAAATTCCTGGTCAATCAAATTATTGATTTTTTTTAGCTTTCCCTATAGTCAATTTGACCAGTTTGGGCTTGGATGTGATTATAAAATGTATAGGCCGTAGCGGAGACTCCCAGTCTCCAAAATCATGTTTTAGATTAGAAAATTCAAATTTATCTACAGTATTAAGTTTTAGATCCTGAAACAAGTTCAGGATGACAGGCTCACAAATACCCTCCAATACCAAAAATGCCAACCTTATATATTCATCCTCGCAAAGGGCTTTTTCAATTAACTCGCTGCAAGGACTGTGGGCATAATTTTCAGTGTCAAAATTGTGATGCAAATTTGGTAACTTATAGAACTTCTAGTTATAAAATGGAATTGGTTTGCCACCAGTGCCAAAGTTTTTATACTTATCCGAACAAATGCCCAAGTTGTTCTAGCCAGAATATTTCTTCAATGTATGCTGGAATTGATGAGTTAGTAAATACTTTGAACATGTTAAGTAAGGCCGAAACCTTCAATTCTGGAAGCAAATCCCCTACCCCTGTTTGGATGAAAGGTGATAGCGCAAAAACAGAGTTGTCTGCCCCAAAAGGCCTATTAGATGAGGAAATTCTTGGTTTTAACGAAGCTCAGACTGGTTTTCAAATTCAAATTACACCTAATAAATCTAAACTTAACATATTAAGTGAAACCTTGGAGGCTTTGGTTGAACAAGAAAATGTAGCAACCACCAGGGTTTTCGATCCACTTCTAGATTATTCTAGGTTTAACAATATTGTTTTCGTTCAGGCAGATAATTTGCTGGCCAGCCCAGATTATTTGGTTCAAGAAGACACATACAAACAATTGGCCGAGGTTTTTTCCAAAGTAAACAAAACCGCTACAATATATTTTGATACTTACAACCCTGAAAATATTTTTTTCCAAGATCTGTTGAAGTTAAACTCTATTCATCCTGAACATCAAACAATTTCGCAGTGGTACAAAATTTTTTTGGATACCGAAAAGAATCTTCGTGAAAAATATAAATTTCCGCCGTTTTATAATCTGCTTTTAATAACTTCACAGGAAAAAGATAAGCCAAAAGCCCTTTCCATTATTCAAGACATTAAAAATTATATTACAACAATTAAGGACGAATTACCTGAAATTGAAGTAGGTTCGCCCTACCCTGCAAGGTTTTTAAAAAGAAAAAACATGTTTTCCTACCATATATTGATAAGGTTTCCCAAAGGATACACCAAGTTTAGTAATCTTCGCCAAACAATAGGAACTTTAGCCCTACAAAAACGCCTACAAGTTAGGCTAAACCCCAAACATTTGTTTTAATGTGAATATGAACACTGATGAGTACTTTAAACATATTGAAGAGTATATAAAAATACATTTTCAGGAAAAGTTAGTTGAACTAGAAAAATACAGGCAACTTATTTGGAATACTACTAAACTTGCAGGCTATATTGGGTTAATTCTAACTGTAATTATTTTTTTACTAGCTGCTTTTCAACCAGATTTGGAAAATTTTTACTTTCTATTTTTATTGGCAGGATGTTTTGGCATGGTCTATTACGGTCAAAAACCTTATAGAAAAAGATTTAAAACCGAGATTGTTCAGCCTCTATTTCAAGCAATTTTTCCTGGAATGTCTTTTTACCCCGATAGGTTTTTAGAGGAAAAGACTATAATATCTTCTGGTATTTTGGATATAGATTTTAATGAAAATACCACTATTCATGGGGAAGATTTAGTTATTACTAACATCGAAGGAATGCCATTTGAAATGTCTGAGGTGACTATTCAGGAAAACAAATCCGGTGTTGATTTAAATTTCGCTAAGCCAAGTGTTTTTAGTGGTTTGTTGGGGGTTGCTGAACTTAATTTCTCAGCAAACGGAGGTATTTTGCATATTGTAGAAAAAACCAAACTTAGAAAATATCCAGAATTAATTAAAATAAATTTAGAAAGTCCAAGATTAGCTGAAATTTACGATTTTTATAGCAATGACGAAGTTTTTGCCAGGTTTATTTTAAATCCCGCGGTTATGGACTATTTACTTGACTTGTATCAAAGGTACAACCAAAAGATTACTTTGATTGTAAATGACCAGAAGATATTTTTTAGCTGGAAACCAACCGACAGCAATAAATTAACCCCAACCCCAGTAAATTTATTCGACCCTAAAATTTATTTAAAGGCCACAAACTATAATCAAATTTTAGACATCGTAAAGGAACTTCTAATTATTTTGAATATTATAAGGTTTATCAAAATCAACCGACAAGGCTGGGCTAAACGGTTTTAGATATTGAATTTTTTTTGCAAAAGTAGATAATGTAAACAAATATTTTGACTAAAACATATTAAAATAATAAAAAAATTAAAAATAAACTCTTCCAAACAAGCTAATGTCTCTAGACCACAACACTTTCTACACCTCTGCCATTAATCACCTAACGCTTGAAAAGGCTTTGGAAGAACATTATAATCTTAACCCTGTTTTTACCCCCTGGAACAAATATCCTTCTAAAATTCAGCAAGATACTATGAAGTCGCATGATATTATGCATGTGGTTTTTGGTTGCAGCACCAATTTAAAAGGTGAGTTTAGAGTTGAAATTACCACATTTTTATGTGTAAACCTTACTTTGAAGGAATATGCAGCTATGGTTTCTAACAACGAAATTAACAAAGAACCCTTTGATATTCTGAAAAGACTGGGTTTTTGGAGGGTTTTTTCCACAATGTTTTTGCATTTATGGTATATTCCTTATTGTATGTATATTTCCTTTAAAATGAAGAAAAAATGGCCAGTATTGGAAACAGAAAAGTTTATGCATAAAACCATCGGCGAACTGCGTAATGAGTTTGGAATTATGGTGAAGTAGGAGAATATTTAATCTACTAAACCAAGTTTGATAACTAATTTACAAAACAATATTTTTGTGCATAACTTAGGGGTCGTATTGGGTGCAAACAATGGCGAAAAGGCCGTTAAAATATTTTGTGAAAGTACCAATAGAGAATTGGGACAATTCTTCTAACTGCCTACCAGAAATAAATTTTTCTAAAGAGGGTGATATACCTAACATTAACACTTTTCTGGATATCTCCAATGAAATGGCAAACAAAGGAATACGCTGTGATCAACCTGTAGGAATACTTGAAATCACAATTGTTGACCGCAAAACTATTATAGTCGAGCTTTCACCAATTCCATATACACCACTATAAAAAGCCTGTTGAAAGACAGGCCTTAATTTATGGAATAATTTCATAGTTTCAAGATAGTATTTACAAACGGGAAAATCTGTGTTTGAATGAATTATTGTTGCTGAAAATAGAAAAATAATAATGAAAGTAGTTATAAGAGTTATTTTCCAAGATCGGCCTCCACTTGAATTTACGAAGGATTTTCCTACGATTCCTTTGAGTAACACAATGGTCGATCTATCAACAGACTTACTGCAGCGGCATATACTTTGTGAAGACGAAGTATTTATTAAATCGACATCGTGCCATGCAAGCGGCCTTCCACTTTTAGTAACGGATGAAATAGATTATCATCATTGCTAATCTACAAAAGCATCTAGAAATAGGTGTTTTTTATATGTATTTTTTCAAAATTTTATCCAGCTCTACGATGGTGCTTTCCCATTCGTTGTTTACCAGTTTATAAGTAAATTCATTTTGGTGCTGAATTTCTAGATTGGCTTTGGCTAAACGGGTTTGAATTTCTTGCTCGGTTTCTGTCCCCCTGCCCCGAAGCCTTTGTTCTAAAATTGCTTGATTTGGTGGAAGTAAAAAAATATCAATAGCTTGTGGATACAATTTTTTAAGGCTTAAACCTCCAACATAATCTATATCAAAAACTGGAATTTTACCTAAGTTATGGATTCGTTCAATTTCCGCTTTCAAGGTTCCATAAAGTTTTCCCTCATATACTTCCTCAAACTCGGCAAATTCGTTACTGGATATTTTGGCTTTAAATTCGTCTAAAGAAATAAAATAATACTCTTTGCCATCTTCCTCGCCAATTCTTGGTTGCCTTGTAGTGCAAGAAATTGAAAGAGAGAAAATTTCATGTGTTTCAAGTAAATGCCGAACCAAAGTACCCTTTCCGCTTCCACTAGGGCCACATAAAATTAGGATTTGATTATTTATATTGAATTTTAAAGGCTTTAACATATTATTAATCTAGGCTTGGTATTTCTATAATTGCATTATACACATTAATCTCCTTTGGATTGTTACTAAACACTAAAATATATTTACCACTTTTTAGATTAAACAAACATATTTTGTAAGCACCTTTTTCAAGTTTAAAGTTGAATTGATCTTGCAAATACAGGCTACTTATATTATCTCCTACACTTAAACCATAATCATCCTGAACATTTATAGCAAAAACTGATGTTGATTGTTCTAATTTTGAATATTCACCTGGTAAAAGCACTGGCTCTGTAGAATTTACAAACCTTACTTCTAAATTTAAAGAAAAATCTTGACCTAGACCACAAGCAAAAATGTCTAATTTCTTCATCAAATCTATATAGGTTTGCCTATTATAGCCAATATCTAAAGCAGTATTTTGTTGAGAAAAGACTACTAGCATACCAGTTTCAATATTTAATTTAATCTTTTTAGATAGAATAATTGTGGTATCAATATTACCAGTTTCAACAAGCCATTTTTTAGTAATTTTGGACAGTGTTGCTAGAATTGGTTGAGGAAAAGCAGTGTAATTTACGGCATTACTTAATATCTCTCTGGCTAAACTTAATTCATTCTTGCCTTCTAGGCCTTTTTTGAAAGATTGATCTACAAAATAACCTGCTTTTTTTATATTAGCCTGCTTATCTTTATATTCCACACTGTTTTTAAAGTTTTCATAATAATAGCCGGCAACTTTAAATAAATCAACATGCGTGATATTTTTGGCTTTGGCATAACAAAGTTGTTCGATTTCAGCTAAATCTTGTGGCATATTTTAATTATCTAACTCGATTCAATCAGAAAAAAGAATTGTTTGCAAATTGAAATGTATTTGTTATTTTTTAATATAAACATTAGACTTCGTATAAAATATTTCTTCAGAAATAAAAAAAACGATAATAAAAATTACCGAATTTTGATTAAAATTATTGGTTTAATCTAGTAGTTTCTTCAAATATTGAAGTTCTTGCTCCATTTCTAAAGAAATAGATATGATCTTGGCGAACATAGTTAATTTCTAAAAGAGCTAAATTAAATAGCAAATAACCAAAATCTATATTTCCAAAATACTGATTTCCTGGAAGATTTACGATGACACCACTTTCAAGACTGGTTTCGCAATTTTCCAAGTCTAAGGAAATCAAAGGTACTTCTTTTATTGAGTGATGCAAGTAATTAACTTGTATTCCGTAAATTCTTACAGTTTTTACTTCCTAACCGGGGTTACCCCATACTGACATTATAAACTCCTTTGAATGAATTTGAGTTATCTTTTAATTAAGAACACAAAAGATTTAATTAAGCAAGTTATGTTTTCGAAAAATTAATTTCTTAGCCTAAATTGACTTGTTTTTTCTATTTAGAAGGTGTAAAACTGGGCCTATAAATGATAATACCACAATTCCCAGTACAATTCCCACAATATATTTTTCGATATCTGGAATTAATTGGCCTAAATAAAAGCCAAGTACTGGAAAACTTGTTTCCAAGGCCATCCCTCCTAAAACCTTGTCAATACAAGTAAATTACTTTATACTACAACCAAATTTACGAATCAATATGTACAAAAAAATTCTAATTATATCAATTTTAGTTTTAGTAATCTTTACATACTCATTTTTTCTAATTGATTTTGTTCTTCAACCAAAAGTGTTAAAATTGGATTGCAAAGAGAATTTAAGTATAAGTTACGGTATTCAATCAGGTGGTGGGTATGGACTTCTTAAAACTATTTATCCCAATTTAATGTATGACAATAAAATAGTTAGTCAGACAATAAAACAAGATGAATTTTCAAGGTTGGATAATTATCCGCTAGTCCCAAAAATTTCTGAAAAAATAGATAATTACATTTTTGTAGATAGTTTCAAACCATTAAAAAAAGTTTTGCCATAAACGAAACTGATAGCTGGATAATAATAGTAGATCCAGACCAATTTAGCAGTAATGATTTTAAAAAAATAAAAGAATGCTTAATACCTAATAAAGATATAGTAAATGAATTTATAACATCAATCACAGCAGTAGGAAGTGTTAATTTTAACATTATCAGGCTTGGAGCAATAGCGTACGTACACTAAACAATTTGAACCAACAGAATTTATTTGTGAAGAGGGGCTTAAAATAAATTTTTTGCTAGCGGAATTGCTCAAATATACTATACTTTACCGAATGGAGAAGTTTCAAGTTACGAAAAATATGTATGGCAACTAGAGAATGGTAAAAAGGTATCATATGGAGATGATATTATTACTGAATACTACTGGAAAATAGCCAAACCAAATAAAGCATTTGATTCAATTAGAATTCTAGATGGCTGTGTAAGCCAAAACAATGAAAGCATACTAGAATATATAAACTAGAAATTTGGTTGACTATTATAGAAGAAGTGTCGAGCCTGTAACACTATGACACTAATTTCATTAATAACTATTTTCAGTTTAATATTAGTCTTAATTAGAAAGAATATTTACTTTTTGTTTTTGTGGCAGAAAAAAGAATACAGATTTGATAAATTCCTAGATTTAGTGAGGTCGCCAAAGTTTTCGGCCGTTTTTTTAGATTGGTTTACTATATTTAGACTTTTGTGTTTCCTTTTGTTAATTTATTGGTTCCAATTTTCCATCTTAACTATCAATTTAATTCTAATTGCAAGCCTTTTGGAAGTTTTACTTTTTACCTATCAAGTTATTCGAAAAAGAGCACTTTTACCAAAATTTACTGTAAAACTTAGTTTAATTGTGGCTTTAACAATTGCCTTAAATTCTTTAATTGCCTCGGCTTTAATTACCCCAAACTTAACCGCAGGAAGCTATGTAAACTATGGAGGTTGGAATATTATGGTTTTTGTAATTGCCATAACCTTAATTCAATCTATTTTGCTTACACCGGTAATAATTGGCCTGGTTATTTTTATCCTAACCCCAATCGACCTGATTTTAAAAAGTAGAATTGCTTATACCGCCAAGCTAAAAAGGTTGAATAACCCAGATCTAAAGGTTATTGGAATTTCTGGAAGTTATGGAAAAAGTTCCACCAAAGAAATTTTGTTTCAACTACTTTCTACGAATTATAAAGTGGAAAGAACTTTTAAGAATCATAACTCTACCCTCGCTGTGGCCAGAAGAATTATTAACCTAAGTACAGATATTCAATTTTTCCTTAGCGAAATTGGTGCTTACAGAAAGGGCGATGGCTATGATCAGTGTAAATTTAGTTTGCCTAATACAAGTATTATAACCGGACTGAACAATCAGCACTATGCTTTGTTTGGTGGAAAAAAGCAGATTATTGAAGGGGAAAGCGAATCTTTAGAGTTTCTAAAGAAGGGAGATACCGCCATTATTAACTGGGATTCTAAATGGTGCCATGAAATTGTTGTTCCAAAAGGAATTAAGGTTTTAAAATACGGCTTTTCTAAAGATGCTAATCTTAGGGCAGAAATAGTTAAGACTAGTTTAAGTGGTACTGTTTTCAAAGTTTTCTGGCAGGACCAAGTTTTCAATCTAAAAACAAATTTAGCCAGTACTGGAAATATTCAAAATATCTTGGCCTCCCTAGCCTGCTGCCTAGTTCACAATTTGGATTTAAACTCTAAGGAAATATCTAAAACCTTGTTAAACTTAACTACGCCCGAAGGTACCTTACAAATTCAACCTATTGAAAAAGGATATATAATCGACGATTCATACAATGCAAACCTGGATGGTGTTTTAAATGCTTTAGAACTATTAAAAAACTGTAAGGAAGATAAAGTTCTAGTTCTAGACGATATTATTGAACTAGGCCAAGAAAGCGTTGTTAGCCACCTTAAAATTGCCGAGAGTATTAATTTAATTAATCCCAGTCTGGTAATTCTTGTTGGTAAAGATTATTCCAAACTAATCCAAGAATATTTAATTGAAAATGGCTTCCCGGCTGTAAATATTATCCAGGCTGACCCCAAGAATATTAATCCTATTCACAAAGCTATAAAGAGTATAAAATCAAAACAAACAATTTTCCTTTTCGAAGGCTTCAATTCCAGAAAATATTTCCAAATAGCAAAGTAGCGGCGAAGTTTACGAGCCACCGTAGCGGCGATCGCGGATCGCCATGGCAAAACGGCAAATAACCCCGTGACTTCGTCACAGCCCATTAGTAGAAGAGAATTGGGTTTTGTGTAATTATGGCTTTAGCGGCTTTATGGCGACGCGGTCGTCGCCTCTACATCAATTTTATGGCTTGACCATATCATTTTTGCATGGCTAAATAAGATATAATGCACGATAAGAAATTGAATATACTTATCCTTAGTTGGGAGCTTTACCCCATGTTTGCTGGTGGTTTGGGTTTTTTGGCCAAACATGTTACCGCGGAATTACAAAATCAAGGACACACTGTTACCGTAGCTTGCCCCTACATTCCTTCAGAAATGAAAAAAGATGTAAAAGCCATAGATTTAGCTTCTGAATTAAAACAATTTGCTAAAGAAGGTTTAACTATAAAAAATCTAGACTTTAAGCTGGAATATTTTAGGCCCAAGGGCACAACCCAAAACAAAACTTGGCCAGACTTGTTTTCAAGTACGCAAGCCAAGAAAAAGAAAATTAATTTGTATCCAAACTCTACACCCATCATAACTAAAGCCTTTGGCTTGGCTGTGGAAAAATTGGTAAAAAAGAATAAATTTGATATTGTAATTGGCATGGATTGGGAAACAATTCCTGCGTTTATTCAATTAAGGAATACAAGCAACATTCCTTTCGTTTTCTATATCAACGCCACTGAGTTTGATAGAAACATTGGTAAATTTGGCGGCTCAGCCAGAATTATTGCCAACATGGAACGCGATACATACATCAAGGCTGATGGAATTGTAGCCATTTCCGAGATCTCTAAAAAAATGCTGCACAATTTCTGCAATATACCTAACTCTAAAATTCAAGTTATCTACAACGATTTAGACTTCACCCCTATTCATTTAGATATCCCCGATTTAGAAAAAGGTAAAAATGTTTTGTTCATTGGCAGAATGGAAAACCAAAAGGGAATATCTTTTTTGCTGGAAACTGCTTCTAAGGTAATTCAAGTTGATCCACAGGTAAAGTTCATAATTGCAGGAGACGGAGCCAAAATGGGCCCTACAATTCTTGCCGTAGCTGAAAAAGAATTAGAAAAAAATATTTTATTTACCGGTTGGCTTGGAAATGAAGATAAAAAAAGACTTTACGCCAGTTGCGATTTATTTGTAATGCCAAGCCCAAGTGAACCATTTGGTTTAACTGCCCTTGAAGCCATTCGTTCTAAATTGCCAGTTATAGCCTCAAATACTTCTGGTTTTATTGGAATCATTCCTTCCACACCAACTTTTGATTACTACGACACCCAGGCTTTTACCCAACAAATATTATTTTATTTAGGAAATAAAACTGCCAAAGATGACTTGCTAAAGAAACAAGAAGAAGACCTTTCCAAGCATTCCTGGGCTGATCAGATTAAAAACCTAACAAATTATCTTATTAAAATAATTGATGAGAAGAAAAATAATTAGTATATGAATAATGTAAAAAATATAAGTTTGTATTTCTCCAAGTTGGATCACTATAAAATTGAACCGTTGCTGGATATTTTAAACAATCCAGATAGCAACTTTGTGGATATTGAACTTAGCAAAAAAATATTTAAACAAGATTTGGAAGAAAAGTTCGAGCCAATTATAGATTTTTTAATTCAACAGAAATTTGAGGCCAATTTAATTATTACTGGGAACTTCATTCAATCTGCTTCAGAACTTAGACCAAGTATTATTAAAAAGATAAAAAAACTTGCTGAATCCAAGCAAATAACCTTGGTTGCCAATGCTTTTTATGGAAATGCAGTTACAAGTTTATATAATTCAGCTTGGTGGTCTGCCACTGTTATTAACTCTATTAAAACTATTCAATATCATCTAGACCTAGAGGCTGAAATGGTGTTCATTCCACAATTATTCAGGGAATTAGAGCTGGAAAGAATTACTGAAGCCACAAAAATAACCGCTTTTTTATGCAGGCAAAAAGGTGACAGGCAAATTGAATTTAGTTTAAAGCTATCCGAGCTTCGAAGATTTGAAGGCAAAAAAGCTAGCTGGATAAACTCTAATTTGGATCAAGAATGTAATTTTTATTTCGAACCAGATAATCAATTCTTTGATATTAATAGCCTAAGCTTAGGAAAAAAGTCCTTAGATTTAATTATAAAATCTTTAAACATGAAACTAGGTTTAGCCAGTACTGCTGCTATTTTAAGGCCAAAAATTACCAGATTAAATAGTTCCAACAAAGTAAGATTAAACGACGGATATTCACTTGCCCTATTCACCCCAATGGCCAGAGCGATTATTCGTTTATGGGCTTATGGAAGCACAGTTATTTTAAGCGAACACAGCCAAAACCCATCACCGTTTAGCCAAGAACTTTTCTATAACTTCGCCGCCTTACAAAACGACGACTTTCTATTTTACTTAAAACCCGAAAACTATACAGGAAAAGAAAAAATAAACTTCACCTCCCCTTACGAAGCCTTCGTAAACATGCAATCAGCAGTAAAAAAATCTGAAATTATCCTAAGACACAAAATTTAGGTTGAATTTGGAGACTGGGAGTCTCCGCTACAATCCTGAATTTATTTCAGGATCTAAAACACGGAGTGGCCAATATCCAGACAATCGACTAGAGTTTTTCGACCAAAAAATTAAGAGCTCTAGAATAACCAGAACTCTTAAAATTTTTACATACAAGCTGAAGTGGATAATTCTTCAGTTGATAATTTTGACGGGGCAATCCTTTCATATTGCCAATCAGAATTTCCGATTTCCAGGAAGATCCTGTATTTTACTTGGTTAATAACTACTGTAAAAGAGAAGTCATCAACGAAATTAATACCTGATTTATCATCTCGCAGCTTGAACATTACCGCCAACAGGTTTGGCAGACTACCTTGCTTATTAATCAAATGGTCAATACTTTGATTTTCAATTAAAGCTAAATATCCACTGCAAATTGAAAGTTCTTTGCCACAATTAGAAATGGCAGTTTTTTGCATTTTAACTTTCATTCGAAATCCTTCAAACTAACTCTTCAATTTCAGACAAACCATAAAATAACGCTTTTGTCAAAATGACTGTCTGGAATATTTTGATATTAGCTGGTAACAAAATAAAACTAAATGCTAGAAATACTTTTAACAACAGCCTCTTCCCGCCACAAATACTTTCCCATATCTATAGTAGAATCTGGAATTTCAATACCTTCGGCTCGCAAAAGTTCTATTTGTAAATTTCCCTTAAAACCAAGCTTTAAAGCCGAAATATAGCCTTGTTTATTCACTACCCTTTGCCAAGCGTATTGTTTCATTTCTTCTTCAGTCATTCCGGATAATATTCTTCCAGCAATCCAGCCAGAAATACCCACCCTAGCCCCAATTTCCCCATAACTTAAAACTTTCCCAGCAGGAATTTTATTGACTTCGTATAAAAGTTGTTGTTTGATGTTTTCAGTTGAATTGGTTTCTATTAGCATATTTTAGGGGTTAAAACTCTGATAAAAAGAAGTAAAAATTTTTCAAGCAAATCGGCAAGACATAAAAAAATTGACGAGTCCTTATTAAATCAGTTTCAATCATTTTAAGACAAGAGGGAAATATAAGTTATGGCAAAAACCAAAACTAGAAACGGTTCAGGCATGCCAGATAATAATGACGGCAATTTTGAAGTTGTCGTCGTCTGCTCAAACATCAATTGCCCGCTTCCAAGATTAGGCTATTGCACACGACAGCAATGCAATAATAGTTTTAGTGAGTAATCATCAAATCTTTACCGTACCTGCCACCAACATGTGTGGCAGTTTTTTTATGGCAGCCTTGTAATAATTAGCTCACAAGCACATTTACCCTAATACCACCAATTCAAGCCATCAACCAAATTCTGGCGATAAGCACTGATTTCCTCCTCACTCATTTTTCCGAGCACAAACTTAGCTATATTTTCTCCAAGTTTATACGATTGTTCGGCCGATATTCCCCTGCTAGAAAGCGCTGCTGTTCCAAACCTTAACCCTGAAGGCCTCCAAGCAGTTTTGGTATCAAATGGAATTAAGTTTCTGTTACAAATAATATTTACATTTTCAAGCTTTTTCTGAATTTCAAGGCTGTCTAAATTATCTGGTAATTTTATTAAACACAAATGGTTTTGGGTTGGGTTAGCACTTTCTAAACCACCAGCGATAAGCCCTAGTTCAAGTTGTTTGCAATTTTCTATAACATTTATAGAGTATTCCTTGAAAGATACGCCGTCTGGATATTCATCTTCCCCTAAAATTTCAATTAAACCCTGCCCCACCGCAGCAATTTGATTTAAATGAGGACCACCACTGGTTCCAGGAAAAATTGTTTTATTTAATTTGGTAATATATTCTGTTTTAGCAAAAACCATTGCGCCCCTGCCCGCCCTTAAAGTTTTGTGGGTGGTCATAGAAACAAAATCTGCTCCGTCTTCCCCTTTTTTAAATGGAGAATCATGCAAACCTGCCGCTACTAAACCGTTGATATGAGCAATATCTGCTAAAACTAAGGCTCCGTGCTGATGGGCTAGCCTACAAAACTGGGCAAATTCAAACTTTCTTGGATAAGCCGAAAAACCTAAAATAACTAACTTTGGCTTAAATTCAACCAATTTATTTATAAAGTCTTGCTCATCTATTTCAAAAACATTATCTGAGGTAATCGGATCTTCAGTTTCTTTTAAGTCGTAATTTACTAACTTAAAAAACTTTAAATAAGCCGAAGTGGCGTGCAAATGGGAGAGGTGACCACCGTTAGCTAAACTTAGACTTAAAATTGTATCTCCAGCTTCCAAAACTGAAAGAAAAACCATGGCATTAGCAGGCGAACCCGATAAAACCTGAACATTTACCCCATATTCCCCTACTCCATTTTCAATAGTTGTATCAAAAACCCTTAAAGCAAGTTCCTGAACTTTACTTTCCAACTGATCGGAGTAGATTTGACCGGCATAATAGCGCTTGCCAGGATAACCTTCAGCATATTTATTACTCCAAACCGAGCCCATTAAAGCCAAAGTTTTAGGAGAAGGGTAATTGTCGGAAGCGATTAAATGCAAGCTATTCTTTTGGCGAAGAGTTTCAGCTGCAGTAAGTTCAAAAAGTTGATTCATACAATAAGATAGATAAATAATATTCTTCTAAACTTTGATGTCAATTAAAATAAAACCGTAGGGGAAGGATTCATCCTCCCAAACGACAAGATACCAAGCCATCGTAGCGGCGACCACCGCGTCGCCATTGGCAAAACTTAGGTGTAGAGGCGAAGTTTACCAGCCAAATTATTTTACACTAACCTAAAACCCATTAAATATCCAACTACTTCGATAATCAATAAAGTAGCCCACCCTACGGCTAAAGTTAAAACCGCTGCGGCCGTAACATCCTTAATAACCCTTACCCTTTCGTCTTTTTCAGGTTGTACTAAATCACAAAGCCTTTCAATAGCTGTATTAAACATTTCCCCACTCATCACAAAAATTGCCATAATAAAATTAAGAACAGCTAAAGAATAACTTTGAATGTACAAGCTAACTAAAACCGAAGTTAAACCAAGAGCAAATTGGATTCTTAAACTGTGCTCCAATCTAAAAGCGTCGTAAAAACCGCGAATAGCGTACAAATGATTAGTTATAGGATGGTAAGGCTTAGTTTTTTTAGCAGACATTAATATTTGGGAACCTGATTGAATTTGTTCTGTCAATTAATAAAACTAATGACTTCGTATAATACTTTTGTTCTCTTGCTCTAATTTGACAACCAAATCTTGCCCAGCTAAACTTCATTATGACCCAATCAAATTTTGCCAATTTAAAAGACGGACTTGCAGTAATTTTTCTTGCCGATTTCAACAGCGAATTTTACAAATGCCAGCAAAAGTTTCTAGAAACAACCAATTTCACAAATTCTCAAAGTGCTATTTGGCAAAACCTACAAGATGCAATTCCAGCCGATTTACTTGAAGTAATGAAGGATGCTAAAGAACTTTCTTTCAGAAAAAAAATGGATGAAGTAATTATTTGGGTAAAGATCAAAAATGGTATTCCACAATACTTAATGCATAAGCTTAAGCCAGAAAAAAAGTATAACTGGATTACTGTTTCCAACCAATTTGAGATTAATAATAATTTGGAGAACTCTGATGATGAAAATTTGTGGGCTTGGGGCCAAGTTATTAAAGAAACTGGAGAATATCTATGCCGAGATTGTGGGTATATCGAAACTTTTGAGGCAGGTAAAATTTTTCCAGTCTGCGAAGTTTGTCTAGCCGGAGACCCAGAAGGGCCATTAGAAGTTACCGCAGGTTTTTGGGAAAAGATATAATGAAAAGAATCCAAAAAATAGTGCCCCATATTT
>Ga0209972_10002248_pt1 | contig 15934 bp, 11 predicted proteins | sample NOAtaG_7_FD_187302 | JGI IMG/M metagenome (GOLD analysis project Ga0209972, IMG submission 187302) | Freshwater lake microbial communities from Lake Erie, under a cyanobacterial bloom - NOAA_Erie_Diel1S_2200h metaG (SPAdes) (version 2) | ecosystem: Environmental > Aquatic > Freshwater > Lake ... | reverse complement strand
GACTGAGTGGCTGCGCGGGTGGCGTTCAGGCTGCAGTCGTGGCGCGCCATGCGCGCAGGATGCCACACGATGCGTTTGGCGAAGTGGTCGCCAACTTGCTCGCGCTGCGCGCTCGTGTGCGCAGGGGCGGCGCAGGCGCCGACGAAGGCGGAGCGCAGCGAAGCCTGAGCGGACGGTGTTGAAGGTCGCGGACGTGTCGTGTGGCACTACCTCCTGCGCAGCAGGGGGTAGTGGCGGCCGCGAACGCGGGGAAGGCCTTCAGACTGCAGTCGTGGCGCACCCGGCGCGTGCGATGCCGCCATCACCAGAGGTGATGCCACACGGCACGATTGGCGACGCTGTCGCCAACCTGCTCGCGCTTCGCTTCGCTCCGCGCTCGGGGGCGGCCATGCCAGGCGAGGCCTTGGATTCACTCCAAGGCCTGACCGCCAAAGGGAGCCGCCGCAGCGGCGACCGCTTACCTATACGCACTCATCGGCTCGCACGCGCACACGAGGTTGCGGTCGCCGTACGGGTTGTCGACGCGGCCGACGCTCGGCCAGAACTTGAAGTCGCGGAGCCACGGCGCGGGATACGCCGCTTCCTCGCGGGTGTACTTGTGCGTCCACTCGCTCGCGCTCACGGCCGCCGCGGTGTGCGGCGCGTTCTTGAGCACATTGTCGAGCTTGTCGGCGCGGCCTTCCTCGATCGCGCGGATCTCCGCGCGGATCGCGATGAGCGCGTCGCAGAACCGGTCGAGCTCGGCCTTCGATTCGCTCTCGGTCGGCTCGATCATCAGCGTGCCCGCGACGGGCCACGACATCGTCGGCGCGTGGAAGCCGTAGTCCATCATGCGCTTCGCGACATCGTCGATCTTGATGCCCGCGCTCTTGTCGAACGGACGCATGTCGAGGATGAACTCGTGCGCGCACAGCCCGTGCTTGTTGGTGTAGAGCACGCTGTAGTGCGGCTTGAGGCGCGCGGCCATGTAGTTGGCGTTCAGGATCGCCACCTCGGTCGCGCGGGTGAGGCCCTTCGCGCCCATCATCGCGATGTACATCCACGAGATGAGGAGGATCGACGCGCTGCCGTACGGCGCGGCCGAGATCGGGCCGATCGCGTGGCGGCCCGCCGAATCAGGGCGCATCACCGGGTGACCCGGGAGGAAGTCCTTCAGGTGCGCCGCGACGCCGATCGGGCCCATGCCGGGTCCGCCGCCGCCGTGCGGGATGCAGAAGGTCTTGTGCAGGTTGAGGTGGCACACATCGGCGCCGATGTGACCCGGGCTCGTGAGGCCGACCTGCGCGTTCATGTTCGCGCCGTCCATGTAGACCTGCCCGCCGTGCTGGTGGATGATCGCGCAGGCCTCCTTGATGCCCTCCTCGAAGACGCCGTGCGTCGACGGGTAGGTGATCATGAGGGCGCCGAGATTCTTCGAGTTCTCCTCGGCCTTCTTGCGGAGGTCGGCGAGGTCGATGTTGCCGTCGCCGTCGCACTCGACCGGCACGACCTTCATGCCGGCGACGACCGCGGTGGCCGGGTTCGTGCCGTGCGCGGAGGTCGGGATGAGGCACACATCGCGGTGCGCCTCGCCGCGGTGCTCGTGGTACGCGCGGATGACGAGCATGCCCGCGTATTCGCCCTGCGAGCCGGCGTTCGGCTGGAGGCTCATCGCCGCGAAGCCGGTCGCCTCGCACAGCCAGTTCTCGAGCGTGCGGAACATCTCGGCGTAGCCGAGCCACTGGTCGCGCGGCGCGAACGGATGGATCTGGCCGAACTCGGGCCAGGTCACGGGGATCATCTCGCTCGTCGAGTTGAGCTTCATCGTGCACGAGCCGAGCGTGATCATCGAATGGACAAGGCTCAGGTCCTTCGACACGAGCTTGTTGATGTAGCGCAGCATCTCGTGCTCGCCGTGGTAGCGGTTGAACACCTCGTGCTGCATGATCGGCGCGGTGCGCGCGAACACGGCCGGAATGCAGCCGGTCGCGGCCTCGACGCTTGCGGCGGTGACGGACTTCTTGCCGCCCGCGAAGACCTCGAGCAGCGTGTCGAGCTCGGCGAGCGTGGTCGACTCGTCGAGCGTCACGCCGAGCGTGCCGTCGCCGTATGCGCGCAGGTTGATCGAGTGGGCCGCCGCGGTCGCCAGCACATCGCCGGTCGAGATGCCGCCGCCGAGCTTCACGCGCAGCGTGTCGAAGAACGCGTCCTTGCCGCAGTCGTGGCCGAGCTTCGCCAGCCCGCGCGCGAGCGTGAGCGTGAGGCGATGCACGCGGTCGGCGATCTTCGCGAGGCCCTGCGGGCCGTGGTAGACGCCGTACATGCCGGCCATGACCGCAAGCAGCACCTGCGCGGTGCAGATGTTCGAGGTGGCCTTGTCGCGGCGGATGTGCTGCTCGCGCGTCTGGATCGCCATGCGGAGCGCGCGGTTGCCGTGGCTATCGCGCGAGACGCCGATGATGCGGCCGGGAAGCTTGCGGACATACGCCTCGCTCGTCGCGATGAACGCGGCGTGCGGGCCGCCGAAACCCATCGGCACGCCGAAGCGCTGGGCGCTGCCGACGGCGATGTCGGCGCCCCACGACGCGGGCGACGCGAGGGCGACGAGCGCGAGCGGATCGCACGCGGCGACGACGAGCGCGCCCTTCGCGTGCGCCTTCTCGGCGAGGCCCTTGTAGCACTCGACGCGGCCGTCGGTGGTCGGGTACTGGACGAGCGCGCCGCAGAACTCCTCGGTCGCCTCGAACTTCGCGGGGTTGCCGATCACGATCTGGATGCCGAGCCACTTGGCGCGCATCTCGACGACCGCGATCGTCTGCGGGTGGCAGTCCTCGGCGACGAAGAACTTCTGGCGGTTCTCGCCCGTGATCGAGTGGCACATGTTCATCGCCTCTGCGGCGGCGGTGCCTTCGTCGAGGAGCGACGCGCCCGCGAGCGGCAGGCCCGTGAGCTCGGAGATCATGGTCTGGAAGTTGAGCAGCGCCTCGAGGCGGCCCTGCGCGACCTCGGCCTGGTACGGCGTGTAGGCCGTGTACCACTGCGGGTTCTCGAGGATGTTGCGCAGGATCACGCCCGGCACGATCGTGTCGACATAGCCCATGCCGATGTACGAGCGGAACACCTTGTTGCGGCGGGCGAGCGCCTTGAGCGCGCCGAGGGTCTCGGCCTCGCCGCGCTCCTCGTGGGTGCCCGTGCGGGTCGGGTCGTCGATCACCATGTCGCGCCCGAGCCGGATCGTCGACGGGATCGCCGCCGCGATGAAGTCGGCCATCGACTTGTAGCCGCAGGTGCCGAGCAGTTCGGCCGTCTCGGCCGCCGTGTGCGGGATGTGGCGGCGATAGAAGGTGTCCGTCGGGCCAAGGGTGGTGGCGGACGCGGTCGAGGTCGGTGCGGTCGTCACGGTGGTCATCGCTGTGGTCGGAAGTGGGGCGCGGGCGGGGCCATCGGGCCAACCGCAAGGCGACGAGTATAGGGCGAAAGGCAGGTGATTCCGCAGCGGTGGGGAAGTCCCGTTGGTACGCTTTGCCCCATGCCAACCGATCAGTTCCTGCGCCCGTCCGTCCGCGCTTCGGCCTTTGCGGCCGCCCCCCGCGCCCTCGGCGCTCTTGCGCTCGCGGTGCTTGCCGCGTGTGCGTCGCAGCCGACCGCCCCTGACAGCGCCAAGTCGGCGCCAGCGACCCCGCCGGCGGCCGCCGCGCCCCAGTCGACCGCAACTGCAGGAACCAGATCGGGAACGGCCGCGACCTCGGGCACCGCGAGCGCATCGGCCGCTTCGCGCGCACCCGCCGCCGCATCGGCGAACGCGCCGCGCACGGGCCCCGGCCTGTTTGCGGACCTCACGCAGCCCGGCAAGGGCACCCCGAAGCCGCGGGCGACCGCGCCGGCTCGGCCCGCGACCGAGGGCAAGGTCATTGCCGGCGCCGTCAATGTCTACACCTTCGACCCGGCCGAGTCGTTCGTGCCGGCCGATCCGAGGACGACCTCCCTCGCGCAGGTGCTCGCCGACATGGGCCCCATCGCGATCGAGTGGTACCAGCATGTGCAGACGCTCTCGAACCCGTGGTTCGAAGGCCGCGTGCCGGGCTCGGCCGGCATCGAGCATGCCGCCAACTACCTCGAGTTCTGGATGAAGAAGTACGGCCTCGAGCCTGCGTTCGCCGCAACGCCGAACAGTGGCGAGGCTGCGGCGTCGGAGCCGGCGAATCCGTGGCGCCAGCCGTTCGACCTGCCCGGCCGCGAGCGCCGCGTGAAGGGCGGCACGCTGTCGTTCGGCGGCAGCGCGCTCGAGGCGGGCGCGGCGCGTCCGATGAAGAACTCGGGCGGCGGCCAGATGGAAGGCCCGATCGCGTTCGTCGGCTACGGCATCGAGGACGGCAAGGACGGCTACAAGAGCTTCGCCGCCGACGAGCGCTTCGAGGGCGCCGTCGTCGTGATGATGCGTGGCGAACCGCTGAATGCGGAGGGCAAGTCCGCGTGGGGCGGCGAGAAGTTCACGAGCGCGTCGAGCCTCGCGGGCAAGATCGACGCGGTCATGCGCCGCGGTGCCTCGGCGATCATCGTGATCGATCCGCCGGGATACGCGGGCAAGAAGGTCGACCTCGCCGCGATGAGCGCCGACAGCCTCGGTGGCGCGCAGGGCGTGCCGATCTTCTATGTCGACGCCGCGGCCGCCGACGCGATCGTGAAGAAGGCCGACCCCGAAGGCCGCGATCTCGCCGCGCTGCGGGCGCTCGCCGACGCGGGCACCGCCGACGCGCCGTTCCGCACCGTGCGCATGAAGGACGACGCGCCCGTCTCCATGAAGGCGAGCATCGACTCCGGCGGCATGGTCACCCACAATGTCGGCGGCATCCTGCGCGGCAAGGGCGCGCTCGCCGACGAGTGGATCGTGGTCGGCGCGCACTACGACCATGTCGGCTACGGCATGTTCGGCGCAGACCCCGCGAACCGCGGCAAGCTGCACCCCGGCGCCGACGACAACGCGAGCGGCACGAGCGGCATGCTTGTCCTCTCGCGGGGGCTCGCCGCGAGCTACGCGGCCGCGCCCGCCGACGCGAACCTCCGCAGCGTGCTCTTCCTCGCCTTCAGCGCCGAGGAGATGGGCCTCAACGGCTCGCGGTTCTTCGTGAAGAACCCGTCGATTCCCGCGGAGAAGGTCGACCTCATGCTCAACATGGACATGATCGGCCGCATGCGCAACGGCGAGCTCGTCGTCGGCGGCGTCGAGAGCGCCGAGGGCTTCAGCGCCGCGCTCGAGCCGATGTTCAAGAAGAGCGGCCTCACCATCTACGCCGACCCGAGCGGACGGAGTCCGAGCGACCACGCGTCGTTCTTCGGCGCGAGCATTCCCGTGCTCTTCTTCTTCAGCGGCGTGCACGACAGCTATCACAAGCCGGGCGACGAGGGCTACACGGTCGACCCGCGCGGCGTGCCTGCGATCCTCGAACTCGTGCACGAGATCGCCTTGTGGCGCGCGTCGAGCACCGAGCGCCTTCGCTTCCAGAACGGCGCGCCGAAGCCCGCCGCGCCCGCGCCTGTCGTCGTCGACGCGGCGCCCGGCGGCAACGACCGCGGCTACGCGCCCGTGCGGCTCGGCATCCAGCCCGGCCTCGCGGGCGACGGCGAGTCGGGCATCCTGGTCGAGAGCGTGAGCCCCGGCACGAGCGCCGCGGATGGCGGCCTGAAGGCAGGCGACATCATGCTGTCGTGGAACGGCGACTCGCTCGCGACGGTTCAGGACATGATGGCCAAGCTGCGTGCATCGAAGCCGGGCGATGTGGCGAAGATCCGCGTCCTGCGCGACGGCAAGGAGATCGAGCTCAATGTCGAGCTCAAGGCCTCGACCGCGCCGCGCAGGCCGCAGAACGACTGACGCCATGCAGCACCGACCACACGCCACGATCGCCGCGCTCTTGATGGGCGCGGCGTTTTCCTTTGCCGCCTGCGACCGCGCCGAGCCTGCCGCCGCGCCGACGCCGACGCCCACGCCCGTGCCCGCGCCCGAGGCCGAGACGCGCCGCGGCGTCGTGCCGCAGCCACGCGAGATTCCGGCGCCCGCTCCCGCCGACGCGACAGCCGCGCGCGCGAAGTACGACTTCTCAGAGCTCTACGGAACCTGCGAGCGCGGCGAAGGCGGCAGCGGCCGCACCTACATGGGCCGCGAGATCTCCGAGGTGATGGGCCACTTCGGCGTCGGCTGGCTCGAGCGCCCCGAGCGCGAGCGCGAGGAGCGCACCGATCTCCTCGTGAACGCGCTCAAGCTGAAGCCGACCGACGCGGTCGCCGACATCGGCGCGGGCAGCGGCTACTTCTCGATGCGCATGGCGCCGATGGTGCCCGAAGGCGTCGTGTACGCAACCGACATCCAGCCAGAGATGCTCGACATCGTCACCGAGCGCGCGCTCGAGCTGAAGCTCTTCAATGTGATGCCCGTCCTCGGCGACATCGACCACTGCGGCCTCGAGCCGAACTCGGTCGATGTCGTCCTCTTCGTCGACGCGTACCACGAGTTCTCGCATCCGCGCGAGATGATGGAGTCGATCCTCGACGCCCTGAAGCCGGGCGGCCGCGTGATCCTCGTCGAGTACCGCCTCGAGGACCCGAGCGTTCCGATCAAGGAACGCCACAAGATGAGCGAAGCGCAGGCGAAGCTCGAGATGGCCGCGGTCGGCGACGCCACGCGCGGCGGCCTCGAGTTCGTCGAGAACATCTCGGTGCTTCCGCAGCAGCACCTGATGGTGTTCAGGCGGAAGTAGCGGGGGCTTGCTCAGTTCGACGCGGCCGCGATCCCGTGCTTTGCGAGCGCCTGCTGGTAGCGGTCCCAGAGGGCCGCGTTGTCGGCGGTCGGGCGCGTCTCGGAGAGAAGCGCGAGCATCTCCTCGCGGTTCGCGGCGTCAGGCGCGGACACGCGTGCCGCGATGAGGTCGTAGAGGTCGGCGAGGAGTGCGTGCGCTTGCGCGCGCTCGAGCATGGTGCCGTCGTCGCGCAGCGCGACGAGCGTCACCTGCAGCTGAAACTGCGACTTGATGTGCGATCCACCGCGCGCGAGCGACCGGTCGATCAACACTTCGCACGCCGCGCGGACTTCGTCGGCGCTCGTGAGCGCAAGCGGGTCGTTGGTCAGCCGGACGCGCTCGGCGGCGAGGTAGATCATGCCTCCCGCGACGACCGCCAGCGCGGCCAGCACGAATGCGACGAGCGCGAACTTGACGGGTCTTGCAAGAGGCAAATCGGGGCGGCCGGATTTGAACCGACGACTTCCTGCTCCCAAAGCAGGCGCTCTACCAAGCTGAGCTACGCCCCGTCGAGGCGCCGATTGTAGCGCGAGGCCCCCTCGAGGCGCATCGCGCGGCCAAATTGCCCCGTTACCCTGTCGTTCGCCATGAACACGCATGAACCGCAGGGCCTTTCCTCCCGTCGCGAGATCCTCGCCTCTGCGGCGGCCTTCGGCGCCACCGTCGCCTCCGCGGCGCTCGCGCGCGAAGGCGTCGCGGGTGCGCAGGAGCAGGCTGCCGGCGCCGCGCCTCCGGCTCCGTCCGACGCCATCACGAGCGGCACGATCGCGGAGGCCGAGAAGCTTGCAGGCGTGTCGTTCACGCAGGCCGAGCGCGAGCAGATCGCGCGCACGGTGGGCGATCAGGTCGACACGATGAAGGCGCGCCTCGCCTTCGGCGCGCTCGACAACCAGCTGCCGCCCGCGCAGGTCTTTCGCGTGCTTCTTCCGGGCGAGTCGCCGCGTGGGCTCGGCAGCGCGTTGCCGTCGCGCCTGCGCTTCGGAAGCGGCCCGGCATCGCCGCGCGACGACTCCGACATCGACTTCGCGACCATCGAGTCGCTCTCGCGCTGGATCGAGTCGGGCGCGGTCACCTCGCGCCGGCTCGTCGAGCGATCGCTCGCACGGCTGAAGAGGGCGGATCCAACGCTGCGCTGCGTCATCACGCTCGTCGAGGAAGCGGCGCTCGCCGAAGCCGATGCGCGCGACGCCGAGCTGCGCGCCGGCAAGTCGCGCGGTCCGCTGCACGGCATTCCGTACGGCCTCAAGGACCTCTTCGACACGAAGGGAATCCGCACGACCTGGGGCGCCGAGCCGTGGCGCGACCGCGTGCCGACGGGCGATGCGGTCGTCGTCGAGCGGCTGCGCGAGGCGGGCGCCGTGCTCGTCGCGAAGACAGCCGTCGGCGCGCTCGCGTACGGCGACATCTGGTTCGGCGGCACATGCCGCAATCCGTGGAACATCGAGCAAGGCTCGTCGGGTTCGAGCGCGGGCAGCGCGTCGGCGGTCGCCGCGGGCTGCGTTCCGTTTGCGATCGGCACCGAGACGCTTGGCTCGATCGTGTCGCCGTGCACGCGCTGCGGCACCACCGGCCTGCGCCCGACCTTCGGCCGCGTGCCGCGCGACGGCTGCATGGCGCTCTGCTGGTCGTGGGACAAGATCGGCCCGATCACGCGCGGCGTGCTCGACACGGGCCTCGTGCTCGAGGCGATCCACGGAGCAAGCAAGGGCGACCCGTCGAGCGTGACCGAGCACTTCCATGCGCCGCGATCGGCGCACACGACGGGCGTGAGGCTCGGCTACGACCCGAGCTGGTTCGAGGGGCCGAACGCGTCGCTTGGCGACGCGCTCGCCGCCGCGCGTGAACTCGGCATCGAACTCGTCGAGCGCAAGGTGACGCTACCCGGCGACCCGGGCGTCCTCGTCACGAGCCTGATGGCCGAGGCCGCCGCGAGTTTCGAGGACATGACGCGCACGAACGCAGACGACCAGCTCTCGTGGCAGGCCGACGAGGCGTGGCCGAACTCGTTCCGCCGTACGGCGTTCGTGCCGGCGATCGAACTCGTGCAGGTCGAGCGCGTCCGCCGCATCTTCATGCGTTGGATGCGCGAGGTGCTCGACGGGTTGGATTCGCGCGGCGGGACCGATTCGCGCGGCGGGATCGACGCCTTGATCCTGCCCCCGTTCGCAGGCGGCATGCTGGTCGTCACCAACGCCACCGGGCATCCATCGCTCTGCCTGCGGGCGGGGTTCGACGCCCCGAACGCGCCGCGGTCGATCACGCTGATCGGGCGGCCGTTCGAGGAACAGCGCCTCATCGAGGTCGGGGCGGCGCTCGAACGGAAGCTTGCGGTTGCGGAGAAGCGGCCCGAAATGCCGTTCATGCAGGGGGTGTGAAGGCCGCGCGGGGCTTTGCTATCCTGCGCCCTCCATGCTTCCCGTCGTCGCCGAGGCCTCTCTTGCCAGCTACCTTCCCGTCGCCGTCATCGCGTCGATGTCGATCGTGTTCGTGGTCGCCAACATCGTGCTGAGCACGGTGCTCGGCCCGCGCGCCGAGGGCGCGATCAAGGGCACGACCTACGAGGCGGGCATGGACCCGATCGGCACCACCCGCAAGCGCTTCAATGTGCGCTTCTACATGATGGCGGTGACCTTCCTCCTGTTCGATGTCGAGATCATCTTCCTCTACCCGTGGGCCGTGAGCTACTCGCAGCTCGACCCGGGCAGCCCGGAAGCGCAGCTCTACCTCGGCCGAATCCTCTTCTTCCTCGCGACGAGCGTCATCGCGTACATCTACGCGTGGAAGAAGGGCGTCTTCAAGTGGGATTGAGCGGCAACTGACGCTCAGCCGGCCGCGTTCGCGCCGCCAGCGACAACCCCCGTCGTCGTCACCGAAGCCTCGAACACCCGTCCGCGCCGAACGCGGCGGACGAGGATGTCCGCGCCGTTGTGGCGCAGCGTCTGGCCGCCCGTGGGCGTCTGGCCGATCTGCTCCTCGAGCCACGCAGCGAGCGTGCCCGGGCCGGGCGGGAGCGCGCCGCCGAGCGCGGCCGACACATCGTTCATCGACACGCCGCCGCCGAACATGAAGGTTCCGCCGCTCAGCGCCTGCACCGACTTCGGCAGGCGGTCGAACTCGTCGCCGAGCTCGCCGAGCATCTCCTTCATCATGTCCTCGAGCGTGACGAGGCCGAGCGACCTGCCGCCGGCGTCGCGCACGATCGCGATGTGCTTGTGCTCGTCGAGGAACACCTGCATGAGCTCGGTCGCGGGGCGGTCGGGCTCCACGAAGTGCACGGGGCGGATGATGCCGTTCAGGCTCGGATCCGCCGGGTTCGTGCTCATGAAGTAGATCATCTCCTTGAAGTTCACATACCCGGCCACGCGGTCGCGGTCGCCGTCCTCGCAGACGGGAAAGCGCGTGTGCGCGTCGAGATGCGCCGCGATGATCGCCTTCGCGAGCGTCTGCTTCGTCGAGAGCGTGACGACCTGCTCCATCGGGATCATGAGCTCGCGAACGGTGTGCTCGGAGAGCCGGGCGGCGCCGCGGATGATTCGCTCCTGGTGCGAGTCGATGTCCTTCGACATGCGCGCCATCGCCGCGAGCGCCGAGATCTCCTGGCGCGTCGCGCGCGCCGCATGCTCGGCCTTCCGCCCTTCGAAGGGCTTGTTGAAGAGATGCATCACCTTGATGAGCGGGCTTGCGATCTTGACCGCGACGGACAGCGGCACCGCGAGCACGGGCGCGAGCTGGCGGTTGAACTGGACTCCGAGCGTCTTCGGCAGGATCTCGGTGAACTGCAGCATCGCGATCGTGAGCACGATCGAGAAGACCCAGATCCACTGGTCGCCGTACAGCTCGTCGAACTGCGCGCCCGCGACCGTCGCGCCGATCGTGTGCGCGGTGGTGTTGAGGAGGAGGATGACCGCGATGGGTCGGTCGATGCGGGCCTTGAAGTCGCGCCAGATCGTGCCGAGAAGCGGCCGCTTCTCGGTGAGCTCGGCCACCTGGCTCGGCGTCAGGCTCAGGAGCGTCGCTTCGGCGAGCGAGCAGATGAACGAGACGAGCAGCGCGACCGCGACGCTGATGATGAGGATCGTCATGACGGGCCGATCGTATGCGATGCGCGCGGCGTGCGAGGCCGCGTCAATCGCGGTCGTCTTCGTCGCCGACGAGACCGGCGACCGTGGCCTCGTCGCCCGCGTCCGCGAGATGCAGGAGCGCCCGCTCGCGGTCGGCCGCGAACTGGTTGGTGTACAGCTCCCAGTATCGGCCGCGCTTCGCAAGAAGCTCGGCGTGCGCGCCCTGTTCGGCGATGCGGCCCTTCTCGATCACGAGGATCACATCCGCGCGGCGGATCGTCGAGAGCCGGTGCGCGACGACGAACGAGATGCGGCCCTTCAGCACCTCGTCGACGCCTTCCTGCACGAGGCGTTCGGTGGCGGTGTCGATCGAGCTCGTCGCCTCGTCCATCACGAGGATGTCGGGGTCGCGCAGCACGGCGCGCGCGAGCGCGACCAGCTGGCGCTGCCCGGTCGAGAGCCGCTCGCCGCCCTCGCCGACCTCGGTGTCGTAGCCCTTCTCGAGCCCCACGATGAATTCGTGCGCCTTCACGCGCGCCGCGGCGCGCTCGACCTCCGCGTCGGTCGCCTCGAGGCGGCCGTAGCGGATGTTGTCGCGGATCGTGCCCGCGAAGAGGTGCGCGACCTGCGGCACGATGCCGATCCGCTCCGAGAGCCACGCGAGCGGGATGTCGCGGAGATCGACGCCGTCGACCGCGATGCGGCCCGCGCGCGGCTCGTAGAAGCGCGTCGCGAGCGAGACGATCGTCGTCTTTCCTCCGCCGGTCGAGCCGACGAGCGCGATGGTCTGGCCGCGGCGCGCCGCAAGCGAGAAGCCGTCGAGCACCGGCACGCCCTCGCGGTACCAGAAGTCGACGCCGTCGAACTCCATGCGCTCGATGCGCGCCCCTCCCCGCGGCGCGGCGTTGCCGGTCCTGTCTGCGATCGCCGGTTCGGTCGAGAGCAGCGTGGCGATGCGCTCGGCCGCGCTCGAAGCGCTGAGGATGTCGGCGAACCGCTGCGCGAGTTCCTGCACCGGCTGCGCGAACAGCGCCGCATACTGCATGAACGCGATGAGCGTGCCGAGCGTGATGCCTTCGGCCGACAGCACATCGCCCGCGCCGTGCCAGAGGATGATCGCGCCCGCGCCCGCCGCGAGCGTGGCCATGAGCGGCACATAGACGCTCGAGAGCACGGCGCTCCGCATCGACCACTGGTTCATCTCGGTCGAGAGCTTCTGGAACTCGCCGAGATTCGCCTCCTCGCGCGCGAGCGTCTTGGTGGTGCGCGCGCCGAGCAGCATCTCGCCGTACGACGCGGTCATCGCGCTCGAGAGCCGCCGCGCCTCGCGGCCCGCGCGCATCAGGAAGCGCTGGAAGACCGCGCAGACGACCGCCATCACGGGAACGACCGCGAGCGCCCAGAGCGCAAGCCGCGCATCGATCACGAACATCGTGATGGTGACGCCCGTGAGGATCGCCGTGCACCACGCGAAGTCGAGCATGCACCACGGCAGGATGCTCGAGACCTTCGTGCAGTCGCTCGTGAGGCGCGAGACGAGCCAGCCGGTCGGGCGCACATCGAAGTACGCGGGTTCGAGCGTCTGCAGCTTCGCGAAGCAGTCGCGCCGCAGGCGGTCGCCCGTGCGCGTGGCCACGCCGCCGGCGCTGTCGATGAAGAGCCACACGCCCGCCGCGAAGAAGAGGAAGAGCGTCGAGTAGACGACGAGAATCGGAGCGAGCGCCGCCGACTCGCCTCCGTTCGCCTGGATCGCGTTCGCCTCGTCGATGATCGCGCGCACGAAGAGCGGCAGCGCCGTCTCGATCACGGCGATCGCAAGGCCGGCGCCGAGGAGCCCGGCCACCGCGCCTCGGTTCGCGAGCGCGCGCACCACGATCGGCTTCCACACGCGCAGGCTGAACCGCGCGCGCGCGTCGTCGGTCCGTTCGACTTCAGACATGCGCGGCCTCCATCGGCGAGGCGTCGCCTTCGGGGTCGCTCTCGGTCTGGATGCGCCACAGCGTCGCGTAGAGACCGCGCTGCGCGAGGAGTTCCGCGTGCGTTCCGCGCTGCGTGATGCGGCCGTCCTCGAGCACGATGATCTGGTCGGCGTCCATCACCGCCGAAAGCCGGTGCGAGACGATGATGCGCGTCTGTTCCGCGACGCGCGAGCGCAGTCCCTCGAGGATCGAGGTCTCGGTGTGCATGTCGACCGCGGAGAGCGCGTCGTCGAGGATCAGGAGCCGCGGAGCCCGCACGAGCGCGCGCGCGATCGCGACGCGCTGGCGCTGGCCGCCCGAGAGCGTGAGGCCCTTCTCGCCGACGACCGTGTCGTAGCCCTCGGGAAAGCCCACGATCGACTCGTGGATGCACGCGGTCTGCGTCGCCTGCTCGATGCCCGCGTCGTGCGCGGCGCCGGCGGCGAGGCCTGCGACGATGTTCTCGCGAAGCTTCCTCGAGTAGAGGAACGGCTGCTGCAGCACCGTGCCCGTCGCGCCGCGAATCGCGGCGCGCGGGATGCGCGCGAGCGGCTTGCGGTCGACTTGAATCGCGCCCATGGTCGGCTCGTGGAAGCGGAGCAGCAGCTGCACGATCGTGGTCTTGCCCGCGCCCGACGGGCCGACGATGCCGAGCGTCTCGCCCGGCTTCACCTCGAAGCTCACGCCGTCGAGCACCTTCGGCCCGGCGCCGTGCGCGAACGACACGCCGTCGAAGCGGATCGCAAGGCCATCGCCCGCCGCCGCCAGCGCGAGCGCGTCGGCCGCGGCGGGGTCGAGGTCGCGCTCCTCGGGCTTCGCGAGGATCTCGTCGAGCCGCACCACCGCCGCGAGCGCCTTGCCGCTCTCGACCACCATGCGGCCGAGCATGCGCACGGGCCAGATGAACATGCCGACGACGGTGAGGAAGTAGAAGTAGCTGCCCGCGCTCATCGACCCGCGCGAGACGAACACCGCGCCAAGCGACACGACGATCACCATCTGCAGGAAGCAGAGGAGGTCGGACGCCGACCAGAAGTTCGCATAGTGGCGGAAGAGCGTGCGGTCGGCGTCGCGGAACGCGGCCGAACTCCGCGCGAAACGCTCGTTCTCGAAGTCGGCGCGGCCGAACGCGCGCACGGTGCGGATCCCCGTGAGGTTCTCCTGCACATTCGCGGTCATCTTCGCCTCGGCCGCCTCCTTCACGCCGAAGTTCGGGCCCATGCGGCGGAAGTACACCGCGGTGAACCAGAGGAGCGCGGGAATGCACACGATCGATGCGAGCGTCATGCGCCAGTCGAGCGACAGCATGATCGGCAGCGGGATCAGCAGCATCAGCACCGAGCGGCCGACTTCGGGCGCCTGGTTCGCGAGGAAGACGCGCAGCGTCTCGATGTCGGAGGTGCAGCGCTGCACGAGGTCGCCCGACGGGATTCCGTCGAGCGTGCTGCACGGCAGGCGCTGCACATGGTCGTACATGCGGTCGCGCGTCTTGCGCGCCACGCGCTCCGCGGCACCGGTCGCGAAGCGCGTCTTGATGTGGACGGCCACGCCCGAGAGCGCCGCGAGCGCGACCATCGCGAGGGCGGGCAGCCACAGCGCCTCGCGCACGCGGTCGGTGCCGCCCATCCAGTCGATGAGCGACCGCGAGATCGCGGATGGCTCCGCGGCCGGATCGAGCACGAGGTCGAACACCGCCTTCGGCACGAGCGGCGCCGCGTAGAGGAGCCCCGCCGAACCGACGAGCGCGCCCATCGCCGCGACGAACGACCAGCGCTCGTGCCCGGCAAGCCGCCACACCGCGCGCAACCCCTCGCGTGGCGAAGGTTGCGGCGGTTCGTCCTTGTCCGACTTGGCGGGGGCGTCACTCATCTCGGCTGCCGTGCGTCGGCGTCGGTCGGATTCAGAACGGCGTCTTGAAGCCCATCGCGCGCACCGCGCACCAGCCGACGAGCGCCTCGAAGATCACGAACATCCCGGCGATCCAGATCGCCGCGGCGGGCCAGATCGTCCAGGCCGGAACCTCGCCCAGGAACCACAGGACGCCGAGAAGCAGCCCGACGGACTCGAGAAACACGCCGATGCCAAGCCGCAGCGTCTTTCCACGCTTGTCGATGTTGCAAGTGAACATAAGTCCATCGTATGCGGACCCACCATTTCGCGGGGGAACGGCCCGCCTACCTTGACCAACCCTGCGATTGGGGCGATACATTCAAGGTTCTTCACCCGCACCATGCGCCGCACCGCCCTCCGCCTCATGCTTCCGTTCCTCCTGCTCGCGCAGGTGATGGTCGGCATGTCGCCCGGGCACGCCGTCTGCATCGCGCTCGACGCCTGCTGCGGGGCGCATGTGCACGGCGAGCCCGCCGGCTTCGCGTTCGCAGGGATGGCGCATCATGATCAGACTCATGACCACGCGCACTGCCATGACGGTGCAATCGCCCACGCCCACGCCCACGCCCACGCGTCGCTCTGCCCCGACGACTGCATGAACGAGTGCTGCGCGGAGCACGAAGAGTGCGGCGGTCAGCCCTGCGACGGCGACTGCTCCGAAGGCTCGACGCACTTCCATGTCGCGCTGCCCGACGACGGCGGCTGCATGCGCGACCGCTCGAACGACCACTTCTGCGATCTGCGCCTGCTCGCGCCGGCGCTCACCGTGTTCGCGATCCAGCCGGTCGTCGACCTGCACGCGCAGGCGACGCCTCCGCCGCCGTGGATCTGGCCGGACTGCGACCGCGCGACCGCGCTCAAGACCGACTGCCTCCTGATCTGACGGAACGCCTCGCGACTTCGCGTTGCGTCGTGTCCGTTTTGATTCCTTTCGAGGCAGCATCATGCACTCTTCCATCCTTCGTCCGGGCGCGGCCGCGCTCTCGACCGCACTCCTCCTCTCGCTCGTCGGCTGCAAGACCTACGAGCGCAGCACGCTCGATCTCGACCAGACGCAGCGCGAGTACCTGCTTCGCGCGCTCGAAGGACCCGAGCTCGCCGAACTGAACGCACGCGCGCAGCCTGGCGCCGGCGCATTCGACCCGTCCGATGGGATCTCGCTCGCCGAAGCCGAGGCGATCGCGCTCGTGTTCAACCGCGACCTCCGCACCGCGCGGCTGGCCGCGGGCGTCACGCAGGCAAGCGCGGACAA
>Ga0209972_10002245_pt1 | contig 15951 bp, 12 predicted proteins | sample NOAtaG_7_FD_187302 | JGI IMG/M metagenome (GOLD analysis project Ga0209972, IMG submission 187302) | Freshwater lake microbial communities from Lake Erie, under a cyanobacterial bloom - NOAA_Erie_Diel1S_2200h metaG (SPAdes) (version 2) | ecosystem: Environmental > Aquatic > Freshwater > Lake ... | reverse complement strand
GAGTCTGTCGGTGGTGGTGGGGGAGGCAAAGACGATCTCGCACAGGCGGGCGGAAAGTGGCCTGAAAAAATTCCTGAGGCCATCGAAATAGCCAAACGTTTTTGGACCTGAGGCGACCTGAACACTTCCTCGCTCAAAGATCCTGAAATCGAAGGGTGAGCCCTGTTTCGTGCGGATTTAATTTCAGCCAAGGATCACCTTTCCAATTGGTGCCACCCACCTTTCCAATTGGTGCCACCCACCTTTCCAATTGGTGCCACCCACCTTTCCAATTGGTGCCACCCACCTTTTTCACGCCGGCCGTTACTTTGGGAGGGACGGGTAGCGTGGGCATTCCTTGCTTCCGAGCGACGTGGGATTGTGAGTCTTTGTCCATCTGTCCAGTCAGTAGTTCGCTGGTCCTCTGGGGCGCGATTCGTCCCATTTCCCCATCTTTTTCCGCATGGATTGCTTGTTGCGTGCGATTGATAGATTCTGTCTATTTGTCCACCTAATGGGTATACCCTTAGAATCCCCCCATGCGATTCCAAAGGATTCCTCTCTTCGCCAGGGAGCCTGACGTATGCCAAGGACCGCCAGAGCCGAAATCTGCCCACCCGATCAAGTCAATATCCTGCATATCACCCAGCGCTGTGTCCGACGCGCTTTTCTGACCGGGGAAGATCCCGTTTCTGGTTGCGACTATGGACATCGACGCCAGTGGATCCAGGATCGCTTAGAGTTCTTGGCCTCCTGCTTTGCCATCGATGTGCTGGCCTTTTCCACGCTCTCCAATCATGCCCACTGGATTGTGCGCAACCGTCCCGATCTGGTGTCCCAATGGCCTGACCGGGAGGTTGCTGTGCGGTGGCTGCAGCTCTTTCCCGGCCAGTCCCAAGGTCAGTGGCTTGGAGTCCCCACAGAAATCCAGGTCCAGCAACTCCTTGAGGATCCCGAGCGCCTTCAGAAGATCCGTAGTCGACTGAGCGATGTCTCTTGGTTCATGCGTGCATTGTGTGAACCGATTGCGCGTCGAGCCAACCGGGAGGACAATTGCACGGGGAGCTTCTGGGAAGGGCGTTTCAAGGCGCAGCAGATTGTCGATGAAGCAGGGCTTCTAGCGTGCGCCATGTATGTCGATTTGAACCAGGTGCGAGCAGGTCTGGCCAAGAGTCCAGAAGTCAGTTCCTTCAGTTCTTTGTACGAGAGGATTCTGGGGGAACAGGGGCAGAAAACCTGTTCCCAGGCCCGCAGAGTCCGACCACTGACCATGGAGGAGGTGGCTCAGGAGTTCCAGCGTGGTAAGGCATCGAATCGCCGGGCCCGTATGAAGGCCAAGTTCCCGCCAGTGACTTTGGAGATGCCGCGAGGTGCCTGGCTGGCCCCACTGACCATCACCAGTGCTCCAGTCGCTGATCGGTTGCCATCTGCCAGTGGCCTTCGAGCGAGCGACCAAGGATTCCTGGAGATGTCGCTGGAGAGCTATCGGGAGTTGCTGACCTGGACCTGGAAGCAAGGGAATCGAGAGAAGGCAGAGACGATTCCCGATCGGTTGGCGCCGATTCTGGAGCGGGTAGGCCTGTGCAGCGAGAGATTTGGAGATTTGGTTAGGAATTTTCGTCGTTACTTCCGCGGCGATCGAGTGGGCCTCAGTCGCAGTCTCCGTCAATCAGCGTCCCGGAATGGCCGGCGTTGGCATCATGGTCAGCGCGCTGTGGAAGTCTGTTGCCTGGAGGCGACCTCCAGTTGCTAGCTTTTATTAGTAGGGACGCTGAGATCTGTGGTCTCCAGCGAAAGCCGCGTCCTTGCCTCTGCAGGATGCGCTCGAGGAATCGCTGCGCGCGGTAAGCCCTCGCGTCGACGGAATGCCCCCCAACGGAAGCGAAACCTGCCCTGTCAGGTGCGAGAACCGGTCTCACAGCACCCCGCTGTCTGGCAATTGCTAGATGTACCGCCCCAGTTCCAAACCTTCCAATCGGTGGGTGGCACCGATTGGAAAGGTGGGTGGCACCGATTGGGGAAATGGATGCAGGGAAGATAGCCATGCTGTAAAGCAACAAAAAACCCTCCTGCAAGGCAGGAGGGTTGGATTTCCATTTACGGAATGACGGACTGTTTGGTTTAGTAGCGTGGAGACCGATCACCACGATCGTGGTAACCGCCGCCGCCACCGCCGTAACCGCCGCCACCACCACCGTAACCGCCACCGCCGCCACCACCACCACGACGTGGTGGACGCTCTTCACGAGGACGAGCTTCGTTGACCGTCACGCGACGACCAGCGATTTCCTGCTGATTCAAGCCTTCGATGGCCGAAAGCGCTTCATCATGATTGGCCATCTCGACAAAGGCAAAGCCTCGAGATCGCCCCGTTTCCCGGTCAGAAATAATACTGACCCCGCTCACCTGGCCATACTGGCCGAAAGCCTGCCGAAGTTCTTCTTCCGTTGCGCGGTACGACAGGTTTCCAACATAGATATTCGTCACCGAACCAAACCCTCAAACAATTGCCCCCGAAGGAGCGATCAACCAAGCGAGATGGCACAGAGTCCATCAACCAGAGAACCATCGCCTAAAAATAAGCTGCCGTTTCCATTGGTCGTCGGCCGAGCACATCTCAAAAAAAGCGACTATCGCCAGACCACCAACGCCCTGAACTCCTGGGAGAGCTCATTCCCGGAAATCCATGGGCCGCCGATCAAGAGACCTCGCCACACTGCGGCCAATTATGGGGGGTTGCCTGGGGTGTGTCAACGAAAATCATCGACATTCTTCGACAATTCCGAAGTCTCTTTCCGAATGGCTGTCATCGATTTTTTGCATTGAAATTTGTGGTAGTTCGGCACTACCCGTACCGCAGTGCCCTTCGAATTCCAGCGGTAAGCTGATCCGCTGACCGGGGTGACCGGCTGCCTTTTGGCTGCTTAAAGCAGTTTCTGGATCGCTTGCAACGCCGCTCCATAATTCGGCTCATGCGTCACCTCGGGAACAATCTCGACGTAGGCGACATTGCCGCCGGCATCGAGCACCACGACGGCTCGGGTCAGCAGTTTCAGTTCTTCAATGGTCATCCCGAAGGCATCCCCAAAGGATCCTGCTTGGTAGTCGCTTCCGACCTTCAGGTTCTTGATCTCTTCGGCCCCGCAGAAACGATTCATTGCGAAGGGAAGGTCGCGGCTTACGGTCAGGGCGTGAATCCGATCTGCCAGGGCCCCTAGTTCCTGGTTGAATCTTCTGGTTTGAATGGCACAGACACCCGTATCGAGGCTGGGGACGATACTGACCAGGGCAGGCTTGCCAAGGAGATCCTTGTTGGTGATTGTCTTCAAGCCTCCCTCGAAGAAATGCAAGGTGAAGTCGGGGGCAGGCTGGCCGATCTTCAGTTCGGCTCCAGCAAGCGTCATGGGGTGACCTTTGAAGGTGATGACTCCCGAACGTCCCATCGTCGATTCTCCTGAAGCAAAGGTGGTTTCCAGTTATTGCAGGCATTCGATGCCATTCGATTGGTGACTGAATCAGCCCGATTGTAGCACAATCGCCAACCGATCCGACCTGCCAAGCCCTTTTGTCGGTCGAGCAATCCAACTTACTGGGTCCGGAAAAGCATTGCTCCATGTACACAGCCTCGCCCCGATTTCCAACGCTCGCGACCTCGCCGACACTCCTAAGAGAGTGCCCCACGGGGTCTCATGCCTGATTTCGTATGCAGGGGAACAGCCAGCGGGGACCTTGCGGTGATTTGGACTGGCTTCTACAACGGCAAAAAGGAAGCCGACGGTGGCGGGGGGGCCGAGAACTGGCTGGACTTCCTCTCGCCGCTGGGAGACTCGATGAGAAGCGGATACCTGTATGCCCTGGGAGCCTTCGGCCTTTGGGGAGTGTTGCCGATCTACTGGCAGTTGATTCGCGAAGTTCCCGCGCTGCAGGTGGTCTGTCATCGGATTATCTGGTCAGTTCTTCTGCTGGTCCCTCTGTTGTCGTGGACTGACCAGTGGCCCGTGGCGATGGCCGCCATTCGCAACCCCGCCACCATGATTCGTCAAGTCGCTGCATCGATGTTCTTGGCGATTAATTGGCTCGCCTTCGTTTGGGCTGTCAGCAACGGTCGCATGATCGAAAGCAGCCTTGGTTACTACATCAATCCATTGCTCAACGTGCTGCTGGGAGTCCTGCTGCTGGGGGAACGCCTGCGCCATGGCCAAACCGTCGCAATCCTATTGGCTACTACTGGCGTGGGGTGGCTGAGCTGGCATGTGGGGACCGTTCCCTGGATCGCTATCGCATTGGCATCGTCCTTCTGCCTCTACGGTCTAGCTAAAAAAACTACCTCAGTGCCTCCCCTGGTCTCCCTGTGGATAGAGGCAACAGTGCTGCTGCTGCCGGCAATCGTCTACCTGACGTCGCAGCATCTGCAAGGAAATGGAGCCTTCGGAGTTCATGGACTAAGGATCGATGGGATGCTCCTTGCCAGCGGCATCGTCACCTCAGTTCCGCTCTGGTGTTTCGCCAATGCTGCCCAGAAACTCCCGCTCTCGACTCTCGGCATCCTTCAATACCTCGGCCCCACACTTCAGTTTCTGCTGGGCTGGTGGGTCTACAAGGAACCCTTCGATGCGACGCGCATGATCGGCTTCTTCCTTGTATGGACCGCACTTTCCATCTTCGCCTGGGACTTGGTGCATCAAGGATCCCCGGCCAAGCTTTCCCCCACGAACGAACCTCTCGCCAGGGATGGAATCCAGGTGCCCCTGGATGAGACAACGAAGGCTGCTGCTGAGATGGAGCAATAGTGTGGCTTACTGGTCGATGCTGGCAGGAAGCTTTTTCTTCGCGCTCATGGGGATTCTCACCGAGTCGCTCAGCCAGCAACTCTCCTTCCTGGCTCTAGCCACCATCCGTTCCGCTATCGCCACAGCGGTCGCCGCATGGTGGGTTTGGCGAGCTCAAGTCGAGTGGGTCGTGTGGCGCCCCGCAGATCTATGGATGCGAAGCCTCGCCGGATGTGCATCGATGCTCTGTCTCTTCTATGCCATCACGCATTACCAGGTCGCGGTGATCCTCTCCTTGACCAATATGTTTCCGGTCTGGGTGGGTTTGTTGAGCTGGCCGTTGCTGGGGCAATTCCCCAAAAGAGAAACCTGGATCGCCCTGGCAGTCAGCATCTTGGGAATGTCCCTCATCTTCCAAGCGGCTCGCCAGGAAATCGCCAGCTCTCCACCTTCGTACCCAAACGCCACCGAAAGTCTCGGGGAACCTCTTGTTCACCCCAACCAATCCCACGAACCGCAAGCCCACTGGCGACCCAAATCCGCTGTGACCGCCGCCATCGCAGCAGGCTTCCTAAGCGGTGTGGCGCTGATTGGCTTGCATCGCGTCCGAAACATCGATGCGAGAATGGTGGTAACCCATTTCTCCGCCGTTTCCACGTTGATCGCAGGCTGCCTGTGGTTGGCGATGCCCGGATTTCGGATGCTGGATAACCTATCGCTGCAGTCGTGGTTGCGAGTTCTGGGAGTCGGCCTGTCGGCTGTCATCGGCCAATGGTTCCTGACGCTCGCCTTCTCTAAAGCATCGCCTGCAAGAGTCAGCGTGGTGGGACTCTCGCAGGTGGTCATGACGACACTCTATGCAGGCTGGGTGCAGCAACGGTGGCCCAATGCCGTCGGCTTTCTGGGCATGTCGCTGATCGTCGGCGCCACAGGATGGGTGCTGCTGAAACATCGAGCCAGCTCGGAGGAAGATCGCCCGAAGGCGACAACCTCATGACGCATCGGACGCGCCAGGCACAAGCACCTGATGGAGTATTGGGAAGTTCGCTTCGATACTGTACTGACTGGCGACATACTGGCGCCCAGATCGTCCCATCGACTCGCGCAAATTGCGATCCTCCAGCAAAGTCACTAGAGCTTCGGCCCACTGGTCGCTGGTCTCCGCCCCAATTCCTGGTGTGATCTTTGCAGCAACACCAAGCGAACTACCTGCCGCAGGTAGCCCCTTCAGGATGTCGGCGTTGACGCCAATGGGCGAAGCGATGGCGGGGATGCCTACCGAAAGGTACTGGACCAGCTTGGTCGCCGCCTTGTATCGCATCCAGGGTTTGTCGTCAGGAAGCGGCATCAATCCGATATCCATCCGCTGCAACTGCGATACCTCGCTAGCGGCACTCCACGGAACAAACTCCAACTCGACTCCCGAAAGATCGATTGGTTTCAACGGAGAATCGCTGGGAGCAACCACCAGCAACCGAAAGCGATGCGAAACTGCCACCTTCCTCAGCGCCTCGGCACAAACCGCAAGGAATGGAAGATTCGTCCCCGTCCCAATCCAGCCAACAACAGGCACCTTCCTACGTGCCGAATCCAGATCATGAACCAGAGTCGACGGGGTAAAGCGATGATGATCGATCGAAGTCGGAATCATGGTGACCGGACGGTCATACTGCTGAGCGTACTCCATCAGCAGACGATTACTTGCCACCACATGATCGCTCATCCGAATCAGCTTCGGTATCTTTTCCGGAAAGGTCAGAAAAATCGCATCATCCAGATCATAGACCAGCCTCTCGGTAGCGGCTCGAATCTGTTGATCGAGTTTCGTCGATGGGATGTGCAGAGCGTATCGCTCCAGATAGATCGCATCCGGGTGACGCCAGCCAGCGTCGAGTACCTGAAGGTAACGCCGCAGGTCGCTGTAGGTATGGGAAAGTCGCCATCCCATCCAACGGTAGTAGTCATAAACACTGGGCTTGGCGATCCACTCTCGGCAAGTATGACCCGCCCGCCGCAATCGTTCGAGATAAGGGTGAAATCGAAATCGCGTCGATGGCACATCGGCGCCCAAGGTGACAAAACCAAGTCGTGCCATGTGCGGCTTTCCTCCCCGACGCCTGCAATCCGACGCTCATCAACGGCAGTCGTCGGCCAATAAACCTGAAACATGCACCAAAAGATCTTACTTCGATTCAAATGATCTTCACGCGTTCCTCATTCTCAGTTACTCAAGAAACAATGCTCATCCGACTCCGACATTCGAGGAATGAACTAAAAACCGCGCGCATGGCTTGTTGGCGATCCCGCGTTCAATCTTCGGCTACATCGAGCGATCCTCGTTGGCATGGTCGCCTCATACTATCCTGTTTCAAGCCGTCGGTGCCAGGAATCGAAGGGGAGACTTCTTCGCATGGACCGAAGCTCACCCGTTTCTCATCGAAAGGTCGCCGGCGATCCCTGGCTTTTCTCGCCGCCAAGTCTTTCGCTCATGACGTTGGCCTTCGCGGAAAGATGCTGACGTCGGCAAAGGGTGTAACCCCTGCTTTCTAACGAAGCGGGGAATTGCCAAGTGAACTCCTTATTACCTCACGTGGCGTCTGAAAATCTTGTTGCCTTGGTCCATCACTCCACCCACCAACGCATTACTTCCCAGCAAGAATGCGGCCCGCTCAGCCACCAAAAAGGGCTCCCTCAATCCGTATCCAGGGGGCGGCTGCAGGCTCCAGGGCTTTTTGGTCGACGAGGCGCTCATCGATCGAATGATGCAGGAAATGGGGGGGCAATCGAGCGGTGGTGGCGCAAAGGCTGGGGATCCAAAGGAGCACGCAGCGACGGAACATAAAGAGATTCAGCGACCACCACGGAAACTTGTGAACAAAGTACGCCCTATCCGGACAATCCCTGTCCATGTAGTCCCCACAATCTACTCGACGCTGGTTTCTGCGAGTAACATCGTGCATAGTCAAAGATTCCCAGATCAAGCGCGTTCCTTGGTGGGGGAAGTGACCTCTTCGAAGGGACCAGTTGGAGAGCAGCAGCATGTTGGCGGCGACTCGGCTTGCGTCGGTGCGATCCAAAGGATTTACCCTGGTGGAGCTGTTGGTGGTCATTGCGATCGTCGGACTGCTCATAGGTTTGTTGCTGCCAGCTGTTCAAGCAGCGCGGGAAGCAGCTAGGCGAGCTCAGTGTGCCAACAACCTGAAGCAGATCGGCCTAGCGATGCTCAACTACGAAAGCACCTTTCGCCGACTGCCCCCAGGCGTGGCCATCAACTACTTGGATGCCAATGCCAGCAACAATCTGGCCTGGGGAGTCCATGGACGGATCCTTCCCTACATGGAACAGCAGGTTCTGTCTCAATCGATCGACCTGACGCAAGGCTGGGACTTCCAACTGGTGATCGATTCGCTGCGGGTTCCAGTCTATGCATGCCCCAGCGATCCTGGTGCAGGGAAGCTGCGAGATCCGGGCCCAAGTGGGGGTAACCCGCGCCCTAAACTTTTCCCAACTACCTATGGCTTCAACTATGGCCCCTGGTTCATCTACGATCCGACGACGGGCCGTCGCGGCGATGGCCCGTTCTTTCCGAACAGCTTTCTACGGCTTGCGGAAGTAGGGGATGGGACCAGCCAGACTGTGTTGGCGTCCGAGGTGAAGGCGTGGCAGCCTTACTATAGAAATGGTGGCTCCCCACCCCTTAGCCCGCCCGATACACCCCAACAACTGGTTGCCATTGCCACGTCGGGTACCTCCTTCCGCGATACGGGCCACACCGAATGGCCCGATGGACGTGTTCATCACACCGGCTTCACCGCAACCTTTACCCCCAACACACGCATTCCCGTGACGGTAGGCGGCAGGGTACTGGACATCGACTACAACAGTTGGCAAGAAGGACTTCTTGGGACCAACGGAAGGCCTACCATGGCATCCATCTCATCCCGCAGCTACCACGCCGGTCTGGTCCAGTCCGCCTTCCTCGACGGAAGCGTCCGCTCTCAGGCCAACGGAATCGATCGAGCGGTTTGGCGGGCACTGAGCACCTACGCGGGAGCCGAAGTGATTTCGCTTGAGGAACCGTAAAGAAGGCGAGAGCGATCGCCAGACCGATCAGTCTTTTGCAACGCCGTAGCCAATTGCGCTGTGGCATGGCCGTCTCGGCCATACAGCCGCCAAAGGGAGAAGCCTAACGACCGCCCCGGGATCGCAGCGTCTCGCGAGACGCTGTGTGGTGGCCATCCTGAGGTAGGGGGCTGGGATTATTCGAACATGAGCGCGAATCGTAGCGAAAGGGCGCGAGCCCTCCGGTGGGCGACGCAATACGAGGAACTGGACGGCTTTCTCCGTTCCGCTAAGGTCGGCCGCCAAGATCTATCGGACCGCGAGCAGACCAGAACCGATCGCGGATCGACGATGGGTTCTTTCCAGCACGAGTACGACTAAAAGCACCAGCAATTCGATCGCGTCAGGAAATCGCTTACATGCCTGCCAGTTCGGTTGCCCGCTGGACGCGACGTATGGCGATCATGAAGGCAGCGATGCGCAGTCTTACTTTCGACTGCAACGACTCCTGCCATACCTGCTCGAACGCGTCCGACAGCGTGTGATCCAGTTCCTGCCGGACACGATCGAGGCTCCATCGGTAATGCTGCCGATTCTGTACCCATTCAAAGTAGCTGACGGTGACACCACCGGCATTGGCGAGGATGTCGGGAAGAACCAGGACTCCACGTTTTTCAAGAGCCTGATCGGCCTCCGGATCGATAGGCCCGTTGGCTCCTTCAATGATCCACTTGGCACGCACTTTATCGACATTTTTTGCGGTGATGACGTCTCCTAAAGCGGCTGGGATGAGAAGATCGACATCCAGGTAGAGCAGTTCGTCGGCCGGTAGCTTTTGTGCCCCGGTGTAACCTTCAAGGCTGCCTTTATTGCCAAGGGCGAAGCGCAGCAACTCGGGGATGTCCAGTCCCTCGGGGTCGTAATAGGCACCGCTGACATCGCTGACGGCAACAACCGGCATCGACGATTCATGCAGGTACTTCGCAGCGTGGGACCCAACATTTCCGAAGCCTTGGATTGCTGTTCTGCATTCCTGCGGTTTGCGTCCGAGGCGCTTCAGCATTTTTGAGGTCATGATGCCCACGCCGCGACCTGTCGCCTCCTCGCGGCCCTTGGCCCCGTACTCTTCGACTGGTTTGCCTGTGATCACCGCAGGGTTGAAGCCATGGTATTTTTCCCATTGACTGCGGAACCAGGACATCACCTCATGATTGGTCCCCATATCGGGGGCTGGGATGTCGGTATCCGGACCAACGATTTCGTGGATCTGGTCGACAAAGGCGCGCGTCAGGCGTTCCAGTTCCTTGCGTGAGAGCGTCCTGGGATCGACCGCAACCCCCCCCTTGGCGCCACCATAAGGGAGGTCGACGACGGCGGTTTTCCAGGTCATCAAGGAAGCGAGCGATCGAACCTCGTCCAGATCGACCGACGGATGATATCGGAGTCCCCCCTTCATCGGGCCGCGGCTGTTGTCGTGCTGCACCCGGTAGCCGATCAGCGTCTCAATCTCCCCGTTGTCGCGAATGAAGGCGACCTGAACCGTCACCTCGCGCATCGGGGTGACTAGAAGTTTCTGCATCGAGTTCGATAACCCCAAGCGATCAGCAGCTTCCTGAAAGTAACGCTGCGTTGCCTCCGAAGCCTTCATGGTTTCTCCTACCCCTTTTGGGTACTGTTCTTTTGTTGAATCGAACCAATCTATGATATGATGGCGTCTCGGGGAGTCGTCTGCCCGTTGGCCTAATTTGGTTGCCGTCATCTTAAACGGCCCAGAGTTTTTCAGGTGCAAGCGAAGAAACAACAGCTGTTTTTTCTGCGTCCCCAGGTCGTCAGTCGCGGAATCAGCCAGTGGCAGGGTGGTGGGTATGACGATTTCGGCTAGCGAGCTTTGGCAGCGGATGGTCGACCTGCAGGCGGCGACGCAGGCGGAATGTCGTCAGTGGGCTGCTGATTGGATCGGTCAGTCGGGGGCCGATCAGCTTGCCGATAGTTCGGCGATTCTAGCCTTCCTGATCCGCTCCGGGCGGCTGACTCCCTATCAAGCCAATGCGTTGTTATCGCAGAGTCCGCCCAAGCTGGGATTCGGCGACTATCGGATCGAAGGTCCCAGCTCCGTGTCCTGGTTGCGGGGTTGGATGGATGCCAGACGAATCGGTTCGCCCCATCGCTATGCCATTCTGATCCTGGACCGGAATCTCTTGATTGCGCATCCCGACTGGGGACAGCGCCCGCCAAGCCTTCCCTGGGCGCGTCTGCAAGCTCAGTTGCAGGCACCGCGCCTCCAGGCGATCGAGTCGGTGGGGGCGGGACCTGGGGAAGTGCTGATTGCGGTACGCCAATGCGACGGCCTGTCGATGCAGCAGTCCAGTCTCGGTGGTCCGATTCCCTGGCAGACCACGGTCCGATGGGTTCTCGATCTAGCTCAGTCGCTGGTCCCTTTTCACGAGAACGGATGCGCGCACGGCCGCATTGGTCCGGCATCGCTCCTTGGCGATCGAGATGCTGGTTGGACGTTGCTAAGAGATCCGTTGTTTCCGCCGGTGAGCCCACTGCTGAATCGCTCCAGCAGCTACTCGATTGATGCCTGGAAGCAACCCTGTGCTCTTCGTGCGGCCCCCGAATTCCTCCTGCCCAATCAGTTTCCTACACCGTCCAGCGATCTTTACTCGCTTGGTTGCTGTTGGTGGGAGTGGTTGACTGGCAAACCACCTTTCGAGGCGGCTTCCAGAGAAGCGATCATGAAGCAGCATGCCACCGAGCGGTTGGTGTTGCCCGATGGGCTGGATCTGCCCGATGGTGTCCTGCGCTGTCTTTTGTATCTACTCGCCAAAAACCCTGGGACTCGATTTCGAAACGCAAGTCAGTTCTACCAGGCGCTGGTGCGGCAACCGGGAATCTCGCCGCCGCCTATGCCTCCGGGGCAAGCCGATGTGGTGGATTTGTCCGAGCGACCGAAAGGTCGTGGGTCGGATCGTCTTGAAGGGGTGCGCGAGCCTTTGGAGAAGCGATCGGTTGCAGTAGCGAATGCCTCGGATGCGTCGAGCCCATCCTCCAAGCCATCAGCCCAGGAAGACAGTGGCCAAGGCGTAGGGGTACCGCCTGTATTGGAAAAGAAAGACACGCCGCCGATCGGTCATCGACCTACCGGATCGGAGGGAGTCAAACCATTGGTTCCATCCTCTGACTCTTCGGCAACAAAGCCTGTTCCTGGGCAAGCGACCTCGTCTCCATCGATGACTCCGGCTTCTTCTCCGTCACCGGCCAGCAAGCCAGTCCATAAGACGCCAACAGGCAAGGGGTTGGAGCCGGTGGAGCAGGCGGTCCAGGTACGCAGTGAATCGGTGGTGGCAAGTTCGCCAGCGATCCAAAAGCCAGCGATTGAGCCGTCCGCGGATCGAGCTGGGATCGGGGCGAGCCAAGAAGTGCCGGCCAACGTTTCGCGACGAGATTCTGGAGCGACGGATGGGGCTAAGGCCAAGCCGCAGGGGGTGATTGGTTCCCAGCAGAAGGTTGGTCCAGCGGTTCAGAAGGGAGATACAGCCCCACCGGTACCCCCACTGGTATCCCCGCTGGCCGCCTCCGCGTCGACACCCAGTTCGCCTGCCCCTGCGACTCCTTCCAATACGGCCGCCAGCCGTTCTTCGGTCCCCGACCGAGCTTCCCAACCAGTGGTTGGAAAGGTATCGGAGGAGAATCACGAACGATCTGGATCCTCGAGTCCGGCGGCGACGACGGCATCCCAGGCGACTGGTGCTACAGTTCCAGCACCCAAGGGAGAAACGAAATCGGTAGTGACTGCTCCAAGAAAGACCGACACCCAGACGCTGGGAGAGAAGGCCGACCTTTCAGGTGCCCCGTCGGCTTCTGGGCAGCGCCGCAGCATAGCGGGTGGTGCGAAATCTAAAGCGGTTGCGGCGCGGGCGACGCGCGGCAAGTCGGCCAAGCGACCGCCATGGTTTCTTCCGGCGTTAGGAGCCGTTGGTGTGGCATTGCTGGGGGGGATTGTATTTCTTCTGGTTCCTCGCGACCCCACCCCAGCGCCTCAACCCAATCCATCCTCCGCCAGCGAAGTGATGACCGACCGTGTGGCAAATGCTGAGGATCCGACGAAATCTCAGGTGCAATCCGATCCTCGTGAAGCGATTTTCCAGGTGGTCGAAAGCGGTGATCAATCGCTCTGGCTACCACCTCATGCGGGCGATCCACCATCGATCGACCTGCTGCCTCCGGGTGCGATCGGTTACCTTTTTTTGCGGCCAGATTCTCTTTTTCAGACCACAACAGGTCGATCGGTTCAGCAGGTTTTGGGAGAGCCGTTGGAGCAGTTCTGGCGATGGACTGAGAGTCGTACAGGGGTCACTGCACCCTCAATGGAAAGGTTGACTTTGGCCTTTTATCCCGGTGCGTTTGAGAAGGGGGATATGGTGCTACGAGTCGACCTCAAGCAACCGCAGACCCTCGGGCAACTCCGTCAGCTATGGGGGGATACGCAAAGCAGCAGGGTGGGGCAGAAGGAATTGCTCCAGAGAGGAAACGATGCGATCTATCTGCTCCCGCAGCCTTTGCTGGATGCGGCGGAAGTGAAAACGTTTGTGGTTGGTTCCAAGGAGCGGTTGGTTGAGGTGGTGGAGTTGGAGGGAGCTGGAACGCCATTAAGGCGTCAGATGGATGCGCTCTGGCAGGCCAGTGACAGTCGATCCGATATGACCTTGATCGCAGAGCCGTCGTTATGGAATCAGGAGTTCCAGGAGGTCATTCGCCGGTCTGCACCTGGATGGTGGAGCGAATTGAGTTTTCTGCAGGGATCCGATCTGCAAGGGTTCTCGTGGACTACGACTCTGGAGCCGTCTTGGTACGGCGAACTTCGATTGATAGGTAGTCAGCTTCAGGAGGCGGGGCAGCGTACCGAGTCGATGCGGATGCTAGTTTCGTCCTGGGCCGACAGGGCCGAGCGATCGATGGTGGAGCAACCGGCGCATCCGTACTGGCGGGCGATTGCAGTACGGTTGCCTCAGATGCTTCGGTCTACGCAACCCTACACTAGGCTGGGTGTTGAGAATGGTCAATCGATTCTCAACTTCTACCTGCCTCCTCAAGCTGCGCCCAACCTATTGACTGCGGCATGGATGCAGCGTCGCCCACAGCTTTCGGTCGGGCAGGAATTGAGTCGATCCAAACTACCGGCAGCGACAGCGAAGGCGGGCATGTCGATCGATGAGATACTGGCCCGCCCAATCCAGCTATCGTTCGATCAGCTGTCGCTGGAGACGGCGATGCAATCGATCGTCGATGAGATCAATGGATCGCTTCCCGACGGGACACCGCCTATTCGGATGGAAATCGATGGAGGTGCTTTCGAACGGGATGGCATCACGCGCAACAAAGAGGTGCGGGATTTTCAGTTTCAGGGCAAGCCCGCGCGGGATGTGCTGATCGATCTTGTCCGTAAAGCGAATCCAGAGAAGGTCCCGGAACTCAGTCAGGCGGCGCAGAAGGTGTTGTGGATCGAGGTGCCTGATCCGCAGCGAAGTGGCCAGCCGAAAATCGTGATCACCACGCGCAAGGGCGCCGAAGCCGCTTCGGCTATGATCCCCAAAGAGTTTGTCCTACCAGAAGTAAAACCGTGATGAACCAGTTGAAACCGATTCAAACAAGCCTGCTTTGCGTTGTCCTGCTCACTAGCGGCTGGGGGGCTCTTCCATGTTTTGCCGATTGGCCCCAGATTCTTGGACCTAACCGAAATGGCAAGGTGCAAGCCGCTAGTCACTGGCTGAAGGATCTGCCGAAGGAAGCTCCTGGGACGCTATGGGAAATCCCGGTTGGGGAAGGCTATGCAGGAGCAGCGATCTCGCAGGGCCAAGTGGCGGTCTTCGATCATCAAGGTAGGCAAGATCGGATCCGTCTGGTTTCGCTACTGGATGGATCGGTCTACTGGGAGCAAAGACTAGCCAGTGGCTACCAGGGAGGTGTCAACAACGATCGTGGTCCCCGATGCGTTCCGACGATCTTGCCTGATGCCGTGCTGTGTTATGGAGCCAGCGGGCAACTTTCGTGTGTTGAGCGGCAAGATGGAAAGTTGCGATGGACGCGCCCGATGAGGAAAGAATTCGATGCCAACGATGGCTATTTTGGCGCTGGTAGTACCCCGCTGGTTGTCGGGGATTTGGCCATCGTCAACGTCGGTGGAAGTAAAGAAGGGAGTGTGGTTGCTGTGCGTTTGGCCGATGGCACGACGAAGTGGCAAACGGCTGGGGCAGAAGCCAGTTATGCTTCCCCCATCCTGTGGCGAAAGGGGGATGAGTCGATCGTCATTGTTGTCACCCGACTTACGACCGTGGGATTGAATCCAGAAAATGGAGAGGTGCTTTTCGACTTCAAGTTTGGGATGCGAGGTCCCACTGTCAACGCAGCAACCCCCATCCAGCTTTCTTCCGGGGAAGTCTTTCTCACCTCCAGCTATGGCATCGGGGCTTCGTTGATCCTACCGAATTCCAATCCTCTTTCCATTCTCTTCCGCGATAAGCAGAGCCTCTCCAGCCAGTACATCACACCAGTCGAAATCGATGGTTGCATCTATGGATGCGATGGCAGAGAAGATGCTGGCCGAACCCAACTGGTTTGCTTGGACCCTTCTTCTCCTGAAACCCCCCTTTGGATCGAACGCATTTCGGAAATCACTCATTTGCTGGGGATGGGGAACCACATACTTGGAGTGGGAATCAATGGCAAATTGACGTTGTTTCAGGCGGATCCCAGCCGATACCAGTCCGTCGCCGAACTCGAGTTGCCGCGAGGAGTTTATCGTGCACTTCCCGCCTATAGCAAAGGAATACTGTTGCTGCGGGATAGTGAAGAAGGAGCCCAGCATCGCCTGCGCGCCTGGAACTTGAACCTGGATTAGGACATCGATCGATTCGACTCCAGGGATCTGCGGCGTGTGTCCCCTTCCTCAAGCGATCCCTTTTGCTAACAAGGCCAGGACACCCCGTAGTGACTGTGGCATGGGTATCCCCATCGGCCGGCCCTCCAGGCTCATTGTCCACGAGAACTCGTCCTCCGTACCCTAGCAGGGTGCGCGTCGCAAAAAGGCGCGTCGCAAAAGGTGGGTGGCACCAAACGAAAGCTAGCCATCTTTTTGCAT
>Ga0209972_10002244_pt1 | contig 15953 bp, 11 predicted proteins | sample NOAtaG_7_FD_187302 | JGI IMG/M metagenome (GOLD analysis project Ga0209972, IMG submission 187302) | Freshwater lake microbial communities from Lake Erie, under a cyanobacterial bloom - NOAA_Erie_Diel1S_2200h metaG (SPAdes) (version 2) | ecosystem: Environmental > Aquatic > Freshwater > Lake ... | reverse complement strand
CAATTCCAGGGCCAATTCCAGGGCCAATTCCAGGGCCAGTTTCAGGGCCAGTTCCGGGGCCAGTTCTGGGGACGGTGACAGGGCCGGGCAAGGCGACCGGGCGGGAGCCGGAGGTGGGGGGTGCCGGGAGCGCTCGACGCCTCGCGAGGATCAGTGGTGGCGACCCAGCCGGACAGAAGCGTGGCGGCGGCAAAGGGTCGGTGCGAGCTGATGGAGCGAGCAGATCGTCAGGCAACGCCGCCTGGCAGGCGTTTGGCATCGTCAGTGTCGTCCTGATCATCCTCGGCCTGCTGGCGAGCTGGTGGGTACTGCGGGCTGAACCGAGCCAGAGTCCGGCAAACCGTTCGTTGAATGGAATGAAAGACGGGGGCGCCTTGCCGCCGGTCCCCTCCGGATCAAAATTGGAGGAGAGGGGATCGGTCCCGGTTGCGCCGGAGGGCATGGTCTACGTCGCCGGTGGACTGCTGCGCATGGGGCGAGAGAATGGTGACGAATTGGAGAGGCCGGTGCGGGAGGTTGAGGTCGGGCCATTTTTCATGGATCTGACCGAGGTGACCAATGAGATGTACCTGCGCTACGTGCGGGCCACGGGAGCGACCCCGCCCGCGCACTGGATTGACGGCCTCTACCGCGATGGCGAAGCCCGTTTTCCGGTGGTCAATGTCAGCTGGAATGAGGCAAATGGCTATGCGGCGTGGGCCAACAAGCGTCTTCCAACAGAGGCCGAGTGGGAGATGGCCGCGCGGGGAACCGCGGGTCGGCTCTATCCGTGGGGAGACGTCTGGAAGGAAGGTCGTGGGAATGTCCGGTCGGGACGCGAAGCGCGCCTGGTGCGTGTCGGATCCTTCCCGGGTGGAGCGAGTCCGGATGGCATTCTTGACCTGAGCGGCAATGTCTGGGAGTGGACAGCGGACAAGCCAATGAGGTACGGTGACCGGGCGGCGCAGATCGCGGAGGGGCGGATCATCCGCGGTGGCGCTTATGATGTGACGATCGATCGGGCAACGGCAACCTACCGGGGGATTGTTCCGGAGAACAGGGGCTATGACAAGACTGGTTTCAGATGTGTGCGGGACCCCGAGCCACCGGCCAGCGCGCGGAATGGCCAGTAGGCAGGTCGGTTGAACCGGCGGGAGACCGCGCCCGCCTTGAAGCCAGGGCATGGCTGAACCAGGATGGCTGAACCTGGTAATCAAGCCAGGCAGCGGGCCAGACCATTCGTGAAGGGTCTGGCCGTGGTGTTTCTGGCCAGATGCTTTTGGCCGTGGGCTTCTGAGAAGAACGATGGCAGACCGATTGATGAAGTCGAACCGATGGATCCTCTGCTGCCTGGCGCTGGCAGTTGCGCCCCTCATGGCCCAAAATCCAACGGGAAGAATACTGGGTCCAGTCAAACCGCAACCAGCCAAAGAGTCGACATCGACGCCCAAAACAACGACAAAAAAGCCTGCGCCGGCGGCTCCGCGCCGGCGCCCGAAAGCTCCTCCCGCCCCGGCGAAACGAACGCGGATTGAACCGGCGGCAGCGGCCAGTAATGGCTTTCGGCTGATGCTGTTGACCACTCCGGGCAGTCTGGTCGAGATTGAGGGATTGGCGCCGCAAGGCACCGGAGCAGATGGACGGTTGGCGCTGAGTCTGTTGGCGGGTGGACGGCGTCAGGTGCGCATCAGCGCCCCTGGTTACGAGGCCTGGGAGGGAGTAGTGGAGCTGGAGCAGCCAGTGACCAGGCTTACCCGACCACTGATCAAAAAACCGGCGACCGGGCAGCTGGAGATAGTGGTGAACGAGTCGGGCGCCGAGCTGTTGATCGACGGATCGATTCGACTGCGGAGCGTCAGAGGGTATCCGATCAGCGTCAGTGGGCTCAGTCAGGGGCGGCGACAGATCACGGTGACCAGAGACGGATATGAACCCTGGCAATCGACGGTCGAGATTGGCGCGGGGCAGTCACGCCAGTTGAAGATCGAACTGCGGCCACGCCTCAATCCGGCAATGATCAAGGTTCCGGCTGCCACATTTTTGCGTGGCGACGATCGCGGGGTCAGGGATCAGCGACCAGCCCACGAAGTAAGCCTCTCAAGCTTCGAGATCTCCCGGCGGGAGGTCACCAACCAGCTCTACAAGTTCTTTATCGACGCGACCGGACGTGTCGCTCCCAATGGGATCACCTATGGTTGGAGTGGGAACAATTTTCCGCCGGAACAGGGTGATCGACCGGTCGTCTATGTGAGCTGGGAGGACGCCGTCGCCTTCTGCCAGTGGCTTTCTTCGCAGACAGGACACCGGTACCGGCTGCCGACGGAGGCGGAGTGGGAGCATGCGGCCAGAGTAGTCGGGAGCGAGTATGAGTCGGTTGGGAGCATCTGGGAGTGGTGCCTCGACTGGTACGATCCGCAGGCCTACCGCGCCGCGCCGCGAGTCAACCCACGGGGGCCGGCCGAGGGGCGCAAAGTCAGACTGCTCGGCCTCGAGGGTCCGGCCCGCGTAGTTCGTGGGGGTGGATTTGGCCGGGCCAATCTGGCGCCACGCGCCGGGCAGCGCAGCTTCTTCTTTCCTGACCGGACCCGTTTCGACCTTGGATTCCGAATTGTACGTGAGACGGAGGAAGCCCCCCGTTAGGCGGGCGGCGATCCCCTCCCTGACCACCAGTGAAGTGCTTCGCGCGATCGAGGCCACTGGTGCATAATTGTTTCATGAGATCTGACGCGAGCAACACGACAGACGAACCGGGTGGAATATACGACCAGCGACGGCTGCGCCGCCGGCGGCTGCGGATCGCAGTGCTCGCCCTCCTGACAACCCTTCTCTTCGCGCTGCTCTTCGTCCAATCGGCCTTCAATACGCTGACGTGGCTGCGCCCACGCTCGGTCAGCGAGACCTTTAGCCTCTACGTCCTCTCGACCATCAACCTCCTGGCCTTCATTATTTTGCTGATGGTGCTGGTGCGCAACATCATCAAGCTGCGGCGGGAGCGACGCGAGCGCCGCCTTGGGGCACGGTTCAAGACGCGACTGGTCATCTTTTTTATCTCACTCTCGTTATTGCCGGTCACCTTTCTCTTCTTTGCGACGACGGGGCTGATCAACCGGAGCATCGACAAGTGGTTCAGCCTGCCCGGTGACGAGATTCTGAAGAATGCAATTTCGATGGAGCGGCGCTACCTGAGAGATGAGATAGAGGGTAATGGCGCGCTGGCGCAGACCCTGGCGCGGCTGGTCATCAGGCAGCCGGCCGGAACCGGCCTCGCTGACGAGGTCGAGTCCCACCAACTGGCGCTGGCCCGCGTCCTGGATGAAGAGGGCAGTCTGGTCCTCGAAGAACGCCAAAAGGACGGTCTTCCGCTTCCCCCATCACTGACCGGCCAGTTGCCGCTGATCTCGCGGGAGCTGAGGACGAACGGCGTCTACCGGGGTGAGATCACTGAACCGCGCGAGAGGACGATCTACCTGGTCAATGGCACGGTGCTCCCGGAGACGACGCCGCGACGGTTTCTGCTGATTGCCCGGCGACTGCCGACCGATCTTTCGACCAACCTGATCCTGATCCGGGAGGAAGAACGTCGTTACGAGGCGCTCAAAGCGAACAACAAGCTCTACCGGAGCACCATGCTGCAGACGCTCGCGCTGATGACGCTGCTCGTCCTCTTCATCGCCTTCTGGATGGCGATTAACGTCTCGCGGAGTATCGCCGAACCAGTCCAGCGGCTGGCTGAGGCCACAGCACGCATCCGGCGGGGCGAGCTCGACTATCACGCGACGGTCGTTGGCGATGATGAGCTGGCGACGCTGGCCCGCTCCTTCAACGAGATGACGACCGAGCTGGCCGAAAATCGGCGCCGCTTGCAGCAGTCCGCGGATGACCTGCAGGTAATCAACCGGCAGCTCCTCGAACGGCGGCAGTATATCGAGACAATTCTGCAGAGCCTCTCCGCCGGCGTGATTTCGCTCGACGAGACGGGCAATATCACCACGATCAATGGCGCAGCACTGGCTCTGCTCGAGATCGATCCGGGGCAGGCCAACGATCAGCTGACGGGCCGCTCGCTCGAACTCCTGCTGCCGGAACAGCAGCGTGAAGAGCTGCGGCGGCTGATTCTCCTCGCGGCCCGGTACCGCTCCGTAACCCGCGAAGTCCACTTCACCCTGGCCAACCAGGTTAAGCTTGACGCCGCCGTAACCGTGACGGCGCGGCTTGACGGCGAGGGTGAAGTCCGGGGAGTCGTGATCGTCATCGAGGATCTCTCGGAACTGATCGAGGCGCAGCGGCGCGCAGCGTGGAGTGAGGTCGCCCGCCGCATGGCCCACGAGATCAGAAACCCGCTCACCCCAATCCGTCTCTCGGCCGAACGTCTCGCGCGCAACCTGCTTGGGGATACGCAGAGCGAGCCGACCGGAGCGGGGCGACTGACTGAACGGCAGGTGCGCATGGTCCGCGAGTGTACGGCGATGATTGGGACCGAGGTGGCGACGCTCCAGCGCATGGTCGAAGAGTTCTCGACATTTGCCCGACTGCCCAAAATTCACCTCGAACCCACCTCGCTCAACGAGGTCGTCACCAAGGCGTTGCGTTTGTATGACGGGAGATTGGCTCACATACAGCTCGAATGCCATCTCGATCCGCGACTTCCGTCGATTCTGCTCGATGGCGAGCAGATGCGCCAGGTGCTCGTCAATCTGCTCGACAATGCCCTCGAGTTCGTCGCCCTCTCAACCGATGAACAGCGCCTGCTCATCAGCACGCGGGTGATTGCGGAGCGAAAGATCATCGAACTTCTCGTCTCCGACACCGGACCTGGCATCCCGGTCGAACACCGTGAACGAATCTTTGAACCATATTTTTCGACACGTAAGCGCGGCACGGGTCTGGGGCTGGCAATCGTCAGCCGGATCGTCGCCGAACATCACGGACGAATTCGCGTCCTTGAGAATCGGCCGCATGGCGCGGCATTTTTGATTGAACTTCCACTGATCGCCACTGATTGACACTGATTAATTGAGTTATGGCCTATTCGATTCTGATAGTCGATGATGAACCTGGCATCCGGCAGTCCCTGACCGGAGTCCTCGAGGACGAAGGGTTCGAAGTCTCAACAGCCGAGAGCGGCGAGGAGTGTCTGAAGGCTTTCGAGAAGAACCTCTACTCGTGCGTTCTCCTCGATGTCTGGCTGCCCGGGATTGACGGGCTTGAGACGCTGACCAGGCTCAAGGCGGTCGCCCCGGATGTCTGCGTGATCATGATCTCCGGCCACGGTACGATCGAAACCGCGGTGCGCGCGACTCGGCTTGGCGCTTATGACTTCATTGAAAAGCCGCTCTCACTTGAAAAGACCCTCCTCGCCGTGCGAAATGCGCTGCGCCAGCGTGAGCTCGAATCGACCAATGACGACCTGACCGAGCAGCTCCGTGCCAGTTACGTCATGATTGGCGATTCGGTTCCGATGCGTGCGCTGCGACAACAGATTGCTTACGCCGCGCCAACCAATGGGCGAATCCTGCTCCAGGGGGAGTCGGGAACGGGAAAAGAGCTGGTGGCCCGCGCCCTTCACGCCCAGTCACGGCGTGCAACGCGCCCCTTTATCGAATTCAACTGTGCGGCAATTCCCGAGGAACTGGTCGAGTCTGAACTTTTTGGCCACGTCAAGGGCGCGTTTACCGGGGCGACCCAGGCCAAGCGCGGCAAGTTTGAACGGGCCGACGGGGCGACCCTCTTCCTCGACGAGATCGGCGATATGAGCCTCAAGACTCAATCGAAGGTGCTCCGGGTTCTGGAGGAGCAACGGTTCGAACCGGTCGGCTCGGAATCCTCGATCTCCGTCGATGTCCGGGTCATCGCCGCGACCAACAAACGGCTCGAAGCCGAGATCGAGCATGGACTCTTCCGCGCTGACCTTTTTTACCGCCTCAATGTGATCCCCTTCGAAATCCCTCCCCTGCGGGATCGTCTCGAGGATATTCCCCTCCTCGTCGACCATTTCAACCTCGAGTTCTCCCGCGTCAACCGGCGCGAACCGAAACAGTTTTCACCCGACGCGATTGAACGGATGCAGAACTACAACTGGCCCGGAAATGTTCGTGAACTCCGCAACACCGTCGAGCGGGTGATTATCATGCACACCCACCGCCTCGTCGTCGCCGATGACCTGCCCATCCTCGGCGCTGAGGTGCCTCCCGCCTCGAGCTATAATTTCGACTCCTACCGCGAAGCAGCTGAAGCCTATGAACGCGAATACATCCTCCGCAAACTGGCCGAGACCGATGGGAACATCACTCGCACCGCGGAGATCATGGGCATCGACCGGAGCCATCTCTACCGGCGCATGAAAGCCCTCGACATCCCGCGAAACTGAGCGTTGCGGTTTCCGGCCAACCGACTTGCATTTCAGTTCGTGTCTTTTGTACACTTGGCCTTCGTGTTCTCTTCACACTAAGTCATCGGAACCGGCGGTGGCCTGGTTCAGGTGACGTGGAATGAACCGTGGACGGACGCCATCGGCCCAGTAAGCATGGCCGGTAAGCAGGGCCAGCAAGCAGGGCCAGCAAGCATAGATTGACGAGGCCGGACGACCAGAAATTCATATGCGCGAGGAGGCGGCATGACGATAGCCAGATCGGTGATGGAGAAAGATGAAGCCCATTCACTCGAAGAGTATCTGACGCTCGACGAAGAGGAGATCCGGCAGCGGATCAGGGCGGCGCGGGAGGAGCTCGGCTCGCGCGTCGTCATTCTTGGCCACCATTACCAGCGGGATGACGTGATCTGCCACTCCGACCTGCAGGGTGACTCATTCAAATTGTCAGAGATGGCCTCCCAGCGACCGACGGCGGAGTATATCGTCTTTTGCGGGGTCCATTTCATGGCCGAGTCGGCCGACATTCTGAGCGCGCCCCACCAGCAGGTGATCCTGCCCGATCTCGCCGCCGGCTGCTCGATGGCCGACATGGCCAGCCTCGATCAGGTCGAGACGGCCTGGGAGCAGTTGCGTTCGCTGGGCATCGACGATCTGCTGCCGGTGACCTACATGAATTCAACCGCGGCGATCAAGTCCTTCTGTGGCCGGCAGGGCGGGGTGGTCTGTACCTCCTCGAATGCGCTCCCGCTCTACGAGTGGGCCTTCTCCCAGCGCGAAAAACTCTTCTTCTTTCCTGATGAGCATCTTGGACGGAACACAGGGATCAAATACGGGGTGCCACTCGACGAGATGGTCGTCTGGGATCCCCGCCTCGAGTTTGGCGGAAACAGCCCCGCGCAGTTGCGACGGGCCCGCATCATTCTCTGGAAGGGCTTCTGCTCGGTTCACGGCCGATTTCTGGCCCGCCACGTCGATGATCGACGCGCCGAATATCCGGGAATCAAGGTTCTGGTTCATCCGGAATGTCGCCATGAAGTGGTCGAAAAGGCCGATTACAATGGCTCGACGGAGTACATCATCCGGATGCTTGACGAGGCGCCGGCGGGGAGCCGCTGGGCCGTTGGAACAGAGGTCAACCTGGTCAACCGACTCGCCAATCGCTATCCGGACAAGCTGATCACGCTGCTGGCTCCGGATCTGTGTATGTGCGCGACGATGTTCCGGATCGCGCCGGAAAACCTGCTCTGGGCGCTCGAGAATCTGGTGGCCGGTCGAGTCGTCAACCAGATCAGGGTTGACGAGGAGACTGCGCGGTGGGCCCGCGTCGCGCTCGACCGGATGCTGACGATCCACTGAGGGGGTTCCCCCGCGCACGCGGCCAGGTGAGGCACCCGCGCCCGCCGATCTGGTTCCCGTTATCGTCCACTGCGCCAGAGGTATTCGCAGAAGAGGATCGCGAGGAGAAGGTCGATCAGCGCCGGCAGATATGCTTCACGGCTCAACCGCCCCTGGTGGAAGGCGACGGTGTTGATCAGAAAGTAGAGCAGTTTCGAGATCACCCCGAGCCAGGCAAAATCGCGGAACCGGTGCGGATCAAAGGCGATCATGCCGTAGGCGATCCCCCAGGTGGCGACACTCGAGACAAATGACCGGGCCAGCCAGACCGCGGCCGGATCAGCGATCCGCATCCGCTGGAGCATGACCTCCGGTCGCCAGAGCAGCATCGTCGCCGCGACGAGATTCCAGACGGCGGCAGCTGCGAAGAGAATTCGATCGTAGATCACCAGTCAGATCCTCCCAGCCAGGGTTCTCGAAACCTTTCCCCTGTGTGCACGCGGTCTAATCGTCCGGCCAGTCGCTGTTCCGTCCGACCAGTTCGTCGGGATAGAGAACCGCGATCTCACCGTTCTCGACCTGGACCGGATACGTCGTCACACAGAGGTGGGGGGCAATGGTCGACTCCCCGCTGCGCAGATGAAAATCGAAACAGTGCCAGGGACAGAAGACCTTGTCCTGATCGACAAACCCCTCGCTGAGTGGGGCGCCACGGTGCGGGCAGAGGTCATTGATGGCGTAATAGTCGTCGCCACGTCTGAAGATGGCGATCTGATCCTGTCCGAGCCGGACCTGATGCCCGCCCTGGGCAGGAATATCGGTCGTCAGGGCAACCTTGAAGTAGCTCATCGATCAACTCCGTGCGGTTGGCTCAGGTCGGGAGACCTGGCAATTTTTTCTCTTGCGCAAAATCGAAACTTGGATAATATACACCAACCACCCCAGAAACGGGTCAGCCACCCGCAGCTCTGACCTCCCCTGATCACAGCTATCTCCTCGAGGAGGAATTTACCTATGAACATCAATCGTCTGAGGACGGTGGTCCTCTCTGTCTGCACTCTCTCGCTGCTCACGGTGGGAGCGCTGGGCCAGAACCCTGAGGCAACAAGCGGAAACGGAAGCGCGACCAGATCGGCGACGCGCAGTGATGCCGATATCCAGAAATGTATCCAGGGCAAGCTGGCCGGGTCGGAGAAGTTACGGGACCAGGATTTCAGCGTCAATGTCAGCAACAGTGAAGCGACCTTCACCGGCACCGCCCGTAATGCCGGCAGCAAGGGAGCGGTCACCCGGATTGGCCAGAGCTGTGGCGCGGCAAAGGTGGTCAACAACATCGCGGCCCCGGCGATCCCCCGCCCTGCCAAGCCAGTCGGAAAGGTGGAGAACCGGATCAATCTGTAGTGATCGTCGTCTCGCGTGGTGACCTCGCAAGGGGAGGCGCCAGAGCCGGCAGAGTGGGGGTCCGGCGGCCGTTATGGTTCCGGGCCCCCACTCCGTTCCGCCGTCTCTCCACCCACTTGGTGAATAGTTACGGCCAGCTCAACTACCGGATAACCTTGTCGGAAAATTAAGGGTCATAAAAAATGGGTAATAAATAATAGCCTGACGCTGCGACAGATCGATTTTCAATCCCGGATCTCCTTCATATAATTGCGCCATGCAATTGTCTGACCTCTTCAATCTTTCACTTATCGGGCGCTCGGCAGTCACCGCGCTGGAATACGATGACGCCTCCGGGCGTGTCGCCTCACTCACCTTTGGGGAGATCGACCAGCGAAGTGACCGTGTCGCTCGACTGCTTACCGACCTCGGATTTGTCCGTGGTGATCGACTTGCCATATTCCTGGCCAACCGGGTCGAATTTATCGACGTTCTGATCGCCTGTCTCAAACTCGGCGTGATCATTGTCCCGATCAACATCCTCTACCGTGAACGGGAGATCGGCCATATCGTCAGCGACGCAGAGCCGAAGCTGGTCGTCGCGACGAGCGACTCGCGGAGCTGGCTTCCGGCCGGAACCGGTTTTCTCGATGTCGAGGAGATCCGGGCGGCGGCCGAGGCGCCGACCAGCGGGCCGCGGATCCGCGTACAGCTCGATGGCGACACGCCGGCGGCGATCGTCTACACCTCGGGAACGACCGGGCGGGCCAAGGGAGCAGTCCTGACCCACCACAACTTCGCCACCAACGCCCTCAACCTGCTCACCTGCTGGCGGATCAGCCGCGAGGATCGCTATCTGGCGGTGCTGCCGCTCTTCCACGTCCACGGTCTCGGCAATGGGGTGATGACCTGGCTGATCGGGGGAACCCTGATGCGGCTGGTCGAGCGTTTCGACATCCGCCGCGCCCCGCAGCTGTGCGAGGAGTTTCAGCCAACCCTCTTTTTTGGCGTGCCGACCGTCTATGTGCGAATGCTCGAGATGCCGGATGAGATCGCCTGTCGGATCGGACCACGGATGCGGCTCTTCGTTTCCGGCTCGGCGCCGCTGCCAGCCCACGTGCTGACGGCCTTCCGGGAGAAGTTCGGCCATACGATTCTCGAACGGTACGGGATGAGCGAAACCCTCATGAACATCAGCAATCCGTACGAGGGAGAACGGCGTCCGGGAAGCGTCGGCTTTCCTCTGCCGGGTATCTCGGTGCGGATCGTTGACAGTGAAGGCCACGATCTGGGGGATGAGACGGTTGGTGAACTGCTGGTCCGCGGTCCAAACCTCTTCTCCGGTTATTGGCGGCGCCCCGAAGCGACCACCGAGGCCTTTCTGCCGGGTGGCTGGTTTCGGACCGGCGATCTGGCCGAGCGCTCGGTCGACGGATACTATACGCTGCGCGGACGCCGGACTGACCTGATCATCTCTGGCGGCTTCAACATCTACCCACGCGAGATCGAGGAGCTGCTTCTCGAACACCCCGGAGTTCGGGACGTCGTCGTCTGCGGCCAGCCGGATGAGCGACGGGGCGAGGTGCCGGTCGCCTACCTGGTCACCGCTGAGCCAATCGAGTCCGCGGCCCTGGAGGAGACCTGCCGCCGGGCTCTCGCTTCATTTAAGGTGCCCCGGGCGTTCGTACGGGTCGAAGCTCTGCCGCGCAACGCGATGGGTAAAGTCCAGAAACACCTGCTCCCGGCGGTGGAGCAATGAGCAACGGGCCGGGCGAGGCTCGACGGCTCCAGGCCTCTTCCAATTGATTATGAATGCTGCATTGCTGTCGCTCATCGCGCTTCTCGCGGCGATCATCCTCTCGATGGTCTCGCGGGTGAATGTTGGTCTGGTGGCCCTTGGACTGGCCTGGCTGATCGGCGTCTACTTTGCCGGGATGAGCGCTGAGGCGGTCATGGCGGGCTTTCCGGTCTCGCTCCTGCTGACAATCACGGGAGTAACCCTCCTCTTTGCCTGCGCCGAAGAGAATGGAACCCTGAAGGTGCTGGCTGCCCACGCGATCCGCCTCGCCCGCGGGAGACGCTGGGCGCTGCCGCTCCTCTTCTTCCTCATCGCCACGCTGCTCTCGATGGTCGGCCCCGGGTCGATCTCCAGCGTCGCTCTCATCATCCCCCTCGCCATGGCGATCGGCGAACGGGCTCGCCTTCCCTGGTTACTGATCGCGCTGATGGTCACCAACGGAGCCAATGCCGGGAACCTCTCACCAGTCAGCTCGGTGGGCGTGATTGCCAACAGCCGGATGGCCGCAATCGGCCTTGGCGGACACGAGTGGCGGGTCTTCCTCGCCAACCTTCTCGCCCATGCATTTGTCTCCGGAGTCGCCTTCCTGCTCTTCGGCGGGCTCAAGCTGACCGGTGAAGCCGGAGAAGCGGCGCCGGTGGACCGCCCACGAATCGAGCGATCGCACTGGCTGACGATTGGCGTGATCGGACTCTGGATCATTGGAGTGGTCTTCTTCAAGCTCTCGCTCGGCCTGAGCACGTTTATCGCCACCGCCCTGCTGATCCTCTTGCGAGCGACCAGCGAAGGCGCGGCAATCAGACTCGTCCCCTGGAATGTCGTGCTCATGGTGACGGGAGTGGCCACGCTGATCGCGCTGATGGAGAAGACCGGAGGTCTCGACCTCTTTACGACGCTCCTCGCCCAGCTGGCCACGCCGGGCACCGTCAACGGCGTCATGGCTCTCATCACGGCGATCATCTCGACCTACAGCAGCACCTCCGGAGTCGTCCTGCCCGCCTTTCTTCCAACCATTCCCAATCTCATTCAACAGATCGGCGGAGGTGATCCACTCGCGCTGGCGCTGAGCATCAATGTCGGATCCGCGCTCGTCGACGTTTCCCCACTCTCGACGCTTGGAGCGATGTGCGTCGCCGCGGTCAAGAATCAGGACGATTCGCGACGGCTCTTCAATCAACTCTTCATCTGGGGACTCTCGATGACGATCGTCGGCGCGATCATCTGCCAGCTTGGCGCCGGCTGGTTTGCGCGAATCCTGTCATAGGGATCGGTTGGCGGCGTATTGGCCCAAAGAAATTTGGTCAGCCGAAAGAGGATTTTTTTAAACAAAGACAAAAAGCGGCCTGGCGCAGCGTCTATAGAAGTGGAAGCAGGCGCTTCCAGAATGTGTGAGATTTGCGTGCGGCACGCCACTCGTGAAGAGCGAATGGTGGTGCCGCTCTTTTTTTGTTTACTGGTTCGTCCCCACGATAATCATCGCCGCCCAAAAGTGGGGATGGCGGGTTGGGGGATGGCGCATCATCTCTCGCGCCGCGCGGGTAAGGGCCTCGGCCTTGCCCGTTGGACCGGACTTCAACCACTGGTAGAAATTGACCACCAGCTCGGCCGTCCGGCGCGAATCGACCTTCCACTGGGTGACGACCACCGTCCGACATCCGGCGCGGAGAAAAGCGCCACTCAAGCCGATCAGTCCCTGGCCACCACCAATCCAACCACGCGCCGTTTCACAGGCCGACAGAATCGCCAGCTCGGCCTGCAGATCGAGTTCCATGATCTCGCGGGCCTCGAGCAGACCATCCTCCGCGGGCTCGCTCTCCGAGTCGGCCAGCAGGAGGTAAGATCGTAACGGGTTCCGATCATCGAGCACTCCGTGGGTTGCAAAATGGAGGATATGCCGCCCGGGGGCGAGCCGCTTCACCGCGCCTTCCGTCGCCTCTCTCCCGATCAGAACCTGACTGAGGTGCATTCCGTGGAGGCGCGAGACGATCCTTGCTTCAAGTTCCGCCTCCGGCAATGGCGCAAAGCGGCTCTGCCGATCGATCCGACGGAGTCTGGCCAGCATCGACTCGCCCGGTTCCGGATTGCCGATCGAGAGCAACGAGCCCGGACCGGCGCGGCCATTCCTGATCGTGGACAGATCGGCAAACTGCGCCAGTGAGGGAGCATAGTAGAGCGGAAAGAGTTCCAGCAAATGGCGCCCGTCTGGCGCGACAAGAGCCTGGAACGGAACATCCCAGAGAATATTGTCGGGGATGAGGCAGAGAAGACGACAGCCGCCGAGATCTTCGGCTACCGGTTTGATGAGCGTATCGAAGAGGACTCGTCCGAGCTGCGGATAGGCTGGATCACGCTGCGCGACCATGCGGTGAAAACCGGCCACCAGTGTGGCCAGGACGCGCCGTCCCCCGGGGATCTCAATGCGGCGCAGCTCTGTCAGCCGGGTCGGTCTTCCGGGACGAGTCCGCTTCTCGTGGCGGTGCAAAGTGATCGTCAGCAACTCCTCATCGAGCACATAGCCCAGCACCAGCGCCGGTGGCTCCGCCAGCGCCGCGACCTGCCTCTGTCCATTCCGGAGGCCGGCGGCGACCGGCAGGGGAAAGAGAACCGCTGCCAGCAGGAACATCCCCCACGCCCGGACGGCCCAGGTCGACCAAGCGATCCACATGATCTGGGCGCGCTGGGTGATCTGGGACGCGCCAGACCAGCCAAATTCTCTCGACTTCTGATCCACGACCATCTTCACTCTCCTCTCCAACCGTGCCGAACGAACAGCTCGTAATTGGGCTGCCGCCATACAGTTTATTGAGACGCATAATCCTGCCCAATATTCGCGAACCGGGATGCCGATGCGGCAAACTCGACTGCCCGCACCCGCCATTCAACCGAATCGAAGAGTTGGGTCGCCTGGAAGAGGCATGAGAAACGTGAAGCGAGGATGAGAATAACTGGCAGGATCTGTCATTCGATAAAAAAAGATGGCACAGAGGACAAATAGGGGCTCTTTGAATCGTCGATACAAGTGGAGACGCGAGTTTCCAATTGTGTGTTTACCTTGAACTTACGGCGCCCCCCAAACCCCATTGGGGGCGCCGCTTTTTTTCTTCTTTCTCATTCACCGGGGGGTTCGTGGAGTACTCCACTGGTGAAAAGGTCTTCGAGTTGTGGATCCTCGAGGTGCAACAGGTCCTTCAGGACGCGTCGGGTCTGTTGCCCAAGCAGAGGGGCGGCCAGGTGATGCTGGCCAGGGGAGAGAGAGAATTTCACCGGAGCGCCGGTGACGCGATGACGTCCTGCGCGAGGGTGATCAAGGGTTGGGAACATGTCCCGTACGGCCGACTGCGGATCGTGCAGGACCTCGGTGAAGGTTCTCACCAACGCACACGGAATTCCGGCAGCATTCAGCCGCTCGATCCAGATGGCAGCTGGTTGCTGCCGGAATATCTCTTCAAGCAGGGCGTCGAGGCTCTGCCGATTCTCGACCCGCTTCGAATTCGTCCGATAGTCCGGATGAGCGGAGAGATCAGACCTGCCAATTGCCTCACAGAGCGCCAGCCATAATCTTTCACTTCCGGCCGCAATTGCAAAGCTTCGATCGGCGGCAGCATAGCAGCGATAAGGAGCGATCGTCGGAAACGATGTCCCCATCGGCCGCGGATCGATCATCGACCCGAGAAAGGTCGCATAGTTCGAGCTCATGGCCGAGATGAGCGAATCGAACATCGAGACGTCGACAAACTGGCCCCGGCCAGTTTGAGTACGATGCTGGAGAGCCATCAGAATCCCGATCGTCGCGAAGAGGCCGGCGGTGATATCGGCGACCGAGTAACCGCTGCGAACCTGTTGTCCATCCGCGGTGCCGGTCATGCTGATCAACCCACTCGAGGCCTGCAGAATCAGGTCCATTGCCGCCTCATCGGCGGCCGGGCCATTCTGTCCATAGCCGGAGATCGAGCAGTAGATCAGACGCGGATTGATCGCCGCCGTGGCCGCATAGCCCAGCCCGAGCCGGTCCATCGTTCCGCGGCGGAAGTTCTCGATCAGCACATCAACCTTGGCCACGAGCTGGCGGCAGAGCGCGATGCCCTCGGGCCGCTTCAGATCGATCGAGACGCCAAGCTTGCCGCGGTTGAGACCGAGAAAGTAGGCCGACTCACCACCGAGAAATGGCGGCCCCCAGCCCCGCCCCATATCACCTCCGGCGGGAGATTCCACTTTGTATACTTCCGCTCCGTATTCGGCAAGAATGAGCGTACAATATGGCCCGGCGAGCGCGTGCGAAAAGTCGAGGACGCGCAGTCCGGTGAGTGCGGCCGGGATATCAGTAGTCTTTTTCTCCATGGTATTCCCTCTCGGCCTAGTTTCCGGCTTACGGGTTCCACCTGTCAAAACGTCTGTTGACATATCTTGTTGACAGATCAGGACTGATCGAGACATGGCTGAAAGAGATTTCGATGTAGTGCTCTACGGTGCCGGCGGGTTTACCGGCCAGCAGACGGTCGACTGGTTTGCCCGACGACTGGCGCCGGGAGAACTGCGCTGGGCGATTGCCGGGCGCAACCGGACCAAGCTTGAGGCGGTGCGCGAGCGGTTGGGTGAGAAATGGCGCGGAACAGAGGTCATCGTCGCCGAAGCGCACGACCAGCCGGCGCTCGAGGCCCTCGCCGCTCGAACGCGCGTCGTGCTGACGACAGCCGGGCCATATGCCCGACTTGGCCACGGGCTGGTCGAGGCCTGCGTCAATCAGCGCACCCACTACGTCGACATTACCGGTGAGACAGTCTGGGTGAGCGAGCTGATCGACCGTCACCATCAACGGGCGGCCGCCGCAGGAACCAGAATCATTCCCTTCTGCGGCTTCGATTCGATCCCTTCCGATCTCGGCACATTTCTGATGGTGCGCTGCCTGCAGCAGAAGTATGGGCTCGATGGTCACCGTGTGGCGGGCTACCACCAGATGCGTGGCGGGCTCAACGGAGGAACGATGGCGACGGCCTTTCATCTTTACGAGAGTGGTCGGGCACGCGAGGCGGCCAATCCGTACCTCCTCAACCCAAAGGGGACGAGTGTCCACGGCAGAGCGGCGGGGGCGAC
>Ga0209972_10002243_pt1 | contig 15960 bp, 12 predicted proteins | sample NOAtaG_7_FD_187302 | JGI IMG/M metagenome (GOLD analysis project Ga0209972, IMG submission 187302) | Freshwater lake microbial communities from Lake Erie, under a cyanobacterial bloom - NOAA_Erie_Diel1S_2200h metaG (SPAdes) (version 2) | ecosystem: Environmental > Aquatic > Freshwater > Lake ... | reverse complement strand
CGCCTAGCGGCATAGCTAGAGAGTAACCACACCAAATTGACCAAAAAGCGAGGCAATCCTATTAAGGATTGCCTCGCTTTTTAAATTGAGAAAAAGCCCATGACTAACAGCCCATTAAAATTCCGTAACATCCTCGGAGAACTGACCGTTTCAAAACTATATGGAGGAGAACATTTAGGTGTAACCGCCCCAGTCAATTTTGATCTAAGAGCCGAGATTAGCAAGATTGGAAAAACCCTCCGCAAATTCTATGAACCAGCCGTAACCCAAACCAAAGTAATTCAAATTCCACCACAGTTACAAAAAGTGCTGCCCAATGCCTTCTGCGAACATGAAGGACAAATCTATCGTCGCACCGACTATCAGCTAGAACTAGTCGCAAGCCAACAACAACGCATTCGTGCTGCCATGTCAGTCGCCAAGATCCTCGACCTAGTGCTGAGAATGCAGCAGTACGAAGATGAAAAAGAACTAGCCAAACTGCGCCAAATTCTCAATCAAAAATATGATGAATTCTCAATTAGATTCGGGCATTTCACCAGCAAAGAGAACCTGAGTATCTTCCAAGAAGACCCCAACTACTATCGATTAAGAGCCTTAGAAATTGATCGCGGCAAAGGCAAAAGCCCCGCTAAAGCCCCCATCTTTCATCAAAGAACCGTTAGAGCCACCCCCAGATATCGTGCCGACAACGCCAAAGATGCCCTAGCCCAATGCCTAGATGCCAAAAGCTATATCGACCTAGACTGGATTGCTAACCTGATTGACAAAAGCACTAGCACAGTCATCAGCGAACTCGAAGGCGATATCTTCTACAACGGTACAATGCCACCAGCAACAGTCCAAGAAACGACCAATGCTGAATGGCTCACCAGAGAAGAATTCATCAGTGGCAACGTCGTCGCTAGACTGAACAAAATCATCGCATGGCAAGAAAGCGGAGTCCCCAACTGGCTGAACATCGACAAATACCATCACACCATCAGCAGCAATCAACCCGTCCCCTGTCTGCCCGAAACCTCAGACGTAGACATTAAAGTACGCTGTGCCATCAAATTGGGCATCAATGTCAATACCAAGACTCCAGAAGAATTAAACCTAATCCTCCGCAACACTATCCGCGTCAGACTAGGTACAACATGGCTGCCCGAAGATGTCATCAAAGAATTTAGCGAACAACTCCTGAGCCAAGCAGGAACTAGCACCGTCAAATTTCATCCCAACCCTGCTAACATTTGGGTCATCAAAGGCGACAGCAAACTGACCAACTCACCCCAAAATAAAACCGAATGGGGAAGCCCTAGCCACACCGCCCTCGAACTGATAGAACATGCACTCAACCAAAAAGATCCCAAAGTCTATGAATACGTCAAAGACAAGCATGGCAACATCACCGCCATCCTGAATCTAGAAGCCACAACTGCATCGCGGACAATGCAAGACAAAATCCAAACCGCCTTCAAAGCATGGATCTGGAATGATGGCGATCGCGCTGAACAGCTATGTCTGCACTATAACCAATACCACAACCTCTATCGCGACACCGTATATGACGGCTCACACCTGACTTTTCCCAACATGGCTCCCGACTTCGAGATGCGAAGCCACCAGCGCAACTTCGTGCGTCGGGTCGAACGACAAAGAGCCTCCTTCGCTGCCCATCGAGTTGGCTATGGCAAAACCGCCACGATGATTGCCGCAGGCATGGAGCTAAAACGCAAAGGCATGGCGCACAAAGTTATGCATGTAACCATGAAATCGATCTTGCCAGGATACAGCAAAGAATTTCGACGACTGTACCCAGAAGCCAAAATTCTCGTACCGAACACCCAAGAATTTGCCAAAGATCGCCGCCGCGTCCTGCTGAGCCAAATCGCCACCCATAACTACGATGCGATTATTCTTACCTACGAACAATTCTTCAACCTGCAAATAAGCGAATCAACCGAACTTCTGTTTCTCGAAGAGCAAATGTCTGCAATTAGCTCTATCTGTGAAGCCACCAACAAAGAAGAATCCAAACAAGTCTTCCGAAACTTAGAAGCCATGCGGAAGAAAATCAACTTACGCATCCAAGAAATCGAAACCAGCGATCGCAAAGACCGCGTAATTTACTTCGAGCAACTGGGAATTGATGCCCTCTTCCTAGACGAAGTACAGCAAATCAAACGACTGCAAATCCTGACCACCCAGCACAATGTGGCGGGTATTCCCACAGGTTATAGCCAACGCGCCCATGACTCCTTCATGAAAGTGCGATACCTGCTCACCAACGGTAAAAGAGTCATCTTCGCCACAGGCACACCCCTGAGTAATACGATGGCAGAAATGGACATCTGGATGCGCTATCTGCAACTTGACCTACTACAACAGCAAGGACTAACACACTTTGACAGCTTCTGCTCAAGATTCTGTGAAACCAGCACCGCCTTAGAAATCAGTCCCACAGGCAAACTCAAATCGAAAACCCGCCTCCGCGAATTCGTGAATATGCCCGAACTGATGGCGATGTGGTGTCAAACCACCGATATCCAGACCTCACCCCTAGCCGAAGTGAAAACCCCGAAACCCCATTACCATGTGATGTCCTGCAAACCATCACCAGAGCAGATCGCCTATATGGACAAACTCTGCGATCGCGCCGAAGCAGTCGCCAAACGTAAAGTCAAACCTGAAATTGACAACATGTTAAAAATTACGGGTGATGGAGCCAAAGCTTGTATGCACACCAAATTGGTATCGCCCCATGCAAGCGAATGGATTAACAACAAACTGCTCGCCTGTGCGTGGAATGTCTGGCAAATCTGGACGATTACCGCGATCGCCAAAGGCACTCAAGCGATATTCTGCGATCGCAATGCACCGAAAAAAGACTGGTGGAATAGCTATTGCTATATCCGCGACACCTTAGTGATGCTAGGCATACCCGCCGACCAAATCGCCTTTATCCATGATTATGATACGGATACTAAGAAGGCAAGACTGTTTGAAGCGATCAACGAAGGCAGGATCAGGATTGTCTTTGGTTCGACCTCAAAACTGGGAACAGGAGTGAATATGCAGAGCAAACTGATTGCCTTGCACCATATCGATTGTCCTTGGCGACCATCGGATCTCGAACAGAGAGAAGGCAGAGGAGTCAGACAGGGTAATGAATGGAGTGATGTGTTTATCTTCCGCTATGTCACCGAAGGCAGGAATAACCAGGCAGGGTTTGATTCGTTCCTATGGCAAGCGATTGAGAACAAGCAGAGGATGATTTCGCAGGTGATGTCGGGCGATCGCACCCATCGCACTATCGAAGACATTGATGAGACAGTTCTCAACGCCGCCCAGATGAAAGCGATCGCTTCGGGTGATCCCCTGATCATGGAACGGGCCACTCTTGAAGCTGAATTGCAAGGACTAGGAATGCAATTGCAAGCCTATAACGATAGTCAATTCAGAGACAAATCCAAGATTCAGCACCTAGCTGACATGGTAAATACCAATCATCCCGCCCAAATTCAGCGCATTCAATCCGATCTAGTCATAGTAACCCAAGCAAACCTGAAACAATTCATCAGTGATCGCGGAGTGATGCTAGATAAAGCCGTGCTAATCGATCATCACATTACCGAACAAGTGGAAAGGTTGAAAGAAAGCTATCGATTGACCCAAATTCAAATCGGACAATTTGCAGGGATGAATGTATTTCTGAGTAGATTTGGCTCAGAAGTTAATGGGTATATAGGTACGAGTATTAATTCAGGTTATGAATTTAATGCCGAATGCCAACAGCCCTATAGTTCATTGTTGCATGTGGTGAGAAATGCGATCGCCGCCAAGCTAACCACAGCCCAAGAAAATCTCGAACGAGACCGACAAGAACTGCCAATACTGCAAAATCGGGTCAGTCAACCCTTTGAGCAAGCACAGGAATACGAGCAGAAATCAAATCGGTTAGGATTCCTGAAGGAGATGTTTGATGCGATCGCCCATGAATCTCCTGTCGATGAAATCGAATCAGACAATGGATTAGAGGGAGAAGAAGAAGAATCGCGAGAAATCTTCTGGGATAGAAACTCTAGTGCAGCTTTACTAGAGCCACCATCAACAGCGATCGTGGAAGCATTGAGGCAGAGACAGTTTGAGGATTGGGTAGCCCCAGACTCAGAAAACTGGCTAGAGCAAATCGCCCTACTTGTCGGAGATCTGGAACTACCCATGAGTAGCGTGAAACTGCCAAATTCGATTGAAAGCAAGTCAATGTCTGAATTTACGTTAGTAGACAAACAACTTATGATTCCATCAAAGAATAGGAATGAGCAAAGAGAACAATTAGCCTTGTTCTAAACCGCTATCTTTCGAGGAGTTAGGGAAGATGTACTACAAAGCACAACTTCCCTAACTCCTAAAGTTATTTATGATAATCAGGCGTGTTTGATCACAAAAGTAAATTTGAATGTACGGGAAGCATTGGGATGTCAGAAGTCTGGCATCCCAATGCTTCCTGTCTTAGTTCCTTAGCTCTCATCCTGACTTTTTTGGAAAGGAGCATTCAACTGTAATTTCAAGATTACTTTCGGCTGTACCTTTGGTGATGTAAGGAATCCCTGCTTCCCCCGCAATTTTGATGCCAAATTTGAGGGTTACTTTGTCGATATTGGCGATGTCAGTATTGCTTGCTTGTTTGAAAGCATCAATAGTGTTAAGGGTGTAATGGGTGAGGGTGGATTTGAGGCGATCAAAGTTTTCTCTAATTTTTTCGCTGGTTGAAGTGTCCCCATAGGTGACTAATCCTTTTTCAAGAAATGGTGTGACAGGAACTTCAACTGATTCACTAGACTCGATGTAGATAATTGTATTGTCGTCGATTTGGAGGGGCGTTAGGCTAGTCATGATTGATTTTGCTTTGTTAATGGCTATAGAATAACAGACATAATTTGCGAGATTTTCAGGTTATGCAGCGTAAAGCGCTTGTGGTTGGAGTAAGTCAGTATAGTAAGTTGCGTAGTCTTGAGAGTTTTGCGAATAATGCTAATGCGATGGCTGATATTTTAGAGCCAACTTTTAAGGTGAAGCGCTTTCCTGAAGCGGTGGCTGGTGATCGTGTATGCGTGGGTAAGGGTAGTGTGCCTTGCGATCGATTACAGCCCGAAATCAAAGATTTATTTACGGCGACGGATCTGGATACGGTGTTGTTTTATTATTCGGGGCATGGCTTACGTGGAAATCAGCTTGTGCGTCATAGCTCTCAGAATACTCAACTTATTCCAAAAGCTTATCTAGCAACGACGGATAGTGAAGGGCTTGATGATTGGTTTAATAAGGCGATCTCCATTGACGACTTAAAGCAACTAATCGCAAAATGTCCTGCAAGGGAGCAAATTGTTTGGTTAGATTGTTGTTATGGTGGTGACCTGGCAAATTTTGCGGATGAGTGCGATCGCAGTGATGGCAAAACGAGATTTATTATTACGGCTTCGCGTAGCCAAGATCCTGCTTACCAAGAGATTGCGGGAGAGATGGGTGTATTTACGAAAATATTAGTAGAAGCATTGGCAAGAACTGGTGCGACTGAACGGCGGATTACTTGTGCGGCGATCGAGGATGCTGTTCGGGAAAAATTGCAGAGATTGCAGTATCCCCAAATGCCGCAGTTTTATCGCACACCGAATAAAATTATTGAGTTTTGGGATAGGCGCGTTATAGTGCAAGATCCACAAAATGAGGCAAAAAATAGAGTGCCTGAAGAGAACAATGCCAAAATTATCCAGAAAGCATTGGAGAATGTTTCGGCGGGTGGGAATATTAATGTGCAGATTAATCAGAATGTTCATCAAAACCCATCTAATTCTGAACCATTTTCCAAGCCAAGTATGAATATGAAGCAAGATATATTGAGGCGAAAAATTGAAATCCTAAAAAGAGAAGCTGATGTCGTCTTAGGACAATGGGAATCGGCAACCAGTGATGAGCAACGAGAGCAACTCTGGCGAAGGTTAGAGCAAAAACAGGCTCAAATAGCTGAAGCTGAGAGAGGGCTGGGATAGATGAGTGATGTAAATCAACAGGCGATCGCCACACTAGAAAAAGAGAGGGACACCTTAATGGCGCAGTGGCAATCAGAAATTAGTGATGAAACCCGAGGAAAAATATGGACGAGGATCGAAGAAAAGCAAAAAATTATCGATCAACATCGAAGTGAACTAAACAATAGAGAATTAGTTAATTTTCGTGAAAGTTGGCAGGATAAGTTAACTGAAATTGATTTTAAAAAAGCCAAGGATTTGATCGAAAAATTCAAAAAAGATCGACTTGATGGTATCGATCGCCGCTATGCGTTGTTATTACTAGACAATGCGATCGCAATGGAAGGAGAACTTATTTTGAATTGGTTAGAGAATTATTTGCGCGGTTGTGGGAGTTGGACTAAGCCTTTTGTGCATGGCTTCTCTACTACAGCCAACAAAAACGATTTTATACTTGCTTTAGAAAATGAATATAGCATTACGGTAGGGAATGACCTGAGTAGCGCGATCTCCCAAATCAGGGCTAAATTCTGCACTGGAGAAATTTTCTTTATCAAGATTGAAATTCCCACTGATGATGGCACGGAATTTTTGAGATGGTTTGTGCAAGAATTTTGGCAGCAGCTTACACAGGGTCTAGACGATAGTTTTGCGGTTGTGGCTGCAATCTCAATAGATTGCCAATTTAAAGGTGAGTTGCTACCAAGTGAAATTTTTTGCAAGTCAAAGCTAGAGGGACAAAAAATAATGCGTGTGCCGCTCCAAAATTGGACTCAAGAAGATATTGTGTTGTGGTTACGAAATCATTCTGGTTTAGGAAAAAGAGGTTGTGATATGGCAAAGTTTAGAAATGTAGCCGATGGGGTATGGAAAGTAGCTAAAGGTAAGCCTGATTCCACACGCAATGCGCTTGTCAAGAGTTTAAATCGCCTGTTAGCAGAAACAAATTAAATGGAGAAAAGAGCATGACTTTATTACGTTACGAGTACACAGGTGACATAGCCAATCGACCTGAAAGCCCGCATCCGCTATCACCAGATAGCCCTGAACCCTACATCCCTAGTCGTGAATTGATCGAAGCGGTAAATCTTGCTATCTTTTTGCGAAGACCGCTTTTATTAGAGGGTGAGGCGGGTTGTGGTAAGACACGTTTGGCTAGCGCGATCGCCTATGAGTTTGGGATGCCGTTATTTCGTTGGGATGTTAAATCTAGTACCAAAGCCGAAGAAGGGCTTTATAAGTATGATGCTTTGTTACGGCTGCATGATGTGCAGATCTCGCAAGCGAAAGGAAAGACCAATCGCAATCCAAGTAACCCTAGTGAGTATTGCAAAAATGGTGCTCTCGGTGAAGCGTTTGTGATGAGTCGCGATCAGAAGCAAACTTCAGTTGTGTTGATTGATGAAATTGACAAGGCAGATTTTGACTTTCCTAATGATTTATTAGCAGCACTAGATGATCCTTGGACTTTTAAAATTGAAGAAACAGGCGATAAAATTACCGCCGATCGCGATCATTTACCGATTGTGATTATTACTAGCAATCGTGAGAAAAAAGACTTGCCAATTCCTTTTTTGCGGCGTTGTGTTTATCATTTTGTGGGATTTCCCGATCGCGATCGCCTCAAGCAAATTGTGGATGCTCACTACAAACAGGCACAAGAAGACGCGAAAAAATCAAATAAAGAACCTGATCTCGATCCATCACCAGAATTGATCGATTCGACAATCAATCGCTTCTTAGATGTGCGTAAGGAAAAATGGAGCAAACTCCCTGGTACGAGTGAATTTCTGGATTGGCTAAATGCTTTGCAACAGTTTGGCAAAAAGCCTTTTGATAGTGTTGAGTTGAAAACTATTCAAAATCTTCCTTATCGCGAGTTGTTGTTTAAGCGCTATGAAGATTGGCGCAAAGCTGGGAGTTTTACATAGAGATGCTAGATTCTGAAGCGATCGCGACCGAGATTTTTTATCGCATTCGCAAAAAATGCGACCTAGGAATGCGTGAATATTTGGCGGCGATCGAGGCGATCAGGGCAGGTTATGAGAGTCGATTGGAACTGAGAAAGATTTTACAGATGCTATGGTGTCACTCTCACACAGAAAAGTGCTTTTTTGAGCAAGAATGGGAGATTGTCTATCAAGCTGCACTCAAAGCTCAAAGACAGAAACAATCTGAACTCGAACAGCTAGATAGTTTTGAAGAAGATAGCAATCGGGAAGATTTGGGTAACCAAAATGATGGTCAAAATGGAATTAATGATCGCGACAAAGATATTGGCAAAGATCGCGAAGAAGATCATGACGAGATAGAAAATAATATCAACTTTAGCTATGACACCTTCTATGCGCCTTCCGTCAGAGCTAGTTCCGATGAAGATTTAGATCTGGGGCTGTATTTTCCTGTATCGCGGCGATCGATGATCTATTTGTGGCGGTTTTTGCGTCGTCCTGTGGCGGATGGTGTTGCCGATATGTTAGACGTGCAAGCAACGGTCGATCGCGCTGCGAGGCAAGGTTTTTATTGGCAACCAGTGTTGCGGTGGCGGGTGACTAATCGCGCCCATTTATTTTTGCTGGTCGATCGCGGTGGATCGATGACCCCATGCCATCGGTTTGCTGAAGATATTGTGGAAACTGCTTGCGAAGATGGACAGTTTGGACGTGTGGATGTTTTTTATTTTTATAACGTGCCAACCGATCATGTGTATGCAGACGATCGCCTCACGAAGCCGATCGCCTTGGAGACTGCCTTAGAATGCTGCGATCGCGATACGAGTGTGTTGATTGTTAGTGATGGCGGCGCGGCGCGGGGATATCGTGATGGAAAGAGGCTAGAACTGACTCGCAAATTCTTGTTAACACTTGGCAAATATAGTCAGTTAATTGGTTGGCTTAATCCGATTCCTAAAGAACGTTGGTATGGAAGCTCGGCGGAGTTTATTGCTTATCTTGTGCCGATGCGGGAGATGAGCAATGATGGTATGGGACAAATAATTGATGCGATCAGAGGGACGTTGCTGCATCATGCATTGGGAGTGGGCTAATGGATATTTCAACAGAGAATGCTGCCCTAATCGAACGTGGTCTTTATCAGATCGAAACATTTTTGATGCGATTTGGGAATGACTATCAGGCTTTGTTGGACTATGCGGCGATTCCTGTGGTGGTTACGCCAGAGTTGTTAAATTATTTACGAATGGAGTTTACGCCGAAGCTGCCTTGGGTGGCGGAGGTGGATTTGTTGCTGTCGGACTTGTTTCGGGTGGTGGGGTATGAGCAGTATGCGATGCAGAGTTATGTCAGGGCGGTGTTGCTGGATGGGTTGGATGCGAGAATTGGGAAGGGGCGGATGGAGGCGGCGGCGAAGTTGTTAATTGGTTATGTGGCGCAACTTAAGCAAGAGAATCCCTATCTAAGCGATCGCGAGTTACAGCGACAACGATGGTCAGCGATGGTATTTATTGACGACCGCAAGGCTGATGTTGCTAATGAGATTAGTAATGAGCTTGACCAGTCGTTTGTGGATGGCAAGCCACAGGACGATCTGTTAGGTTTAGTGACGATTGCTGAGCAGCTTTCACCGCAATTGCGGGAGTTTCCGCAGTTGATCAATAATGCGCGTACTATTGGGGGGATTTTACGCGATCGCAGGTTAACGAAAGAGCAGAAAGAATCTAGCATTACTCGGCAATTACGAGCAGTTACTCAACCTTTTCCAACTTTACAAGAGTTTGAGTTTGAGGTGGCGGTGATCGAGGTTGTGAATCAAGGGGATGAGATTGCTGGAGATATGCAGCAGGAGATGCAAATTCCATTAGAACCAGAAATTCCATCAATTCAGTTAGAGCTATTTAGTTATCAAGTCGCGAAAATACGGATCGTGGAGACGCAGGAAAGCAAGGGAATTTTGGGCTTTGGCGCAAAACCGAAGCAGAAAAAGATTGAAATTATCAGACTTGATAGGCATAGGCAGGGGCGAAAGTTGGTGGAGCAGATTGCCGAACATATCAATTTAGAGATGGTTTATGTGCCTAGTGGTTCATTTACTATGGGTTCATCATTAGAAGAAGCAAGTTCTCTAAGCCGAGAGCGTCCGCAACATCTAGTGACCGTGCCAGCATTTCTGATGGGTAAATATCCAATTACTCAGGCGCAATATGAGTCGGTGATGGGAAGCAATCCATCAAGATTCAAAGATAAACCAGATAGTACATCTCGTCCCGTAGAAAATGTAAGTTGGGAAGATGCACAAGCATTTTGTAAGAAGTTGAGTGAATTGACAGGTAGAGAATACCGCTTACCCAGTGAAGCACAATGGGAATATGCCTGTCGTGCGGGTACGACAACACCATTTCATTTTGGGGAAACGATTTCGACTAAGGTTGCTAATTATAACGGTGAATATGTTTATGGAATGGGTGAGAAAGGCGAATATCGCAAGCAAACAACACCAGTAAATTATTTTGGGGTAGCTAATGAATTTGGACTATGCGATATGCACGGCAATGTATGGGAATGGTGTGAGGATGATTGGCATGGCAAATATGAAGGAGCGCCAACGGATGGCAGTGCATGGATAGACGCAAAAAATAAAGAAAGTAATAAAACTTCATACCCACTGCGCGGCGGCTCTTGGTTCGTCAATCCTCTAGATTGCCGCTCTGCGTATCGCTTCTACGACCTTATCGTCAATCGCGACAGCAATCTCGGTTTTCGAGTTATTAGTTTCGCGCCAGGACTAACTTAGCCCTTTGCTCTTTAGCACTTTTGCCCTCTGCCCTTGTCCCCTTTACCCTCCTCCTTCGCGCTCGGCGCGATCAAATTTTTTTCTGATTTTCAATAATGGCTATAAACTAAACTTGGGGCTAGTCAACTAAACCACTGCGCGGCGGCTCTTGGATCAACAATCCTCAAAATTGCCGCTCTGCGTATCGCAACAACAACAATATCGACAATCGCAACAACAATATCGGTTTTCGAGTTATTAGTTTCGCGCCAGTACTCTTTGTTGTCAGAATTGATAGATGGGAATTTATCGAGCGTACCAAAAGAGTCCAGACTAGCTCCTGCGATGTCACCAAGCATCCGAAAAATAAACAGGGTCGGGTGTTCTTGTAGTAAATCGAACGATCGCCTTACCCACCCCAAAAACATCTTGGAAGAATTACCAATCATTCAAAAAACCTACGATCTGATTAAATGGTATGTGCCGATTCTCAACAAACTGCCACGCAATCACCGTTTTTTATTAGGCGATCGCACGATCGCGCTACTTTACGATTTATTAGAAGGATTGATTCAAGCAAGATATAGCTCTCACAAACGCAGTCAACTAGAGGCACTAAATTCCAGTCTTGATATTTTGCGATATCAGTCTCGATTGATGCTCGACTTTCATTTGATGGATGTAGAGCGCTATGAATATGTCAGCCAACAAATGAATGCGATCAGTAGTGATTTAGGTGGATGGATTCGGCAGCAACGTCAAAGAGAAAAATAGAAATAAAGAGAAAAGCCATGAAGCGCTATACCTATCTTTGGCAAGACATCACTAGTTTTGCAAACCTTTTACATTCAGCGCGTCAAGCCCAGAAAGGAAAGCGCTTTCGCGAGAATGTACTTGCCTTCAATTACAACCTAGAAAATGAATTAATCCAACTTCAAAAAGAATTACGAGCCAAAACTTATCACCCTGGGGCTTATAACACTTTCAAAATCCACGAACCGAAGTTACGATTAATCTCGGCTGCGCCTTATCGCGATCGCGTAGTTCACCACGCTCTTTGTGCAGTCATCACCCCAATTTTTGAGAAAACTTTTATCCATGACACCTATGCCAATCGGGTTGGCTATGGTACTCACCGCGCCCTAGAGCGATTTACGAGCTTTGCGCGATCGAGTCACTATGTCTTGCAATGTGATATCCGCAAATACTTTCCTAGCATCGATCGCGAAATCCTGAAAACCCTAATTCGCCGTAAAATTCAATGTCCTGATACGCTCTGGCTGATCGATGCAATTATCGACAACGGCAACGACCAAGAGAGCAGCCCTGACTATTTCCCGAATGATACTTTGCTAGATCCTGTAGAGCGAAAAAGAGGCTTACCAATTGGCAATTTGACCAGCCAATGGTTTGCCAATATCTACTTGTCAGGCTTCGATCATTTTGTCAAAGAACAACTCAAGGTCAAAAAGTACTTGCGCTATGTCGATGATTTTGCCCTATTTGCTGACGATCGCTACTTTCTCCAAGAAGCTCAAATTGCGATCGTTGAATATCTAAACTCATTGCGCCTAAAACTGCATCCCATCAAAACCCAAATCACTGCCACCCTCATCGGCGTTAATTTTGTCGGCTTTAGGATATTGTCAAACCGCATCAAAATCCGTACTGCCAATTTGCGCCGCGCCCGTGTGCGTCTTAAAAAACAAAAAAAAGAGCTAGAACAAGGCAAAATTGATCTGATAACCTTTAAAAAATCACTCCAAAGTTGGCAAGCCCATCTAAAACATGGCGATACATACCGCTTGCGTCAAGATATTTTTGAATCTCTAGGAGTCACCCCATGACCGCAACTCTCGTTATCCATCGCCATAAAAACAAAGCTCGCTTTTACACGGAAACCCTGAGTAAATCCGTTATCCTCGAAATGGTGTCTATTCCCAGTGGTTCATTCTTGATGGGTGCGCCAGATGGAGAGGAAAATTCTCGCGATAATGAGCGTCCGCAAAACTTTGTTACTGTGTCAGCATTTTTTATAGGGAAATATCCGATTACACAGGCGCAGTATGAGGCGGTAATGGGGACAAATCCATCACATTTCAAAGATAAGCCAGATAGTCCATCTCGTCCCGTGGAAAATGTCAGTTGGCAAGACGCACAAGAATTTTGCAAGAAATTGAGTGAATTAACAGGTAGAGACTATCGCTTACCCAGTGAGGCACAATGGGAATATGCATGTCGTGCTGAACAAATAACACCACGCGCTGGAGAATCGGTGTTTAATCATCCACCGTTTCATTTTGGTGAAACCATTTCAACAGAACTAGCTAATTATGATGGTAACTATATCTATGGCACTGGCAAGAAAGGTGAATATCGCAAAGAAACAACCCCAGTTGGATATTTTGGGGTTGCGAATGAGTTTGGACTATACGATATGCACGGTAATGTGTGGGAATGGTGTGAGGATGATTGGCATGACAATTATGAAGCAGCGCCGACAGATGGTAGCGCATGGATAGATGCAAAAAGCAAAGAAAGCGATAAAACTAAACATCCACTGCGCGGCGGCTCTTGGATCAACCTTCCTCGCTATTGCCGCTCTGCGTCTCGCTTCAACGACTCTATCGATTATCGCGGCAACAATATCGGTTTTCGAGTTATTAGTTTCGCGCCAGGACTAACTTAGCTCTTTGCTCTTTAGCCCTTTTGCCCTCTGCTCTTGTCCCCTTTACCCTCCCCTCTTCGCGCTTGGCGCGATCAAATTTTTTTTACGATTTTGGAATATTTTCAACACAATTTATCGTGCCTGAAATGTTTTACAAAGCATAGAGCCTGCCTAAAGTCCTTAGCAGGAGATTTAGAGAAAATTAATTTGAGAAGGATTCCTGAAACAATGAGCCTGAAATACAACCTATCCGACCTCCCGAGTGGCAGTGAATCGCGTCAAAGCCATGTAAATTTCATCGGAGTCAACCTCGAACTACTGCTAGCAGTAGCATGGCACGGCTACGAAAGCGAAGGAAGAGGAGCGATCGTCATCGATGTCAGCAAATCGAAAGAATCGCAAATCGGCATCAGTCCCTATCAAAAATGGCTAAACTCCGAAAGCTATGGCTGCTACCTAAGCCAAGCCACAGCCGAGCGCATTGCCAAAGAATCGGGATATCCAAACCCATTTCAAAAGGAAGAGAAACGACAAATCAGGGAATACAAACCTGAAAATCAAGTAGTCGTCTGCTTTATCCGCACCGATGGCGGCTTTAGCTCCTATGTAGTTGCCCATCCCTACCTAACCGCCAAACAAGCCTACGAAGCCAACAAAGCGAGAATCCAATCTGAATTTGCTGTAGACAAACCAGACTAAATCCAACCCCAATCTTCAACATCCCAAAGCCTTCTGATTTGCATCAGGAGGCTCCTTTGTTATGGAGTCAAATATGACTACTAAAAGATACAAAAGCATCCTGTGCGGACTATTACTACTAGCGATCGCCATCCATCCAGACCAACATCACATCGAAGAAAAGCAGCCAAGAATCATCCATATGCAACGAAGGAGGAGGCGATTAGCCATTAGCGGTTAGCTATTAGCTAGATTCCAGAAATGCATAACTTTCCAAAATCCAACCTTTCTCCTCAGCCAAAATCTACAACTCCCCAAAAGCTAAAAGCTAACAGCTAAAAGCTAACAGCTAATTGCCAAGAGCCAAAAATATGAACACAGCCGCCATGATCGCCACGCAGCAAGCATTGATTGACAAAGGAGCCGAATACTTAGGCGACCTAATCGCATGGTCAATCAGTGCCGAGACTAGACTAAGTGAAGCCACCTTAAAACGCGCCGCAGAGCAAGTCAACCTCGACTTCAGCTACCTTCCCGAAAGCCCTAACAAACTAAGTGCATTTAAAAACGCCCGCACCAAAACCCAGACTCAACTGAGCAACCACAATCTCCTCATTCGCCAAATCTCTAATAACGGCGTACTAGTCTATGGATTTGTCCTCGAGAATAAGAACGAAAAAGACAAAAAGCTTCGCTATAGCCAACTCGCCTCCTATAGCTTCGATAAGAGCAACGAGACAACCAATTGGAACCAAGAAGACTGGAGCCAAGAAAATGAGTCCCTAATCGACATTGCTCGAACCACCTTTGACAAATGGTACGCATGGAGTCAAGAAATCACCAGCAAAGAAATCCGCGCCATGCTGACCGAATTTGTCAAAAAAGCTGGAGTCCCATTTCGAGAACGAGGCGGCACATACTTTGTGGCAAGAAGCTATCGGCTAGAACTAACCGCTTTCCGCGAACTGCTACCACTGATTCACCGAGAAAACAACATTCGCTGGATGCCGATCGCGGGCATCGGTGACATGGACATCATCGCAAGACAATCCCTAGAAAAAGAAGTGCAATCCATGTCCCATTATCTAGACGAACTGCTAGACCCAGAGAAAGTATCAGAAACCAAAGGCAATACCCTGAAAAACCAACTCAAGGTATATCGGGAAGTGGAAGACAAAACCAAAATGCTTTCCGAGTTACTGCAATTTCGCTCTGACGCACTAACCGACAAACTCGCCAAACTACGCCAACGTTGCTTGAACGTACTGGACGAAATCACAACCAGCACAACCGACACATTAGAAGAACAGACCCATCAAACAGAACAGATTATCTCTGTACCAGAAGAACCCATCTGCGAACCAGTTGAAGCAACAGAAGAAGTTAGCGAAGACAACCTGTTTGATCTCGGCTTCTAGCGAAGGATCAAGGGGAGTAGCCCATGCGCTGCTCCCGATTCAATATCAAAGATTAAGAGGAACTCAACAATGATTACAGCCGAAATCGCGAAGACCAATGGACATATCACTACCCTGAGCGTAACCCCAAAATCAGCCCTAGCAAAATTGCAACAACTGCGAGAAGAATTGCAAAACGTCTACCTAGACCGCAGCGAAGCGATCGACCTCATCTTGGTAGGACTGCTTGCCAAAATGCATATCTTCTTAGGAGGCAAACCCGGCACAGGCAAAACCGAACTCGCCAAAGCAGTCTCCGATGCAATTACAGGAACCACTTTCTTCCACTACCTGATGACCAAAACAACTGTTGCTGAAGAAGTATTAGGCGCACCCGACCTTGCTGAATTACAAAAAGGCAAATTCGTGCGCGACACCGAAGCCATGCTTCCTGAAGCGCACCTAGCCCTGATGG
>Ga0209972_10002241_pt1 | contig 15969 bp, 12 predicted proteins | sample NOAtaG_7_FD_187302 | JGI IMG/M metagenome (GOLD analysis project Ga0209972, IMG submission 187302) | Freshwater lake microbial communities from Lake Erie, under a cyanobacterial bloom - NOAA_Erie_Diel1S_2200h metaG (SPAdes) (version 2) | ecosystem: Environmental > Aquatic > Freshwater > Lake ... | reverse complement strand
CAAGCCGGCGGCCATTGCGGTCGATGTGACCTGCGGCAACACCCGGGTGCTGGCGGCGCGCAGCGATGCGACGCTGACCGCTTCCGGACGGGTCGAGACGATCGCTCCGGGCAAAGAGGTCTCCGCCGGCCAGGCGAAGGGCACGTGCACGCGCATTGCCACGACGAGCCTCGGGACCGGCCTGAGCACGGGCGCCATTGCCTCGCTGATCATCGCCGGCATCGGCGGCGCGGTGGGCGGTGTCGTTGCGGCGACCCAGTCGGACAATGTTGCTCCGTCCTCAATCGTGGTCAGCGGTTTCCGTCCGTAACCTCCACCCCTTCAAGACCATTGAAGGGGCGATCGAGTTGAAAAGATGCGCCGCATCCCGTCAAGCGAGGGAGACGCGGCGCATCTGTTCTTTTCCGGTTCTGTTTCGTGTCTAATGCCGTGCAAGATTCAGGAAAAGCCGCCCCGCCAGAATGCCCGCAAATGTTCATTGCCTCGCTGGAAGATCCATTCCACCAGAATCAAGTATCTCGAGTAAGGTTGATGTTTATGAAGGGTCGAAACCTGATGGTTAAGTTGTATCGATGCGCGGTCATCTGCGCGGTGGTCGTACTGTCGGTGAGCGCCGGTCAGGCACAGCCCGGCGTCGCCCCTGACCCGGTGAAGGGCGTGGCGCGCCGGGATTACCGGATTGGAGCGGGGGATGTTCTCCTGATCGACGTCGCTGGTGAGCCCGACCTGCGCCGCAAGGTAAAGGTCATGGAGCAGGGAACGATCCGGCTCCCCTTCATCGAGCGGGATCTGCGGATCGCCGGGATGAGCGAGGCCGAGGTGGCCCTCCTGCTGCGCCAATCTTACACCAGCATCCTCAAGGATCCGCAGGTGACCGTCTTCATCGAGGAGTACAATGCACGCATGGCCTCGATTGCCGGCGCGGTCAACCAACCGAAGCAGGTGGCGCTGACCCGTGAACTGCGTCTTTATGATCTGATCAGCCTTGCCGGCGGCATCAACGAGAAGGCCGGAAACATTGCCCAGTTGATCCACACGATGCCTGAAGACAGCCTCGAGGTGATCGATCTCCGTGATCTGGTGCGGCGACCGGAACTCAACCGGGTCATTCGTGATGGAGATTTCGTCAACATTCCGGAGGCGGGAATCTTCTATGTCACCGGCAACGTCAACAAGCCAGGTTCGTTTCCGCTCAAAGAGGCGGTCAAGCTGAGCCAGGCGCTGGCCATGGCCGGTGGGTTGATGCCCGACTCGAAGAAGCGGGAGGTCAAGCTGGTCCGCTCGGCCGACTCCAGTCAGACCGTGACGACCGAGGTGGTCATCGACCTGTTCGAGATCGAGAAGGATCCGACCAAAGATCCGATTCTTCGCCCGTATGATGTCGTGATGGTGCCGGAATCGACCCGGGCCAGGCAGACGAAGACGCTGCTGCAGGCCTTCTCCGGAGGATTGGCGAGCGCGCTCGGATGGGGAATCTTCAGATAGCCGAGCTCGCCGGAGCGGCGTGAATCGAGCCTCTCCACTTGAGATCCGCATAGTTGAGAATAATGAGCAACAACGAAGAGAACAACACTGCACTGGCCGCACCGGCCAATGGATCCGCCGCTGGGCGCGAGCCCAAGAAGGGCAACTCCGGCTACCCGGTCTACAGCCGCTATCCGGCCATTCAGGTCGAGAAGAACTCTGTCCGTGAATACTGGCGGATCATCCGCAAGCACAAATGGATGGTCATCGCGACGCTGGTCGTGCTGGTGACGATCGTGACGATTGGGACATTGATGAGTCGGCCGGTCTACCGTGCCGAAGCGAAGATCGAGATCGGCAAGGAGACGGAGCGGGTGCTGGCCGGGCAGCGGATCATGGAGGTGGAGACGGCGAACGTCTTCAATCCCTTCTATCTGCAGACCCAGGTCGATATCCTGCGCAGCCGTGACATTGCCCGGCGGGTCATTCAGCGCCTCAACCTGGCGGGTCACGAGGAGTTCAAGTCGAAGGAGTTTGAAACACTGCCCGAAAATGAGAAGGATGTGCGGATCGTCAACACCTTCCAGGGGCGGTACGATGTCTCGGTCGGCCGGCAGAGCCGGGTCGTTGCGGTGACTTTTGACGCCTACAGTCCGAAGCTGGCCGCCGAGGTGGCCAATTCGGTGGCGGCGGAATATATCACCTGGTCGATGGAGAGTCGGCTCCAGGGTCTCTCGACGACCCGCGAATTTCTGACGAAGCGGGTTGGCGAGGCGCGCGAGGAGCTGCGCAAGTCTGAAGAGTCCTATTCGCGCTATCTGACCGACCGGCGGATCATCTCGCTGGATGATCGCGGCAACATTGCCCTGGCCCGAACCGAGGAGCTGAATCGCCAGCTGGCCGAGCTGGAGAACGAACGGCGCACCGCCGAGGCGCTCTACTACCGCAGCCGCGAAGTCTCTTCTGATGAGCTGACGCCGGTCATTTCTGATCCGACGGTCCAGAGTCTGACGCGCGAGCTGGGGCGGCTCAAGCAGGAGTTTGCCAATCTCTCGGCACGCTATCAGTCGAACTATCCGGCAGTGCGTCAGATTCAGGATCAGGTGACGCAGCTCGAGACCCAGCTGGGTGAGGCGCGCCAAAGGATCGTCAAGAACATTGAGACGCAGTACCAGGTGGCCCGGAAGCGGGAGGATGATCTGCGGGCGGCGCTGAGCCAGTCGAAGGGCGAGACCATCCAGCAGAATCGGGAGTCGACCGAGCTCAACCTGCTCAAGCAGAAGGTGGAGACGGATCGGAAGAACTATGAGGACCTGCTCAACCGCCTCCGCCAGGCCGAGGTCGAGAGCGATTTCCGGCCCGCCAATATGCGGATCGTCCAGAGCGCCGAGGTGCCGATCACTCCGGTCAAGCCGAACAAGCTGCTCAACATCGGGCTGAGTCTGCTGATTGGACTCTCGCTCGGCATCGGCATGGCCTTCTTTGTCGAGTATCTGAACAATACGATCAACACCGCCGAGGATATCGAGCGCTTCATCCAGTTGCCCGCCCTGGGGGCGATCCCCTCGCTGCAGAGTCTGGGACGACGGCGCCTGCTCGGCTCGCGCGCATCGAGCGAGAGCACGGCGCTGGCGACGATGCAGAGCGAGCTGGTCTCGGCGCACGACTCGGTCTCCTCCTTCGCGGAGTCCTACCGCGCGCTGCGCACCTCGCTGCTGCTCTCATCGGCGGAGCACGCTCCACGAACGATGCTCATTACCAGCAGCCACCCGGCGGAAGGGAAGACGACGATCGTCGCCAACACGGCCATCTCGCTCGCCCAGACCGGCGCCCGGGTTCTGGTGCTCGACGCCGACATGCGCCGTCCGCGCTGCCATAAGATTCTGAGTATGAAGAATGACGTCGGCCTCTCGACCTATCTCTCACGCGAGATCGGGATTGACCGGGTCATTCAGCCGCACGAGACTCCGAACCTCCACGTCATGACGGCGGGACCGATTCCCCCCAACCCCTCGGAACTGCTCAGCTCGCTCAAGTGGCGCGTGCTGATCGCTGAACTCGAGGCCCATTACGACCACATCGTCATCGACTCTCCGCCGGTGATCCATGTCACCGACGCCCTGATCATCTCCCCCTATGCCGACGGGGTCGTGCTCGTCGTCAAAGGCGGCCAGACGCCGCGGGAGGCGGTCATGCGCGCCAAGCAGGCCCTCTATGACGTCAATGCCAAGATCTTTGGCGTCGTCCTCAACGGGGTCGATCTCCACTCCGAGAGCTACTACTACAACTACAAGTACTCCTACCATCAATCAGAATGAGGGTGAATGCGCCGCTTTCTCTTCATTCTCATTCTTGGTCTCTCGATACTGGCCGGAGTCCTGATCTATCGCCAGTTCGTTGCGGTCGCGCTGATCGCCTGGGGTGACGACCAGGCGACGCGTGATCAGGCGCTCGCCTATGCGCCCGGCAACCCGGCCGTGATCGCGGCGCGGGCCAAGTACCTCACCTACCGGGCCGAGCTGTCGGCGCCGGAGCTGGGGGTGGCCGAGCTGCGGCGTGCGGTAACCCTCACGCCATACGACTACCGTTACTGGCTCGAACTGGGGCGGGCGGCCGAGACCAATGGTGAGTCCGAGGTCGCCGCGCGGGCCTACGAGCGGGCCCGCACCCTGGCGCCCCGCTATTTCGAGACGGCCTGGACCTGGGCGAACTTTAAACTGCGGAACGGGGAGAGTGCGGCGGCGATCGAGGCCTTTCACCAGGCGCTGCTCATCTCTGAGAACCGTCCGGGGGTGACCAATGGCCGGGCTGCGCTCAACGTCTATGATGTGCTCGCCCAGTCGCTCGGGCTCGATCTGCCGATGCTGCAACGGGTGGCGCCGGCGGATGACGAGGCGCAGTCGTGGCTGGCCTGGTATCTGGCGAGTCGCGGCGAGCTCGACCCGGCGATGGAGATCTTTCGCCGCCTCCCCCGCCACGATGGAGTCTCGCGCCAGGAGCTTGTCCGGCAGCTTCTCCACGCGGCCCAGGGGGCCGGCCAGTTTGCCGTGGCCCGTGAGGCGTGGGACGGCTTGGGGGGAAACAACCCCGCGACCACCGGGCTGGTCGCGAATGGCGGCTTCGAGACGGCTCCGCTGACCGACCAGTATGCGCCACTGCGTGACTCCGGACTCGGGTTCGACTGGGTCATGGCGCGCCACGCCGAGGTGCTCGTCCGCCGCGACGATGAGCGCCCCTTTGCCGGGCAGCGCTCCCTGCTCGTCTCTTTTCCGATGGCCATGACCAGCCCCTTTGCCAATCTCTCCCAGCTCGTGCTGGTCGAGCCCGGGCGGACTTACCGGTTCAGTCTCCACTGTCGGACCAGCAACCTGCCGGCCGAGACGCCCTGGATCGAGATCATGGGGCTGTCCCCCGGGCCGCCCACGGAACCGACCCCGCTAGGCCGGATGGACTTGCCGCGCGACGCCGCCGATTGGCAGTCGATCGCCCAGACCTTGACCGTCCCGGGCGGGGTGACGGCGCTCAAGATCGTTCTCCGCAGTCCGCTCTATCGTGACGTCGATCCCCTCCGCCGGGCCGATCTGCGGATCGACGAACTCTCCATGGTCAGAGTCGACGGAGACGGGCCGACGAGGGAGGGCCAACTTGCCCCAACTTCCCTGAAGAGAGAAGTAAGCCGTAAGCCTTAAAGATGAGGTTGGAAGATTCAGACCAATGAAGGCCGAGAGAATTGAACAGATACTTCTGATCCATCTGCTCGCGACGGCTATCCTCGCGGTCCTGGCTTTTGGAACCGTCGAGTCCTGGTCGCTGGTGATCTTTGAGATCAACGCCCTGGTCATGGCGGTGATGATGGGCCTGCTCCAGCTGGTCGATGACGATTTTCAATGGCGGCGGCTCCGTTTCTCTCTTCCGCTCTGGGCGCTGCTGCTCTGGGGCTTGATCCAGCTGGCGCCATTTGGCATTGCTGCTCCGGCCGGCGGTCCAGTCGACGCCCCGCCGGAGAGCCTCTCCCTTGCGCAGTTGCGGCTGCCGACGATCTCGAAGGATCCGCAATCGACCCGCGAGGTGGTGGCGCGATTGCTGGCCCTGGCGATCTACTTCACCGTCGCCCTGCAGGTCTTTCGCCGTTCCGCCGCGCGTCGCCTGGCGGTCAGAGTTCTGGCCGTCTTTGGCCTGGCGATCTCCTTTCTCGCGATCGCCCAGCGGCTGACCTGGAATGGCCGACTCTACTGGGTGCGCCAGGTCTCGGCCTTTGTCTCGCCATTTGGGCCATACGGCAACTACAACCACTTTGCCGGAATGGTTGAACTTCTCTTTCCACTTCCATTTGCCTGGTTGATCTTCTCCCGCGGCCGGGGCGGGGAGAGAATTCTCTATGCCATCGCGGTCGTGATCATGGTGACGGCCGCCGTCCTTTCAATGTCGCGGGCTGGAATGCTCACCATTGGGGTGCAGCTGGCGTTCTTTGCCGGAGCCGCCTTTCTCCACCGCCGGCGACAAGGGGGAGGGCCGAGGCTGACGCCACTGCTCATCGTTGTTGGCGCCGTTCTTCTCAGCCTCTGGATCGGTTACCAGCCACTGTTGCGCCGGTTTGGTACCATCCAGCAGGGGGCGAGCGAATATTCGGTTGTCACGCGGCTCGCCTACTGGAGAGCTTCGTGGCGCATGTTTCTCGATCATCCACTGACGGGCGTCGGTCTGGGAGCCTTTCCGACGGTCTATCCATCATACGGCAGCTCCTCTTCCCGGTATGAGCGGGTCGAGCAGGTGCACAACGACTACCTGCAGCTTCTGACCGACGGGGGACTGGTCGCCGGGCTGATTGGAGCGAGTGCGCTGATCTGGCTCCTCTCGACGTGGGCGAAGAGTCTGCGCGCAGATTTGAGCCGGAGGGCGGATTGGCTGACCATTCTGCCCGGGGCGTCGATTGCCGTTCTTGGGTTGCTTATTCACAGCCTGCTCGATTTCAATCTCCAGATCCCGGCCAACGCGCTTCTCTTTCTGATGATCGTCGCGCTCTCTGTTTCTTTCACATCCGGACGGGAATAGAATCATCCCGTCCCGCACTCTCCTTTGTCCCGGAGAGTGATGATCCAAAGGCTGGTTAGACTCTTGACAGGTGATTGCATATGACCCCCGACAGCAGAGCCGCGAGCGAGATGACTGAGCGTCCCCAACGAAGACTGAATATTGGGTGCGGAGACCGTCCGACGGCCGGATGGGTAAATTACGACAATTCACTCAGTGTCATGCTGGGGCGACTCCCTGGTCTCGCCGTCCTTCTCGCACGGGTTGGCCTGATCGCCGGGAGCCAGCTCAACTTTGCCCGCGTAGCCTCCGCGGCGGGCATTCGTTATGCCAATGTGACCAGCAGAATCCCGGAGGACGACTCATCGGTCGATCTGATCTATAGCTGTCATATGCTGGAGCATCTGACAAGACACGATGCGCTCAGCTTTCTGAAAGAGTGCCGGCGTGTTCTCAAACCGCAGGGCGCGCTGAGAATAGTTGTTCCGGATCTGAGGATACTGATCGAGAACTATCTGGCTGGCGGGGATGCCGACCATTTTGTGGCGAGTCTCTACATCGTGCCGACCGAACCAGAGGGGTTTCTGAGCAGAGTGAAATGTGCGCTCGTCGGCGGACGGCTCCATCTCTGGATGTACGATGCCGAATCGCTCCGGGAGTTGATGAGAACTGCTGGTTTTGCCAGCGTCGTCACCTTGCCGGCTGGGGAGACGACGATCAAGGGAGTTGAGGGAATCGATCTCCGCGAGCGATGCGAGGAGAGTCTCTATGTCGAGGCGCTCAATTCCTGACCGATTTTCGCTGGTGGCCCGAAGCCTGTGGGGGATATTAGTCGGTTGTGGGGAGATTAGTGGGAGTTTACATACCGATCAGAAACGAGCGGATTCTGAAGCTCTTCACCGTCTTCAGATTGCAGCCATTCGATCAGTCGACCAGTGAAGGGCGCTCGATGGAGCGTTACCGCCGGGTCGTGCTGACCGCGCTCACTTCGCTTAGCGCCAAAGGGATCACCGCGCTGACCATGCTTGCCTCGGTTCCCCTGACCGTCGACTACCTTGGAGCTGAGCGGTACGGAATGTGGATGGCCATCAGCTCACTGATCGCCGTCTTCAGTTTCGCCGACCTCGGGATTGGAAATGGCCTGGTCAACTCGATCGCCGAGGCCAACGGGAGGGATGATCGGGCAGCCGCGATCAGTTATGTGTCGAATGCCTTCTTCATGCTGCTCGGCATCGCGCTGCTGGTGGTCTTCGTCTTCCTGTCGATCTATCCGTTTGTCGCCTGGCCGCAGATCTTCAAGGTCCAATCGGAACTGGCGGTCCGTGAGTTGGGACCATCGATTCTGCTTCTGCTCTTCAGTTTTGCGTTGAGTATTCCGCTCAGCCTGGTCGAACGAATTCGGATTGGTTACCAGGAGGGGTTTGTCAATAGTCTCTGGCAGACGATCGGGAGCGTGAGTGGGCTGGTGCTGGTGCTCGTCGCGATCAGGCTGGAGGCTGGTCTGCCCTGGCTGGTGGTGGCCATGGCTGGCGCCCCCGTCGTGGCCATGGCCGGTAATGCCCTCCAGCAGTTTTACTGGCGGCGACCTTGGTTGAGGCCACGACTTGCACGGGTCGATCGGAGCACCCTCGTCAGCCTCTCCAACATTGGCAGTCGTTTTCTGATCATCCAGATCCTCACCGCGGCTGGTCTGGCGAGCGATAATCTGATCATTGCCAGGGTCTATGGGGCAGCTGAGGTTACCGGTTATGCGGTAGTGCAGAAGCTCTACTCGCTTGCGCTTCTGCCGCAGTTCCTGGTGGCGCCACTCTGGCCGGCGTTTGGTGAGGCCTTGACGCGTCGTGAATATGAGTGGGCACGGCAGGCGCTTCGCCGCGGAATCTTACTGAGTGTTACACTGGCGGCGCTGATCGCCATCCCGCTCTTCTTTTTTGGTCAGTTTATCGTCGGGCGCTGGGCGGGTGGCGGACTGGTTCCACCGCTCATCCTCCTGGGTGGTTTTACCTGTCAGATGATACTCGGAGCATATGGCGGAGCAATGACCGCCTTTTTGAACAGCACCGAGGTTTTGCACCGCCAGGTTATCTTCTATGGATTGGCGTCTCTCACTGCGATCCTGCTCAAGATCCTGTTGGCAGTCTCGTGGCAGATTGCCGGCGTCACCTGGGCGACCGTCCTGGCATATGGTTGTTTCTATGCGATCCCGGCATGGGTACTCGCCAAACGTGTCCTGCGCGGATCCTGAGTGAGAACCCGGCGCCGGCACAGGCACAGGCAAGAGGAAGATGAAGAGATTTGTCAGGAGCATCGTCGTGCGATGCTATGTCACAGTCAGAGGCGCGCTCTATCGGCTGCGGAGAATGGCTGGTCGACCGGTCACTTTTCGTGTCGCGACGTCAATGCGGATCGCGCTCTATCCGGTTGGACAGATTGCCGAGTTGCTCTACACGTCGAGATTCGAGCGGCGGGATCTGGAACTGGTTGGACGCCTGCTCAGACCGGGAATGAACGTAATCGACATTGGCGCCAACATCGGGCTCTACTCGATTCTTGCCGCCCAGCGGGTTGCGCCGGGTGGTCGGGTCTGGGCATTTGAGCCATCGGCGGAGACGACCCAGCGGCTCCATCGTAATCTGCAGCTCAACCAGGTAATGACCACGGTCACGACGGTCAGAACAGCTCTGGCGGACAAGAGCGGCGGACGATTGGAGCTGGCGCGCGACCGGGGAAGAGGAGATGGTGAGCGATTTCTTCTGGCCGGTGGAGCTCGTGACCGCGACGCGGTTGCCCAGCCAGAGATCGAGGATCGCGAGTCGGTGCCGGTCACGACCCTCGATGAATACTTTTTTGCCGCGCCGGTCGAGCCACCAGTGATCGATTTTTTGAAGATCGATATCGAGGGGGGAGAGATGCTCGTCTTCAATGGGGCGCGGCGACTGCTCACCGAGAATCGACACCTGGTGATCATGTTCGAGAGCACACCCGAGAGTTCGCGGCGCTATGGCTACCGGCAAGAGGATCTCTTTGCGCTCCTCCGGGATCTTGGCTTTGATCTCTTCTACTGGGATCGTGACGATAAGGATTGGCGAACTGATCCGGACCGACTTCTGAGTGCCGGAAATCTGTGGGCGACCCGGGACCGCGCCCTCCTGCCCCACTGGCGAGAGAGGGGTTGAGCTGGCCGGAGACCGCGCTGTTTCCGGATCCGGAAGGATCAAGGGGCAGATCCGGGTATTGGAGAAATTGCATGGAATTGTGGCCCAAAATCTCGATCGTCACCCCATCCTACAATCAGGCCGACTTCCTGGAGCGGACGATCAGGAGTGTGCTCGACCAGAACTATCCCAACCTCGAGTATATAGTCGTCGATGGAGGGAGCACCGATGGCAGTCTGGAGATCATCAGAAAGTATGAGGATCGGCTCGCCTGGTGGTGCAGCGAAGCCGATCAGGGGCAATCAGACGCGCTCAACAAGGGGTTCAGTCGGGCTACCGGGGAGTTCGTAGGCTGGCTCAACTCAGACGATCTCTACTGTCCGGGAGCGCTCCGTCGGGTTGGGGCCTATCTGCAGCGCCATCCAGAGGTCGATGTGCTCCACGGCAGTCTCTACATCATCGACGCCGAAGATCGGCTCCTCGACGCTTACTGGTCAGGGCCATTCGGCTTAGCCCAGGCGACCTACATTTTTCACGTTGGTCTCAACTTTCACCAGCAGACGCTCTTCTGGCGTCGGCGGCTCATGGAGCAAGCCGGGATGATCGATCGGACCCTGCGGTTCTCGATGGATCGTGATTTCATCATTCGGCTGCTGATGCACGGGCGCTTTGCCGCGCTGCGGGGCTATCTGGGAGCATTTCGAGTCCACGAGCAGGCGAAGTCTTCGACCATTCTCGAGGTTAGCATCGCGGAGGATCGCGAGATCAGAGAGCGGTACCGGGAGAGCTTTCCGCCCCTGCTGCAGAACCCATGGCTCAACCGGATGATGCTGCGGCTGTTGCGGCTTGGCAACCTCATCTACGATGCGCCGGCGGGCTATCTTGCTTATCGGCTTGGGAGAGCGCTCCACCTGCCGGTTCCGCTCGAGTGGCTCCAACGCGAGCCATATCTGAGCGGGGAGAGACGCTGAACAGAGAACGATATGTGTGGAATCGCAGGAATAATCGGCCAGACGCCCGGAGTCCGGAGTGAAGATGTCGATCGGATGGTCGGGGCCCTCGTCCATCGCGGACCCGATGGGGTTGGTCAATACGCCAATCGCTACCTCGCTTTCGGCATGCGCCGGTTGAGTATCATCGACCTGGCTGGTGGTGATCAGCCGCTCTTCAATGAGGATGGCTCGCTGGCGCTGATTGCCAATGGCGAGATCTACAACTATGTCGAATTGAGACGCGAGCTGCTCGACCGTGGCCACCGTTTCCGGACCCACAGTGATTGTGAGGTCATCCTCCACCTTTACGAGGAGTATCAGCTGGGATGTCTGGAACGGTTGCGGGGCATGTTTGCCTTTGCCCTCTGGGATGAGAAGCGGCGCCGGCTTCTGCTCGCTCGTGACCGGATGGGAGAGAAGCCGCTCTACCTCGCCGAGTCAGCGGATGAACTGGTCTTTTCATCCGAGTTGAAGTCGATTCTCAAGAGTGGACGGGTCAGGTTCCAGCTCGACCCGCCGGCGATCGACAGTTATTTCCATTATGGATATGTGCCAGAACCGCAGACACCCCTGGTAGGTGTCCGCAAGCTGCCAGCTGGTCACTACCTGACCGCCCACCTCGAGACAGCGGAGGCCGATGGCGCCCCGGCGTTGCGGATCGAGCAGCGCTGCTACTGGAGAATGGAGGATGCCCCTCCGGTGGCCGGGTCTCCGGCGGAACTGATCAGGGCAGAGCTGGAGACGATCAGTCGGATGATCGTTCGGGCGGATGTGCCGGTCGGGGTCGCGCTGAGTGGAGGTCTCGATTCCAGTGCGGTGGCCGCACTGGCCAACCAGGCCTCTCCCGGAAAGATCGAGGCCTTCTCGGTCGGTTATGATGGACAGGAGCGGAATGATGAGCGGGCGCTGGCCCGCGAATTCGCGGACTATCTGCGCATCCCCCTCCACGATGTGGTGCTCCGGACGGATGAGGTCGTCTCCGGGTTTCCTGAACTGATTCGCGGGCAGGATGATCCCATTGCCGATATTGCCGGGTCGGGTTATCTGGCGGTCATGCGGCTCGCCCGCGCGCATGGCGTCCCGGTTATTCTCCAGGGGCATGGCGGTGATGAACTCTGCTGGGGATATCACTGGGCGCGTCAGGCGGTGATCCAGTCGCGCCATAAGTTCGAGCGGCAGGCGCAAGGGACGCCTGCGCTCCGCGACTATCTCACGTTCCATCGACCAAGGAGGCTGAGTGGCGGAACGCTGCTGCGGTGGATTCACGATCTGGGTGGACTCCGCAGCTCGATCGATCACTATCGGCGCGACCGTTCGAGCCCGGCCGAGCGGCTGGTCTTCTACGACCTCTCCCCCGATTTTCGCCAGGCGCAGCAGCGGATGTCCAGCCATTACACGCCGGGGTTTATCGAGGCACTCGACGGAGAGGATCCGGCCGATCTTTTCACGATTGGGGAAGGCGGCGGCGCCCAATTTGATGCGGCTGCGCTCGAGGTCGAGATCACTCGGCTGCTCTGTGCGACCTATCTGCTCGAAAATGGCATCGCGCAGGGGGATCGGCTCAGCATGGCCGCTTCGGTGGAACTCCGACTTCCGCTGGTCGACTACCGGCTGGTTGAATTGATGATCGGACTTCGCAAGAGTTCACCCGATTCGGCGCGCGGGCCCAAGCACCGATTGCGTGAGGCCCTGGCCGGAGTTCTGCCAACGTGGGTTCTGGCCCGGCCAAAGAGAGGTTTTACCCCTCCCGTGCGGCAATGGCATCAGGCACTTTTCAAAGCCTACGGTGGGCAGATCAGGGATGGGTATCTGGTCGAGGCGGGAATCCTCGCTCCGGCCGGCGCCTCTGATCTCGCCCGGGGAGCTTTTCCGTTTGGGGTCACCGCGCCCCTCTCCTTCAAGGCGTTGGTGCTCGAGCAATGGTGCAGAAATCTTCAGGCATGAGAACTCCGGTTGTCTTCATCATCTTCAATCGCGCCGATACGGCGCGGAGGGTTCTGGCGGCGATTCGCCAGGCCCGCCCGTCGCGACTCTTCGTGATCGCTGACGGACCTCGCCCCCACCGAACCGGTGAGGAGCAGCGCTGTCTCGAGGCCCGCGCAGTCATCACGGAGATCGATTGGGAATGCGAAGTGACGACCGACTTCTCCGACGTCAACCTTGGCTGTCGAAAGCGGATCTCGAGCGGACTTGACCGGGTCTTCGCCACGGTTGAAGAGGCGATCATTCTTGAAGACGACTGTCTGCCTGAGCCGAGCTTCTTTGGCTATTGTGAAGAGCTGCTCGACCGCTATCGTGATGATCAACGCGTCATGCACATTGCCGGAACCAACTACCTCTTTGGGAATTACCAGGCGCGGATGTCACGCGCCAGCTACTACTTCTCACGCTACAATCATTGCTGGGGCTGGGCGACGTGGCGGCGAGCGTGGAAGAAGTATGACGCGACGATGAGTTGCTGGCCGGAACTGCGTGAGAGTGGCCGGCTGGCTGATATCCTGGCTGGTGATGAGTGGGCGGTCGCCTATTGGCAAAGGGCCTTTCAACAGGTCTTTGATGGACGAATCGATAGCTGGTCGTTTGTCTGGACCCTCTCCTGCTGGATCAACAGCGGATTGACGATTTTGCCAACGGTCAACCTGATCTCAAACATCGGCTTCAACGACCAGGGCGCCCACACCTTCAATCGCCGCAGCCGCTTTGCCAATATGGAGACCACGCCGATCAGCCTTCCATTGATCGATCCCCCATTCCTGATCCGGGACCGCGAGGCGGATCGTTACACGCAGCGGCATAATTTCAGGGATGGTTGGTTGATTCGACTGGCGCGTCGATTCCTCGAATATCAGGTGCGGCGTCGGCAGCAGCGAAGAGGTTGAGCGGATTGATTGGGTCGAAATGTCCGCCCCAGTCGCGGCGGCCAGCGTTCAGGTTACCAGGTTTTATTGATCGCCATTTATGGAAATAGTCCACTGTCCATTATGCCACGGAGAGGATCTGTCGCTCATTGACCGGGTCAGGGTGACCGACCTCGTCCACCTCTATCAGACCCGGTTCGGAGTCGCGGTGGCTGACCATTTTGAAGGTCTGGCCGAGCTCTGTTTCTACAATTGTGCGCGCTGCGATCTTGGCTTCTTCAGTCCACTCTTGGCCGGGTCGCAGAGTTTTTACCAGCAGCTCAATCATCATCCCTGGTACTATCTCGAAGAGAAGAGTGAGTATCGAACCGTCGCCGCGCTGATTCCTCGCGGCGCCGCGGTGCTCGATGTTGGATGTGGCGAGGGCAAGTTTGCCCGCTCGATACCCGGCTGTGAATATGTCGGACTGGAGATGAATCTTGCCGGACAACCCTCGCGTGAAGATGATCGACCACTCATTCTGCCGGAGCTGATCGCCGAGCATTCTCGAAGCCGTCCCGCGTCCTATGACTTTGTCTGTTCATTCCAGGTTCTTGAACACGTCGTCGATGTGCACAGTTTCATCGAGGATTGCCTGAAGTGCCTCCGGCCCGGGGGAAGGCTGATCATCTCTGTTCCGGCGGCCGATTCTTTCATCTCCCGGACGGTCAACGGTGTTCTCAATATGCCTCCTCACCATTTAACCTGGTGGACTGATCAAGCGCTTGGGTACGTCGCGAAAAGTTATGATCTCATCCTCGAGTCGATCGTTCACGAGCCGCTGGAGAGACTTCACTATCGACGTTACGCCTTCAATTGGGCCTGGTCAGGCCTTCGCCGAAGATTCAGGTTGATCGACCGAACGCTGGCCTACCGCGTTGGTTCATTGTTCATCCTCCCGTTCGCGGCGATACGGTGGCTTATGCTACTCTGCATCTCCCCCGATTCGATTTACGGGCATTCGGTGGTGGCTGTTTACCGCAAAGGCACGCAGGAGTGAGATGGCACAGATTCAAGGCACACGTGAGAACTTTTATCCGATCATGGTCGGGGCATTGCTGATTGCGCTGCTTTCGACGCTCGTTCTGGCAACCGATATTCTGCTTGCCGGGCGATTACTGATCATTCTGTGCAGCATCTTTGTCCTGGTCCGCAAACCAGAGCTTTCGCTGGCCATCCAGATCAATGGAATTGCCCTCTACCTCTATACCATCTACAAGCTGAACATCGAGCCTGGCACGTTTGTGACGGGAGCTTTCTATGGAGTGATGGCCGGCTCTTATCTGATTGGCGGGTGGATGGCCATCCGCTCCGGTCAGGGGGCGCATTCTTTCAACCTGATCGACAAGCTCTTTGGGCTTCTCTACAGCTACTTTTTCATCAGCTACCTGCTGTTGGCCCAGGACAATCCGCTGGCCTACCGCAAGGTGATCTATGCTCCCGCCCTCGTCATTGCTCCCTACATTGGGGTGCGGATGATCGCCTCCACCTTCAAGATCGATCGCTTCCTGACCTATCTTGGTCTGATGTCGATTATCATGATTGTGCCATCGTTTTATGAGTTGTGGATCAATCCGCTCTACCAGGATTATGGGCGTTTCTCGATCTACATCTTTGAGGATAAGGGAGACAACCCGATTCAGTTTGGCATTGCCTACGCCCTGCTGCTGATCATTGTTATCTTCCGCATCGCCAGGCAACACCGCATTGGTCTGGTCGATGTGCTGATTCTGATTCCGGCAGCCTTTCTGCTGATTCGCAGCGGCGCTCGTGGACCGGTGATCAGTCTGATCGTCACCTTCTTCATCTACATCATCTGGCTCGGCCATATCAGTCGCCGCATCAAACTGACGATCATCGCCGGTGGGCTGTTGTTGCTGGGATTTGCCTACAGCGTCATTCCCGATGCGACGGTGCGTTTCTACCAGGTGCTCTTTGATCCAACCGTCTCTCCAACGCAGAATGCGAGCGCCAACTCGATCCAGGAGCGCATCCTCCTCATCGACCTGGCGATCGATGACTTTCTTGCCGAGCCGATTCTGGGGGTGGGGACAGGGAACTCGTCCGGCGGGGTGGGCTACCCGCACAACTCAATCATCGAGGTCGCGGCCGAGCTCGGGCTGGTCGGCGTCTCGATCTTCCTGCTTCTGCAGGCGGTCGTCGCTGTGACCGCCTACCGGACGATCAAGAAGACCAAGGGAACACCCGATGAGTGGATCATGACGACGGCGTTTGCCATCTATCTTTTCGCCTTTATCGAATCACAGTTCAGCGGCTACATGGGTGGCGACATGCTTCTCTACACGAGCATTGGGCTGGTGGCAGTCGTCGCGCAGTTGCTCAATCAGCGCTATGATCCGCAGGCGTCCTGAAAGAAGTGGCCTGAAAGAAGTGGAAGGTCGAGATGGAACGAGGACGTGAGACAGTCGA
>Ga0209972_10002237_pt1 | contig 15982 bp, 13 predicted proteins | sample NOAtaG_7_FD_187302 | JGI IMG/M metagenome (GOLD analysis project Ga0209972, IMG submission 187302) | Freshwater lake microbial communities from Lake Erie, under a cyanobacterial bloom - NOAA_Erie_Diel1S_2200h metaG (SPAdes) (version 2) | ecosystem: Environmental > Aquatic > Freshwater > Lake ... | reverse complement strand
ATCCTGACCCGATAATCTATGGCAACCTGGCAGATATCCTTTTCGGTCAAGAAAAAGTGGAAGAGGGCATGCAAATGATCAACCGCGGTCTGGAAATCAAACCTGGCGACGCTTACCTTGTACGCAAGAAAATCAATTTTTATATCGGCCGTAACGAAACCGATAAGTTGATGGCTGAGATCAATGCTGCCATCGATGCCGACCCTGAAAGCCCGGATAACACGCTTTATTTTTATATCCGCGGTAATCTCTTAGAGCAAATGAAGCAAGTTGACAAGGCAATTGAGAGTTACAATAAGGCAATTGAGCTAAATAATGATAACTACGATGCCCATTGGAATCTAGGTGTGATTTTTATTGCTAAAGCAAATGACCTTTACAAACAGGTTGGTAATAATGGTGTGACTTTGAAACAAGTAGAAGCTGAGATGAAGAAGTATTACCAAGAAGCTAAGCCTCATTTGGAGAAAGCGGATGAAAACACTGAGTATTCCGAAAAAGACAAGATAGAACTGAAGAAAAGTTTAAAGCGCATTTATGACAACCTCGGTATTCAACAATCGACCACGAACGAGTTTGTAGTGCGTTATACCGTTAAAGGCAGTGGTACCTCATACAATGTAACATACACCAATGCTGATGGTGGAATTGAACAAAGAGAAGTTCCTTCAGGTTGGTCTAAGGAATTGAAAACTAGTGAGCGCGGTGTTTCGTATAGCTTATCAGCCCAAAATACAACTGGTTCCAATGGCACTGTTGAGGTTAGTATTTCAATTAACGGCAACACAAAGAAGAGTCAAAGCCAAGGAGGTGGAGCAGTTGCTCTAATTTCGCACACTACAGAATAAAGTGTAAAAAAGAGAACCGGGTAGATCCCGGTTCTTTTTGAAAGCCTCAACTTAACATAATATAAATTATCAGACAATCGGAGCAGCGGAAGTGAAATCACCTGCCAACCATGCATTTCTAACATAGTAAAGTCAGGATTGCATAGTTGTAGCCAATCCTCTGTTCAAAAACCGATACTCCAGGCAGATAAAATACACGGCTTCAAATCCAGTCTTCAATAGAATCCAATTCCTGAACCATTCCATATTCGTACATGATTTGAGAAGCTTTTGCAATTCCATTTCGCCAGTCCACTCGGCCATCCCAATAACGCAAAGCCGTTAACCATTCTGCTACCATGGTTTGAGGTATACCGTAACGATCTGAAATTTCTGCTCGCATGTTCAGCTTATCCAGCGCTGTTTTACAAAAACCGGGTAAGTTGGTTTTCCACTGGTCGATTTCCGCGGTGTGCTGCGCCAGAAGATCATGCCTGCTTACCACCACAAACGACATCCACGGAGCCAAAACCTCATCGGTACAATCAAAAATGCGATCCATGACCAAAGGCCAGGTCATGTACTTTTCCCAAAGAAAGTAATCTGCCCTGCCTTCTGCCAAGGCCAGCTTCGCTCCTGCCAGTCCATCGCAAATCACAAATTCACAAGCATCCGCTTGCCAACCTTTCGAACGCGCCCAATACAGTGCCATCAAATGACTGCCGCTTCCAAGCCGACTCACGGCAAACCGCCGTTGCATCGTATCAATGATTTGAGCGCCATGCTTGACAAAAACACCCCAATGCAAACTTGACTCCACAAACGGACAAACCGCGCGAACCGGTTTACCGGATACCGCAGCAGCAATAAAGCCTTCAGTTAGTACAATCGCCAGATCCAGCCGGTCTTCCAACAAATCCTGAATCATCGCGCCGGTGCCACCCGGATATTCGTGCCAGGAAAAACGAAGGCCCTGAGATTTCAAAAATTGCACCGCTTCCGGGCTACGCCAGGGAAAATTAAAATGCTCGGGAACTCCACCAATACGCCAAATCATGCCGTTTTGGCTTTCCCGGCGACCACCTGGGCCAAATGCACCAATGAGGCAACGACGTATTGCATGTCTTCGAGCGAAACCCATTCATACGGCGAATGGAAAGCGTGCTCTCCGGCAAATATATTCGGACATGGAAGTCCCATAAAAGACAAGCGGCTTCCATCTGTTCCACCGCGAATACTGCTCGATACAGGTGTTAATCCGGCTCTCCGCATGGCTTCCATGGCGTATTCTTCCACTTCAGGATGCTGATTCAGGATTTCGCGCATGTTCCGGTATTGCTCCCTGATTTCCACTTTCGCAGATGTTCCAGGGTAATCCACCAACACGCCGTCGACCAATGCACGCAGCATGTCAGCCTTTTCCTGCAGTCCTTTTATCGTAAAATCACGTATAATAAGATCAACCTTTGCTTGCTCCAGGTTACCGCTTATGGAAGTTGGATGTACAAAGCCCTCCATTCCTTCTGTTGTTTCCGGACTCAAGGTGTTTACCGGAAGTCTGGATACGAAGTTGGCTGCCATTTTGATGGCGCTGCGCATGCGCCCTTTGGCAAACCCCGGATGAGCTGGTACACCTGTAAAATAAATGGTGGCCGCATCGGCGCTGAAGGTCTCGGTTTCCAGGTGACCGCGGGTTTCACCGTCGATTGTATAGCCAAAACGCGCATTCAGCTTGGCAACATCCACTTTATCCACGCCACGTCCGATCTCTTCGTCGGGCGTAAAGAGGATGCGAATCGCGCCGTGGAGTACATCCGGATGGCGCATCAGGTAAGAAGCCGTGGCCATGATTTCAGCCACACCCGCTTTGTTATCGGCTCCCAACAGCGTACTGCCGTCTGAAGTTATAATAGTTCCGCCGGTTTGCATGGCCAGATCGGGATGTTGCGCCGGATCCAACACGATTCCACCTTGTGGAAGCACCAGTTTTCCGCCATCGTAAAGCGGAAACAGCTGCGGATTTACATCTTTACCGCTGTAATCGGGCGAAGTATCCATGTGTGCACAGAGGAAAAAGACAGGAACTTCGTAGGGAACCGTTGCCGGAATGGTGGCATAAACCAAGCCGAATTCATTCAGCTCTGCATCTTCAATGCCCATGGCATGCAATTCATCTACCAGCAGGCGGCCGAGGTTTTTCTGCTTTTCTGTACTTGGGTAACTTGTTGATTCTGGGTCACTTTGGGTGTCTATCTTCACATAACGCAGAAAGCGTTCCAGTACTTCGGTTTCTTGTTCCGGTAACATGATCCAAATATCCGCAAGCCGGGGCGCTGTAACAACCTGAGGGGAAAGCTTTTCTCTCCTTATTTTTGCCCTATGCGCAAGGAAAGCAGAAAGTTTCTTGAGAAGTACCTCAACAATGCCAGCCCGACCGGTTTTGAACAGTCAGGCCAGGAATTATGGCTGGAATACCTTAAACCGTATATAGACGATTATATCACTGATGTATATGGTTCAGTAGCCGGAATCATCAATCCGGGAGCCGAATACAAGGTGGTGATTGAAGCGCATGCCGATGAGATTTCCTGGTTCGTCAATTACATCACGGAAGATGGGTATATCTATGTAACCCGCAACGGAGGTTCTGATTACATGATTACGCCATCAAAACGGGTTAACCTCTTCACAGACAAAGGTATAGTGAAAGGTATCTTCGGCTGGCCGGCCATCCATGTGCGTGAGCCTGGCAAAGAGCCCGCCACCAACCAGGACAATGTGTTCATCGACGTCGGATGCCAAAAGAAAGAAGAAGTGGAAGCCTTGGGTATCCATGTCGGAACAGTAGCGGTTTTCGACGATGAAATGATGATACTCAATGACAAATATGTTACCGGCCGCGCGTTGGACAACCGCATTGGTGGATTCATGATTGCCGAAGTAGCCCGCAAGCTGCATGAAAACAAGAAGAAACTGCCATTCAGTCTGTACATCGTCAATGCCGTGCAGGAAGAAATCGGATTGCGTGGCGCCGAAATGATCAGCCGCCGCATCAAGCCCGATGTGGCTATCTGTACCGATGTAACCCACGATACGCATGCGCCCTTGTACAACAAAAAACGCTCAGGCGATATCAAATGCGGACGCGGTCCGGTGCTTTCCTACGGGCCTGCCGTCCAGAACAACCTTTTGCGCCATATCATCGCCACAGCCGAGAAAAAGAAGATCGCCTTTCAGCGCGCCGCGGTATCGCGCAGCACGGGAACAGATACCGATTCGTTTGCCTATTCAGCCGAAGGCGTAGCCAGTGCCCTGATTTCCTTGCCGTTGAAGTACATGCATACAACGGTGGAGACCATTTCGATCGAAGATATGGATAATGTAACCGAGCTGATTTACCACAGTGTATTGGCTTTGAAAGCCGGGCAGGACTTCCGTTACATCCGTTAACGCATGCAGAGATGGTTGCTCATACCGCTGCTGCGTTTGATGTCGCATCTGCCGTTCTGGTTCTGGTACCGGATATCCGATCTGCTTTTCCTGCTGCTGTACCATGTAATAGGGTACCGCAAAAAGGTTGTAAAGCGCAATCTTTCATCGTCTTTCCCAGATAAAAGCTCACCAGAGCTAAAGTCCATCGAAAGGAAGTTTTACAGGCATCTCTGCGATGTAGTTGTTGAGGCTGTAAAATGCCATCGGATAAGCCGCAAGGCCTTGGCAGATCGGGTGTTGAACGACGACAATGGACTGTATTATCGCCTGTACAAAGAAGGTAAGTCGTGCATTGCTGTTATGGGGCATTGTGGCAACTTTGAATGGATACCGCCATTTGCCGCCATTTCGGTTCCGCATTTCACACAAGGCCTGTACCATCCCTTGAAGAATGAAGCGTTTGAAAACTTCACCCGGGAAAGCCGTGGTCGGTTCGGTTCCGGACTCTTACCGATGGATATTGCCTTGCGGACGATGATTGAGCAACGCAAACAGGGCGAGCTTACTGCAACAGCGTTTATTGCTGATCAAACGCCTTCAGCACCGGCAACTGCGTATTGGACGGTTTTCCTGAACCAGGAAACGCCATTTTTCACCGGAACGGCTAAAATCGCAAAGAAGATGGGCCTGGCCCTTTCATTTATAGCCATTTACAAAGAAAAGCGCGGGCATTACCGCTGTGTTTCTGAGTTGATTTGCGAGGATGCGTCTACTTGGACAGAAGAAGCCATCAACGAAGCCTGGATCAGGCGTCTGGAGCAGAATATTGCCCAACAACCCTGGAACTGGTTATGGAGCCACCGGCGCTGGAAACACAGCCGCCCGGAGGGCATTACCCTGCATGGTAGCGCGCTACCAGCCCAATAGTTGTACGTTTTTCCGATATTAGACGTGTAATTGCGATAATCGGTTGTTGCATGGCAGATTTTCATCGTATAATTGCAGCCAATGGCCAGAAGGAAATCAGAGCAGTTCGCGACGAATGAAGTCGATATGGGCAATATTGCCAAGGCATTGGGGCATCCGGCGCGCATCAAAATCATACGCCTCCTGCTGGTCCAGGGCGAAATGAACTGTAAACAGATTGTTGCTGAACTGCCGCTCTCACAGAGTACAGTTTCGCAGCATCTGGCCGAATTGAAACAAGCCGGTGTTATCCATGGCCGAGGCTTCCGCACTTCCATGCTCTATTCGCTGGAAAAAGAAACCCTGAAATCGCTGCACGCCATGCTGGGAGACATGCTCTTCCCTAAGACCAAGCCTGTTCAGGCGAGTCTTTTTTAATCCTTTACTCCTCTCCTTTCAAGTCATTTTCCAGCTTATTCAGCTGCTGTTCCATCCATTGCTGATGCATTTGCAAAGCAATGCGAAGCGCCAGGATGGATTCCTTATGTTGGTTTACAGTCGGTATCGACAGGTGCTGCGTGTTATTTACATCTGTAATTTTCTTTTCATGCGTGTTTGGAATACGCTCTTGTTGTAAAAAGGGCGCAGGTGGTTCAGGAGCAGCCAAGCGCATGGGGGTGGGTGTTTCGATGTCGATTGGCTTGGGAGAAAGGGACTGAGCATCGGTTAGCCCCCGTTTCATGCTACCCGTTCCCAACAGGAGCCAGTCAAGTGAAATCTCCGGATAGGCGCGTCGGAGCGCCAGAATCAAATCAAGCGAAGGCTGATTCCTGCCCGATGAAATATGGCTCAAAACAGCAGGCGAAATTTTCAAGCGCTCAGCAAACTCGATGCGACTTAATCCGCTATACGCAAATACATCCATGAACCGCTTTCCTATATCCATTTTACAAATGTAAGTTATGTGTCGCGATAAGAGATTTACGCCTGTAAGTTTCTTCTGTTTACGTGTGTAAAGCGCATGTTTGCTGTAAGCCTTGGGTCTCACTGAAACCCGCCACTTGCTTGGCTCTAGCTTAGCATCTACTGGTGATTAAGGTGCACTATACCTCTCATATTCAGTCATTCAGGGCAGATGAGCTCACAATCTGGCATAGCTGCGGATAAGAATTGACATGCTTCGGCAGGATAAACACCCTCCCAGTGCCCGGCACAGACTATGTACCCTTGCGAGCTACATTTACTTTACTTGATGCAACTACTTGATTATAAGCATTTAAAAACGTTTAGAAACGTTTATTCGACCACCCTAAAAACATCATTTGACACCGAGCGTCAACCAGCTTCTGTTTCACCTTGCGCAAGTTACAAGCGTAAACACAAGGTCCGGCGAGTTGTGTCTGGCTAATGCCGGGACACCGTAATCATGATACGTTTGTAAATTACAGGCCTAAAACTCCTGTATGAGCATGCCCGTACGCAACTTGGGCTCAATCCAGGTACTCTTGGGTGGCATCACTCCGTGGCGGTCTGCAACATCCTTGATTTCTTTGAAAGAATTTGGATGCACGGTAAAGGCGATGGCAAATTTTGAAGCCACGAGCGATTCAAGCTCCGGAGACGGCATGTCTCCCCGCACAAAAGAAAGATCTTCTGACGTCTTGCTGTCTTCTATTCCCAGTATATCCTTGAAAATCAGCGACTCCAGACAAGCAACATCCAAAGCCTTGGGTAAAGTGGATGGCCGGTACGTTTCTTTTAAACGCAATTGATACCAACCATGATCCTTTGAATACATACCGAAAAGACCCGGCTCCTCGGCGAATACCGGCTTGGTTGATGGTATCACATTGAAACCTTGTTCCAGTCTTCTGATCCAAAGTTGCCAATCATCAAACACCGGCATGGGTTTCACCAAGCGATGAAAAGGTTTGATCTGCAATTGATCGGCGGGTAATACATACGCCATCAACACACAGTCTTCTTCGGCAAACCCAGCCTCCAGACGCTGATCTAAATACCGCGCTGTAGCGGCAATCCGATGATGTCCATCGGCTATATACAATGATTCTAATTCACTAAACTTCGCCGCGAGTGCAGCCCATTTCTCTTCCGGGATATACCATACTTCGTGGCGCAGCCCGTCTTCCACCGTTACAAAATCAAACAATTGCGCACCGCGAACCTGCTCCAGCATTTCAGCATCTGGTCCGCCCAGATGGCAAAGGAGCATGGGCTCACCAATCGCGCCCAAGGTCTCGATATGCTTTACCAGTTTGTTCTCTTTGCTTGTAAGGGTATGTTCATGCCGTTTGATTCTGTCTTCATCGTAATCCAACACTGAAACACCCAGGATATATCCTTCGTACACCCGCCCTTGTCTGGCATCTGTTTGCCTGTAGATATAGGCACGGCGGGTAGGTTCATTCACCAATACGCCCTGCGCTTTCAGTTGCCTGAAATAATTGCGGCCGAACGGGAAATGTCTTTCCTGGTGATCCGGATCAGCGAAATGGATATAGGGTTTGACGACATGCAGGTAGCTGAAGGGATTGTTTTCCAGTTCTTCTGTCAGGTGCTCGATAGATTCCGAACCTCCGATGCGCGTCGAAACCTGCAGTACGGTTTCGGGCTCCGGACGGATTACCTTTATTGGAAATACCCTTATCAACCCGTTTTATCTGAAATATGCGATGATTCTTTCTGCCAACTCCAGACCGATACGCTCCTGTGCTTCGCGTGTGCTGGCACCGATATGCGGAGAAAGACTGATTTTTCCGGTTTCCAAAATGGCGGTATTTACCGGTGGCTCTTTTTCGAACACGTCTACCCCGGCATATGAAATCTGACCAGCAGCAATGGCATCAACCAAAGCAGCTTCATTCACCACACCGCCTCTGGCACAATTCACTATACCGGCGCCTTTTTTCATGGATGCCAGTTCTTTGGCACCAATCAGTTCTCCATCACCGCCCGGCACATGCAGGGTTATGAAATCGCTTTGCGCGAGAACATCCTCCAGCTTGCGGCCTTGAAGCGTTATTTGGAAGTTGTTAACCGCATAATTGCGATGAAACGGAATCACCAATTCAAAGCTGCGTTCCTTATAGTCGTAAACCAGCACTTCCATCCCGAGGCCTACAGCCATGCGGGCTACTTCCTGACCGATGCGGCCGAAACCAATAATGCCCAAGGTTTTACCGGAGAGTTCAATTCCGTTGGCGGCAAGTTTCTTCAGCTCATTGAATCGTTCCTTTCCTTCGGTCGGCATGATGCGGTTGGTCACATACAGGAAACGGCATGCGCTGAACAAATGTGCAAAAACAAGTTCTGCAACGGAGCGAGAGCTGGCAGCCGGCGTATTGACAACGCCAATATGCTTCTGACCGGCATGGCGCACGTCGATATTGTCAAGACCAACGCCTGCCCTGGCAATCAACTTCAGGTTTGTACCGGCGTCGATCACCGAAGCATCGACCTGGGTAGCGCTGCGCACAATCAATACATCGTAGGCTGCGATTTTACCTGGAAGTTCGGCTTGGGGAATTTTATTGGTATCTACTTCAAAACCAGCAGCTTCGAGCAATTGCTTACCGGCTGCGTCTATGCCATCGTTGGCTAAAATTTTCAACATGGCCAATCAGGAAAGAAAAGTTTGCATCACGTTTACCAGGGCCTGGGTACTTTCCAGCGGCAGCGCATTGTACATACTGGCGCGGAACCCTCCCACCGAACGGTGTCCTTTGATTCCGCTGATGCCGGCTTCCTTGCTGGCTGCCATGAATTTGGCTTCCAGCTCAGGATTTTCATCCTGCAAAACGAAGCAAACGTTCATATGCGAACGGTCTTCTGCGGCGCAAGTTCCTTTGAACAGCGGATTTCGGTCGATTTCCCCGTACAACAAGCTTGCGCGAGCGTTGGCGCGCTTTTCCATTTCGGCCACTCCGCCGCATTCTTTCACCCAGATCAGGTTGTAGAGCGACACGAGGATGGCAAAAGCGGGTGGCGTATTGTACATGCTTTCTTTGTCCAGGTGGATGCGGTAATCGAGCATGCTGGGAATTGGCCGGACTGAAACGGGCTGTTTGTCTTTTTTGAATATCACCAGCGTCACACCGGCGGGGCCCATGTTTTTCTGGGCTCCGGCGTAGATCAGGTCAAAATCGGCAACCTGAACCGGACGGCTGAAGATATCGGAACTCATATCGCAGATCGTGGGCACCGGACTTTTCGGGAAGCTGCGCATCTGCGTTCCATAGATGGTATTGTTGCTTGTGCAGTGGAAATAATCTGCGTCAGCCGGAATCTCGTAATTCTTAGGTATATGATTGAAATTCTGTTCTTTAGAGCTTGCAACTTCAATCACTTCGCCATAGAGTTTGGCTTCTTTGATGGCCCCACTGGCCCAAACGCCCGTATTGAGATACGCTGCTTTGGTGCCGAGATAATTGTGCGGAATCATGTAAAACTGGCTGCTGGCTCCACCTTGCAGGAAGAGCGATTCATGGGTGTCTGGCACCTGCAGCAGTTCGCGCACGATGGCACGCGCATCGTCCATCACCTGCTCAAACTGTTTGCTGCGATGGGATACTTCGAGGATAGAAAGACCAGTTCCTGCAAAATTGCGGATGGCTTCGATCGCTTTTTCAAACGCCTCCGGGGCAAGAATGGAGGGTCCGGCGGAGAAATTGTGCACTTTGCTCATGCTCACTGTCAAATACGGCGCAAGTTTAGAGGGATATTTGCGCTATTCCAATAGATTTGAATGCACAGTTTATGAAGAAATGGTTGTTACGGGCCTGCCTTTGTGCCCTTCTCAGTACACCGGCATTGGCCATCGCGCAGGACGAGCCTTCGGATGAACCGACGGGCAGAGGCGGAAAACCCAAGGAAAACCGTTGGATTCGCGGTGGAAACGTCGGTCTTTGGCTGGGTACCTACACCTTTGTTCAGGCAGCGCCTTTTGTTGGCTACAGGGTTACAGACCGGCTTACAACAGGCGCCGGGATTGATTTCACGTATATCCGCAACCGCAATACCATACCGGTAGATGAGTTCAGTATTTTCGGCGGCAACCTCTTCGGGCGCTACAATGTGAGCCGTGAATTGTTCCTGCAGGCTGAATACAGCGCGCTGAGCCTGCCGGATAACGGCACCCGGATCTGGTACAACAGTCCGCTGGTAGGCGGTGGATATTTTCCCGGTCGCGGCGCCTACATCATGGCCATGTGGGCGTTGAATCCGGATTACCCGATAGCAAACCCGATACTGCGCATGGGTTTTATGTTCTGATTATGAAGCACTTGTTTGACCGAAATCAACTGGCCGTCACCGATGGCAAAGCATTCCGCTTAAAGGATCATCCGAGCGAACACCCGGAATCTGTTTCCAAGGAAAAAGCAGCCGAATACCTGGCAGAAATGCAGACGCGGATGCAGGGTTTGCAGGACAAGCTTTACGCGCAAGACCGGCTTTCGCTCCTGCTTGTGTTTCAGGCGATGGATGCAGCTGGCAAAGATGGCACCATCCGCACCGTTATGAGCGGTGTCAATCCGCAAGGCTGCCATGTAGTCAGTTTCAAAGCGCCAACCGTTCACGAACTAGACCACGACTGGCTATGGCGGGTGTACCGGGAGTTACCGGAACGCGGGAAAATAGGCATCTTCAATCGCTCGCATTACGAGGAAGTACTGGTAACCAAAGTGCATCCGGAATTCATCGTAAATCAACGTTTACCACATATTCACACGGTTAGTGATCTGGATGCGGATTTCTGGGAACAGCGCTATGAAGCGATCCGCGCCATGGAAGAACACCTGGCCGCCAATGGAACGCGAATCCTCAAGTTTTTCCTGAACGTCGGGAAGGAAGAACAGAAAAAACGATTTCTCGAGCGCATTGAAGACCCGGCGAAGAACTGGAAGTTTTCTTCGCGCGACGTTGCGGAGCGCCAGTACTGGGATGCGTATCAGGATGCTTACGAAGAGGCCATCCGGGAAACCGCCCGGCCCCACGCGCCTTGGTTTGTCATTCCGGCCGACCACAACCGCACACGCAACCTGATGGTTTGCGATATCATCGTGAATGAACTAGAATCGATGAACCTGGCGTATCCCGAGCCGGAAGCGGAAGAGCTGGCAAAAATGCAGGCGGCGAAACAATCGCTGTTGAACGAGTAATACCATAGTTTTAACGTCAAAAACCATTTAAACTATAATCTTCCCTCCTGCTGACCGAATACTTAAATCAGCCTGGTGAAGAACATCGGCACAATGCCGAGGGCAAATACCAGTAAGAGTGACAGCAGCAACCCTGCCCGAACCGAAACCGGAAGGCTCAGCGTCACCGCATCTTCATTGGGATCCCTGAAATACATCGCCATGATGACACGGAAGTAGTAAGCAATGCTCAGGGCGCTGAATACCAAAGCTATAATTACCAGCCATGTGTAATCGTGAAAAACCGATGAAAATAGCAAATACTTGCCAGTAAATCCTGCTGTTGCGGGAATTCCGGCCATCGACAACAAGGCGATCAGCATACAAAATGCGATGAATGGATGCGATTTTGCCAATCCGTTGAAACTGGCCGTTTCGTCTTTTCCGGTCTGCATGTGCACATAACGGTAAATACCGAAAGCGATCAGCGAGGAAGCACCGTAACCCAACACATACACAATCAGTGCTTCACCGCCCGGTTTGGCATGGTTCAGCACCACCATCAGCAGGTATCCGGCATGGGCAACAGACGACCAGGCGAGCATGCGCTTGAAAGAAGTCTGGAACAGTGCGGAGAGATTGCCCACTGCGATTGTAAGCGCCGCCAGGACGGCCAGTGGCAATCCCCAGAAGTAATCCGCCATGCCGAAACAAAGCGTAAACAAGCGGAAGAATGCAATGATACCGGCACCTTTCACAACAGTCGCCATAAACGCCGTGATGCGCGTCGGGCTTCCGGTATACACATCGGGCGCCCAGAAATGGAATGGCGCTGCAGAAACCTTGAAAAGCAGGCCTGCCATCACCATCATGATACCGGTTTTGGCCATCGGACTCAATCCGGTGAGCGAAGAAGCAAGCATGTACTTCAGGCCGATATCTTCCAAGGAGAACGAACCGGAAGCTCCGTAAATCAGCGCCGTTCCGAAAAGGAGAATACCGGTCGCGAAAGAACCCATCAGGAAATACTTGAGCGCTGCTTCGTTGCCGCCGAGTTGCTCCTTGCGGTAACCGGCCAGCACGTACAATGGAATGCTCAGGATTTCAACACCGAGGAAGAGTGTGAAGAAGCTGGAGAACGACGTCAGCACGATGGCGCCGCACAAACTGAAGAGCATCAGCCCGTATACGTCGGCATTGCGGCCCGTTTCGCGTGGTTGGTACACCATGGTTCCGAGCAAGGTGAGCAGAATCAGGATTCCGGTGTATACCAAAGCACCCTGGCTGAACGAGAGCATGCCCTCGCCTACTTCTTCCCAGGCCATATGCCAACCGGCGTATTCCAGCGCGTTGACGATCAATGCCAGGAGTAGCAGAATCCAGACAGCAGGACTGAGACTGCGTTCCTTGCGGCCCAGTCCGCCGAAAAGCAGAGCCACCGCTCCGATGAAAATGAGAATAAAGGCTTTCATACTTGTATCAGCGCAAGGCTACCCTTTCCTGAATGATATCGAGCAATCGGTTAACGGAAGCCCCGGTGAGATCAAGCCAGGGCTGAGGGAAAAATCCAATGGCAATGATCAGCGCAGCGATGACGCCGAGGGCCACGAGTTCATGTGCTTCCACATCGCGGAAGAGATAAATATCTCCTTTGCGCTGGCCCAGCATACTAAACTGGAACATGCGCAACATGTAGACGGCACAAAGGATGATGGTGAGACCGGCAACAATTCCTGCTGCAGGATGGTATTGGAAAACAGACTGTAGCAGCAGCAATTCACCGGGGAAACCGTTGGTGAGCGGCACGGCTACTGTTCCGAGTGTGACGAGCATGAAGAGGATGGTGAAAATCCGTGCCTGAGAAGCAATGCCACCCAGTTTGGCCAAATCGCGTGTACCTGCGCGGTTTTCGATGATGGCGATACAGGCAAACAGTCCGACAATATTCACGCCGTGGCTGAACATCTGCAGCATGGCACCTTGCATACCGGTGGCGCTGAGCGTGAAGATACCGGCTGCAATCAAGCCCACGTGCGACATGGATGCGTAGGCACTGATGCGCTTCATATCCGATTGGCGCAAGGCGATGATTCCGCCATATACCACGCCGATCAAGGCAAGCGTACCGGCGATGGGAAGTTGAACCGCGATGGCTTCGGGAACCATAGGCAAATACCAGCGAACCAGGCCGAAAAGCCCCATCTTCAACATGATGCCGGAAAGAAGCATTGTTCCGCTGGAAGGCGATACGGTATAGGTATCCGGCTGCCAGGTATGGAAGGGGAAAACCGGAATCTTAATAAAGAATGCGAGTAACAATCCGGCACCCACCCACATGGCTTCGTTGCCGCTCAGGTTTACAGCGCTGAGGGCTTCCCAGGAAAAGCTATGCGTGTCGGGCGTGTGGAAATAGAGATAGAGCAGCGATGCGAGCATGAACACACTGCCCAGGAAGGTGTAAATGAAGAACTTCAGGGTGATGCGGTGGCGGTTTTCCCCACCCCAGCGGGCGCAGATAAACCAAACCGGAATGAGTGCGAGTTCCCAGAAGATATAAAACACCAGGCCGTCGAGTGCGGAGAATACGCCGGCCAAAGCAGCCTGCATAAGCAGAATAAGACCGAAAAAACCGGCGTTATCCGCTTCATCGCGTTTCCATTGGAGGAGCACGATAACAGGAATCAGCACATGGGTGAGCAATACGAGCAGCATGCCGATACCGTCGAGCCCGGTGCGGAAGCGGATTCCGTTGTTCAACCATGGCAAGTCGGTGATCAGGTGAAACTGCCCGTCGGTATTGAATCCGCTCAACACGGTCAATGTATATGCCAGGGTGATAAGCGAGCCCAGCAGGGCCAGCGGTGCGGCTTGTTTCCTGCCTCCGAAGAAGACCGCCAACGCCGCGATGAATGGTATGATGATCAGTTCCAAGTGCTCAGATGAATAGGTTTAAGGCCGCAAGAAGTACAAGTCCGCATGCCATGGCAAGCAGATACCAGGAGATATTTCCGCTTTGTAAGCGTGCAAACAGCGCCGCAGCTTTGTTGCTCAGTTTGCCGATGCCGTTTACGATGGCATCAATCAAACCGGTATCAACACTGCGGTGCAATCCGGTGGAAACGCTTTCAAGCGGGCGGGCAACCGCGCTGTCGTATAATTCATCGACACGCATTTTCTCCGCCAGGAACAAGCCGGCGCCTTGCATTGCTTCATCCGCTTCAGGCACCACATTGCCCTGATGGTAACGGCTGCGGTTGTAAAGGAACGCCGCAACCAGTCCGGCGAAGGCCAATGCTGCCAAACCGATTTCAACACCCATGGAAACATGCACGGGGTGATAGGTATCCATATACAACGGAGTCAGGCGGTGCTCCAATCCGCCGGCCAATGAACCGGCCCAGTGTGGTAAGTTGATCAATCCGCCAGCAATCGACAATATTGCCAAAACCATCAGCGGTAAGGTCATGATGATGGGCGATTCATGCACATGCGACGCTGCTTCCTCGCTCCCGCGGAACTTGCCGTGGAAGGTCACGAAGAAAAGGCGGAACATGTAGAATGCGGTGATGAAGGCACTTCCCAATCCAATGGCATACAAAACGGGGTTCTTTTGGAACAAGGCAATCAGGATTTCGTCTTTGGAGAAGAAGCCTGAAAAGAAAGGAAAACCGGTGATGGCCAGGGTTCCAATCAGGAAAGTCCAGTAAGTAACAGGCATTTTGCTTGCCAGCCCGCCCATTCTGCGGATATCCTGCTCTCCGTTCATGCCGTGTATCACACTGCCGGAACCGAGGAAGAGCAGCGCTTTGAAGAACGCGTGGGTTACCAGATGGAAAACCGCAGCGGTATAGGCACCGGCTCCAAGGGCCACAAACATGAGACCGAGCTGGGAAACGGTAGAATAGGCCAGTACTTTCTTGATATCGTTTTGCTTCAGGCCAATCAAAGCTGCCATCACACTGGTTGCCAGGCCGATGTACAGGATGATATCCAGTGCAAGCGGACTGTAACTGAAGAGATGATTGCAGCGCACGACCATGAAGATACCTGCGGTTACCATGGTTGCGGCGTGAATGAGCGCCGATACAGGTGTTGGTCCGGCCATCGCATCGGGCAGCCAGGTGAACAGCGGAATCTGCGCACTTTTACCGGTAGCGCCGATAAAGAGCGAAATGCAGATTGCGGTGATGATCTCGGGCCTGTACAAACCTGCGTCCACTTTGGCGAAAACCTCGCTGTAATTAAAGGTTCCGAATTGGTACCAGATAAGGAACAGTCCGACCAACAGACCCAGATCACCGATTCGGTTCATCACGAAGGCTTTGCGTGCTGCTTTGCCGTAGCTCTCGTTTTCATACCAGAAACCGATGAGCAGATAACTGCAGAGACCAACACCTTCCCAACCGAAGAACATGATCACGAAGTTGTTGCCCATCACCAGCAGCAACATGCTGAAAACGAACAGGTTCAGATAAGCAAAGAACTTATGAAACCCTTTGTCGTGGTGCATGTATCCGATGGAATACAGGTGAATCAGGAGACCGACTCCGGTGATCACCAGCATGAGAATCGAATTGAGTCCATCCGCCATCAGACCAAAATCGGCCTGCAAGCTTCCGGCACTGATCCAGCGGTAATAGCTTTGGTTCACACCGCTGC
>Ga0209972_10002234_pt1 | contig 16006 bp, 12 predicted proteins | sample NOAtaG_7_FD_187302 | JGI IMG/M metagenome (GOLD analysis project Ga0209972, IMG submission 187302) | Freshwater lake microbial communities from Lake Erie, under a cyanobacterial bloom - NOAA_Erie_Diel1S_2200h metaG (SPAdes) (version 2) | ecosystem: Environmental > Aquatic > Freshwater > Lake ... | reverse complement strand
TGTACCTTCAGATATAAATTCAAATCTGATACTACATGGAGAAGTCTATCTTCCTCTGTAGCCTACAACAACTCAACAGGATGTACATCTACTCTTCTTAAAGCAGATCAACTATTCTGGAATGTAGATTTTGAAATAACTGCAGTAACAACAAGCGGAGCAACTTCAAAGAATTACTTATTATATAGTAACTATGATTTCAAAGCTGGTTCTATTGGTGTAACTTCAATTGGAGGTTCAGGACTTTAATCCAGGGCCCACGCTTCTAACCCCCAAGCCTATGGCTTGACCCCTTTACAAGGGGTAATATCCTCATTTGGCCATGGCGGCGTGGTCTTCGCCTCCACATCCTTGACTAGAAAAAGATGGGCAGTTGTTTTCTTATCATGATTCACTACACTTCTTTAAAATCCCTAGAAGGACCATTGCTAGTAATTGATAAAACTGATTCCATTTCATATTTGGAACTTGTAAAAATTCAAACGGCTGATGGGAAAGTTTTAGATGGACAAGTAATTGCTTTAGAAAAAGATGTAGCTGTTGTACAATTATTTCAATCTTCAGCGGGCACAAGCTTAAAAGGAAGTGTGGCTACTTTCACTGGGCAAACTAAAAAAATAGCCTTATCTCCTTCTATTCTTGGCAGAATTTTTAATGGTCTTGGGAAACCGTTGGATGGGAAACTGGAATTAGAAGGGAATCGGTACGATATAAACTTACCCCTACCCTTACAAAACAAAGATATTTACGGAGCCGCCATGAATCCGTTTCGCAGATCGGAACCAAGTAATTTTATTCAAACCGGTATTTCCTCGATAGATTTAACCAACACTGTTGTGAAAGGCCAAAAAATACCAATCTTTTCAGGAAGTGGAATGCCTGATTTAGAATTACTAACTCAAATTGCCTCTCAAGCGACTACTTTGGATGGTAAGCCCTTTGCCGTTGTTGTAGCCACCATGGGAATAAGTCAAGACCAATATAGATATTTAGTAGATTCTTTGGAAAAAAGTGGGGCTTTAAGCCACACAGTAATTTTCGCAAACCTAGCTAATGATCCTGTGGTTGAAAGAATATTAACCCCTCGCCTAGCCTTAACTACATCAGAATATCTAGCTTACGAGCTTAACTATTCGGTATTAACTTTAATGTTCGATCTAACAAATTACGCCAACGCCCTTCGTGAAATTTCAGCAGCCAAAAAAGAAATTCCAGGAAGAGCTGGTTATCCAAGCTATTTATACACCGACCTAGCCACGCTTTTAGAAAGGGCAGGAACTGTCGAAGATATTCAAGGGGATATAACCCAGATTCCTATTCTAACCATGCCCAGCGATGATATAACCCACCCAGTGCCAGATTTAACAGGTTATATTACCGAAGGCCAAATTACTTTAGACAGAAATTTACTTCAAAAAGGTATTTTCCCTCCAATCAATATTCTAAAATCACTTTCCAGGTTGAAAGACAAAGGCCAAGGTGAAGGAAAAACCAGAGAAGATCACTCTGCAGTTTCAGACCAAATTTTTGCATCTTTAGCTGAAGCCAACAGGCAAGAGGAATTGGCTTTAATACTTGGAGCAGATTCTCTTTCTGAAACAGGGCAAAAATATCTGGAATTTAAAAAATTATATGAAGACAGGTTTCTTAATCAAGGCAAAGAAAACAGAAACATTGAACAAACCTTAAACATAGCCTGGGAAATTCTTTCAGTTCTACCAAGACAGGAGTTAAAGAAAATCAAAGATAAACTGTACGAAAAGTATCATCCAAAAAATTAAAACATCGTAGCGGCAATCGCGGATCGCCATAATCACTGTCTCAATAACCAAATCGAACTGCTTGGTCGCCTTTTTTTATACCAATTTTATTGGTAACCATAAATTTTTAGACAAATTGTAAATATACAATATAATATCCCAAATTGTTTTGAAATAGCTAAATTGCTGGATTAAAACATGAAAACAAAAATAAAAACATGCCTACAAAAAAAGGAAATACCAATTTGAAATCTTGGTTCAACAATACTTTTAAAAATAAATACATTTTATACGGTTTATTGGTTTTACTAATAGTTGGTGGATTAGTAACCATTTTTAATATTCAAAGGAACAATCAAAGAACTGCCCAAGCGGCTTCTTGTACCTGGACTGGTGCCGGTGCAGATAGCAATTTTTCAACTCCAGATAACTGGACAGGTTGTGGAGGTGGTGTTCCTGCAGATGGTGATAATATAACTTTTCCAGAAATTGCCAGCGAATACGAACCTTTCAACGACAATATTGGTCTAAGTTTAAACTCTGTTACAGTAGCAGCTTTAAATACATCATTCTACGAGCTTTCTGGTTATAATTTGTATGTTTCAGGCGTAATTACAAGCTCTGCTGGGACAAATGACTTTATATACAATACCAATATTTTTGCATGTGAAACTGCTGGGACTGGTAATTTTACTATAAATTTAAACTACACATATAACAACGGCTGTAGCTCAACATTTAGTGGTAATATAAATGGACAAGGAACTTATGAAAATAGTGGAGGAGCAACATATTATAAAGGTCAAACAATTAATGCAAAAATGTTAACTTCAGGCAATTCAGCTTTTTATGCTGATTTTTCTGGAGGAACTTTAACCTTTAACAACACTGTTGATATTACACAAGACTCGTTTATTTGGGCCTTAGGGGCAAACATTAATGTACCTTTAAATACAATTCAAGTAAATGATGGAGGAGGTTTATTTCAAAGACCAGGAAACATTACCACCCAAGGTATAGATTTCAATGGTACTACAACAAGGTACGGAGCATGGGCAACCGGTCTTACAACTGTAACATCTTCTAATTTAGATTTAACCGATGTAACCGCAGACATTTCTTTTTTTGGAAGTTTTGTAGGGGAAACTAGAACTTTAATTGAAACAACAAGTCCATTTCAAATTACTGGTGAATTTACTAACCTGCCAACAGGTGGTACCACCTTTATCCCAAACTTTGGAAGTGTTATTGAAGTAGAAGCAACTTATAATCTTGATAGTGTTACACTTGAAGTAATTTCAATAAGCGCTGGTTGCGAATGGACAGGTGCAGTAAATGGACAAATGAGTAATGCTGGCAACTGGTCAGGATGTGGAGTTGGAGTGCCATCTGGTGATTACAATTTAATTTTCCCAGCTTCAGCCTCCAATAAAAATATAGTTAATGATATAACAAATTTGCAAGTTAGCAAGATGACAGTAGAAGGTGGTGGTTATAATATTAGTGGAAACAACTTTACTGTATTCGGAGAATCTCAATTTAACAATATTTTTGTTGATGGAGATACAGACACATATTTCACCTTGGATACACAAGTTACAACTTGCGGAGTAACAGGTTCTGGAAACTTCTTTATTGAATCTGGATACGAATTTTTAGCTGGCTGTGGAACACAATACACTTTCTCTGGTTATATCGGGGGAGCAGGTACTTTCAAAAAATACAACCAAACCAATGCTGTATCACAAATATTTAGTGGAGTTACAACCGGAAATGATGTAACCATTGAAAATGATTCAAACTGGCTGCAATTCAACGGAACTAATACAATTAATGGTTACCTTATCAACAATGGTGGTGGTATTTTATTTAATGGAGGAGGACAGCTTACTGTTACCACTCACGCATATGTTCAGCGTGGTGAGGGTTCCCAGTTTTACCCAGATGCAGGAAATGCCGATGAATTCTATGGATATGATCTTCAATCAGGAAATATGGGATTTGATTTTGACGGACTTGCAAATTATGGAAAAATTAACATTACCAATGGTGAAACAAATTTAAGTAATGGAAGCTTAAGCTTAAGATTTTTCAGTAACTATGCAGTTGGTCAAACATACGAGATCATTACAACTTCAGGAGGTGGATCTCTGACTGGAGAATTTTCTAACTTATCTTCAGAAGGAACTATACTCGCAGAGGTGTGGGCTGGTGGAAATGTAGTTGGAAGTGCAGAAGTTTCAGCAGCTTATACTTCAACTAGTGTAGAATTAACTATTATCAACATAAGCGGAGCTATCCCAGGTGGGGGTGCCGGGCCTAGTTGTTCAGGAAATACAGTTTTCACTACTGCTACAGGATCATTGAATAGTGGAACATCAGATTACGGGCCAAATTCAAATTGTAAATGGTTAATTGCCCCATTAAATGGAGATTCTGTAACTTTAAATTTCTCAGCATTTAACACTGAAAATGGAAATGATGAAGTTTTAGTTTATGACGGTGCTTCAACTGCGGGAACTTTACTTGGAACATTCTCTGGAGCTTCCCTTCCAAGCAGTGTTACAGCAGATTCAGGCTCAATGTATATTGTATTTACTAGTAACCCTACTATTGAAGCATCTGGATTTACGGCTAATTGGACTTCAACAATTATTCCAGGTCCAACTATCAGCTCTATTAACCCTACTTCAGGATCTGTTTCTGGTGGAACAAATATTACTGTAACCGGTGCCAACTTTACTTCAGGGCAATTCCAAGATATCAGATCTATTGGAAGTACTGGCTTAGATGGTATTAGAGGTATGGTTGTGGACAGCAGTGGAAATCAATACCTTGCTGGAGAATTTACTGGCAGCATCACTTTAGGTTCAACCACCTTAACCAGTAGCGGAAGTCAGGATATTTATGTAACCAAGGTAGATACTTCTGGAAATTATGTTTGGGCAGTAAATGCAGGTGGAAGTACAACTGATGGTTTTACCAGACGACAATCTATGGCTATAGACCCTAGTGATAACTCATTAATTATTGGTGGTTACTTCTCCGGAAGTGCTAATTTTGGAGGTGATACACTTACAGGCGGTTCAGGTGCTAATGCTTTCGTTGCGAAATTAAGCCAATCCAGTGGATCATTTAGTTGGGCAGTTAGAGGAGGAGGTGTGACATCAGATTTATATGATTCAAGTATTTTCCCAGAACAATATGCTTCATCTATTGATGTTGATGGTAGTGGAAATATATACTTTTCTGGAGCATTTAAAGGAACAAGCGTAGATTTTGGGGGTCTTAGTTTAGTCTATCAAAACGTTCAAAATCAAAAAGAACCGTATATTGCTAAAATGGATACTGATGGTAACTATATTTGGGTAAAAAGTTTTGCAGATTCAGATTCACCAGGATTAGCTCACGGTCTTAAAGTAGACTCTAGCGGAAATGTATATGCATCTTTTAATTTCTTCAATAGTATAGTTGTAGGGTCAACAACCTTAACAACTAACGCCCCATTTTCAGGGTCAAACATTGCAACAGTAAAACTCGATTCTAACGGCGATCCTATTTGGGCGGTAAATTCAGGTAAAAGTTTAAATACAACCCGCCATTCCGACTTACCTTATGATATTGGTTTAGACTCTAATGAAAATGTATATATCACTGGTTACTTTGGAGCAGAACAAGCAACCTTCGGAGGTATTACATTAACAGGAACTTCTATAGGATCAACAGTATATACAGCCAGGTTAAACTCTTCAAATGGAACTTTCATTTGGGCTAGAGCCTTAGCAGCTTCTGGTTTTGGAACAGCTAGAACAATGCATATTGATTCAAGTAACAGAATATGGATTGCAGGAGGTTATGATAATATTTTAACTGATGGAGATAAGTCAATCACAGGAAATGCTTCTAACGCTTTCTTTGCTCAGTATGATGTTAATGGAAACTTAGACCAATTAGAAGGTATCGGAGGAACAGGAGGTCAACTTGCTGTAACAGGTGTAGGCGGTAACCAAGTAAGAGCTTTAGCAGTTTATAACAACAACTTATACATAGCTGGAGAATATTTCTCAACCATTGGTATTGGTGCTAAAACAATTACATCAGAAGGAGGACAAGATGGTTTCTATACAACTTGGGTAAGCGATAAAGCTTCTATTAAAGTAGGAGGGAACGAAGTTATAGCAGATTTTTCTACATCAAATGAAGTTACATTCCAAACCCCACCTGGAACTAAAGGTTTTTTTGACATCACATTAACCAATTCTAATGGTAGATCATTTAACTTTGCTAGTAGCTTTGAATACACCGCCCCAGCAGTTACCAACTCCGACATTTCTTCAATGGTTTGTTCACCATCAAGTACAGCTGTAAATACCACTGTAAATTGTGAAATCACTTTTTCAGTAGATCAAAATGTATTGTCAGGTTCCGTGAATGTAAGAATAGGTGCTGGCGGATCAGTTATAAATTGCCCTGTAGCAGCTTCTGGAACTACACTAAACTGTAACAATATTCCTGTAGGAAATTCCAATGGAACTTTTGCAAGTCAGTATAACGCTTCTGGAAGTGGTGCAACTTATGCTAATGGAAATAACATTACTGTAACCGGTGCAACTGTAGAAATCACCAACTCCGAAATCTCAGCCATGTCATGTTCACCAAGTACAACTTATGTAGGGGCAACAGTAAACTGCGCAATAACCACAACAGTAAACCTAAACACTCTATCTGGTTCGGTAAATGTAAGAATTGGTGCTGGGGGAAGTATTGTGAACTGTCCTGTAACAGGTTCTGGATTTACTTTAAATTGTAATTTTATTCCCGTAGGAAACACTGAAGGTACTTTTGCTAGTCAGTATAATGCTTCTGGAAGTGGTGTAACTTATGCTAATGGAAATAACATTACTGTTGGAGCTGCTCCTTTATGTGGAAGCGGTGCTTCTGGAACAGGTTCTAATGGTAATACTGCTATTACAGATATTCTTTTATGTGTAACTGCTGGTAACTTGATCTTAACAAGTCCTGTATCTGCTGACTTTACTTCATTAACTGTAAGTGATGTTGAACAGAATAGTGCTGCTACTTTAACTGGTGTTACTGTAGAAGATTTAAGAGGAAGTGAGGCAGGTTGGAGTTTAGTATGTAAGTCTTCTAACTTAACTGGTGTTACTTTTGCAGATACTGTTATTCCATTGTTTAGTGGTTCTGCTTCTAAGTTTAATCTTACCCCTTCTGCCTTACAAGCTGTGGGAGTTTATGGAAGTACCCAAAATGGTTTAACCGATTATACATCTCAACAGAATACTACTAGTTTAACAAGTACTGGTTCTAATGGTGAAAGTAATGATTTCAATCTAGCTGCCTTTGCTTCTGGTTTTGGTGTTGGTAAGTTTAATAAGAACCTTCTTTTGAATCTTACTATTCCACCATATATTAGAGCTCAGAGTTATGTTGGTACTTTAACTTGTTCGGTTAGTTAGTTAGCAGGGGGTGTGGCGGGAGGGAGATTGGCGGAGGGGTGGAGCGGAGAGAGAGTCATCCTGAATTTATTTCAGGATCCAAAGTGGAGTAGTGGCTGAGAACTTTCGGGCTAGTAAACTACACCCCTACATTATCTCCGTAATTCATCGTGCCTTTGGAGACTGGGAGTCTCCGCTACGCCTGCACTGTTATTGTGAAACAAGTTTCAACCTTGTAGGCTTGTCAAAAACCAATTCAGCAATTTAGCTATATTTATGACTGAATATAGGCTGATCGACTGCGGTGATCAGAAAAAATTGGAACAAATTGGAGAATATAGAATAATTCGCCCCTGCCCTCAAGCCATGTGGCCTAAAACTTTAGATGCTGAATGGGAAAAAGCCGATAGCGTATTTGTACGCGGCGAAGGTGAAAAAGGATATTGGAAAAACTTAAAACCAAACCAAGATGTAAAGCGAAAACAAGCTGGTCAAGGCGTTCCTGAAACCTGGATTACAACTTCCAAAGACGGGCTTCAATGGCAAGTTGAACCTAACGATTACGGTAATATTGGTATTTTTACCGAACACTGGATTTACGCCCCTAGCCTAGTTACTTTCTTTGATAAAAACGAGAAAATTTTGAACTTGTTTTCCTACACAGGTTCTAACGCCATGGGCTTAATTGCTGAAGGATTTCAAGTTACTGCTGTTGATTCTTCCAGTGCCGCCATGGATTCTTACACCATGAATATGGGTTTAAATAAATTCAGCCGAGTTGGGCAAAGACTAATTTTAGAAGATGCCGTAAAATTCCTTCAAAAAGAAGAAAGAAGAGAAGCCTTATACGGAGGAATAATGATTGACGCCCCAAGTTATGGCCGAGGCACCAAAGGCGAAGTTTTTAAAATTGAAGATAATTTAATTAAATTACTAAATCACGCTAAAAAACTAATAACCAACCGCGGAAAAATTGTTTTAACTTTGCATTCCCCAAGGTTTACCCCAACCATTCTAAGAGTAATGATTCAAAAACTTTTCCCAGACAAAACTGTAGAAGCCGAAGAAATTATACAAATCTGCGAATCAAAAGTGCCACTACCAAGCGGATTTTTGGTTAAGATTTATTAATTTAAGTTCAGGCCAGAAACTAATTAAACATTTTTAGTCTTTAAGAAACCCTGCCCCTTTGTGGGGCTTTATTTTATTTAAGGGGTTTTACTCCTTCAACCACTTTATCTTCCAACCTAATTATCTTATCTTTATAAAGTTCTTCTGTAAGCTTATACTGGCCGTGCTGAATACGGATTAATCTTAAAACTTTCTGGCCGAAATATTCGCACATCTGTCTAATTTGATTGTTTTTTCCTTCTTTTAGAACAAATTCGTACCAAATATGCTTTGGTTCTGGTTTTAAAAATTCCCATTCCTTAAGTGATGTTTTCTTAACAACAGTAATTGGCTTTAGCTTTACTTCACCTAGGGCCATCCCTTTTTCCATTTCTAAAATTTGGTTTGGTTTTAAAGCCTCTTTAAGCGAAATTAAATACCGCTTTTCAGTTTCAAAAGATGGATGGGTTAAGGTGTTAATTAGTTCTCCGTCTTGGCTTAAAATTAGTAAACCTTCGCTTAAATAATCTAGTCTACCTGCCGGTTTATAACTGAAATAACTAGATTTCAAAAATGAATAAATAGTTTTTCTTTTAAACTCGTCAGAACGGGTTGTAACCGTAAAAATTGGTTTGTAAAATAAAATTGTTTTAAAATTTCCATTTTCACTAATAGACTGCCAACCATCTTTCTCATCGTAGTGTTCTACTTTGGTGTTGGCTTCAACTTTATCGAATAAATCGGCAATTCTACCGTCTACTTTTACACTTCCTTTCTTAACTAATTCATCACCTTGTCTTCTGGAAACCCCTAATTGATGGGCTAAATATTGATTGATTCGCATGTTAAATAACTATTGCATATCTACTTCAATTCGTCTATGAGAAGACAATTTTAGAATTGGAACTTCAACAATAAGAACCCCTTGATTCAAAGTTGCTTTGATCCTATCCACATCTAAATTTTCGTTTATGGTTAGTTCGCGGTAAAATTCGCCCCAAAAACATTCTTCCAACAACAAAACATTATCCTCATCTGAATATGGTCTTCTTCTAATACCTTTTACAGACAATGTATTACCTTCCACGGAAATGTCTAAATCTTTAGGATTTACGCCTGCAACGGTTGAAACTACAAAAATACTGTCTCCAGATCTATATACATCTACAGTTAATTGAGGTACTTCTTCTGGTTTCCAGTCGCTTGGTTTTGAAGAATTATTTTTTGGATCGTTTACGTTAATTTGTGCCATATAGCTTTATAATTTTAAATGAAGTTGTTATTTTATTGAATCAATTAAATTTAATATTAGTTGATTGTCCTGCTGCCCCCAGAATCGGTACAGAATTTTACCATCGGTGTCAATTAGAAACACTCCTCTTTTGGTTGTTGTGTTAGTAAAAAATTTCTTTACTGCCCCATATTCTTTTTGAACTTTCCTATCAGTATCAATTAAAATGTCGAACTGGTAACCGTGCATATCAATGAATTTTTGGTGAGATTTAGCATCGTTGTGATTAACTCCGAAAACTTTTATACCAGCTTTTTCATAATCTTTATAGATATCCCTAATTCCACATAGTTGGATTGTACAACCTGGGGTCATGTCGTTAGGATAGAAAACTAGTAAAACTTTTTTTCCAGATTTTAGAACCTGTTCTAATTCAACAACTTCCCCATTCTGGTTGGACAAAGAAAAATTTGGTGCCAGGCTTCCAACTTCTAAGTTTGGTAAATTTTCTAAATCTGAATTCATATAAATCTATTCTTAAATGCTTTAGTCGATGTCAAGGTTATCTGGATGTAATTCCACCTGCCGTATTCTGCGAAATAGTTGAACTGGCTTGAATATCTCTAATTTTAATCATAGCATCTGGGTTAACATTTTGCAGTGAATCATTGTTTTTACTAATTTGAATTTGCCCATTCAAAGAATTTCTAGCCTCGTTGTAATAATTGTTTCGCTCAGCCGCGGTTTTATTAACCAAAACCATGGTTTGTTCTAAATCTACATTACTGCTTGCCAGCAAGGTTGTATAGCTAATTACACCCAAAAACAGCAGGAAAAATAATGAAGCAAGCAAGATTAACCGAATGTAAGGGTTAATGGTCATAACCTTAAATTTGGATATTGTGCAATGAATGTCAATAACCCCGTAGGGGCATGGCTTGCCTGCCCGATTTGATTTGTATAAATATGAGGTTTTGCCCAAGATGGGAAGCCAAAGGCATTCCCCTACGATATTTACCACACTCAGCCTCCAAAAAAAAATTCATCAACATCATGGCTTGCCTGCCCGATGGCCTGACCGATGGCCCTGCCTGCCCGATTTGACTTGATATAATATAAAGAACTTCATTGATTAATCTTATATGCTCTTCATCTTTCAATTTTTCGTAATTTTCCTTGGAATTTTAGACTCACTTCTAGCCGCCAGATTTATTCTTATTTTCTTTAGAATATCCTTGTTTCCAGTAACTGGTTGGTTATATAGTTTCACCGAACCTCTTATTCTACCCTTTGGAAATTTCATACCCGCCTTTAACTTTTTCGGTTTTTATTTCGAAACCCCAACTTTGCTGGCAATTATTTTCTTTTCAATATTATCCGCAATAGTTTCTGAATTAAATAAATCTTTAATTTCAACCGAACAAAAGAAAAATTCAAGATAATACAATTCAAAATTTAAAAATATGGCTTTAATCTCAAAGAATCCTTTTAACACTAATATTTTACTTGAAGTTCCTGAATGGACAACTGATCGGGTTGAAGATTCCGTTGATAAGGCATTTCAACAATTTAAAGAATGGAGCAAAACCAACTTTGAACACAGAGCTAAATTAATGTACAATCTATCTTTAATTTTAAGGGAAAAAAGGTCTAGCTTTGCCGAATTAATTGCTTTAGAAATGGGAATGCCAATCTCGCAAGCGGTTGGCGATATAGAAAAGTGTGCCCAAATTGCTGAATATTACGCCGATAATACCGAAGACTTTTTAAAAAATGAATTTATCGATGAAAACCCAAATCAGTTTATTCAATATGAACCAATGGGTGTATTATTACACATCGCCCCGTGGAATTACCCGTTCTACCTTGCTCTTCGCCCTATTATTCCAGCCATTATGGCTGGAAACACCGTTTTACTAAAACACGCTTCCAACATGCCCCAAGTTGCAATGGCTATTCAGGAAATTTTTAACATGGCAGGTTTTGAAAAAGGTGTAATGACAAGCCTATTGATTTCTTCAAAACAAGTTCAACCAATTATTGAGGACAAAAGAGTAAACATGGTAACCCTAATTGGAAGCGAAAATGCTGGCAGAAAAGTTGGGGCTGTGGCAGGAAACGCCATAAAGAAAACTGTTATGGAACTTGGCGGAAACGACCCGTTTATTGTTTTAGAAGATGCCAATATTCAGGAAGCTGCCAAACAAGCAAGTTTAGCTAGGCTAAGAAACCAGGGTCAAAGCTGCAACGCCGCCAAAAGGTTTATTGTACAAAAAAGTGTTGTCGAGGATTTCACCAAACAGGTTGTTGTTCATTTTGAAAACCAAGTTTTCGGTGACCCAATTAACCCAGCCACCACCTTTGGGCCACTGGCAAGTTCAAGCAGTTTGGACGAGATTCAAGCTCAGGTTGAACAAAGCCTAAGTTTAGGAGCAAAAATTATTACCGGTGGACATGGAAAAGATGCGGTTTTAACCAAGCAGTGGAAAGATTTTATCGAGTCCAATCCAACAGGCTATTTTTATCCACCAACCATTTTAACCAATATCACCAAGGAAATGGCTGTTTACAAAGAAGAAGTTTTCGGCCCAGTTGTTCCAATAATTATTGTGGAAGATGAAGCAGAGGCAATTGAAATTGCTAACGATTCTAACTTAGGTTTGGGAGCAAGCTTGTGGACTAAGGATTTAGAGAAGGCAAAGCGATTAATCCCATTATTGGAGTGTGGCATGGTTTGCGTAAATTCCATGGTTAGAAGCAACATAAAAATGCCCTTTGGAGGAGTAAAAAATTCAGGTTTCGGCAGAGAATTAGGCAGCCACGGAATTAAAGAATTTGTTAATGTTAAGAGTGTGGTAATTGCAGAATCTACGCTTTAAGTTTTTTAATAACTTTCTTCAAAATTGATTTTAAACTTACATTACTAAATTGATTATTTTTAGCTTGATCTAGGCCAATCTGGACTGCTTTTTTTAATTTAGCTAGTTTCAATTTCTTGTTATTTTGAAGCATAAAGTTTGATATATTAAAGTTATTAAGAAAGCAGATTTATTAAAACACCCCGTCAACTCTTCGAGTTGCCACCCCTCAAGAGGGGAATATTAGAGCCGCAAAAGATTAAATACAATTATTAAAACCCCTTTCGGGGGAATAAATTTTGAGTTTAATGTTTTTAATTTTAATGAAATTTCTGTTTAAAAGCCTTAATGGCGGGACTGGCGGGACTCGAACCCGTGACCTCCGCCGTGACAGGGCGGCGCTCTAACCAGCTGAGCTACAATCCCAAAATGTAATAAAAGTTATTTTTGTTTAAAGCTAAAAGCTTTTTTGGTGGCGGGACCAGGATTCGAACCTGGACTATCTGGTTATGAGCCAGACGAGCTGCCATTACTCCATCCCGCGGTGCAATAATTTAAGAAAACAGTAATTGACCCAGTTTGTCAAGAAATATTAGAAGTTATGCTTAAATCAACACCACACTGTCATCCTGAATTTATTTCAGGATCTAAAACCATAAAATACAGATAACTATGTTTTTATAAAATATGTTACGAAAAAAATACTAACCAGAGAAAATAATTTTGGACAACAAAACATAATAAATATTTTCTTAAGGAGCAAAGTGTCTATAAGCTGGTAAAAGCTATGTATTATATAACTGAAATTTTGTTACCTGTATTTCTTGCACTTCTTTTAGTTTATTTTCTCGCAATAGGTTTTGGCTGGCTGGATTAAGTAAAAATTTTCATGGAGAAAGAATTATGCTCGCTAATATTCTCTTTGCTATTGCTTGTGGTTATAGTATCTAAACCATCTCCGCACCCACCTCCCCGTCCTGAAATTGTATCGTAATAGATCCAGTTTTTAGGGCTTTTTTTGTTTCCACTACTTTTCCATTTTGTAGAACCAGAGTAAAACCTTTTTCCAGCACTTTCTTAACATCAAACTGTTGAATTTCAGATGCAATTAAGTTCGACTTATAACTTAGATTTTGTATTTCCAAAGTAACCATATTTAGAATATTTTCATAATAAAATTTACTTTCCTGCCTATAATTTCTAACCAAAGAAATTGAACCGCCAAGAAGTTCTTGTATGTTTACAGATTGAATTCTAAACGAGGTTAATTGATTTTGGATTAAACTAAAAATGGAGGAATACAAGCTGGTGTTTAATGATTTAACTTCGCCAATCAGGGTTTGAATTGTTGTATCAAAACTTCTTAATTCAAATTTAGATTGGTTAATATTACTTCGTATAATATTCAAAATATTGTCGGTTAAACGAAAATTTACTTCTTGATAATTAATAATCTTGGACTGCACCAAATTGTATATTTCCTGAAAAGAAAATTTAGATTTACCAATAACATCTTCGTTACTAAGCGAAACAAGTTCGGCGGCGTTACTTGGTGTGCTGGCCCTTAAATCTGCTGCATATTCAGACAAGGTAAAATCTTTTTCGTGGCCAATAGCCACAATAGATGGCTTATTTAATGCATAAATTGCCCTAACTACTCTTTCAGAATTAAAAACCGCCAAGTCATCATTCGAGCCTCCACCCCTGGTAATAACAACGGTATCTATCTTAAAATTTTCACTTAAACTGTTCGACAAAGCCAGGGCATTTAACAAGTTTAATTCCGCCCCAATCCCTTGGGTTTTAATTGGCAAATGATAAATTTCTAGGCCTTTCCTTCTTTCACCTAAAACCTTAACAAAATCATGAATTGCTGCCCCGTTACTGCTTGCTAATAACAAAATTTTTTCTGGTAAAATTGGAATTTTTCTTTTTCTAGTTTCATCAAAAAGCCCTTCTTCCCTAAGTTTAATTTCCAACATTTTTAAGTTCCTAAGCAATTCACCTTCGCCTGTTAAATCTAAACTTTCCACATTAAAATATAATCTTGAATCTTTAGATAATTTAAATTTTCCTTTCAATTTCACCGTTAAACCTTCATTCATGGGAATATTTTTTCGCTCGGATACATTCGCCAGCATCCAGCAATTTAATCTGGCTTCTTTATCTTTTACAGCAAAAGCAAACATGTTATTTATTGGCTTAATTTCAGTTAATTCGCCTTCAATAATATAGGTTTTATCGCCCAAGATTTTTTTAACTAGCGAAACTGCCTCGGCTACTGTTAGTTTTTCTAATTCCGAAGTATTATCGCTATTTTTACGAAGCAGGCTGTCTTTACTGGCTTGCAAAATAAGCCAAGTTTCCCTATCAGATTCTGTATCTAACCAAGTTTGAATTATTTCAGCATCTTCTTGCTTACCAATTATACCAATGCCAGTAGCGATTCTTCTTTTTACGGCAACACTTTTATGCTTATTCAAAGCAATTAAATCTGGTAAATATTCAACCTTTCTTTGGGTAATAACCCAGTTAATTTGATCCATCAATTCTTTAGCCTTCAAGTTTACACTTAGGAATTCAACATCTTGATTGGTTTTGATAACTGATTCAGTGGCTTGAAACAGATCTGGCATAATATTTTATTTATTCTGGATTGTTTTCAGCTCTTTGATCTTGATTGTGGTTTTTGTTCAAATGCTTTGGCCTTGGGTTTTCAGTTTTCTTTTTATGATCTTCCAGCCAAACTTTAAACATATCCACCACTTGAGCCTGACCTGCGGCAAGGAAATTTGTTGGCTCATCCACGGGAACGCACCAACATTCCAATTCTTGTTTAGTTAAATCTTTATCGATATGCTTCCATTTTTTGAAAACATCAACTTTGAACAAAGGCCTGACGATGTAATAAAGCTGCATATTTGAATAATTATCCGCTGCATTTTCATAATACAAAAAACCTAATGGACAAATAATTCTAGTTTGAATGCCACTTTCTTCTTGCACTTCGCGCAAAATAGTTTCTGCAAAATTCTCGCTTCTTTCTATTCTACCGCCTGGCAATTGTGTGCCACGGTTTGGCCTTGTAATTGATTTAAAAACTACATAATAGTCTTTACCACGGTATTTGCACCAAATAATTGCCCCAGCACGAAAGACATGTCGCAACGAAAATTGCTTTGCAAAAGTGTTGGCCTCAACAAATTCGGCCTGTTTAGGATCTACGTACATATTCACTGATTCTTAAGGAAAAACTCTTAAGACTTTTCTGTATATGCACTTGTGTCAAGTTAGCTATGATTACCAAATCCTAAATAATTTTATTTTTTAAAGCCAGTTTTACATAATGTAATGGGTATAGGCAATGCTTTGCCCAAAACCAAACAATATAATACAATAACACTAGCGGCTGTATATGTTAATAATTTCGATGACACTTTTGTGTTATTAATCTAAACTATACATATACAGGATTTTATGCATTCTACAGATGGTACTATTGAGCGTAAGCTACTTACTCATTACAAATTCTTGTTTTCCGAGTATGAGTTAATTAAGGCTAAAAAACACCCTAAATACAAATTTGTTACT
>Ga0209972_10002230_pt1 | contig 16013 bp, 15 predicted proteins | sample NOAtaG_7_FD_187302 | JGI IMG/M metagenome (GOLD analysis project Ga0209972, IMG submission 187302) | Freshwater lake microbial communities from Lake Erie, under a cyanobacterial bloom - NOAA_Erie_Diel1S_2200h metaG (SPAdes) (version 2) | ecosystem: Environmental > Aquatic > Freshwater > Lake ... | reverse complement strand
GGCAGGCGCCGACGCCGGTGGCCGGGCGGGCCGCGGAAGCAGGGCTGCACCGCGCCGGGCTCGCAGTCGCAGCGCTCGTCGACCGCGCCGTCGCAGTCGTCGTCGAGCCGGTTGCAGAGCGCCGAGGCCGCCTCGTCGAGCGAGACCAGGCAGCCGGCCGGGACCATCGCGCTCGCCGGGCAGAGCTCCTCGACGATGCCGGTGTCCTCGACGAAGGCATCGGCGAGCATCGGTGGGGTGTCGCTCCGGACGCCGCCGTCGCGGCCGCCCGCGTCGGGGCCGGGCACGTTCGGGTCGAAGGCGTCGGGCACACCGTCCCCGTTGCCGTCGCGGGGCGGCGTCGAGGGGTCGAGGTCGCCGGCCTCGTCGCGATCGAGCACTCCGTCTCCGTCGCTGTCGGGATCGAGGAGGTTCGGGTTGCCGTCTCCGTCCGCGTCGCCTTCGCCCTCGTCCGCGTCGCAGATCGTGTCGCCGTCCTGGTCGTCGCAGAACGCGCCGCCGTCGCGGCCGGCGTCGGGCCGGCGGTTCGGCGTGTCACAGCTGCATCCGGCGGCGAGCGCGACTGCGAGGGCAGAGACCATCCAGAGCAGGGCGCGCAGCGCGGTCGTCGACGGCATCGCCCGTCATGGGGCCAGAAGAACGCGGCGCGTGTCAAACGCGGCGGACGTGCCGAGGCGAAGAAAGCCCATCGGTCGAGCCACTCCGCACCTTGCCGCGCCCCGCAGCGCGCGCGGGGCTTTGCGCCCGGGGCGTCACGGGCGGTACCATCCGGCATCTCCGCGATGCGATCTTTCCTCGTCTGGTGCGTGCTCGTCCTCGGCGTCCTCGGTTCCGGCTGCGCATCGGGCGGCAACGGCGGCAGCGACGCCGGCCGGCGCGACGCGCCGCTCTTCGGGCCCGACGTCCCGGGGCGCGATGCGCCGCTGCCCGACGTGCCCGGCCTCGACGCGCCGAGCCCGGACGTGCCGATGGCCATCGTGCGCGACACCGGCGTCGATGCGCCGCGCCCCGACACGCCGGGGATCGATGCGCCGCCCGAGTGCACGCTCGCCGCCGACTGCAGCGACGGCAACGCCTGCAACGGCATCGAGCGGTGCGAGTTCGGCAGCTGCGTCGACGGCGCGCCCCCGGTCTGCGACGACGGCGTCGCGTGCACGACCGACACCTGCGCCGGCGCAGGCTGCACCTACACGCCAGTCAGCTCGCGCTGCAACGACGGCGTCGCGTGCACGACCGACACCTGCACCGCGAGCGGCTGCACCGCGGTCCCCAACGACGCGCTCTGCCCGAGCGGGCAGCGCTGCACCTCGACCGGCTGCACCTCGAGTGGTTCGTGCACCGAGTCTCCCTGCCGGCTCGTGCCTCCGCAGTGCGGCTGCCCCTCGGGCCAGGCCTGCATCCTCAACGGCGGCGCCCGCACGTGCGGGGTCGCGGGCACGCGCGCGGAGGGCCAGTCGTGCACGCTCGCGACCGACTGCGCCGCGGGGCTCGCCTGCCTGAACTTCTCCGCGGTCGGGACCGCGCAGATGTGCGTGCGCATGTGCGCGACCGACCTCGACTGCACCGGCGGGGGCTTCTGCCTCGGCGAGATCACCGACGGCACGGGCGCGACGGTCCCGGGCGTGCGGACCTGCACCCGCGCCTGCAACCCGATCACCCAGACCGGCTGCGCGACCGGCCTCTACTGCGGGGTGTTCCGGGAGAACACCGGTGCGATGCGCTACCTGACCGATTGCGCCGCGCCGCCGGGCACCGGCGGGCTCGGGGCCTCGTGCCTCGACGACGGCGATTGCCGTGGCGGCTACCTCTGCATCGACATCGACGGCTTCGGCCTGACCACCTGCAACCCCTGGTGCAACGTGCTGACCGGCACGGGCTGCCCCGGCTTCACGACCTGCTTCGGCTTCATGACGCCGGTCATCATCAGCGGCGTCGAATACGGCGTGTGTGCGTAGCCCACGGAGGCGACGATGGCGGTGTGCAAGGGTTGTGGTGACGAGGTCGACGCGCTCGTGTCGGTGAAGGTCGCGGGCAAGACGAAGAAGCTCTGCGAGGACTGCGCCGACCGCGCCCGAGAGGAGAGCGAGGTCGCCGAGGAGAGCGAGCGCGTCGTGCAGGGCATGATGGGCTTCAAGGGCCGGCGCTGACGCCTCGGGCCGCGGAGGCCTGTGCTAAGAGCCGCCCCCGTGGACCGCCTCCGAGTCTTTCTCCTCTCCACCCGCGCTGCGCTCGTGCTCGGGCTCGTGGCCCTGGCCGCGGCGGCGTTGTTTCTGTTGCTGCCCCGTGCGGGCCGTCATGCGCTCCGGATCTCGGCCGGGGATCTGCTCGGCCGGCGGGCGGCGATCGCGCGGGCGCTCGGCGAGGAGACGTCGGGCCGCGGCCTCACGCTCGACCTCGTCGAGGCGCCGGGTTCGCTCGAGGTCATCGAGCGCATCCAGCGCCGCGAGCTCGATCTCGGCCTCGTGCAGGGCGGCCTCGAGGTCGGCCCGGACGTCCGCGAGGTGACGGCCCTCGCGCTCGAGCCCCTGCACCTGCTCGTGCGGCCCGAGTCGGAGATCTACGACATCGGCGACCTCGAGGGCCGTACCGTGCAGCTCTCGCCGCCCGGCAGCGGCACGCGGGCGCTCGCGCTCTCGGTGCTCGGGATGGTCGGCCTCACCCCCGAGGATGGCTTCACCGAGGTCAGCCACACCCAGGCCGAGCTCTCCGAGATGGCCCCGGAGGCGCTGCCCGACGCGGTGTTCACCGTCTCGTCCTTGCCCTCGTCGACCGCCACGTTCCTCGTCGAGGAGCGCGGCTTTCAGCTCCTGCCGCTCCCCTTCGCCGAGGCGATGGCGGTCGAGAACCTCGCCATCCACGTCGGGACGATCCCCGCCTACACCTACGGCGTCGATCCCGCGATGCCGCGGCAGGATCTGCCCACGCTCGCGACGAGGATGATCGTGGTCGCGCACCGCGACGCCCCCGAGGCGGCGATCCGCACCCTGCTCGCTTCGCTGCACTCCGAGCGCTTCCTGCGCGCGGCCAACCTGCGCCCGCCCGACGACTCGCTGCTCGAGCAGCCGGAGCTGCCGCTGCACGCCGGGACCATCGCGTGGCTGCACCGCAACGACCCGGTGCTCACCTCGGACGGCATCCAGGGCCTCGAGAGCCTGCGCTCGTTCCTCGTCTCCTTGGTCATCGCGGCCATCCTCCTCTACCGCTGGTACCAGCAGCGGAGCCGCCACGGGCTCGACGCCTACTTCGCGGAGGTCACGCAGATCGACGCCGAGGCGCTCGCGGCCGAGCGCAGCCCGACCCTCGATCTGAGCCGCCTGCTCGCGCTCCGAGCCCGCCTCGGCGACGCCAAGCGCCGCGCTCTCGCGGCGTTCACCGCGGGCAAGGTGCACTCGGACGAGCTGCTCTCGTCGTTCCTCACGCACGTCACCGACGTGCGCTCCCACCTCAACTCGATGATCCTGCACGAGCGCGAGCGCATCGAGAAGAAGGCCCGAGCGCTCGGCGCCGAGGAGTCGGAGGCGCTGCGCGAGATGTGGGCCGACGCGCTCGAGGACGAGCACGACGACCGCGTCGCGGCCGGCTCGACGGCCTCTGCCGAGCCTGCGGCCCCGAAGGCCGAGCCGAGCGCCGCGTCGCGGGGCAAGAAGAAGTGAGCCTCGAAGGGGCGCTCGCGCAGGCGCTCGCGCGGCGCGCCCCGCTGCTGACCGCGCTGGCCGCCGAGGACACCGACTGCGTGCGTCTCGTGCACGGGATCGCGGAGGGAGCGCCCGGGCTCGCGGTGGATCGCTACGGCCCGGTGCTGCTCGTGCAGACCTGGCGTGGCCCGCTCGCCGCGGCCGACTTCGACGCGCTCGTCCGGGCGATCGATGCGGTCGTCCCCGGCCTCGTGCCGGTGTGGAACCACCGCGGGCAGGGAGCGGGCGGCGCGGGCACGCCGCCCGAGGCGCCGATCGGCCGCGAGCTCGGGCTCGGCTACGACGTGCGACCGCGTCACCGCGGCCAGGACCCGCTCTTGTTCCTGGACTTCCGCGCGGCGCGCCGCTGGGTGAGAGCCCACGCGGCCGGGCGCGAGGTGCTGAACCTCTTCGCCTACACCTGCGGCATCGGGGTCGCCGCCGCCGCGGGCGGAGCGGCCCGCGTCGTCAACGTGGACTTCGCCCGCTCGGCCCTCGAGATCGGCCGTGCCAACGCCGTTCGCAACGGGATCCTGCCCGAGCGCTTCGAGACGCTGCACGGCGACGCGCTCGTCGTGGCGCGGCAGCTCGCCGGCCTTCCGGCCGAGGGGCGCCGCGGGCACAAGCCGCCTGCTCCCCTGCCGCCGCGCTCGTTCGACCTCGTCGTGCTCGATCCGCCGCGCTGGGCCAAGAGTGCGTTCGGGGCCGTGGACGTGGTCCGCGACTACCCCTCGCTGTTCAAGCCCGCGCTGCTGGCCGCGCGGCCGGGCGGCGTCGTGCTCTGTACGAACCACGTGCCCACGGTCGACAAGGCCGGCTGGCACGCGGTGCTGCGGCGCACCGCGGAGAAGGCGGGCCGGCCGCTCGCGGCGATCGAGGATCTGCCGGTCGAGGGGGACTTCCCCTCGTTCGACGGAGCGACGCCGCTCAAGGTCGCGCTCTGCCGGCTCGGCTGAGCCTCGGCCCGACGCCCGATGGACCTCGCGCGCCGCGCGGGGCGCCGTCGCGGTCACCCGCCCTCAGGGCGCTCCGGTGAGCAGCTCCGACACCGGCGAGGTGGCCTGGCCTGCGCCGGCACCGAACGAGGCCATCGGAACGCCCATCGCGTGGGCCAGCGTGAGCGGGATCCGCGAGGCGTTCTCCGGGCTCGTGAAGCGATGGTGCAGGCCGCCCGCGACGAGGGCGCCCCCGCCGCGGCCGGCGACGATGAGCGGGTACTCGTCGTGCTGGTGGCTCGGCGCGGAGCCGGTGCACGAGGTGCCGAGGACGACCATGTGATCGAGGAGCGTGCCCTCGCCCTCGGGAATGCGTGCGAGCGCATCGAGCGTCCGCCCGAAGTGCCGCATCGCCTCGCGCTGGCAGGTCAGGAACTCGCCCTCGTTGACCCGTCCGTCGTGCGAGAGGGCATGCACCGCCTCGGGCTGCCCGTACATGTCGCGGCTCAGCGCCCCGATCTCCCAGTAGCGGGTGAAGGCCGCCGGCCCGCTGTACATGTAGCTCGCGACGCGCGTGAGGTCGCAGGCCAGGGCCATCGCGAGCAGCTCGCTGAGCAGATCGTTGAGGAGCGTCAAGTGGCGCTCGCCTTCGGGCACCGAGTCGATCATCGCGTCGGTCACGCGGCTGCTCGGATCGGCGGGGAGCGTGCAGGCGGTGACGCTCGCCGCGAGCCGCACCTCGAGCTCGCGGATGGCGGTGAGGTGCTGATCGAGGCGCATCCGATCGCTCGCGGTGAGGGACGAAGAGAGCGCGCTCGCGTCCTCGCGCACCGCGTGCAGCCCGCGGGCCGCTTGCTCGACGAGGCGCATGACCAGCTGCAGTTCGAGCGGCCGCTGCGTCGTGCGTGCGTGCCGCAGCAGGTCCGACGCGGGCAGCCCGCGCACCAGCTCCATGATCAGATAGGGGCCATCTCCGTCGACCCCGACGTCGAGCACGTGCACCACGTTGGGGTGCCGCAGCAGGCCGGCGATGCGCCCTTCCTCGACGAGCATCTGCATGGCCCGTTCGTCGGCGACGAGCTCGGGCCGGAGCCGCTTCCGGGCGAAGAGACGACGGAAATCGCCCTTCTTCACCGCGACGATCTCCACCGTCCCCATGCCGCCCCGGGCCAGGACGCTCACCGCGTCGTACCGACTCCGCGAGCCGGAGCTGTCCTCGTGGGCGAAGCTCAGCGAGCGCGCAGCTTACCAAAAGGGGCCGTCGTCGGCCTCGTCTGCCCTGCGGCGCCCGTCCCGCGGGCACCCCGGTCCTTGCCCGGCCCGCCCTGCCTGCCACGCTCGCCCGCGTGAACCTCGTGCTCCTCGAGCCCGGCGAGATCGCCCTCGGCGCGGTTCGGCTGAGCGGAGCGCGGGCCGAGCACATCCGCGCCGTGCTCGCGCCGGCGCCGGGCCAGCGCCTGCGGGTCGGGGTGATCGACGGCGGCATCGGGACCGCCCGGGTCGTCTCGCTCGGGGACGACGTGGTGCTCGACGACCTGGCGCTCGGGCCGCCGCCCGCTCCTCCGCCCGTCGATCTCGTGCTCGCACTGCCGCGACCGAAGGTGCTCGCGCGCCTGCTCTCGCCGATCGCGCAGCTCGGCTGCCGGCGGCTGGTGCTCACCGGCGCGTGGAAGGTCGAGCGCTTCTACTTCGACGCCCACGTGCTGCAGCCCGAGGCGCTGCGGGCGCACCTGCTCGAAGGGCTCGCGCAGGTGAAGGACACGCGCCTGCCCGAGGTCACGGTGCACCGCTCGCTCGCGTTCCTCGTGAAGGAAGAGCTCGATGCGCTCGTGCCGCCGACTGCGCAGCGAATCGTGCTGGATCCGCGGGGGGCTCCGATCGAGGCCGTGCTCACGGCGGCCTCGTCCGCCGTCCTCGCGATCGGCCCGGAGGGCGGCTTCACCGGCCGCGAGGACGCGCTCCTCGCCGAGCACGGTTTCGTCCCCGGCGGCCTCGGCCCGCGGACGCTGCGCTCGGACGTCGCGGTGCTCGCGGCGCTCGCCCGCGTCCATGCCGCGCTCGGCTGATCGCTGCCGCGTTCTTTTCGGGAACGGGGCGCGTGGTGCAGGCTGTTCTCTTCCCGTGCGTTCGTTCTGGCCGCTGCTCCTCACGATCGCCTGCGGCCCGCGCCCGAGCGCGCCGGAGCGCCCGCTGCCCGTGGAGGCTGCGGCGGTCGCGGAGGAGTCCGTCTCGCCGCGCGCCGCGGTGGTCGAAGCGATCGCGAGCGAGGACGCACGGAGCCACCCGGGCCTCGCGCCGGACGATCCCGTGGCCGCGCTCGATCCGCTCACCGCTCCGGGCAGCGTCTCGACGTCGATGGGCGGACCGAATGACGGCCGCCTCAGCGGCGCGGTGCCGCTGCCGCTCGATGCGCCAGCTCTCCTCTCGAACCCGCGCCGGCCGAACGAGACCGCCTACTGGGGCACCGTCGAGCTGGTGCGGATGCTCGTGCGCGCGGCGGCGGTCGTCGAGCGCGAGCTGCCCGGCGGCACGCTCACCGTGAACGACCTCGGCTTCCGTGAGGGCGGCGACATCCCGCACCACGGCTCGCACACCGCCGGCCGCGACGTGGACGTGCTCTTCTACCTGCTCGATGCGCCGGCCGGGGCGCCGCGGCCCGGGATCGGCGCGCCGCTCGACCCGACGGGGATGGGCACCGACTTCGGCGAGCTCGTCGATCCTTCCGACGACGTCGACGTGTGGCTCGACGTACCGCGGACCTGGCGCTTCGTGCAGGCCATCCTCGAGGACGAGGAGGCGCTCGTGCAGCGGATCTTCGTCGTCGAGCACCTGCGCGCGATCCTGCTCGCGCACGCCGAGGCGATCGGCGCCCCCGAGGCGGTGCGGGTGCGCTTCGCCGACGTGACCTGTCAGCCGAGCTATCCCCACGACGATCACCTCCACGTGCGGCTCTTCTGCACCGACGAGGACCTCGGCGCGGGCTGTGCCGACGGCCCCCCGATGTACCCGTGGCGGAGGGCGCAGCTCCGGGCGGCGGGCATCGCGCCCGTGTTCGCGCCCCGCGCCCGACGCGGCGACTCGCCCCCGGCCGAGGCCCGCGAGGAGCCTCCGATGCACGAGCGGGTACGCGCCTTTCTCGATCTCCGGCGGAGCTGGGAGAGCGCGCCGCATCCGGGCCGCCCCTACTGCCGCTGAGCGGTGATTCAGTAGGTGATGACCGCGGCGCAGGGTACGCCCGGCAGCTTCTGCCGGCCCGCGAGGAAGGCGAGTTCGATGAAGAACGCCGCGCCGCACACCTCGCCGCCGGCGCGCCGCGACAGCTCCGCCGCGGCCGCTGCCGTGCCCCCGGTCGCGATCACGTCGTCGATCACCACGACCCGCTGTCCGGGCCGAACGCCATCGACGTGCATCTCGAGCGTGCCGGTCCCGTACTCGAGCGCGTAGTCGGCCTTCAGCACCTCGGCCGGCAGCTTGCCCGGCTTGCGCACGAGCGCGAGCCCGACGCCGAGCCGCAGCGCGAGCGGCGCCGCGAAGAGAAAGCCCCGCGACTCGATCGGCACGAGGAGATCCGGTTGCATCGGGCGCACCTGCTCCTCGAGCGCATCGATCGCGCGGCGGAGCCCCTCGCCGTCCGTGAGCAGCGGCGTCACGTCGCGAAAGAGGATCCCCGGCTGAGGGAAGTCGGGCACGTCACGCACCCGGCTCCGGAGCCACGCTTCGCGTTCGGCGGTGTTCATCGTCACGCTCCTTCGTTCGTCAGCAGCTCGGCCAGCTCCGCGTGCTCGCCCGCCGTCGGCTCGAGCGAGAGCGGCGTGATCGATACGTAGCCGTCGTCGACAGCGGTCGTGTCGGTCCCGTCTTCCCGCTCGTGGTAGGCGTTCGGTCCGCCGAGCCAGAAGTACTCGTTGCCCCGCGGATCGTGGCGCAGGACGATCGATTCGTCGTAGCGCCGACGGCCGATGCGGGTGGTGCGCACGCCCAGGTACTCGGCGCGGTGCGCGGGAAAATTCACGTTGAGCAGCGGCGGGCGCCCGGCCGGCAGCGCGGCGCCGAGGAAGCGCTCGACGATCCCTCGGGCCACGACGCCAGCCGCCTCGAAGCTGCCCTGCGGACCCGAGGAGAAGGCGATCGCGGGGATGCCGCGCAGCGCCCCTTCGCGCGCTGCGGCGACGGTGCCCGAGTAGTACACGTCGACGCCGAGGTTGTAGCCGTGGTTGATGCCCGAGACGACGAGGTCGGGCCGCCGAGGCAAGAACTGCTCGCGGTACAGCGCGACGTAGATGCAGTCGGCGGGCGTTCCGTCGATCGCGTGGAAGCCGTCCACGAGCCGGTGCCGCAGCGGGTGCGCGAGGGTGAGCGCGTGGCTCTTCGCGCTCTGCTCGGAGAGCGGCGCGACGACGACCACGTCGGCGATCGCAGCGAGCGCGGCGTGGAGCGTGCGGATGCCCTTGGCTGCCACGCCGTCGTCGTTGGAGAGGAGGATCAGCGGGCGGGAGGAGGTCACCGGCGGGGCTTAGCCCGAGGGCTTGGGACTGTCAGTCGGCGCGCGTCGTGGCGGGGGGCAGCGGGGGCTTCGGGAGGGACGGCGCCCCGAACGCCGCGCCGAGGGGTGCGCGCCGGGATGGCCGCGGCGGTCGCGACATCGTCACCGAGTTTCGCGCCCCGACAGGCTGGCCGGCGCGCGGGGTGGACCCCATGCACCTCACGTGCGCTTCTTCGCTGCCGTCCTCGTCCTGCTCTCTGCCGGCTGCGCGCTCACGCTCCCGCCGCCTCGAACGGTGACGAGCGGCGAGAGCCGCGAGCGCCTCGCGCCCGTCGCCCGCCTCGGCCGCTGGCACGAGGGGCGCTTCGTGGAGGTCACGCCCGGCTCGATCCCGCCGAGCCACCTGCGCGTGCTCGTGCACGGCTGGACGCCCGGCCACGACCGCGCTGCGGCCCGCGCAGGGGCCCGCGCAGCGTCCCGCGCTGCGTCCCGCGCGGGGGCCCGCACGTGGGAGCTCGCGACCGACCCCGACGCGCCGGTCGAGCCGTGGATGGCGGACCTCGCGCGCACCTTCACCGAGCGCGACCCGTACTCCGTCGTGGTCGCGTACTCGTGGCTCGACGACTCCTCGACCCGCCGCGTCCCGCTCGCCGAGCGGAACGCGCTCGCCCACACCACGCTCCACGGTCAGATGCTCGCCGAGGCGCTGGCCGAGGCGATCGCACCGAACTTCCACGACGGTCACGGCGCCGTGCACCTGCTCGGTCACAGCTACGGCGCACGGGTCGCCTCGATCGCGGCCGATCACCTCGACCCGCGGCCGATCCAGCTGACGCTCTTCGACGCCCCCGACGCAACGCTCACGCACATCAGCGGCTCGGGCACCGGACTCAGCGAGCTGCTCGGCGAGCTCCCCATCGGCTGGGGATCGGGCCAGACCTTCGTCGACAGTTACGTGTCCATGGTGGGCCGCCGCTACGGACACCTCGCCGGCCTCGGCGGCATGGTCGACGTGGTCCTCGCGCCGCCCTTCGGCGCGCTCGCCTACCGGCCCCGCCACCTCTACCCGATGGCGTTCTACGCCGCGAGCGCGGGGAGCGGCTTCGGCTTCGACTGGTCGCCGCTCGCGAGCGATCCCGCTCCGCCGATCCCCGGGTGCTTCGAGCAGGACGGCGCCTCGGGCATGCGCCTTCATCGCGGCTGCACCGCTGCACCCTGATCCGTCGGGTTCGGCACCACGAGGGCGCGCCGCCGCGGGGACGAGCGCCCCTGAACTCCCGCGCGCCGGGAGGCCCTGCGCCCGTTCAGCGGCGCGCGAGCAGGTTCTTGAAGGGTTTGCGGTTCTTCCAGCGGTAGGCGCCGAAGCCGCGCTGATCCGTCGAGAGGATCTCGCCGCGGCCGAGGTCCTCGGCGCAGAGGACGAGCGAGGCGTCCGCGAGGTCCATCGGCAGGGCGGCGTACTTCCTCATGAGCGCCTCGATGCGCGGCAGGTGCGCCGGCGTGAGCTCGAAGAGCCGCACCGCGCCGAGGCGCACGCTCTGCACGAAGCGTTGCTGCGCATCCGGGCCGAGCCGCGTCGTGAGGAGGTGGCAGGTCTCGGTGAGCACCGGCCAGGTCGTCACGAGCGGCGCGCGCAGCCCCTCGAGCGCATCGCGCGCGGCGGCGTGCCAGCCGTCACGCGGGTTTGCGAGCGCGACGAAGTAGCCGGTGTCGGCGAGGATCACTTCTTCTTCCGTCGGCGCGGCGCACCCGACTTCGCTGCGAGGCCCTCGGTCAGGTACCGCTTGGCGCCCTCGGCGAGATCGGCCGGCCCCTCCGCGCAGCCGACGAACCCGGTGCGGGCGAACGCGTCCCGCACCACGTTCGCGCCCTCGTCCCGCACGTGCTCCTCGTAGGCCCGCGCGATGGCGGCGCGCAGGACCTCGGTGGTCGTCTGCCCGGTGGCCTGCTGCACCGCTTCGAGCTTGCGGGCGAGCTCCGGGTCGAGCCGGGCGTTGATGCGCGCTGCGTCCATGTCGTACACTCTGTATGACAGAGCGTGGCGGGCGTCCAGCCGGCCGCTCCGATCGAGCGGCGGGCGGCCATCGCCCGCGTTCGATGGCACGCTCCGCTCGTGACCCTCCACGTCCTCTACGCCGGCGCCGACCGCTTCGTCGCGGCGCTCGTCCCCAAGCTCGGCGGCCTCGCGCAAGAGGCCTTCGCGCGCCTCACCGACGCCGACCTCGCCCGCATCGCGGCCCTGCCCGTGCCGGTCGCGCTGCTCCGTGAGCGGGTCGCGGCCCGGCTCGCGTCCTGTCCCATCGAGGACTTTCGCATCGACTTCGAGGACGGCTATGGCCTGCGCCCGCACGACGAGGAGGACCGCGACGCCGACGAGGCCGGCCGGCGCATCGCCGAGGGCGAGCGTGCCGGCACGCTGCCCCCCTTCCTCGGTGTGCGGCTCGCGCCCCTCGAGCCGGGCAGCCGGGCCCGGGCGCTCCGCACCCTCGACCGCGTCCTCGCCGCGATGGTCGCGGGCGGCGGCGCGCGGCCGCTGCGGATCACGCTGCCGAAGGTCAGCTCGCGGGCGGAGGTCGAGGCGCTGGCGCGCGAGCTCGCCGCGGCCGAACGCACCCACGGGCTGCCTGCCGGCTCGCTCGGCATCGAGCTCATGCTCGAGCATCCGCGGGCCTTGCTCGACGAGCGCGGCGCCGTGCCGATCCGCGGCCTCGTCGAGGCCGGTGAGGGGCGCGTGCTGTCCTGCCACCTCGGCACCTACGACCTCACCGCCGCCCTCGGCGTGCCGGGCTGGGCGCAGCGGCCCGATCATCCGGTGGCGGCCACCGCGCGCACGCTCGCGCTCCTCGCGCTCGCCGGAACCGGCGTGCGCTTCTACGACGGCGCGACGACCCGCCTGCCGCTGCCGGTGGTGCGCGCGCCGCGCAGCAACGCGGACCACGCCGCCAACCACGAGGCCATCGTCGGGGCGATGGCCGAGCACGCCGCGCACGTACGGCGTGCGCTGTCCGAGGGCATCGAGGCGGGCTGGGATCTGCACCCCGCCCAGATCCCCGCGCGCCTCGTCGCGGTGCACGCGAGCTACCTCGCCGAGCACGGGTCGATGGGCGAGCGGCTGCTCCGCCTCGTCGACCGGCAGGCCCGCGCGACCGCGACCGGCACCGCGTTCGACGACGCCGCGACGGGGAGGGCGCTGGTCTCGTTCTTCGAGCGGGGCCGCGCCGTCGGCGCGCTCACCGATGCCGACCTCGAGGCCGCGGGCGTCGCGCGCGCGCCCGCGGCGTGGCGTTCCTGAGACCGCGCCTTGCCCCGGCGCCCCCTCCGCTGCAGGACACGATCCCTTCGAAAGGATGGCGCATGCGAACCCGACGACTCGGCAGCTCTGGCCTCGAGGTCTCGACCCTCTGCCTCGGCGCGATGACCTTCGGCGAGGCGGACGAGAAGTCCTTCATGCACAAGGTCGGCGCCGACGAGCCGACGTCGTTCGCGATGATGGACCGCGCCCGCGAGGCAGGGGTGAACTTCGTCGACACCGCCGACGTGTACGGGCAGGACGGCCTCAGCGAGCGCGTCGTGGGCCGCTGGCTGAAGGAGCGCGGCGTGCGCGACGAGATCGTGCTCGCGACGAAGTTCCGCTTCGTCATGCGGCCGGGACCGAACGGCCGCGGCGCGGCGCGGATCCACATCCGCGAGGCCTGCGAGGCGAGCCTCCGCCGCCTCGGCACCGACCGCATCGACCTCTACCAGATCCACATGCAGGACCTCGACGTGCCCGCCGAGGAGACGATGCGGGCCCTCGACGATCTCGTGCGCGCCGGCAAGGTCCTCTACCTCGGCTGCTCCAACCACACCGCGTGGCGGCTCATGGAGAGCCTCTGGGTCAGCGACCGGCGCGGACTCGAGCGCTTCGTCGCGAACCAGGCGCAGTACTCGCTCCTCGTGCGCGACGTGGAGCGCGAGCAGGTGCCGATCGCGACCCGCTTCGGCGTGGGGATCCTGCCCTGGTCGCCGCTCGCGGCGGGCCTGCTCTCGGGCAAGTACCGGCCCGGCGAGAAGGCGCCCGAGGGCTCGCGCTTCACGAGCAAGCGCTTCGAGGGCCGCCTCGCGAAGCTGAACGAGCCGCGCACCGAGCGGGTCCTCGCAGCCCTCGCGGCGCTCTCCGAGGAGACCGGCAAGAGCTTCACCCAGCTCTCCTTGGCGTGGCTGCTCCACAAGCCCGGGGTCTCCTCGGTCATCTTCGGGGCGCGCACGCTCGCCCAGCTCGAGGACAACCTCGGCGCCGCCGACCTCGTCCTGACCGACGCGCAGATGAAGCGCCTCGACGAGGCGAGCGCGTTCGAGGTGGGCTACCCCTACGACTTCATCCAGGGCATCCAGGGCCGCTGGTGAGGCGAGCGGCGAGGCACTGAGCCGCGATGAGAACGACGCAGGCGGTCGCCGAGCCCGCCCGTGGTAGTCTGACGGCGCATGCAGTCTTGGTGGTGCGCGTTCGTTCTCGCCGGCTGGCTCGTCGCGTCGGGCGCCCGGGCGCAGTCGCTGAGCGCGGACGCGGAGGCCCGGGCCCTCTTCGAGGCGGGCCGGGTGGCGTTCGTGGACGAGCGCTACGCGGATGCGCTGGCGAGCTTCCAGCGGAGCCACGAGCTCTCTGGGCGCCCCGAGCTGCTCTACAACATCGCCACCTGCCTCGACCGACTCGATCGGGAGGCCGAAGCGCTCGCCCATTTCGAGCGCTTCCTCGCGCAGCGGCCCGAGGCGCCGGAGCGGCAGGACGTGGAGCGGCGCATGGTCATCCTGCGCGACCACATCGCCCGCGACGGCGCGCTCGCGGCGCAGCGCGCCGAGGAAGAGGCCCGCGCGGCGGAAGAGCGGGCGCGGCAAGCGGAGGCCGCTCGCATGGTGGAGGAGGCGCGGGTCGCTGCGGCCGAGCGGGCCGCCGCCGAGGCCCGCGCTGCCGCCGATGCCGACGCCGCCCGCATCGCCGCCGCCGAGCGCGCCGCCGAGGATGCCCGCGCCCACGCCGCTGCGGTCGAGGCCGAGGCGCAGGCCCGCGAGGCGGAGGCCGCTCGCCTCACCGAGGCCGCACACCGCGCGGTCGAGGCCGCGGCCGAAGGAGCCCGGGCGGCGGCCGAGGCCGCGGCGGCCGCGACCGCGCGCGCCGAGACCGCCCGCGACGCCGGTCCCGACGGCGGCGCCATCGCGGCGATCGTGACGGTGGTGCTCCTCGCGGCGGGCGGCGGCGTGACGGCTGGCGTGCTCCTCACGCTGGATCCGGGGTACGCCCCGTTCTCGACCGGCGATGCGTCGGCGATGACCCTCGTCGGGAGGTTCTGACGTGCGCACTTCCCTCGGCGCTGCGGCCCTCGCGGCGCTCCTCGCTCTCGCGGTCTCCTCCTGCGCGCCGCCGCGTCCGGTGACCGAGATGGTCGTCACCGTCGACGCCGACTCCGTCGTGGCTAGAGGGGTGGACGAGCTGGTCGTCGAGGTGTTCGGCGGTCCCGACTACTCGCGCCTTCCCGACGTGCCGCTCACGTTCCCGTTCGCTCGGCCGGGCGCCCTCGAGACCGTCTTTCCCAAGACGGTCGTGCTCGTGCCCGAGGAGCGCGATGCGTCGCGGGTGTACCGGGTCGTCGCGACGGCGACCCTCGACGACGGCCGCACCGTCGTCGCGCAGCTGCGCTCGGGCTACGTCGAGGGCCGCTCGCTCCGCTTCCGCCTCTTCCTCACGGCGGACTGCGTCGAGGTCGAGTGCGGCGCCGACGCGACCTGCTCCGACGGCGCGTGCGTCGAGGCCTTCGTCGACCCCGCGCTGCTCGTCGAGGGCGAGCAGGACGCAGCGCTGGACGGCATGGACGCGCCGGGGATCGATGCGTTCTCGTCGCCCGATGCGCCGAGCGCCTCCGATGTGCCCGACGCGCCGCTCGCGTCCGACGCGTCCGATCCCGACGCCGGCCCGGAGTGCAGCGACGCCGCGGCCTGCGACGACGGCATCACCTGCACGATCGACGCGTGCGCCGACGGCGCCTGCGAGCGCATGCCGAACGATGCGCTGTGCACCGAGGGGATCGAGCCCCGCTGCGATCCCTCGGCGGCGGGCGCCGACCCGAGCACCGGCTGCGTCGCGACGCCGTGCGATGCGACGACCTGCGCGCCCGGCCCCTGCGAGACCGCGGCCTGCGTGATGGGACGCTGCGAGCGGACGCCGCGCTGCGCCGACGGCGAGAGCTGCTGCGCCGGAGACCTCTGCGCCTTCGACTGCGACGCGGCCACGGCCTGCCTCGGGCAGGAGGCCGGGACGGTGTGCCGCGCCGCCACCGACCTGTGCGATGCCCCCGAGACCTGCGACGGAACGAACCCCACCTGCCCGCCCGACCGGCTCGCTTCGCCGGGCACGACCTGCCGCCCCGCGACGGGGAGCTGCGACGCCGCCGAGTCGTGCACCGGCAGCTCGGCCGCGTGTCCCGAGGACGGGTTCGTCCCCGCGCTCACCGCGTGCGGCAGCGGTCGGCTCTGCGACGGACTCGGGGCGTGCATCAGCTGCTCCGACGGCGCGTCGTGCGCGCGGCCCAGCCCCTGCGAGCGCGGGGTGCTGCGCTGCGCGGGCGGGCCGCGGTGCGACGCGGCCGGTCCGGCCGATGCCGGGACCCTCTGCCGCGCCGCCTCCGGCGACTGCGACGTCGCCGAGGAGTGCACCGGGACGAGCACCGCGTGCCCCGACGACGGCTTCGCTCCGAGCTCGACCACGTGCCGGCCGGCCTCCGACGTGTGCGACGCGCCGGAGTTCTGCACCGGCGCCGGAGCGGCCTGCCCCGGCGATGGCCTCCGCCCCGCCAGCCACGTGTGCCGCGCCGCGGCCGCCGCCGATGGGTGCGACCTCGCCGAGACCTGCACGGGCAGCAGCCCGGCCTGTCCCGAGAACGTCGTGGC
>Ga0209972_10002225_pt1 | contig 16037 bp, 13 predicted proteins | sample NOAtaG_7_FD_187302 | JGI IMG/M metagenome (GOLD analysis project Ga0209972, IMG submission 187302) | Freshwater lake microbial communities from Lake Erie, under a cyanobacterial bloom - NOAA_Erie_Diel1S_2200h metaG (SPAdes) (version 2) | ecosystem: Environmental > Aquatic > Freshwater > Lake ... | reverse complement strand
TTTACCTTGCTGGGCCAGTTCATGGGCAAAGGCTGTACCAATGCCGCTGCTTGCGCCTGTCACCAAGGCGTAAGGGGATGATTTTGCGGATGTCATGTTCAGGCTTCTGCGAAATCAAGGTGCTGAGAGGCCCTGTTTTTGCTTTCAGCTGACTTGATGGGCAGGGGAATCTTGTGGTGGTGGAGATAGTTGGCAGACAAATCCCAATCTTCATAATAGGTGCCCCACATGCGGTCCCAAATGGAAAATGCCGCCGCGTGGTTGATGAGGTTGCCACGTTTGCAGTGGTGGAGTTTGTGGGCGTGGTTGTCCATGAAAATGTATTTCAACCATCCAATCCGGTAGGTCACGCTCGTGTGGTCGGTGGCCTGAAGCAACAAGATGAGGCCGTAGGCCACCCAGGTTGTGGCGAGGTCCATGCCCATGAAGTAAGAAATCACGATGAGGGAGGGCTGGAATTGGCTGATTGCCGTATCGACCAAGGAGCTTTGGTTGCCCCTGAAAAAGTCCATTTCGGTGACCGAATGGTGCGCGGCATGCTTTTTACGGTAGTATTTCAACAAGGGATGATTGCCCTTGCTGTGGCTGAGCAGCCGGTGAATCCAATAATAGGCCAGGTCAGTGAGGAGGGTCGCCCCGATGATGAGCCACCAGTTGTTGTAGTGCTGACCGTAAAGGGGCACATAAGAAAGGGCCCACCAGCCCAAGGTCACCAATCCGCCTCCGATGCCTACGCCTTTCACGAATACCATGAAAAGACCGTCCCAAATCTCTTTGGGGGTTGCTTTGGGAAGGTCGATGGATGGTGCCCGCTGCTCATTGATGAGCGTGAACGGGATGAATACGGCTGAAACTGCAATGAAGGTCCAGAATGCTGACCAAATGTCCACACCGAAAATCACCAACAAGATGACGTAGGTGAAGGGAGAACCGAGGTGACCAAAAATGCCGTAAAACAAGCCTGAGACCTGTTCTTTCGGGATATTGGGTTTGGGAAGTTGTACGTAGGTGTTTTGCATGCAGACAAAAGGTTGAAAGGGAAGTCCCGCTTTGACGAGTCTCCTTGCAAGAGGTGAATTTAATCATTTTTGGCGGAAAGCCACAAACTACAAAGGAAGCGGGTGGCGCCAATAACCTTCAGGCTGAAGGGGGTACCGTGCCTTCGACCAACATTGCGGTACTGTATTGGGTGAAAACCCCTAACTTTCGGCTGTGGAAAATGTCCTTTCAATTCGCGGCCTTACCAAAAGGTACCGTCGCATCGTGGCAGTCGACAACCTTGACTTGGAAATCCCTTCCGGAACAATCTGCGGTATTCTCGGACCCAACGGCAGCGGGAAAACTACCACGCTCGGTATGGTGCTCAGCGTGATTCACCCCTCCGCCGGGAGTTATCAGTGGTTTGGCAAACAGCCCGACACGGAAGTCCGCAAACGCATCGGGGCAATTCTGGAAGCACCCTTGTTTTATCCCTACCTCAGTGGGCTCAACAACCTCCGTGTTGTGGCCAAGATCAAGGGAGTTGAAGAATCTGCCATCCATCGGAAATTGGATTTGGTGGGCCTGTCCGAGAGAAAAGACTCTCCCTTCCAGACCTACTCCTTGGGCATGAAACAACGCTTGGCAATTGCCGCAGCCATGCTGTCCGACCCCGACGTACTCATCCTCGACGAACCCACGAACGGACTAGACCCACAAGGCATTCACGATATCCGCGCGCTCATCAAGCAAATTGGCGGCACCGGAGTCACCGTCATTTTGGCAAGCCATTTGCTCGACGAAGTGGAAAAAGTCTGCTCCCATGTTGCCGTGCTCAAACAGGGTAAATTGCTGTACAACGGCACGGTCGATGGCATCAGCGGCCGCAAACCACGGGTTGAGGTGGGTTCAGAGGACCTCGATGCGCTCAAATCGGCGTTGGAGGGTTATCCCGGTGTTGAAAGCATTCAACGCAGCGGCGAGCATCTCCTTGTTTCCTTCTCCCAAACACCAGACAATGCACATCTCAATCGCATGATGTTTGACAAAGGTATTACCCTGAACCGTATCGCTACCCGGAACGTCAGCTTGGAGGAACAATTTTTGGAAATCACGAAGGGAAAGGCATGAAAAGGCTACTGCAAATCGAACTGCTGAAACTCCGGAACTACCGTGCCTTTTGGATCCTCATCGGGTTGTATGCCACGGCACTTGTGCTGACCCTGTGGTTTTCAGAATCCATCCTCAACTCCATTTTGGATGGTGGTCCCACGGGGTTCATGACCCTGGATGTGGACTCCTTTCCAGACAGTTGGCATTACCTAACCTATTTGGCGGGATTTTTCACCTATATCCTGATGGTAATAGTGGTGCTGCTCGTTTCTTCTGAATTCACTTACAAAACCCTCAGACAGAATGTCATCAACGGATTGAGCCCCATGGAATTTCTGTGGGCAAAATTGTCCTTGGTGTTGTCTTTGTCATTGGCATGTGCATTGGTGGTCGGCATCAGTGTGATGGCGCTCGGGTTGCTCGACGATGGCATTACTACCGCCGGATGGATGTTTGGCAAAGCAGGCTTCCTGTTGGGTTATTTCCTGCAGACCTTGGGGTATTTGGTGTTCACCTTGTGGCTCACCTTGCTTGTAAAACGTTCTGGCATCACCATCGGAATCCTGTTCATCTACGTGTGGTTCATCGAAAACATCGTGAGGGCCATCTGGTCTGACAAAGTCGCTGCTTGGCTGCCCGTCCGCTCCTTCAACTTGCTGGTAGAGATGCCCTTTTCGGCTTTATTCAAAGGCGAAATTTTGCCCTTTGCTTCCACGACGGAATACGCAGTGGCCGTCGGCTACATCCTCCTCTTCTTCAGCATGAGCGCTTGGCTGCTCAAGACGAGGGATTTGTAGGGGGCTTCATTCAATGCCCGAAAACTGGTATTCCTTCCAATTTTGTGGGTTGTGGATGATGTATTCGGAGATGGTTTGAAATGCCCGCTCGTTCCGGATAACGGTATCGTGGAACAGTGATTGCCATGCAAAATCCGGTAGAAAATGTCTCGCCTGCATGGTGACCGAGGATTTGAAACCGCGGACAATGGATACCAGGTTTTTGGATTGTGGTCCAAATTGGTTGGGTTTGTTTCCATATGGGGTGGAGACGCGCTGCATCGCGTCTTTACCTTCCAGTTCCTTCCCCTCTGTGGAGACGCGCTGCATCGCGTCTTTACCGGATTGAGGAAAGCCGATATTGTATTCATTCACCCCAATCAGGATGATTGCATGAAAATGATTGGGCATGACAACATAGCTACCCAATTCAAGATTCATTTCCGGACGAACCAAAGGTTTTCTGATCCACTCGGCTTCTACAATCCTGCCAACCTCGTTCAGTTGCATGTTGCCACCCTGGATTTCCCCAAAAAAGGGCATGCGGTCCTTGGTGCATATCGTAATGAAATATGCCGCCGCACTACCATAATCCCAGTTTTTCCATCGGGTAGAATCGATTCGGTATTTTCCTTTGAATAATTCGGTCATGTTTGGATGTTAAAGGAGTCGAATTTGGGGGTTATGTAGCTTTTGCTGTGAGTTTCTCAGTTTTCTGACGTTCATTAGTTAGCCAAATTCATTCGATTTTTGTAGCTCGGCTGGGTCCTAATCTTCTTCGGTATGAGCGCTTGGCTGCTCAAAACGAGGGATTTGTAGGAGGGCGAAATTCCAAAGTCGCCCTTCTCATTCACCTTACATGCCAATAATAATCCAATACCTGATAGTTGGTTTCAGGGCCTCCTAGATCGAATCCAATGGGATTTTTTGCCTGCCTTTTGCTTAATTGTCAATCAGTTCGTTGTTAAAATCCTTGACATTTGACAGCTTCCTGAATAACTCGTAATAAAATCCCAGCACAAAAAAATCCCTTCCGGTTTCATCGTTGATTTTGTAGTCAAATTGATGGAGATATCCGATTTGGATGGTGGTGCTTTTCGATGGCTTGTAATTCAAGGTTGTCTGAAGCCTGTTCCTTTCGAAGTATGGCTCTTTGTCGGTGAAGAACAATTCATTGCTGAATCCCACTTGGAAAGGTTTGAAATCATCCTTGGTTTTGCCGAATGGAAATGAGGCGCCAAGCCTGTACCGAAAACGATTTCGGTAGCCGTTGCTGGTAAACCTGAACTCGGCTCGAAAACGTTGTTCGATCTTGACTTTTCCGATTGATTGGGTTAGAACGATTTGGGGCCAAATCCTGAATTCATCGTTGTTTTTGGGCAAAACAAAACTCCCTCCCTCTTTGAATGTCTGATAACTGCCCATGCCCAAGGTAACACTTGCATTTTGGTGGATTTTATAGTTGGCTCCGCCTTTGTATTCATAATAATGGTAGTGGGTATAGAATTTCAAGGACCTCAATTGTGCTTCCCCAAACAGGCTGAATCTATCATCGAATGAATATTTCAGGTTCAAAATGTTCCAACTTCCCAAATCCGATTGTTGGGAAAGAAGATCGAGCCGAGGAATCAGCAAGCATGCCGTCAGGCAGGCAATTTTCAAGAAGGTCAGATTTGCGTTCATGTTGTCGGGTTGTAAGCCAGGCACTGTCCTCAAAGCTTGGGAGCAATGCTCCTTGGTCTCAATTTGTGTTCATTTGCTAATCTTGATAGCCTTCAAATTGATTTGTGGGCTATTAGGGTATGCTCAATTTAGGTAAAGCTCTTTCCGGGCATCAACGGGCAAAGAAAAACCTGAGTGTCTAAGACAAACAGAATGAAATCTGCTGGGTGGTCCAAAATATGGCAGGGATATCGGAATTGCAAGTAGCCTTTCCGGTTGTTGTGGCAAATGATCTTCAAGGCTGGAAGCCTGTGGCGCCCCTATGTTTACAACGCCGGACGATTATCGTGTCGGGTCATGGACCCAATGAGGGATCTTTTATTCTTCAACTGAAAAGGGGTAAGAATCTCCAAGACCCGCCTCGTCGCATGGAAGCCAGATGTTGGCTGGCAGACCTTCATCAAATGAAATTTGGAATCCTTTCCTGAATTTACACCCCGTATTGGCTTCAGTGAAAATCAGCTTATTGTCTATGATTTTGTTGGGCAAATCATCCGGCATGGTCAAAGCATAATTTCCAACGTACTTGTTATCAATGTCATAAATGACGATTCTGCTGCTTCCCCGACAAGATGCTCCGTGTACATAAAAACAGGTCAATATTTTATAAATTTTATTTTGGCTTGTTTTTATTTGGCCTAGGTAGGTAATACAGGTCTTGTTGCATTTTTTATTTTTAGTATAGTCACGGTAGTATTTCTTTCCAACAATGCCAGCTTTAACAACCTTAAACCTTAATTTCTGTAAGTCATGAAACGATTTTTCTTCGTTGAATCCTTGGCTCCAAGCGTAAGGATTGCAAATGATGAATATAAAGGATATGATGACAATATGTTTCATGCTTTTGTAGATTGGAGGCTTTCCTGTTAGGTTGATTTTTTGTCAAATAGTTCACTACCTTTTTTTGTGAGGAAATAGCAAATTACTGAACCGATTATATTGTAGGGAATAGCACCTGTTTTTTGGGGCCATTGATTGGTTGAAAGAAGGTTGATTATGTTTCATGAATTGATTTTGTTATCCAGTTTATTGAGGAGAAAAAACAAGTTAAGTTCGTCTTTTAGGGCCTGCTGTTCCTCAAGCGTCTCATTTCATTTGGATTCTAAAGGTGTCTTTCCTCTCAGAAACATCCGAAGTAGGTGTTCGAACAAATATAAACATTCCGTCCTAGTTGGGTTTTAACACGGCCCCCTCCACGTAACCCATGTCACAAACCACCTCGTAGAGTTGCCGTAAATTCGCCAATACCTTTCTATCCGCTTGCAGGACATGGGCAATGTTTTCGAACAATTCAATCAGGCCTTCCGGGGTTATGCCTCCTATTTTTGGCAGGACCTCACGAATCCCGGAATCAAGAGTTTCTTTTGGTGGACAGTGGGACTGAGTGTTTTTTTTCTCTTGATGGAGGCTTGGAAACCTTGGCGTGAGAAGCAGCCTGTGTTGCGGAAAGACTTTTGGCTCGACCTGTTTTACGTGTTATTTAATTTCTTCCTGTTTTCCATGTTGGGTTGGTACGCCGGTACCGAGGTCATCAAGCATGGTTTGCAACATTTGTTTGAGGCGGTTGGGTATGGAAACCAAGTGGCATTGGAAGTGGCTTCATGGCCTGCATGGGCTTATTATTTGCTTCTTTTTATGGTCGGGGATTTCATCAGCTGGGGGGTGCACCGCTTGTTGCATGCCGTGCCGTGGTTGTGGGAATTCCACAAAGTCCACCACTCGGTCGAGGAAATGGGCTTTGCCGCGCATGTGCGCTACCACTGGATGGAAAACGTGATATACTGGAGCTTCCGGGTGGTTCCGCTGACCTTTTTGGGTTTTGATTTGGTGGATTTGTTTGCCTTGCATGTGTTGAACGTGGCTTGGGGACATTTCAATCATGTGAACATGACCGTTTCTCCCAGGGTGACCGGCACCATTTTCGGGAGCTTGTTGGGTGCCGGTTTGGCGGCCTCTTTCGGCTGGGATGCTTGGCAAATTTGGGCCATGGCGGCAGCTGGTTCGGCTGTGGGTGCCACGCTGTTGGGGCCATCCATGCGGTATTTGTTCAACAGTCCCGAGATGCATATCTGGCACCATGCCTATGACCTACCTGGCGACAAACCCCGCGGCATCAATTTCGGCATCACCTTGGCCATTTGGGATTACCTGTTCAAAACAGCGCATGTGCCATCCGACGGCAGGGACATCCGGTTGGGGTTTCCGGGTATCGAGTCGTTTCCTAAGGGTTTCTTCGGACAATTGGTGCATGGATTTTTCAGGAGCAGGAACTAGACGCTGCGCTGCTCAATCCGGATGGGTCGATTCAACGCCTTCCGGTTTCCTTTTTGCGGTCCACCACCAACTTTCCTTCCCGGTTGGCTGTTTCCCAGGCTGTGGCGAACACCAAGCGTGTGATGTGGGCAGCCTTGCCAAACATGATTTTGTCGATGGTGTCGGTAGATTTGTGGTAATCCTCATGCACGCCGGAGAAATAGAAAATCACCGGGATGTCATGCTTGGCGAAATTGTAATGGTCTGAGCGGTAATAGAATTGGTTGGGATCATCCAGCCGGTTGAAGGTATAATCCAGGTTCAGGTGGGTGACGATGTTGTTGGCCAATTCGTTGCTCATATGCAGTTCGGAGCTCAGCATGTCGGAACCGATTACGTACACATAGTTGGAGTCTTGGGCATGGGCATCGTCCAACCTTCCGATCATGTCGATGTTGAGGTTGCACACGGTTTTTTTAAGTGGAAACACCGGATGGTCGCTGTAGTACTCAGAGCCCAAAAGTCCCTTTTCTTCGGCCGTGACCGGCATGAACAGGATGGAGCGGCGTGGACGGTAACCGTTTTGTGCGGCCAATGAAAACGCCTCGGCCAATTCAAGCAAGGCGGCCGTGCCGGACCCATCGTCATCTGCCCCGAAGTGAATCGAACCATCGATGACACCGATGTGGTCGTAGTGAGCGGTCAACACCACTACCTCGTCTTTTTTATCGGTCCCTTCCAACAATCCCAGCACGTTTTCGGTCACCACTTTGGAGATGGTGGCCTTGGGTGTGATTTCCAATTTGCCCTTACCGAAGGCAATGGCCGGTGAGTCGTCTTTGCCTCCCAGTGTTTTACGAAGAGATTCGAAGGTGTATCCTGCTTTTTTGAGGTAGTCGGCAAGCTGCTTTTCGGGCACCACCACCATGGGCAATTCTTCGCCTTCCTTGTAAGACAGCCTCAGTCCCGATGATTCCATGCGGTGCTTCATGAAGGGGTTTTTGCTCAAATCCCCGAATTTTTCGTCTGAAACCACCAATACGGCCATGGAAGCACCTGCCTTTTTGAGCGCTTCACGTTTGGGCCTGAGCTCTTTGCTCCAATTGGAAGGGGATGTGGAGCGTGTCATCACATACAGGGTGTCGCGCATAGGCTCTCCGTCCAAAAACACCGCTGCTTTCCCTTTGAGGTCGATGCCGTCCAAGTTGTCGTAGATGTCGGTGGATACTGCAAATCCCGCGAACACCAATTCATGCTTGGAGGCGGTGCTCAGGCCGGCTTTTGTGTAATGGATGAAATCCTTGCCGCGTGAGAGTTCCTTTTTGCCGTCGAAGGTCAGTTTGAGGTCTTCGATGGTGACTTCTTCCAAGGAAAAAGGCTGAAACCAACTGCCGTCATTTCCGGGCTTCAATCCAAATTTTGCAAACTGGCTCGCCAAGTAACGTGCGGCGACCTTTTGGCCTGGTTTGGCTGTTTCACGTCCTTCCAATTCGGGGGATGCCAAAAAGCTGAGATGCGCTTCCAAATCGGCCGCGGTGATGGTATTGGCAAATTGGATGGTCTTTTCCGTGATGGTGGTTTTGCGTGCAAGTGGGGAATCGAGGCTGATTGGGGTGCCGCCTTTGGGTGCATTTCCGGTATCGTTGGTGCTGTTGTTGCCCAAGTTGCCGCCCCCAAATCCGGTGCCTTGGGTGGCTTGGATGAAGCTGCCTCCGGTGGTGCCTCCCTTGGTCGAAATCGTGGGATTGGTATTGGCTGGCGGTGCCGTGATGGTCATTGGGTTGTGGGTGGGACGCTGTGCAGTCAGCATCATGCCTGTTGAAATCAGGACCCCCGTGATTTGCAGGGATTTGCGGAGAATTGTGTTGAACATGTCTGCAAATTTCGGAAAAGTGCGGAACAAATAGGGGTTATGCTCCCAATGAAGGGAGTGCCAGTTCGAATCGGGCAGGAGGGAAGTGAATTCAGCCTTGGATGGCGATTTTGTTCACTCGGGTTTCGTGCCTGCCTCCGTCAAAGGGAGTTCCGAAGAAGGACTCCACGATTTCGATGGCTTTTTCGGGACTGATATAGCGGGCCGGAAGGCACAGCACGTTGGCATTGTTGTGTCGGCGTGCCAATTCTGCAATTTCGACCTCCCAACAGAGGGCGGCGCGTACATGTTGGTATTTGTTGGCAGTGATGCACACCCCGTTGGCACTTCCACAGATGGCCACCCCGAAATGGATGTCCCCGGCTTCAAGGGCACGGCCCATGGGGTGGATGTAATCGGGGTAGTCGCAAGACTCGGTGCTGTTGGTGCCGAAATCACGGGAGAACAAATTGCGTGATTCAAAATAGCTTTTGATCAGCTCTTTGAGGCTGTAGCCTGCATGGTCCGAAGCGATTCCGATGATGAGGTTGGGGTTCATGCTTGAGGAGTTTGGGTTGATTTTTCTGCGCGTTGTTTTCCTTTTTCCACCCGAGAGGAAATCAAAATACTGGCCTCGTATAGCACCATGAGGGGCACGAAAACCAAAATTTGGCTGAACGGGTCGGGCGGGGTCACCACACCGGCCAAAATCAGCAAGACCACGATGGAATGCCTACGGTATTTCCTGAGCCATGCGGGGGTCACCATGCCGATGCGGGAAAGGTAATAGACCACCATGGGCAGTTGGAAAAGGAGTCCCGTGCCGAACAACAACAGCATTTCGAAGTTGATGACATCCCCGATGCGCCAGATGTTCTGAGCCTCTTCAAACAACACGAAGCTGCTCAAAAATTGGATGGAGATGGGCAGGAGGATGTAATAGCAAAACACCACGCCGGTGAAAAAGAGGAGGCTGATGACGGCGACATTTCCTCGGACGTTTCTCACTTCTTTGTCTGATAGTGCCGGCCGGATGAATCGCCATCCCTCCCAAGCCAAATAAGGGAATCCGATAATGACCGCTCCGAACAAGGCATAAATCATGGCCTTCAAGAATTGCTCATAGGGCGAGGTGGCTTGGAGTTGCACCATGGTGCCATCGGCATTTTTGATTTTCAAGCCCGACAATGCGCCAGCTGAGTGGAAATCTCTGGCACTGACTTTCAGACGCATCGGTCGGCCGTTTCCGTAGCGGATGCTATCTTTCCCGCCGACCTTGACCGGAAGGCTGTCAAGCAACTGAACCTCCATCAACCCCTCGATGTAAAGGCTGTCTTCTCCCGGTGTGAACATGGTTGCATCCCCCTCTTGTGGCGGACAAAAGGCGTCGGTGAAGTTCTCACAAATGATGCGGTAGGTGATGAAATCGTATTTGAACGGAGCCATGAATACGGTGCCGATCACCTCTTGCCGGTAGGCAAATAGTACAACACCCATGATGCTGAGCACAGCCACACTTCGCGCCAAATGCCAACGAAGCTCTTCCAAGTGGTCGAAAAAACCCATTTCCACATCGTCTTCCGATGGGCGGCGTTTTTTCTTTCTCCATGAAAACAGGGCCACTTCGGTCAGGTGTTGGTCAGAATCCTACTTGAATGAGCTTGTACTCGGAGGCATTGGGGTTTCCCACGCCCAACAGGAGCATTTTTTCCGATGACACCAGGGTGCTCCGCTTGGGGAAGAACATCATCTCCGAACTTTGGTTGCTGGCCAGGGGAACGGTTTCCGCGCTGCCATCCTGCAACGACAAACTGGTGCAAACAATTTTGCCTTGGGCCCCTTTTTCGTTCATGTACACAAATCGGAGCTTGCCACCCGCCACACCGGCCGTGTAGGAGAGCAAGTGGCCAAATTTGTAGTCACGCTGCTTTTTCTCGAAGGTATTCGCCCATTGGATTTCACCGGTCTTCATGGAAAGGGCCACCACCGCCACGTCGTAGTAGCAATGTTGGAGCATGTTTTGGTGCATTTGGGTGTAATGTTCTTCCATCACCCAATACAAATTTTCTCCATGCTCGATGATCTCGGCTTCCGCGAAGTCGGCTCCCCTGCTCCCGTAACGTTCCAACCACGCCGGAGGGAAATCCATCTGGTATTCTTGCACGACCGTGAGTTCGCGCTCAACATCGAAAAGGGTGAACACCAGCTTGTTCCATTTCATCCCCACACCGTTGAAGACTTTGGCTCCATTGGCAAAACCAGCAGCACCTTCAGTTGACAAAATACCCATGAAGGCCAATTCGCCACGCTTGTTCAAATGGAGCATCCCTTGTGGCACGGAAGCACCCGGGAATTGCAGGGCGTGGAGCATGACCTTGCCTTCTTTGTGGTCATATCTTGCGATGAATGGGCGATGCTCGTTGTCTTTGGCCGTATTGGTGATGGTTTCATACACCATGTAGAAATAGGCATTCCCCCGGTTGTCGACCAATGCCTGCTTCACGTAATACTTTTGCTCCGAAGGCGGCAGCAACAGTTTTTTAGACCACACTTTTCCGCCTTTGCTGTCATGGACGGTACAAAAAAACGCCCGCTGCTTGGCGGATGCGCCCGGATTGTGTCCCAACCAAAGCAACTTGCTTCCGTCCGGGGATTGGACAATCAGGTCTTCGTATCCCTTTTTCTCTTTCTTGGTCAGGGTGGAAAGGGTCAGCAAAGCCCCGCGTTCCTTCCCGTCCTCACCAAACAATTGCATTTTGGTGGTCATGCATTTGGCAGCTGGTGAATATTGATGCCCGACCACGCCGTAAGCGTCCTGAAGCCTGAAAACATCAATGAAATCCGCCATTTTCGGGGCCTGCTCGGCTGTCACTGGTTTGAACCACTGCTCTTCCAGTTTTGAATTGTAGTGCTGCAGATAATGGTTCGGGAATTTCCTGCCTTCCCCGGTTTGCCAATATTCCATGTAGGTGAATCCACCCTCACCGTCGGGCAACAAGCGGGAAGGATAGCCGATTTGGCTGATGGGGTATTTGACTTGGAAGGTGGTCTGACCGGTTATTTTTTGGGCCCATGCCATCATGGAGGGCATCAGAAAGGCACAAGCTAGGAGGACGCGCGTCTTCATGGCACGAATTTAGGCAAAAGGAACGGTACTTGTGCGCCAGGTCGAAATGGAATTGCCGCTTGATTTTGCGGGCATCAGGCCAGTACAGATTCTTGGAAGAGCGGGTAGGATTTCATTTTGGCGTGGATTTCCTTGCGCACTAGTTCAATCACATCCTGACTTTCGATGTTCATCAAAACCTTGTCGATTTGGGCGGCGATGAACTCCATGTCCTGTTCCACCAATCCCCGGGTGGTGATGGCCGCCGTGCCCACGCGGATTCCGGAAGTAACGAATGGGCTTTCCGTGTCAAAAGGCACCATGTTCTTGTTCACGGTGATGTCGGCTGCCACCAGTGCGGCCTCCGCTTTTTTGCCATTCAACCCCTTGTTGCGCAGGTCAATGAGCATGAGGTGGTTGTCTGTGCCACCTGAGATGATGTGGTAACCTCTGGATACCAATCCGTTGGCAAGGGCTTGTGCATTGAGGATCACCTGTTGGCAATAGGCCTTGAAGCCAGGTCGAAGGGCCTCTCCGAACGCGACCGCCTTGGCTGCGATGATGTGCATCAATGGACCTCCTTGAGATCCAGGGAATACGGCGCCATCCAAAATGGAGCTCATCAGCAGGGGTTCACCTTTTTTGTTGGTCCGACCAAATGGATTTTCGAAATCGTTGCCCATCATGATGAGTCCGCCACGGGGACCACGAAGCGTTTTGTGCGTCGTGGTGGTCACAATGTGGCAGTGTGGCATGGGGTTGTTCAGAATGCCGGATGCAATCAAGCCTGCAGGGTGCGCGATGTCCGCCAGCAGCAAAGCACCCACTTCGTCCGCGATGCTACGCATGGTGGCATAATCCCAGTCTCGGGCGTACGCTGAGGCTCCTGCAATCAGCAATTTGGGGCGCTCACGGAGGGCGATGTCACGCATTTTGTCGTAATCAATGCGTCCTGTTTCCTGCTCCACACCATAAAATACAGGTTTGTAAAGCCTGCCAGAAAAGTTCACCGGACTTCCATGGGTGAGGTGCCCACCGTGGCTCAAATCAAATCCCATGATTTTGTCGCCGGGTTGCAACACGCCCAACATCACGGAGGAGTTGGCTTGGGATCCCGAGTGAGGTTGCACATTGGCCCAAGCAGCACCGAACAGTTCTTTGGCACGGTCGATGGCCAGATTTTCGGCCAAATCAACGAATTGACATCCACCGTAATAGCGTTTTCCGGGCAATCCTTCAGCGTACTTGTTGGTGAGGACTGAGCCGGCTGCCGTCAGGACCTCCTGCGACACGAAGTTTTCGGATGCAATGAGCTCGATGCCAGATTGTTGCCTGTCAAACTCTTGGGAAATGATATCAAAGATTTGGTCGCGCATGATGAGGCCCTTGTGGTTCAGGGCACGAAGTTACTGTGCTTGCCAATCGGATGCAACCATTCTTGCCCGTTTTGGGGGTCAGGTTGGGGCTCAGTTGATGCCGTGGGTGTGGCCGAAACAACCGCATTTGCTACCCATGAAGCTATGGGTGTCGTCATGCCACGGGAAGGCGTCGCTTCCTTTGGTTCTGTCAAAAAAGAAGGGTTTCCTTTTCTTTTGAAGCGGAGCGACCTCGTCCATCGTGTCGGCATCATACAACCTGCCGTTCAACATCACATGGCTGATGGATTCAGAATTCCGGATGTTTTCAAGCGGATTCTTTTCCATTACGATGAGGTCCGCCAATTTTCCGGGTTCCAAACTGCCGAGTTCGTGGGCCATGCCGATGTAGTCTGCACCCCACAGGGTAGAGGCGCGGATGGCTTGAAGGGGACTGAATCCACCTTGTTCGAACATCCACATTTCCCAATGTGCTCCCAATCCGTGGAGCTGACCATGGGCACCCAATTGGACCTGTGTGCCTGCATCCATGATGGCCTTGCATGCTTTTGCATTACCGATGTGCCCGAAATCGTTGTCGGGGGCCATGGTCCTTCTCACCGAGCGGGCATCCAGAATCCTACGGGGATAGTATTTGAGCAACCTTTCGTTGTTCCAGACTTCAGTTTTTTGGTACCAATAGTTTTCTCCCCAGATTCCTCCATATCCCACGATGAGGGTAGGGGTATAGGAGGTTTTGCTTGCGCCCCACAATTTGGTTACGTCCTGATAAACCGGCGACACGGGGATGCTGTGTTCGATTCCAGTATGGCCATCTACCACCATCGTGAGGTTATGGTAGAAAAACGAACCGCCTTCAGGCACCACGAGCATGTTGAGTTCGCGGGCGGCTTGGATCACCTGTTGCCTTTGTTCGCGTCGGGGTTGGTTGTAGCTTTTCACGCTGAAGGCCCCGACGGCTTTCATTCTGCGTAAATGAGACCTGGCATCGTCCAGGCTGTTCACAACGGCTTTGAAATCACCGTCCGCACCGTACAAGATGGTCCCTGTACTGAAAATGCGGGGCCCCACCATGACGCCTGTTTTTTGCATCTCACTTTGGTTGAACACCATTTCCGTGCTGGAGCTGGGGTCGTGGGTTGTTGTGACACCGTAGGCCAAGTTGGTGAAATAGGACCATTGTTGTTGGGGGCTGATGCCATTTCCACTGTTGCCCAGGTGGGCATGCACATCTACCAAGCCGGGCATGATGGTTTTGCCAGAAAGGTCAATAACCTTGGCCCCAGCGGGGATTTCTGAGCCTCCATTTTTACCGACCCATTTGATGCGGTTGTTTTCCACCAAAACGAGGCCGTCGTCAATCACTTCATCGCCTTTCATGGTGATGATGCGCGCTCCCTTGAGCGCAATGATGCCCGATGGTTGATCGGCTTTTAGGGTCAGGCCCAGGGAAAGTCCGGCTGTGTCGACGGGGGGGAGGCTGTCGGGTGCGCCAGGCAAAAATCCGAAGCAGTCTTTCAGTTCACGACCAAAATATTGGGGGCCCAGCATCCAATGCAATTTCTTGCTATCTGAACTCCAATGGAGACTTGTGCCCGCGTCGCGGGTGACCCTGAAAACAGGGTAAGCATCTGCACTTTTGGCAAGTTCCACTGCTTGGCCCGTTTGGGGGAAGGCTGCCACGTAGACATTGTACAATTCGGAGAACGCAATCCACTTTCCGTCTGGGCTTGGAACGAAATCTTTGGCGTATTTGGCCGTGAAATGGGTGCGGATGTCATTGCCCGACAAGTCGCAACTTTTCAATGATTTGCTGAGGCCCCCGCCTGTGGAGTAAAGCAGACGCTTGCCATCGGGTGAGAAGAACGGGTTGTAACCATCGGAGGTCACCTTTCGCAGGCTGTCGGAGGACCAAAGGTACAGGCCGGTCTCTTTGCCGTACGCATAGCCCAATTCATCGCTACCACCACCTTTTCGGAACACGATTTTACGGCCATCTTGCGACCATTTCGGACTGTGGTAATACCCTTTTTCTTTGGTCAGTTTGGTCTCTTTGCCGGTTTTGATGTCGCGTATCACCACTGCTCCGGTCTCTTCATCCGTCCAAGTGGTGAATGCAAGTCGGCTCCCATCTGGACTGAAGGCGGGTTCGTACTCAAAACGGTTGGAATCACTCATCCTTTTGGGGGCGGCAGATGGCAATTCTTTGAGGTAAACATGGCCTGCAGCATGGAAGGCGATTGATTTTCCACCGGGATGTGTCGTGGCATGACGAATCATTTTGGCCTCGAATGTGACAGGTGCGACTTCTTGACGGAAGTGCAAGGCCTCGGCGATGTCTTGTTTTACTTCAGCTTGGAATGGGATATTGACGGCGGCTTTGGTTTCCACATGGACCCGCCAGATTTTTCCCTCCGCCCAGATCACGATTTCCTTGTTTCCCGGCATCCATTGATAGTTGGGATAAACGCCAAAAATGGCCCATGTCTCCTGTTGGTCCTTGTTGAGCCGATCGAAAACTGGCCATTCCTCGCCGGTGACCAAGTCATGGACGTACAAAACCGATTGTTGCCTCACCCGTCTGACGAAAGCCAACTTCTTGCCATCGGGACTTACCTGCGGCCTCACGGCACCACCCGGACCGGTTACGATATCCTCGAGGCTTCCGTCTTGGGTGTCGTATCGGCGGATGACATAAATCTGATCATGGGGATTTTTGTTGTAGGTGAAGTAGCCTGCCCCATCCATGTCTTCGGAGAAATATACGTATCTGCCATCCGGACTGAAGGCGGGTTCACCAGCATCCTGTTGGTCATTTTTGCGTTTGGTGAGCTGCAAGCCCGATCCGCCCGTTACGTGGT
>Ga0209972_10002223_pt1 | contig 16044 bp, 14 predicted proteins | sample NOAtaG_7_FD_187302 | JGI IMG/M metagenome (GOLD analysis project Ga0209972, IMG submission 187302) | Freshwater lake microbial communities from Lake Erie, under a cyanobacterial bloom - NOAA_Erie_Diel1S_2200h metaG (SPAdes) (version 2) | ecosystem: Environmental > Aquatic > Freshwater > Lake ... | reverse complement strand
ACCGTAAGGGAGCGATTGATTTTGAGCTCGTTCAAAAGAATTTTCTTCAAGACCAGATGATCGATGTAGGAGATGAATCACGCCCAGCTGTTTTTGACATCGATGCGGATGGTGATTACGATTTGATTATTTCTTCGGCCTATCCAGTACCAGGTAAATCAGGAATCTTTTTGTTCGAAAATACAGGAACCCCGACCAGTCCGGTGCTGACTTTAAAAACAAAGGATTGGTTTGATTTATCGAAAAGAGGTCTTTACAACCTGCGACCTTCCTTTGCAGACATTAATGCTGACAGAAAAACAGATTTGATAGTAACGGCCACCTCATCAATAAATGGATTGACTGAAATTTATTATTTAGCCAATGAAAAATACTCTGGATTTGAATCAACCGCTGAATTAAAAAAAATACCTGACGTCATACTCGAAAGAAATCAGGTAATCCGTCTAAGAGATATCAATGAAGATTTATTTCCGGACATCCTGACCTTTAATGGCGCCGGAGAATTGGAGTATTTGAAAAACACTGGCTCAAATTCTTTTGTTTCCGAAATCAAAGGATTCGCAGGATTAAGTGCTGAGTCGTCACGCTCCTTTGCTGCACTTGACATCGCAGATGTTAATGGAGATTATCAGGAAGACCTTTTAATTGGGCATCGAAATGGTCGCTTGTCCATAGTAACCAACTTCCGAAACGGACAATTAGCCTTCAAAAATTATTTACTCGGAGATACCGGAGAAGAAATAACAACCGAATTTCAATCAGGGCGGAGTGCACATCCTGTTGTTGTTAATCTTTTCGGAAGTCCATACCCATCGATTCTTATAGGAACCATGACCGGAGGGTTGTTCCTGTTAAAAAATCAGTTCAATGAAACGCCGACCGGAAAACCTCGATTCACTGCTTTTCCGAATCCAGTAAATAACGGAGACATCGTGCGTGTGTACGGCGATCGAGAGGCCACCGTACAGGTTTACTCAGCCGAAGGCAAAAAAATCGTCGACGGAAAACCGCTGATGGCCGGAGTTGAAACCCCACTTTCTCTACCGGATCTCACACCCGGAGTCTACATGATAATTTTTCGGACAGGTGGAAAAAAATATTCCTTCCGACTGATTCGAAACTAAACAGTCAGGTCCTGCCCAGGACTTTGTACTTTTGTGACCTGTGACCACACAACCTGATTTCGCCGTGTTGTTCGATATGGACGGAGTACTTATCGACAGCAATCCGTTTCATAAAATTGCACTGCAGCAATTTTGTCTTAAACATGGCCACCAGCTTTCCGAGGAAGAATTAAGAAAACGGATCTACGGCCGCACCAACCGCGATTGGATCACCAATCTTTTTGGTTCTATTTCCGAACAGCTACTGCGCCAGTTTGCCGATGAAAAAGAGGCACTATTCCGTGATTTATATAAAAACGATGTAAAGCCCTTGAAGGGGCTCATAACCTTTCTGGATATCCTGGTCCAAAACAATATACCCAGAGCCATTGCTACTTCAGCTCCGAGAGCAAATGTGGATTTCACGCTTCACCATACTGGCCTGGGAAAATATTTTGATGTCATCCTGGATGAATCTTTTGTTACCAAAGGCAAACCAGACCCGGAAATTTATCTGCGAACAGCTGCAGCCGTAGGGTTCGGACCGAAACAATGTTTTGTTATGGAAGATTCGCTTTCAGGAATTGCATCTGGATTGGGGGCAGGCGCTAAGGTCATTGCACTGGCCACGACACATGAAAAACACGAACTCAACCATGCAAACCTTGTTATCGATGATTTTTCAGAACTCCGATTGGAGGATCTCATTAAACTCATGAACTAGATGGAGCTTATCACTGACCCGAAACACAAAGCAGGATTTGTAAGTATCGTTGGTAAACCCAATGTTGGAAAAAGCAGTCTGATGAATAAGTTGACGGGTGAAAACCTGTCAATCATCACATCCAAAGCACAAACTACCCGACACCGGATTATGGGCATGTTGAATGGTCCGGACTTTCAAATTGTATATTCCGACACCCCAGGAATTCTGGAACCTAAGTACGAACTGCACAAGGCCATGATGAACTACGTCAAGGTATCGCTGGAAGATGCTGATGTAATTCTTCTCGTAGTTGAGTGGGGTGAATCGTTTGATGAGAAATTATTTCAGCCGATCAGTAGAGCGAAAGCGCCAATAATTTTACTCATCAACAAAACAGATCTGGGCGATAGAAAAGAGGAAGAAAAAAAATGTAACGACTGGAAATCCAAGACAGGCGCACAACGCGTCATTGCTGTATCGGCAAAAACTGGATACCACCTAGATCTTGTATTACCGGCTATTCAGGATCTCATCCCGTTTCATCCGCCTTATTTTCCTAAAGAGGAATTCACGACACGAAGTGAACGGTTTTTTGCTTCAGAAATTCTGCGTGAAAAGATTTTTCTAAACTATAAACAAGAGATTCCCTACAGTTGTGAGGTCGGTATCGAATCATTTAAAGAAGAAGATAAAATCATAAAAATCAGAGCTATCATTTTTGTTGAGCGGGAATCACAAAAAGGTATTCTGATTGGGAAGGGTGGCTCATCGCTGAAGATCGTAGGATCACAGGCCCGAGAGGATATGGAGTCCTTTTTTGCAAAAAAGATCTTTTTGGAAACAACCGTAAAAGTGGCCGCCGACTGGCGCAAAGAAAAAGCCAGGTTAAAACAGTTTGGTTATCTGGAGTAAGCCTTTCAGCAAGTCTTCTGGAGAAATTTTGCCACCTTTGCGGCTCAAAAACCGATTTTCGGAATCATGTCCAATATCGTAGCTATTGTTGGAAGGCCCAATGTGGGCAAATCAACGCTCTTCAATCGACTGGTTGAAAAGCGTCAGGCCATCATGGACGATATGCCTGGAGTTACACGCGACCGACATTATGGCCATGCCGAATGGTGTGGTAAATTTTTTACCGTAATCGATACCGGAGGATATGTAACTGGTTCGGAAGATAAGTTTGAATCCCAAATCCGCAAACAGGTGGAGATGGCTGTGGAAGAATGTACTGCAGTCATTTTTATGGTGGATTGTAAGGATGGACTTACCGGTTTCGATAAGGACTTTGCCAACGTTTTAAGACGGTATAAGAAGCCCATTTTCATAGCAGCCAATAAAGCGGACACACCTGAAAAAGCTCTAACCTCAAATGAGTTTTACGAGTTAGCGCTCGGAGACGTGTATACCCTTTCTTCAGCGAACGGCAGTGGCACGGGTGAATTATTGGACGCCGTGGCAGCCGTACTTCCCGAGCCAGGTTTGGAAGATCCCAATGCCGGCATTCCCAAAATTGCCATTTTGGGGCGGCCTAATGTAGGCAAGTCCTCCTTGCTTAATGTCCTGCTTGGCACTGAAAGAACCATTGTAACCGATGAGGCTGGAACCACCAGAGACTCAATTCATACGCATTACCGGCAATTCGGTAAGGATTTTATTCTCATCGACACGGCCGGCATCCGGAAGAAAGGCAAAGTGCGTGACAACATCGAATTTTATAGTGTTCTGAGATCTCTACGGGCCTTAGAGGAATGCGATGTAGTCATTGTCGTGATTGATGCTCAAAGGGGGCTTGAATCTCAGGACGTCAACATCATTGCTTTGGCAGCCAGAGCCGGAAAAGGAATAGTCATCTTCTTTAATAAGTGGGACCTGATCGAAAAGGACAGCAAAACAGCGGATAAGCTTAGAAAGGAAATGATTCAATCCATTGCGCCAATCGATTATGTCCCGATTCTTTTTGGTTCTGCTACCGAAAAGCAACGCATATTTCAGGTTATGGAGAAGGCCATCGCTGTATGTGAAAACAGAACCCGTAAGGTTCCTACTTCGGCCCTAAATGACGCCTTATTGCCGGAAATTGCCCATTATCCCCCGCCGGCCATGAAGGGTAAATTGATTCAAATAAAGTACATCACTCAGGTTCCAAGCTCCTCTCCGGCTATTGCCTTTTTCTGTAATCTCCCGCAGTATGTAGCGGAAAGTTACCGTCGCTTTTTAGAAAATAAATTGCGAGAAAACTTCGATTTTGAGGGGGTCCCCTTACGACTGTTTTTCAGGAAAAAGTAGACGGAACTGCCTGAAAAATAAAATTTTAGGGTGTTTTGTGGAAGCAATGACATTAACCTTATATTTGCGGCACTAAATAAAACCTGTAACTATGAAAAAGCTTTTCGCATTACTGATGGTTTGCGGTTTCGCATTCGCATTCGTAGCATGTGGTGGTGGTGCGCAACAGGAAGAGGCGGCTGACTCAACTGCAGTTGAAACTCCTGCTGTTGAAGCTCCTGCTCAAGATTCTGTAGCAAAAGACTCTGCTGCTGCTCAGTAAGAAGAACCTGGACCTCTTTATGAGGACCGGTCATCAAAAGGCTTTAGTGGACTAAAGCCTTTTTTTGTGCCCTTTTATTTCGGCCTTCCTCCTATCTTTCTCAGAGGAATCTGAATGAGTCCAACCCACACGGAAAGCCTACTGCGAAAGCACCTACCCGAAATATCGGTTGACTATTGCCTCGATCTTTGGAAGCGATACCCTTTCGTTCTTCAGTTGAAAAAATCCAGAACAACTCGCGTTGGTGATTTTTGCATGCGCCAGGGTAGTGCTCCCATAATAACCCTGAACCAGGACCTAAGTCCATTTCTTTTCCTGGTAACCTACATCCACGAATTCAGCCATCATGCGGTCTGGATGGTTTATGGCCGGAAGCCTCTCCCGCACGGGAAGGAATGGAAACTGGCATTCAAGACCTTTATGGAACCCATTATGGGGATGAATATTTTCCCACCTGACCTTCAGGCGCGCTTGTCCCATCATCTGGTAAACCCTAAAGCCTCCTCCTTCAGCGATCAAAAACTGACAGCTTTATTCCGAAAATACGATCAGCAGTGGGCAGAAACTTTAATCCTTCAGCAAATTGCCGAAGGCCAAACCTTTCGAATAAAAAGCAGAGTTTTCCGAAAGGGAAAAAAAAGAAGAACACGATTTGAATGTGTAGAGTTGCGGACCGGTCGTTTGTACCTCGTGCCCGCTGACCTGCCGATTACGGAGTTTCCGCCTCCCGAATCCTGACGACATAAATCAGGGGCCAATACTTTCCGGTAAGTAAAAAGGACTGCGTACCCGAATGCCATGCAATTCCGTTAAGCACATCAGCAGCCGGATTTCGTCCAACCGCCTGATCGCGAAGTAACGTCAGGTCAAGGTAAGCCGTGACCTTTCCTGTGGAGGGATCGATCCGGGCAATACGATTGGTCTGCCAGATATTGGCATAAATAAATCCTTCTGCATACTCGAGCTCATTCAGCAACGGCACCGAGCCACGGGCATCGTAGACCTCTAACGTTTTAACAGGTTTGAGGGTAACAGTGTCCAGAAAAACCAGACGATTGGTGCCGTTACTCATGATCAAATTTGTCGAATCATGCGTAATACCCCAGCCCTCTCCACTGTAGGTAAAGGAAGCAAGTTTCTGGAATGTCTTTAGATCATAAACAAACCCTGTTTGATTTTTCCAGGTCAACTGATAAATCTTGTTATTGAGGATGGTGATGCCTTCACCAAAGTAATTCGAAGCCAGTTCAACTTTTTTTTCGGCCACACCGGAACCTATATCAACAACACCAATCCAGGAAAATCCTTCCTGACCTGTACTCTCAAAAAGTTCACCATTATGAATTACCAACCCTTGTGTGAAGGCATCGATATCATGAGGCAAAGAACTCTTAACCGAATACTCCAACATTGGCGTGATGGCTTCTTCTTTTTGAGCTGACTCACAAGACAAAAAAAGCAGGCCTAACGTACTTGCCGTTAAAGCGTAATTCAATACACGCATGATCATAAACGAAATTAAATAAAAATGCCTGCCAAGGTAAAACGATGGCAGGCATCAGAACACTAAATAAACCAATTACATATTGTTGACAACTTCTTTTCCGAATTCGGAACACTTCAGCAAAGTAGCACCTTCCATCAAACGGTGGAAATCGTAGGTAACTTTTTTGGTAGAAATAGCTGCCTCAAGTCCCTTATAAATTAGGTCTGCAGCCTCTAGCCATCCCATGTACTCCAACATCATAACACCAGAAAGAATGACACTACCTGGATTCACTTTGTCCTGACCAGCATACTTTGGTGCAGTTCCGTGGGTAGCTTCAAAAATGGCGTGACCAGTAACATAATTGATATTGCCGCCTGGTGCAATTCCAATACCACCTACAATTGCAGCAAGTGCATCCGAAATATAGTCGCCATTCAAGTTGAGGGTGGCAATTACTGAATATTCATCAGGGCGCAATAAGATCTGCTGAAGAAAGGCATCGGCAATCGCGTCTTTAATCACAATCTTATGTCCATTGTGGTTGATTACCTGCCAAGGACCACCGTCCAGATCAGTAGCACCAAATTCATTTTTGGCCAATGCGTAGCCCCAGTCACGGAAAGCACCTTCGGTAAACTTCATGATGTTACCCTTGTGAACTAAAGTAACATTTGGCTTTTTGTGATGAATGGCATACTCAATTGCTGCTCGTACGAGTCGCTCTGTTCCTTCTTTAGAAACAGGCTTGATTCCAATACCGGATGTTTCCGGGAATCGGATTTTTTTATAAAGCTTCGGATTTGATTCCTGGAATGACGTGAGGAATTTTTTCACTTCATCGGTCCCTGCTGCAAATTCAATTCCAGCATAAATATCTTCCGTGTTTTCGCGGAAGATGCACATATCGGTTTTATGAGGTTCTTTTACCGGGGAAGGCACACCTTTGAACCAACGCACGGGCCGAACGCAGGCATACAGATCAAGATCCTGGCGAAGTGCAACATTCAAAGAACGAATACCTCCGCCTACCGGAGTTGAAAGGGGTCCCTTGATGCCAACAAGATATTCTTTGAAGGCCGTCATGGTGGCCTCTGGCATCCAGCTTCCGGTTTGATTAAAGGCCTTTTCTCCTGCAAGAACTTCCATCCACTGGATACTCCGCTTTCCGCCGTATGCTTTCTGGATGGCGGCATCAAATACCAGCTGAGAAGCCGGCCAAATATCTACACCTGTACCATCACCCTCAATAAAGGGGATGACCGGATTATCGGGCACATTTAATTTTCCGTTTTGAATACTGATTTTATTGCTCATAGTGAGATGGATTGAATTCGGCGCGCAATTTAATTAAAGAATGGCGCACTTTCGGGTGATCAGACAGTCAATTGCAAAGGATTCCCTATGCGGGAAATCAGTGAAGATAAACGGCAGATTTAGCACCAATAACCACTTCGATGTGATCCGTCAGGGTAGTGGATAACTCCAGTCCTGTGTAGTCTGGGCGAACTGGAAACAACAAATGGCTTCGATTAACCAAAACAGCCACACCCATTTTTCCAACGCCCAGGTCCAGAAAAGGCTTCATGGCATAGGTGATGATTTTACCGGTGTTCAACACATCATCTACCAATACAACTGGTTTATTTTTTAGTGACTTAAGTTCCAGATCCAGCTTGACTTCACTTTTTTCTGGAGTACGTTTATCGATAGTCACCTTAATAATTTCGATTTCAACAGACCTGATCTTCTTTAGTTCTTTAGTAAGAAGCTTTGCCAGTGCGTAACCCTGGCCATCGATACCAGCTACGATCAAATGTTTTGAATCGACGTGATCTTCGATGATCTCATAAGCCATTCGGGTAATCTTTCTGCGAATGGAAGCATCCTCCAACACCAATAATTTATCCTGCTGAGCCATTATCTGATTTTACGGGTATCACATTACTATCCTTAAAGGTAGACAGAATCACCATCGACTGCATATTATCGACCACATCAATATTGGTCACGCGCTCCAGCATCAGGCTTTGGTAGGCAGGAATATCCGCACAAACAATCCGTAACATGAAATCCGCCTGACCCGTTACGTGATGGCATTCTACAACCTCAGGGATTTCTGCAATGGCTTTGGTAAACCTGGTAATATTTTCCTTATTGTGACCTTTTAAATTGACCAGTACAAAGGTGCTCACTCCAATACCAACGGCAGCAGCGTCAACACGCGCATGATAACCTTTTATCACACCAGAGTGCTCCAGTTTTTTGACACGTTCTAAAGTTGGAGCTGGCGACAAGCCTATGGCGTGGGCCAGTTGTGCATTGGTAATATTGGAGTCCTGCTGAAGGAGTTCAAGGATTTTACGATCGGTATCGTCGAGCCTTTGCTTCATTTTCTGACAGTCGTTACGCTGTCGTTAGGTAACCTAAAATTCAAAAAATTAACTTGAAGTATAATAACGGTAAAAGGAGTTTGACCTAACGATCCCCTTTTTCAAGCTTTTTTAGCCTGCGCTTGGCATCCTTATAGGCCTCATTTTTACGGTCAGAACGTTTTTTAACTTCCGTAAAATAGCGCCGGGCCGCAGCTTTGTCACCTAACTTTTCACTGATTTCACCCAAGGCAATAAGTGAATAGAGGTAGTAACCGGATTTGTAGGATTTATTCTTTTCTGAAAACTTCAAACATAGCTGATAATAATTCCGTGCGTCTTCCCATTGCCGACGTGCTTCATAAATTTGCCCTAGGAAAAAGGAAGCATATCGGCCACTGGTTGCTTCATATCCAAACTGACCGCGGTCAATCAGAGCTAAAATCGATTTTGCCTCGACTTCCAGTTGCGGATACATACCACGGGAATACAACATGCGAACATAGTATCGGTGAAAGTAAGGATTACCCGGAAAGGTAGTCCGCAGGTACTCGGAAACACGGAAAGCTTCCGCCTGATCGTTCTCATAGCCATTTAAGATCCGCATCAGCCATACCATAGCCTCAATTCGCGTGTAAAAAGCATTATGAGATACTTCACGCAATTGTTTCAGTCCAAGAGCCTTATTTCCTTTCCGAAAAAACCAAAGCACTGGCCGAAGTGCCGGATAATTTTCGGGTACCCACACAGAAAAATAATTGTAGAGTGCATCACCAAACTGTAGTTCTGGACTAAGATTATCTTTTTCCCGACACTCCTCCAGATAATCCATAGCCATTTTTCCTGCCGCCGCTGCTTTTACCCAGTTGCTACGGTCCTCGTCCGAGTAAAGCCTCCCTTTAAATCCATAAGACGCCGCAAGAAAAAATGCAGCCTCAATCCGGTATTCCTCTCGTCGATGGAGTCGCTCAGCAATGGTAATGGAAGAATCCATGTAGGCCAGAAATGTTTCATCATATGCCGAATTGGAAACATCTGGCATGATTTTCCACCAGGTACTCAAGCCCATTAAAAAATAAGGTAACGGATGCCAGGGATACGTTTGTTTCAACCAGCGAAACTGTTTTTCTGCCTGCTCAAAACGAAAATTATACATGTGGTCCAAAGCCTCCGTAGTTTCTAGCTGAATCGGGATGCTGGAGATCAGAATGATGGTAGTGTCTTTACGAACCTTGGACACCCTTTGTGCCAAGACCGGAACAGCCATAACTAGGGAAAGGATGAGGATTAACTTCTTCACAATGCTATTTCGGGCGGCAAAAATATTCAGGAATTATGGTTTTAAGAGGTTAATTCCTCATTTTGGGCCTCAAAGATTAAAGAACGTAACCAAAAGCCGGATTATTACGGATAAATGTCAGTGGAAAACCAGGAGCTTATTTTTTCTGATTTTAAAAAAAGGACAGTTTTTCTGCTGATCTGCCTAATTGCCCTGTTATTACTATTTGTCAAAAAGTCTTTTCTGGAAGATGAAACTGCAGCCTTTGAATTTTTGGCAGGTACGCCAGAAGGATCCATTCTCACGCTGCGGAGCACCCTGCAATACTTCAGCATTCCTCTGATCTATGCCTGGAAATTCCTGGTGCTCGCCTTTGTGGTCTGGGTTGGCTGCTTTTCTTTCGGCTACCGGATTACCTACAGCCAATGTTGGACAATCGTTATGAGTGCTGAATTTGTTTTCTTCGCTGGAGAAGTTCTCAAGATCCTCTATTTTCTTTTTCTTGAAACAGATCCAACATTTTACCAGATCAACGCCTTCTATCCGTTTTCTCTTATGGGCCTGTTCGATTACCAAACACTGCCCGACCGGTTTCATTATCCACTCAAAGCACTCAACCTCTTTGAATTACTCTATGGGTACCTGGTTATCAGTGGCATCCGGTTTTATTCCAAAAAAGGAACCAAAGAGGCCTTAATAGTAGTGCTCATGACCTACCTACCCATTTTCCTGCTCTGGCTTGGTTTCTACATAGTCGTCTACGACTAACCAACCCCTAAACACTAGGAAAATCTGTATTTTCGCCCCTTACACGGAAATACTGCCTTCGGGCATTTTAATTTCAGATCATGAATTTTAACAAAATCAATAACCTAACCGGTTGGAGCGTATTTGCCATTTCTCTGGTCACCTACATCCTTACTTTAGAAGAAACAGCAAGCTATTGGGATTGCGGCGAATTCATCGCCGTCTCCTATAAATTGATGGTGCCTCATCCTCCCGGAGCACCTTTTTTCCTGTTACTCGGCAGGCTGTTCTCCTTCTTCGCTTTAGGCGACGTAACCCAAGTGGCGTATTGGATCAATATGCTTAGCGCACTGAGCAGCGCCTTCACCATCCTATTCCTATTCTGGTCGATTATTCTTTTTGGACGGAAAATGGTTGGTATTCATAAAGACAGTGAAGTAACTATGGAAAAAACCTGGAGCCTGATGGGCGCCGGTATTGTTGGTTCCCTGGCCTATACCTTTTCCGATTCATTTTGGTTTTCTGCAGTCGAGGCGGAGGTTTATGCCATGTCGTCTTTCTTTACGGCCTTTGTTGTGTGGGCCATGCTGAAATGGGAAACCATTGAAGATGAAGGCAGGGCCAACCGTTGGCTGATTCTTATTTTTTACATGATGGGCCTATCTATCGGAGTTCACATGTTGAACCTCGTGGCCATTCCTGCCTTGGCCCTCATCTACTACTTTAAAAAATACAAGCCCACAGCCACCGGAATCATCTTTACACTGGCGCTCGGTGGATTTATGGTGGTTCTGATTTCAGAGATTATTGTTCCCGGTTTACCAGGACTGGCCGGAAGTTTTGAGTTGTTCTTTGTTAACAACCTCGGAATGTTTTTTGGCTCCGGAGCACTTGTTTTTTTAGTGTTGATGACTGCCGCTCTTTTCTTTGGCATTCGGTATTCTCACAATGCAGCCAAACCACTTCTGAATACCCTGCTGCTATCAACTGCCTTCATCCTGATTGGATACGCCAGTTACGGAACGATCATCATTCGTTCCAACTACAATACGCCCATCAATGAAAATGCACCCAAGGACGTCATGTCTTTTGTACGGTATTTGAAGCGTGAACAGTACGGCAGCCGCCCGCTCGTGCATGGCCAGTACTTCACCTCGCAACTCATTGACTTCAAAGAAGGGGGCTTCAACTACAAGAAAGGTCCTGAAAAATACGAGCCCGCAGACAAAAAAATGGAGTATGTCTACGATGATGAACATCTCCTTCCACGCATGTGGAACAGCGATTATGCTCAGTCGTATATGGATATTATGGATCTGAGGGAGGGTGAAAAACCTTCCTTTAGTCAAAATATGGCCTACATGTTCAAGCATCAGATCGGAACCATGTACGGCCGCTACTTCATGTGGAATTTTGCAGGCCGCGAAAGCGACGAGCCAGGCGCCAATTGGTTGCGACCAAATCAGTGGAATGAAGAGCTTCCTGAAATTCTTGCTGAAAACCGCGGTAGAAATAATTTCTTCATGATCCCCTTCTTTTTGGGTTTACTCGGAATGTATTTCCAGGCTGTCAAGGATTCAAAAAACTTTTCCGTAGTAGGCTTGTTATTTGTGATGCTCGGAGTAGCCATTGTGGTTTACCTGAATTCTCCACCTGAAGAGCCACGCGAACGCGATTATATTTATGCTGGATCCTATTATGCATTTTGCTTTTGGATAGGCTTTGCCGTAATCGGTTTGTCCGATACTCTTCAAAAGCTTTTCAAGAACCATAAACTTTCTGCTGTATTGGCCACGGTGCTCTGTTTTACCGCTCCGGCCATCATGGCAAAAGAAGGATGGGATGATCACGACCGCTCCAATCGATTGTTCTCCGTTGATTCAGCAAAAAATTATCTGAACAGCTGCGCGCCGAATGCCATTTTATTTACTGGTGGCGATAACGACACCTTCCCGCTGTGGTATGCTCAGGATGTTGAAAATGTGAGAACGGACGTTCGGGTTTTGGTATTGAGCTATTACAATACAGACTGGTACATCGAACAGTCCATGCAGAAATACTACGAATCCAATGCGCTGCCGTATACACTTCCTTTAGAAAAATATACACAAGGAGGACCTAACGACTACTTGCGTTACCAGAACCTGAACATTCCTACATTCGATTTAAAGGAGTTTCTCAGTATTCTGCGCACCTCCAATAAGTTGGAAATCGAAGGCACCAGTATCATTCCTAGTAAAGTGCTGACACTTCAGGTAGACAAAGAAGCCGTGTTGGCCAGTGGCATCATTCCGAAAGGCATGGAAAATCTTGTCGTTGATCAAATGGAGTTCAAAATCAAGGGAAATGCACTGGAGAAAAAAGATCTGGCTATCCTGGATCTTATCGCTTCGTCTAACTGGACCCGTCCGATGTATTTTAATTACACTTCCCTCTCGCAATTAAAATTTGACTTGTCTCCATACATTATAATGGAAGGAAATGCATTTAGAGTTCTCCCAATAAAAAATCCTAATCCATCGAAAGAATTGGTAAATACTGAAGTGGCTTTCGACAATATGGTGAATAAGTATTCCTACCGTGGCTTGGATGACCCGCGCCCTTATTATACCAACGACTATAAAGGTTTCGTTCAGAATCACCGCAGTAGCTTTAATGATCTTGTCTCCGCATTGATTGAGGAAAACAACCTGGAGAAAGCACGCAAAGCTCTTCTATTCTCCTTCGAAAAAATGCCGGATGCAGGTGTTCGTCTGGATCATCTGACCATTGGAATAGGTGATTCAGAGGGTTCTATAGAACTGTTGTTTAAAGTCGGTGAAAAAGAAAAAGCCGTTGAAGTAGCCAAAACGGTTGGAGATCGTGCTATCGGAATTACGCGCTACTATACCATGAACAACAATCCTTATGCGGATGAAAATCGCAAAAGCATGTATATTCTGAGCGAATTGCAAAATATACTCTACCGATACGGTGAAGATGAGTTGGCAAAAAAATACGAAACAGCCTATGAGGATATCCTTAAAATTCTGGAAGCTCAGATTGGACCAATAGAATAATTGACTCCCAGGAATTGAACTAAAAATTAAGGCAGGGGAACCTGCCTTTTTTTATTTCTCATTTGCCACCGGGAGGTCCCGGACGGCCACCTTGGCGATTCGGTCGCGCTGGTCTGTTTCTGGATTGGTTTCGACGTTGGTTACCTGCGGTAGGCTTGCTCCTGCGGGCGCTTGGATCATACGTAGGACCACGCCCAATACTAGACGGTAATTCAGGCTTCGGAATCTCTGAACCAATCAACGATTCGATTTGCGAGAATCGACGTTGGTCGTTTTCATTCACTAAGGTTATCGCCGTACCCGTTGTTTCAGCACGGGCCGTTCTTCCAACACGGTGGACATAGTCCTCAGGATCAGGTGGAACATCCCAGTTTACCACCAAGCTAATTCCCTCAACATCAATTCCCCGCGACAGTACATCTGTACCAATCAACAACTGAACTTGTCGGTTGCGAAAGGCACGCATAATTTCTTCGCGCTCGGCTTGTTCCAAATCCGAATGAAATGATTTCACCGATAGGCCCGAACGCTTCAAATCATTATAAAGCTTTTTTACCATCTCCTTAGTTGAGGAAAAGATGATGGCACTGTTCCAGGGAACCGTCTTAAGAATATAGTTCAGCAAAGCATGTTTCTGTTGTTCATGGCAGATGTAGGCTTGCTGTAGAATACCTGATGCAGGCTTGGCAATGGCAATGGTAATTTCAACCGGTTCACGCAAAATCTTGTTGGCCAATTGCCGTATGCGCGGCGGCATGGTTGCTGAAAAAAGTAAGGTCTGTCGGGTTGGCGGCAGATGATTGATGATGCGCAGGATATCGTCAAAAAATCCCATATCCAGCATACGGTCGGCCTCATCCAATATCAAATGATTTAATCTGGAAAGATCAATCGTGCCTGTCTGCAGCATGGCAATAAGACGACCTGGTGTTGCAATGATAATATCAGCGCCCTGTTCCAAAGCTTTTCGTTGCTGATCCCAGGCTGCTCCATCCCCACCACCATAAACCGGAATAGAACTGACGCCGGTAAAGTAGCCAAACCCTTCTACCTGCTGATCAATTTGCTGGGCAAGTTCCCGAGTTGGAACGATAATAAGCGTATCTAAGTGTCGGTGATCCGACTTAATCATCTTATTCATTACCGGCAATAGGTAAGAAGCAGTCTTGCCAGTACCTGTTTGTGCGCAGGCAATCACATCCTTATTTTGAAGAATGATTGGAATGGCTTGTTCCTGAATGGGTGTAGGCTTTGAAAAGCCCATGGCATCAAGTCCTTCTTGAAGCCGATCGTCTAATTTGAAATCGAGAAAAGTCAACGGATGAATTAAAAAGTATAGTTAAGACCCTATGCAAGGTAACAAATTTCCAGGCGGCAAAGTTTCAGTGATCAGACAATCACTACTTCCTGTTGGCAATCCACACGCCAAATAAAATCAGCGACATACCAGCAAAGTGTCCAATATGTAAGGCTTCGCCATCCCATATTCCCCACAATACGGAAACAAGAGGCATTAAATAAGTAACAGAACTTGCAAACAACGGACTGGTTCTTTTTACCAACCAAGTAAAGAGCATTGTTGCCATGGCCGTACTCATAAAGGCCAGCAAAACAATTAAGCCCATAGAGGTCCAGGCTCCGGGAACCGTCTCTAACTTGTAAACAAAATCACTGAATCCAAAAAGATAAACTGCAGCCAATGGACCAATCAGTACCAAAGCAGTCGCCGTAAGTGCAACAGAATTGATACCGGCAATTTTATATTTTATAAAGTTCAGGTTCGAGCCGTATAATGCACAAGCCATCACCACCAGCAAAGCATAGCCGTTTAAACCGTCCATCGTCCAACCGGAACCGGCAAGCAACAACAAGACCGTTCCCAAAAGTCCCATCAGCACTCCTAGTACAGCCAGCCCTTTAAATTGCTGTCCAAAGAAGAGTGCCCCCATTACCATCGTAAAAAGTGGTGATAGAGAATTCAGAATACCGGTAACCGAACTGTCCAATTTTGTTTGTGCGGTGGCAAAAAGAAAAGCAGGAATAAATGTTCCCATCAAACCGGCAAGAAAGAGTTTCTTGAAATCCGACGGAGGCACCTCCCGAAACCGAAGCAAAGCAATCGGAAGCAGAAAAAGCGCAGCAGCGGTAACGCGTAAGGCTCCCACTTCATCCGGTGAAAAAGATTTAAGACCCTGTTTGATTAAAATAAAAGACGTCCCCCAGATGAGCGAAAGGAGCACTAGAATCAGTGCAGGCAAAAATTTGTTTTGATCGTTCATGAAAAGGCCCGCAAATATGGCGCTTCAATCAGCCATTATCAACCGGCACGTAAACTTCCTGGATCTCATCCAATATGGAGCAGACCGAACTGTAATCTGGCGCTTCAACCAATCGGGAGCGATACGGCTTGAAATCCGCCAATCCCTTGAAATAAGGAGCATAATGTCGGCGCATTTCAAAAATGCCCAGCTTATCACCTTTCCACCGCATTGAAAAATCCAAATGCTCACGCACAATGGCTACTCGCTCTGAAAGGTCCGGGGCGGCCGGTATTATTCCCTCCGCCAAAAATGTCTTAACCTGATTAAAGAACCACGGCGCACCAATAGCGGCGCGACCAATCATGATGCCATCTACCCCATACCGGTTTCGGTACTCCAGTGCCTTTTGAGGAGAATCAATATCACCGTTACCAAAAATGGGAATCTTTATTCGGGGATTGTTTTTGATTTTGCCAATCA
>Ga0209972_10002217_pt1 | contig 16059 bp, 10 predicted proteins | sample NOAtaG_7_FD_187302 | JGI IMG/M metagenome (GOLD analysis project Ga0209972, IMG submission 187302) | Freshwater lake microbial communities from Lake Erie, under a cyanobacterial bloom - NOAA_Erie_Diel1S_2200h metaG (SPAdes) (version 2) | ecosystem: Environmental > Aquatic > Freshwater > Lake ... | reverse complement strand
TCGACGGGCGTGTTTCCGGCCTAGCGTCCGGTTTGCCGGTCAGGCCCGCCCGCTCGAGCGGGAAAGCAACGCCTGATCCTGCCAGCGGGCCACGGCCGTCGGCGTTGCGAGTCGTGCCGCCCGCAGATGCACGAGCTCGGCCGCACCCAACACCTGCGGCCATCGGCGACGTCGCTGCGGTACGGTTTTCAGCGCGTACCAGAGCAGGGGATCCTTGCCGAAGACCAGCGCCGAGACGGTCTGTCGATTGCCGTTGCAGATGGACTCTGCCGTGCGGGCTTGCCGCAGCACGCGCACCGTGGTGCGCCAGAGCGTCAGCGGCAGCGGCAGGTCGAGCCAGACGAGCGTGTCGGCGCGTGGCCAGACGAGATCCTGCACGCTGCTGTAATTGCCGGCCACCACCCAGTGCGAGGTCGAGGTTAGGCGGTCGACGTCGGCGCGGAAGACATCGAGCGGCGCCCTCTGCCAGCCCGGCCGCCAGAAGACGTCGTCCAGGTCCGTGAACGGCAGGCCGAGGTGGCGCGCGACCCAGCGGCCGAGTGTGGTCTTGCCGCTGCCGCTGGCGCCGACCAGCACCAGCCGCTGCATGCGAGCGATCAACCCGCGGCGACCGGGATCTTCCCGATCCGGGCCTGCCATTCCTTCGGTCCGGTCTGGTGCACGCTGGTGCCGTTGGCGTCGACCGCCACGGTCACCGGCATGTCCTTGACGTCGAACTCGTAGATCGCCTCCATGCCGAGATCGGCGAAGCCCAGCGTCTTGGCCCCCTTGATCGCCTTGGCCACGAGATACGCCGCCCCGCCCACGGCCATGAGGTAAGCGCTCTGGTGCCTCTTGATCGCCTCGATCGCCACCGGGCCGCGCTCGGCCTTGCCGATCATCGCGATCAGCCCGGTCTGCGCCAGCATCATCTCGGTGAACTTGTCCATCCGTGTGGCCGTGGTCGGGCCGGCCGGGCCGACCACTTCGTCGCGCACCGGATCGACCGGGCCGACGTAGTAAATGACGCGGTTGGTGAAGTCCACCGGCAGCTTCTCGCCCCGGGCAAGCATCTCCTGGATGCGCTTGTGCGCGGCATCGCGGCCGGTGAGCATCCGGCCGTTCAGGAGCAGCGTGTCGCCGGGCTTCCAGGAGGCCACTTCCGCCTTGGTCAGGGTGTCGAGGTTGACGCGCCTGCTCTTGTTGTAGTCCGGCTGCCATTGCACGTCGGGCCACAGGTCGAGCGATGGCGGATCGAGGTAGGCCGGACCGCTGCCGTCGAGCGCGAAGTGCGCGTGCCGCGTGGCCGCGCAGTTGGGGATCATCGCCACCGGCTTGCTCGCCGCGTGCGTCGGATACATCCTGATCTTCACGTCGAGCACGGTGGTGAGCCCGCCCAGCCCCTGTGCGCCAATGCCCAGCGCGTTGACCTTCTCGTACAGCTCGACGCGCAGCTTCTCTTCATCGGTCTGCGGCCCGCGCTTGAGCAGGTCGAACATGTCGATGTCGTCCATCAGCGCTTCCTTGGCCATCAGCATCGCCTTCTCGGCGGTGCCGCCGATGCCGATGCCCAGCATGCCGGGCGGGCACCAGCCGGCGCCCATCGTCGGCACGGTCTTGAGCACCCAGTCGACGATCGAGTCCGACGGGTTGAGCATCACGAACTTGCTCTTGTTCTCCGAGCCGCCGCCCTTGGCCGCGACCGTCACCTCGACGGTGTTGCCGGGCACCAGCTCGGTGTGGATGACCGCGGGTGTGTTGTCCTTGGTGTTCTTGCGGCCGAACTCCGGCGGACTCACTACCGAGGCGCGCAGCAGGTTGTCGGGGTTGAGGTAGCCGCGCCGCACGCCTTCGTTGACGGCATCCGCGATGGAGCCCGCGAAGCCGCTCCAGCGCACGTCCATGCCAACCTTGAGGAACACGTTGACGATGCCGGTGTCCTGGCAGATCGGCCGTCGGCCCTCGGCGCACATTTTCGAGTTGGTCAGGATCTGGGCAATCGCGTCGCGGGCGGCGGCGCTCTGCTCGCTCTCGTAGGCGCGCGCCAGGTGGGCGATGTAGTCGGCCGGGTGGTAGTAGCTGATGTACTGCAGGGCGGCAGCAACGCTCTCGACGAGGTGTTCGCGCTCGATCACGGTGGGCATCCTTGGGTCCTCGCAGGTGTGTGTCGCGTTCAATCGTTGCGGTTGCGGCCGTCGATCTGCTTGGCCGCCCGGTCGGTGGGAAACATGATGCGGTCGGTGGCCGCGATCGCCAGCGCCGACACCAGGAAGGTGATGTGGATCGCGGTCTGCGCGATCAGCACCTTCTCGGAGTAGGCCTGCGCATTGATGAAAGTCTTCAGCAGGTGGATCGAGCTGATGCCGATGATGGCCGTGGCCAGCTTGACCTTCAAGACGCTGGCATTGACGTGCGACAGCCACTCGGGCTGATCCGGGTGGCCCTCCAGATACATGCGCGAGACGAAGGTCTCGTAGCCGCCGACGATCACCATGATCAGCAGGTTGCTGATCATCACCACGTCGATCAGTGCCAGCACCACCAGCATGATGATGGTCTCGTTCAGCCGGACCACTGCGATGTCGGACTTGTAGCCGATGCTGGTGATCAGTTGCTCGAGCGCGGTCTCGCTGCCGAAGGCCGCCTCGATCAGATGCGTGAGCTCGACCCAGAAGTGCCAGACGTAGACCGCCTGCGCGACGATCAGCCCGGCGTACAGCGGCAGTTGTAGCCAGCGGGTGGCAAAGATCAGGCGCGGCAGGACTGGGACCGGGCGCGCGTTGGCGCTGTCGTACTTGTCGGTGGACATGAAGCTGTGGAGCGCGCAAGGCCCGCGGCAGACCCGGCGCAGCGCGCTTGGTGGAAACCCTAGATTCTAGTGGTGCTGCATGACGGCTCCGTGCCGGCGGCTCGCAGCGGCGCCCTTGTAGACGCCAACCTCGTCCCCAGATGGAACGCAGTGCGGGCGGGGCGGTCGAAGCGCCCGTTGCCCGCGGAACCGGGCAACCCGATGAAGATGCAAGCCGCACAGACCCCATGTAGACCTATCGCAAGAACGGATTGGTGCCCGAGGATGGCTTGGCTAGACTCGGCTTTGTTGTCGTCTGACTGACTTCATTCTGGAGAAACCATGAAACGTATCGCGCTGTTCGTTCTGACGAACCTTGCGATCATCGTCGTACTCGGCATCACGTTGTCGATCGTGAGCGCGGTCTTCGGCATCAACTTCAACATGGGCGGCCGCGAGTTGAACCTCGGCGCGCTGCTCATCTTTGCCACCATTGTCGGCTTCACCGGCGCGTTCATTTCGCTCCTGATCAGCAAGCCGATGGCCAAGTGGTCGACCGGCGCTCAGGTCATCAAGAGTCCGTCCAACGCGATGGAGCAGTGGCTGGTCGACACGGTGCGCCGCCACGCCGACAAAGCCGGTATCGGCATGCCCGAGGTGGCCCTCTACGAGGGCGAGCCCAATGCGTTTGCCACCGGCGCTTTCAAGAACAGCGCGCTCGTGGCGGTGTCCACCGGCCTGCTGCAGTCGATGAGCCGCGAGGAGGTCGAGGCCGTGCTCGGCCATGAGGTCGCGCACATCGCCAACGGCGACATGGTCACCTTGACGCTGATCCAGGGCGTGATGAACACGTTTGTGGTCTTCCTGTCGCGCATCGTCGGCTACGTGGTGGACCGCATCATCCTGCGCAACCAGGATGACGCGCCGGGCATCGGCTACTGGGCCACCGTGATCGTGATGGACATTCTGCTCGGTGTATTGGCCGCCATCATCGTGGCCTGGTTCTCGCGCCAGCGCGAGTTCCGGGCCGACGCCGGCGCGGCGGCGCTGATGGGAAGCAACCGTCCGATGATCAACGCGCTGGCGCGTCTGGGTGGCATGGCGCCCGGCGAATTGCCGGCGCAGGTCAAGTCGATGGGCATATGGGTCAGCCGAGTGGCTTCCTCGCGCTGCTGTCCAGCCACCCGCCCATCGAACAGCGGATTGCCGCGCTGCAGGCCGCCCGCTGACCGGCTGTGCGAGCAGGAAGAGCCGGGCCGTGCGCCCGGCTATTTTTACGGCAGTCGCTGGCGTGACACATGGTCGGCCAGCGCGCCCAGTGCCACTGCGGTGAGCAGAAGGCCGACCGTTGCAGCCAGCCAGAACGAGGATGCGGCGCCAAGATTCGCACCCAGGTCGCTGTGGTAGGCCAGCGCGTAGCCGCCGACGAGGCCGATTGCCCACAGCGTCGCACCGTGGATGAGCATCGGCACGAAGGCCACCTTGTAGGCGCGCAGGACGAAGCCGGCGAGGCCCTGTGCGGCGTCGAACAGGTGAAACAGGGCCGCCAGACCGACGATCGACAGCGCAACCTGCGCGACGCCGGGGTCGGTGGTGTAGGCGCCGACCAGGGGCTGTCGCAGCAGCACCAAGGCGAGCGCCAGCAGCGCCGCCAGGCCCATGGTGATGCGAAAACCGCGCAGCGCGACCTGCCGTGCTTGGCGCGGCGCGCCGGCCCCCAGGCATTGCGCCACGAGCACCCCGGTTGCCACGCCGAGCGCCAGCGGCACCATGTACAGCACCGAGATCACGTTGGCGACGACCTGGTGGCCGCCCACCGTTTCGGCGCCCAGGCGCGCCAAGGCCAGTGCGATCAGCGTGAAACTCGACACCTCGATCAACAGCGATCCGGAGCCGGGCAGGCCAAGGCGCAGCAGTTCGCGCAGCCGGCTCCAGCGGGGACCGTGGCGCGTCATGCTGTGGAACCGCCGAAAGTGCGGATCGAGGCGCCACAGCGCCGCACTCGCCGCCCACAGCATCCAGCAGATGACGGCAGTCGCGACGCCGCAGCCGGCGCCGCCCAGCGCGGGCAGCGGGCCTGCGCCGTGCATGAACAGCAGGTTCAGCGGCACCTTGGTCGCCAGCGCCAGCAGGTGCAGCACCATGGTGACCTGCGGCCGCGACACGGCCGAGTTCACCGCAAAGTAGGCGCGCGTGAACAGGGCCGCCGGCAGGCCGACGGCCACCGCCGACAGATAGTGGGCCGCGATCTGCTGGACCTCGGCGCTGGCCCCGGCGGCCCGCAGCCAGGGCCCGTTGAACCACAGCAACGGGCAGCCCAGCAGCACCAGCACCCCGCACAGCCACAGCATCTGGCCGAGATCGATGCCCACCTCGCGGTGACGGCCGGCGCCGAAGTGGTGACCGGCAATCGGCGTGAGCGCCTGGATCACACCCATGCCGGTCACGTAGACGATCCCGTAGATGCTGGCGCCGATGGCCACCGCGGCCAGGTCGACAGCCGACAGACGGCCCGCCATCATGGTGTCGATGACGGCCAGCCCCATCACGGCCAGTTGCGACACCATGATCGGTGCGGCCAGCCGCAACAGCGCGCGCGTGTCGGTGCGCGGCGCAGCGGGCGGGGCGGAGGCCGAGGTGCGGGTCAAGTCGAGGCTGGAGGCTGAACGAGGTGGGGGCGGCGCGCGTCAACGCGGCCGGTTTGCCGGTGTCGTCGCGGCGCTCAGCGTCCGACCAGTCGGTGCAGCCGGATCAGCTCGTCCGGACGCGCGGGCCAGCTGCCGATCCACACCTGCCGCCACTCGCCGGGCGGCAGGTCGTCGTCGAGTGCCGACCGGCGTGAGTCCCGCTGCAACAGCAGCTCACAGGGCTGCGGCCGGGCCGGATGGCCGAAGTCGAGCTTGCCAAAGTGGGCAAACATCACGCGCTGACCGGCCGGGAGCCGGTGCGCCCGTACGCAGGCTGTCGCCCCAGCGGCCACCTGCTGGCGCACCTGTTCGGCCACCTGCTGCGCGATCGGCCGATAGCTGCGGTTGTAGTTGACCGCGGCGATGAACAGCGTGGTGAGCAGCAGCCACAGCATCGTCAGGCCCGCGCCGGCCAGCAGCGGGCCGGTCCACAGCATTGGCGGGCGGCGCGCCACGCGCCAGCCGATCAGCGTGGCCCAGCCCGCGGTCCCGGCAGCCGCCAGCAACAACAGCGGCAGACCGGGTGCTTCCTGGAAGCCCGGCACCAGCCGCAGCACCGAGGTGGCCATCCGCGGCGGCGCGCCGGTCTGCCAGGCGATGAAGTAGGCCCACGCGGCGACTGCGAACAGCGAGAAGGTCGCCATCGCGAACCAGTCCATCAGGGTATCCAGCGAGCGCCGCAGCGATGCGGCGCCGAACACCGCCAGCACCAGCAGCGGCGGCACCAGCGGCACCAGCGCGGCTTCGGTTAGCGGCGCGGTGGTCAGGACCGCGCCCAGCATCGCGCCCAGCGCCAGCGTGGGCAGCAGCACGTGCGGCGCGCGCAGCAGATGGCGCCACGCATACAGCGTCCAGGCCGCCAGCGGCCACAGCGGCCACAGGTACCACGCCAGGTTGCTCGGCAGCCAGCCCGGCTCGGCAAGCCATGGCACGCCGACGCTGCGCGCGAGCCAGCCGGCGTAAGCCTCCCAATAGGCGACGCGGCTGGCCTCGGGCGCGAGCAGCGTCAGCAGCGGCCACAATGCAAATCCGCCCAGCGCGGCACTGGCCGCGATCGCCAGGCGCTGGGGGCGGTCACGCGGCGCGCCGCTGACCGCCAGCGCCGCCAGTACGGCCACCAGCAGCCACAGTCCGAGCCACGGACCGCGCGACAGGGCGGCTGCGGCCACCGCCAGGCCAGCCACCAGCGCGCCGCGGCGCGGCCGCTCCAGCGACCAGGCCAGGCCGAACAGCGCCACCAGGAGCCACGCCAGCGCAGCGGTCTCGGCCGTGGTCTCGTGCATGCGCAGCGCGATGCCCACGGTGCCGAGCAGCAGCAGCACTGCCATGTCGGCCAGCATGCGGCCGTAGTCGCGCGGCGCGGCCTCGCCGCCGAAGGCAAAGGTGACCGGCTGCGCCTCGGCGCGGCGGGCAAAGCGGTAGGTGGCGTACCACAGCGCCGTGGTGGCCAGTGCGAACCACAGCACCGTCGACAGGCGCGCGGCCAGCGGTTCGCCGAGCAGGCCGCCGAACAGCCGCAACATCAGTGCGCCCACCCAGAAGGGGAGGGGACCTTCCTCGGCGCTCCAGTCGCCAGCCACCACCGGCAGCACGAGGTCCACCGGGTTACCGTGCGCCATGGACCACATCACGCCGAAGCCCGCTGCATCCTCGGCGCCCCAGGGGTCGCGGCCGACCAGACCGGCGCCGATGTACAGGATCAGGAGCAGCCACAGCGCGCGGCGCGGAAACGCGACCGCCGCTGCCGCTGAGACGCGGGCCGGCGAGAGGCGGGCTTCGAAGCTCATGCGGGCGGGCGGGTGCGGACGGAGGACGGGGGCGCGGAAACAAAAAAGGCAGCCGTGGCTGCCTTTCGTTGCACTCGGGCGGGCATGCGCCCGGCGCCTGTCTGCCGCGGGCTGCGCGGGTTACTTGGCGCGCTTGGCCTTGGCAACCTTGGGCGCCGACTCCTTGGCCTTGACGGCCTCGGCAGCGGCCGCATTGACCTGCTCGGTCTTGGCCGCAAACTTCTGGCGGAACTTCTCCACCCGGCCGGTCTCCACGATGCGGGTCTGCGCGCCGGTGTAGAACGGATGCGACTCGGAGCTCGTATCCAGCTTGATCAGCGGATAGGTCTTGCCGTCGAGCACGATGGTCTCGCGCGTGGGAGCGGTGGAGCGGGTGATGAACTTGAAGTCGATTTGCATGTCCTGGAAAACGACTTCCCGGTACTCGGGGTGGATGCCTTGCTTCATGAGTTCCTCAGCGCACGGATCGTGCTCGTTGGGGTCGCCGGCCGAATGCGGTTGATCTGCGCTTGCACTGCGCGGCCAACGCCAACCACGTCCCCTGGGCGGAAAGCGTAAAATTATACAGGGACGCGGTCGGCATTCCGAAGAGCCGTTTCGCGTCGGGACCCGGCTGCCGCGGCGCAGCCGCCCGACCCACCGAAGCCGGACTTACGCAGCCACCAACGCCGTTTCGACGCTGCAGCGCCTAGCCGCCGCGCCGCATCATCTCGAAGAATTCTGCGTTGGTCTTGGTCGCCTTCATCTTGTCGAGCAGGAACTCCATCGCCTCGATCTCGTCCATCCCGTAGAGCAGCTTGCGCAGGATCCAGACCTTCTGCAGGATCGCCGGGTCGAGCAGCAACTCTTCCTTGCGTGTCCCGGAGCGGTTGACGTTGAGAGCCGGATAGACGCGCTTTTCGGCCAGCCGGCGCTCCATGTGGATTTCCATGTTGCCGGTGCCCTTGAACTCCTCGTAGATCACATCGTCCATGCGCGAGCCGGTGTCGATCAGCGCGGTGGCAATGATGGTCAGCGAGCCGCCTTCCTCGATGTTGCGCGCCGCGCCGAAGAAGCGCTTGGGCCGTTGCAGGGCATTGGCGTCCACGCCGCCCGTCAGAACCTTGCCCGAGGCCGGCACCACCGTGTTGTAGGCGCGCGCCAGGCGCGTGATCGAGTCGAGCAGGATCACCACGTCCTTCTTGGATTCGGCCAGCCGCTTGGCTTTCTCGATCACCATCTCGGCTACCTGCACATGCCGCACCGCCGGTTCGTCGAAGGTGGAGGCGACCACCTCGCCCCGCACCGACCGCTGCATCTCGGTGACCTCCTCGGGCCGCTCGTCGATGAGCAGCACGATCAGGACGCAGTCCGGGTGATTGGCCGCGATCGCGTGTGCGATGTGCTGCATCAGGACGGTCTTGCCGCTCTTCGGGCTGGCCACCAGCAGGCCGCGCTGGCCCTTGCCGATCGGCGCGATGATGTCGATCAGCCGCCCGGTGATGTTCTCGTCGCCCTTCATCTCGCGCTCGAGCTTCATCGGCTCGTCGGGGAACAGCGGCGTCAGGTTCTCGAACAGGATGCGGTGCTTCAGGGTCTCCGGCGCCACGCCGTTGACCTTGTCCACCTTGACCAGCGCGAAGTAGCGCTCCCCGTCCTTCGGCACCCGCACCTCGCCTTCGATCGAGTCGCCGGTGTGCAGGTTGAAGCGGCGGATCTGGCTCGGCGAGATGTAGATGTCGTCGGTCGACGCCAGGTAGCTCGTGTCGGGCGAGCGCAGGAAGCCGAAGCCGTCGGGCAGCACTTCGAGCGTGCCGTCGCCGAAGATCTGCTCGCCGCTCTTGGCGCGCTTCTTCAGGATGGCGAACATCAGTTCCTGCTTGCGCAGGCGGTTGGCGTTCTCGATCTCCAGACCCTGCGCCACTTCGAGAAGTTGCGACACGTGCTGGGCTTTCAGTTCGGACAGATGCATGGGTGTGGTGTTACGGAGGTAAGTTGGGGTCCGTCTGAGGCAGACCCGCGCGGAAGGGTCCGGGCGCCGGCGGCGCCCGGCGTTGCAGCCTAGATGTTGGAGTCGAGGAAGGCGGCGAGCTGGGACTTGGACAGCGCGCCGACCTTGGTGCCGACGACGGCCCCGTTCTTGAACAGCATCAGTGTCGGGATGCCGCGGATGCCGTAGCGTGCGGGTGTAGCCTGGTTCTCGTCGACATTGAGCTTGGCTACCGTCAGGCGACCGCCGTAGTCCTTGGAGACCTCGTCGAGGATCGGCGCAATCGTGCGGCAGGGGCCGCACCACTCGGCCCAGTAGTCCACCAGCACCGGTTGCGCGGACTTGAGTACGTCGTCCTCGAACGACGCGTCGCTCACGTACTTGATGTCACTCATGGAAGGTTCCTCAGGCTGCCCGCGCCCCAGGGGATCACAAAGGCAAAGCGAACGGCGGCGGCGGGGGAGATTCGACCGTCGGCGGGGACAGCATCCGCGTTCTTGGGCGGGACGGCAGCCGACTTGATGACGCATGCTAGCACCGACCCTGTGCGCGGCAAAGCTGGCGCTTCAGCTGCCTAGAATCCGCGCATGCAGGGGACAGGGGAGCCGGTGCGCGTGGTCGACCGGGCGGCGGTGCGCGAGGCGCTGGCTGCCGGGGTCACGGTACTTGCGCCCAGTCGCCGCCTGGCGCGCGCACTGAAGCAGGAGTATGACGAGCGCCAGCAGCGGGCTGGCCGCCGCGTGTGGCCGGCGGCCGACGTGCTGACGTGGTCGGCGTGGCTGGCAAGAGGCCATGCTGAGGTCGACGAGCGCCCGCCCACGCTGCTCAGCGACCTGCAGGCGCGTGCGCTGTGGCAGCAGATCATCGAGCGCTCGCCGCTGGCGGCAACCCTGCCGCAGCGGCAGGCGCTGGTCGCTTCGGTGGCAGCGACCTGGGACCTGCTGCACGAGCATGGGCCGGGGCTGCCGGGCCTGCAGACGGCCGGCACTGCCGATGCGGAGGCCTTCGCCGCCTGGGCCGGCCAAATGCACAGCGAGCTGCAGCGGCGGCGCGCCGTGACGGCGGCGCAGTTACCGGCGTTGCTGCGGCAGGCGCTGCAGGCGGGCCAATGGCCCGCACCGGCGCGGCTGTTGCTGGCGGGCTTCGATCCACTGACCGCGCCGCAGCGCGTGCTGCTGGCGGCGCTGGAGCAGGCGGGCACCCAGGTCGTCTCGGCCTGGCGCGTGGCGGACGACGGCGCCGCCGCACCCATGGTCCGTGTACGCAGCCCCGACCTGCCGTCGCAGTGGCGGCAGGTGGCAGCCTGGGCGCGGGCGAGGCTGGCGGCCGATCCGCAGGCGCGCATCGGCATCGTGGTCCCCGACCTCGGCGCGCAGCGCACGGCCGTGCGCGCGGCGCTGATCGATGCCCTGGCGCCAGCGCTGCGCGTCGCGCCGGACGAGGCCGGCCCGCAGCCCTTCAATCTGTCGCTCGGCACGCCGCTGTCCGAGCAACCCCTGGTGGCCACCGCGCTCGATCTGGCCGATCTGATGCTCGGTCCGCTCGACCTGCCGCGGACCGGGCGCCTGCTGCGAGCGCCGTTCGTGGCGGCGGGCGCCTGCGGCGAAGCCGAGTGGGGCGCGCGCGCCCGCCTCGACCGCGCGCTGCGCGACGACGGCTGCTGGCAGGTGGACCTGACTGAGCTGCGGCGGCGCGCGGCGCGCCTGGGCGACGGCGGTCAGCCGCACGCGGATGCCGCGCCGCTGCTCGCGCGGGCCCTGGCGCAGGTGCAGGCGCGCCTGGCCGCAGCGCCGCGGCGGCAACTGCCGTCGGCCTGGGTGGTGCTGCTGTTCGGCGCGCTGGCCGACGCCGGTTTCCCGGGCACGCGGCCACTCGATTCGGCCGAGTGGCAGGCCCAGCTGCGCTGGCGCGAAGTGCTGACCGAGCTGGGCAGCCTGGACGGCATCGTCGGCCCGGTGGTCCTGGCCGACGTGGTGCAGCGGGCGCGGCGCGCCCTGAGCGAGGCGGTGTTCCAGCCCGAATCGCCGCCGGTACCGGTGCAGGTACTGGGCGCTTTCGAGGCCGAGCACCTGCCATTCGACCACTTGTGGTTTGCCAACCTGTCGGACGAACGCTGGCCGCTGCCGGCTAACCCGAGCCCGTGGCTCGCAACCGGCCTGCAGCGCGCCTGGCAGGTGCCGCTGGCGAGCGCCGACCTCGCGCTGGCGGCGGCGCGGCGCCAGTTGGCGCGGCTGGCGGCGCAGTGTGGCGAGATGGTCGTGTCGCACGCGGCCCAGGAGGCCGACCGCGAGGTGCTGCCGAGTGCGCTGATCGAGTCGATCACTTGCCACGCCTTCGAGTCGCTGGCGACCGCCACGGCCCCGCTGCCGCTGCTGCTGGCGCGCGATGTTGCGCCGGCGCCATTGACCGACACCCAGGTGCGGCCGCTCGATGCCGATGCGGCAGCTGCGGTGCGCGGCGGCAGCCTGGTGTTTCGCGACCAGTCGGCCTGCGCGTTTCGCGCGCAGGCCGTCCACCGCCTGCATGCCACACCGCTGGCCGTCCCCGCACCCGGCCTCGATGCGATGACCCGCGGCCGCTTGCTGCATCGACTGCTGCAGGGCTTCTGGGAAGGGCTTGGCACGCAGGCGGCGCTGCTCGCGCTCGGCGCCGCCGGGGCCGCGCAGCGGCTGCAGCGGGCGGCGGCCACGGCGCTCGACGAGCTGGAGCGCGAGCGGCCCGGTCGGATCGGACCGCGCCTGCGCGCGCTCGAAATGGAGCGGCTGCAGCGCGCCGGGCTGGCGTGGCTCGAGATCGAGCGCAGCCGGCCGCCGTTCACGGTGCTGGGCCTGGAAGCGCAGGGCCGGGTCGTGCTCGGCGGTCTGCAGGTGAGCGTGCGGCCGGATCGAGTCGACCGCCTGGCCGACGGCACGCTGGCCGTCATCGACTACAAGACCGGACTGGTGCACGTGGCGGCGTGGCTCGACGCGCGCCCCGACGAGCCGCAGTTGCCGCTGTATGCCACCGCCTACGCGCAGGGCGCGCTCGGCGGCCGGCCCGAGCGGGTGGGAGCGCTGCTGTTTGCGCAGTTGCGCCCGGGCCAGACCCGGGCGGTGGCGCTGGCGCATGCCGACGGGTTGTTGCCCGGCGCGCGCGTGATCGATGGTGCGCAAGTCGGCATCGCCCGGCCGGGCTGGGACGGACTGCTGGCCGACTGGCAGGAACAACTGACGCGACTGGCCAAGGAGTTCGTCGCCGGCGTTGCCGCGGTCGCGCCGAAGGACTACCCGAAGACCTGCCGCCATTGCGCGCTGCCGCTGGCCTGCCGTGCCGCCGAGCGCAGCACGCTGGCGCAGCGGCTGGCCGCTGCCGATGGCGCCGCGGAGGGCGTCGATGGCGACGACAGCGAGGGCGGCGATGACTGAGCCGCGCCGCCCGGCCGATCACGCCGCCCGCCGGCGTGCGCTCGACCCCGCCGGTTCGTTCATCGTGCAGGCGCCTGCCGGCTCGGGCAAGACGGAGCTGCTGATCCAGCGCCTGCTCGTGCTGTTGGCGCAGGTCGACGAGCCCGAGGAGATCGTCGCGCTGACCTTCACGCGCAAGGCGGCCGGCCAGATGCGTACCCGCGTGGTGCGGGCGCTGCAGCAGGCGGCCGTCGAGCGGCCCCCCGAGCAGCCGCACGAGCGCGCCACCTGGGAGCTGGCGCGTGCGGCACTGGCACGCGATGCCGCCCGGGGCTGGTCGTTGCTGGCGCAGCCGGGCCGGCTGTGCATCCAGACCATCGACGGCCTGTGCGCCCTGCTGGCGCGTCGGCTGCCGCTGCTGTCTCAGCTCGGCGCATTGCCGGCCGTCGAAGAGGATGCCGCGGCGCTGTACCGTGAAGCGGCGCAGGCCACGCTGGCGCTGCTGGAAGACGGCGACGAGGCGCAGTCGCAGGCCGTGGCGGCCGTGCTGCTGCACCTGGACAACCGCGGCAGCAGCGTCGAAGACCTGCTGGTGGCCATGCTCGGGCGGCGCGACCAGTGGATGCGCCACGTGGTCGGGCACGATCGCGGCCAGGCGCGGCCGCGGCTCGAAGCCGCCCTGGCGGGTCTGCGCAGCGATGCAGCCGACGTCGTGCGCAGCCTGCTGGCGCCGCTGCGTACCGAGATCTCGGCGCTGGTGAGCGAGGCCTGCGGCCGGCTCGAAGAGGGCAGCGCGTCGGCCATCGTCACCTGGCGGCCGCTCGGCGGCCGCTGGCCTGAGGCAAGGGAGGTCGCCTGCTGGGTTGCCTTGGCCGATCTGCTGCTGACCAAGGACCACGGCTGGCGCCGCAAGGCGCCGCCCGATCATGGCTTCCCGGCGCAGAGCGCGGCAGCCAACGCTGCGCTCAAGGCGGCCTACAGGGACGCGCAGCAGCGCTTTGTCGCCCTGGTCGGGCAGTGCGCCGCGGTCGACGGGCTGGATGAAGCGCTGCGCGCGCTGCGCCGGCTGCCGCCGGCCGGCTTCAGCGACCTGCAGTGGGACGTGCTGGCCGCCGTGGTCGACGTGCTGCGCCTGGCCGCGGCCCAGCTTGAACTCGTGTTCGCGCAGCGCGGCCGCTGCGATTTCGTGGCCGTGGCCGCCGCCGCCCGGCAGGCGCTCGGCACGCCCGAGGCGCCCACCGACCTCTTGATGGCGCTCGATGCGCGCATCCGGCATTTGCTGGTGGACGAGTTCCAGGACACCAGCGTGTCGCAGTGGGATCTGCTGGAGCGGCTGACCGGCGGCTGGTCGGCCGGCGACGGCCGCACGCTGTTCATCGTCGGCGACCCGATGCAGTCGATCTACCGCTTCCGCGAGGCCGAGGTGGGCCTGTTCCTGCGGGCGCGGCACGGCGGCATCGGCGGGCTGCCGCTGGAGCCGCTGCAACTGTCCACCAATTTCCGCTCGCAGCAGGGGATTGTCGACTGGGTCAACGGCGCCTTCGCCCGCGTGCTGCCGCCGCGCGAAGACGCCCAGAGCGGCGCGGTGCCCTACGAGCGGGCCACGCCGTGGGCCCCGCCGCTGGCCGGGGCGGCGGTCTGCGTGCATGCCTTCGTCGATGCGGGTGCTGCAGCCGAGGCCGGTGCCGTGCAGTCGGTCATCGCCGCGGCGCTCGCCGACCCGGCGGTCGAGACGCTCGCCGTGCTGGTGCGCAGCCGCTCCCATCTGGCGCAGATCGTGCCCCGGCTGCGCGAGGCCGGTGTGCCGCTGTGTGCGGTCGAAATCGAATCGCTGGCCGAGCGGCCGGTGGTGCTCGACCTGCTGGCGCTGACGCGGGCGCTGGTGCACCCGGCCGACCGCATCGCCTGGCTGGCGGTGCTGCGCGCGCCGTGGTGCGGGCTCACCCTGGCGGATCTCGACACGCTGCTCAGCCAGGCGCCGCGCACGCCCGTGTGGCTGCTGCTGACCGACGCGGCGTGCACCGCGCGGCTGTCCGAGGACGGTCGCCGCCGGGCCGCGGCGCTGGTGCAGGCTCTGGCCCCGGCGCTGCAGCAGGCGCGTCGCGGCACGCTGCACGACGCGGTGGCTGGCGCCTGGCTGCGGCTCGGCGGCGCCGATGTGCTGCGCGAGCCGCGCGATCGCGTCGACGCGCAGGCCTTCCTCGACCTGCTGGCCGCACAGGAACAGGCCGGCGATGTGGCCGATGCGGCGGCGCTGGAGGCGCAGATCGCCCGGCTGTATGCCGCGCCCGAGCCTGCGGGCGCGGCCGGTGCGATCGTGCAGGTGATGACGATCCACAAGGCCAAGGGCTTGGAGTTCGACGTCGTCCTGCTGCCCGGCCTGCAGCGGCCGCCCCGCAATACCGAGGCGCCGCTGCTGGCGCTCGCGGAGATCGAGCGGCCCACCGGGCCGGCGCTGGTGCTGGGTGCGGTGGCGGCGACCGGGGCCGAGCAGGATCCGGTCCACCGGTGGCTGGGAGCGCTCGATCGCGAGCGTGAGCGGCTGGAGGGCGGCCGGCTGCTGTACGTGGCGGCCACGCGGGCGCGGCAGCGACTCCATCTGTTCGGCGCTGCGGCCACCGCGGTGAAGAACGGGGTGCGCGTAGGCGGCAGCCTGAAGGCGCCGGCGCGCACGAGCCTGCTGGCGCAGTTATGGGACCTGGTGCAGCCTCGGTTCGCCGCTGCGGCCGCTGGCGCTGCGGCGGCGACAGCGCCGGCCCATGAAGCGCCGGCGGGCGGGTCGCCACCGGGTGACGCCGCCGCACCCGCCAGCGCGTCCCTCGACCCGCGCATCTGGCGCCTGCCGCTGTTGCCACCGCTGGCGGCCGACGATCCGCGGCTGCCCGTGCTGGCCTGGCGCGCGCCGCCCGAGCCGGACGGCGAGCGCGCGCTGGTCGAGTTCAGCTGGGCCGGCGAGTCCGCGCGGCTGGTCGGCACCGTGGTCCATGGCTGGCTGCAGCGCATCGCCGGGCGCGGCGCCGGGCGGCCGGGTTGGGATGAACACCGCATCGGCGCCCTGGCGGCGCGGGTGGAGCAGGAGCTCGGCCAGCTCGGCCTGCCGGCGGGTGAGCGCCCGACCGCCGTGGCGCGCGTGCTGTCGGCGCTGCAGGCAAGCCTGGGCGACGAGCGGGGCCGCTGGGTTCTTGCGGGGCGGGCCGGCGCGGCGAGCGAGCTCAGGCTGACCGGCGTGGACGGCGGGCGACTGGTCAACGTGGCGATCGACCGCACGTTCGTCGACGCCGGCGTGCGCTGGGTGATCGACTACAAGACCGGCACGCACGAAGGGGCGGGTCGCGATGCCTTCCTCGACCGCGAGGTCGAGCGCTACCGCCCCCAACTGGAGCGCTACGCGCAGCTGATGGCCGGGCTCGGCCCCGAGCCGGTGCGCTGCGGCCTGTACTTTCCACTGATGGCCGGCTGGCGCGAG
>Ga0209972_10002202_pt1 | contig 16133 bp, 21 predicted proteins | sample NOAtaG_7_FD_187302 | JGI IMG/M metagenome (GOLD analysis project Ga0209972, IMG submission 187302) | Freshwater lake microbial communities from Lake Erie, under a cyanobacterial bloom - NOAA_Erie_Diel1S_2200h metaG (SPAdes) (version 2) | ecosystem: Environmental > Aquatic > Freshwater > Lake ... | reverse complement strand
TTCCGCTATACAACGAAGTAACAAACCCAAGCAACCAGCCAGGTTCAGCAACACCAACTGCATTGCGCGGTCGCGTTGCTGGTCTTGATCTTTACGTTACTGCAAACACTGCGGCAACAACAGACATTGACGATTCAATCATGATCATCAACCCTGACGCTTATACATGGTACGAAGGAACTTCATACCAGTTGCGCGCAGAATCAACCGCTGACGGTTCAATCACCGTTGGTGTTTATTCCTTCGGCGCAGTGGCGACAAAAATCGGCGCTGGCGCGTTCGGCGTAAACAAGACCTGATAACAACCTAATCATGCGGCGGGTTCTCCCGATCTCGCCGCAGCAGATCGAGAGGAAACGCTCATGCCTAGTATTGTCACCGCAAGCCAACTGCGAACAGTTCTAGGCGTGAGCGTTTCACTTTATTCAGACACTTACCTGGACGAAATCATCAACACGTCCGAAAACGTCATTTTGCCAATGCTCGTGGCAAATACTTCAGCAATTAATTCATACAAACTCGAATCAAACGTTGCCTATTTCTACACGCAACGCAGTCACCATTTTGTCGCAGGTCAGTCAGTGATTGTGACTGGATTGCCTGCGCCATTCACTGCAACACACACGGTTATCACGGCAACTGAGTATTCCTTCACCGCTGCATTGACTTCAGCAAATGTCACATTGCGCGAAATAATTCCAATGGGTATGGCAACACTTTCAGGCTATTCAGCCGCCGACATTTACGCAAATACCCCTGCAATCGAATCAGCAATTTTGGCGGTCAGTGTGGAAGTCTTTCAATCACGCGTCGCAGCTGGTGGACAGATCGAGGGCGTGGACTTTACTTCGACGCCTTACAGAATGGGACGCAGTTTGACCAACCGCGTCAGCACATTGCTTATGCCTTACCTGGACGTTGAAACGGTCGTGCAGTAAGTGCCAGCCAATGCCATTTCCGAAACCCGCGCAGCCTTAGCCAACGCATTCAGCGCCCTAGCGGCAAACATTTATCCCAGCGTACCTGAAGCGCCAATCCCGCCAGCAATTGTTGTTGTGCCTGATTCGCCTTACATGGAAGTTGTTTTGATCGGCAAGGCAAAAACTCAGGTCAAACTGAACTTCGCAATCTCAGCAATTGTTGCGTCGAATAGCAATGCAGGTTCGCTGGACAACCTGGAAAAACTCATCATGGGAATTCTTGCGGCAATGCCCGCAGGATACGTTGTTGGACAAATCGAAAAGCCGACGGTTCTAGAAGTAGGACAATCACCAATGCTGGTCGCTGACATCAACGTTTCAACTTACTACACACAGACAACCTAAGGGGACAAAATGCCAACGACAATCATTACTGGTCGCGATTTAGTCGTGACCATTGCAACCGTTAATTACGACGCGCAGGCGACCAGCGCAACACTTGCCAACTCACCAACCGTTGAAACCTACCAAACGCTAGACGGCAAGGCATACAAGCACATTGACGATCAATGGACATTTGATATGTCAATGCTTGCAGACTGGGGCGCAGCAAGTTCATTGTGTGAGGCACTCTGGACGGCTTGCGAAACCGCACCAAACACAACACTTGCGGTTTCCCTCACCGCCGTAACAGGCGCAGTTTTTGCCTTCAACGTTATGCCAGTGTTTCCTTCAGTCGGCGGTGCAGCACCTGACGCACAAACCGTTGACCTATCATTTATTGTTGTCGGAACACCTTCCGAAACATTCTAAAACCTAACAATCGGGAGAAAAAATGAAACTACCAATAACAATTGAATACAACGACGGGGCGCAGGCGACCTACACGGCTGCGCCGCCTGAGTGGGTTAAATGGGAAAAGCACACAGGTCACACGATCAGCCAGGCGCAGGAAAAGATCGGAATATCCGATTTGGTCTTTTTGGCGTATCACGCCATGAAACGTGAAGCCGCTGGGAAACCAGTCAAGCCAATTGAGGCATGGACTGAAACCATTGCCGAAGTAATGGTCGGTGACGCAAACCCAAAAGCCACCCAGTCGGAAGCCTAAGTCGAATTGTTTGGGAATTGGCTATCGCAACCAATTTACCAAAAGAACAATTCGAAACGGCTGAGGACATTTTGACAGTGTTGGAAATTCTGGAAGGACGGGCGAATGGCTGAACAAGTTTCGATCAGTTATGACAAGGCTGAACTGCGCGCCATTCTCCGTTCTTTTAAAGCAATGGACGACGAAGCGATCAAGCAAGCAAAAGTTGTTACGTCAGAATTAGCGGAATACGTCAAACAAAAAGTTTCAAGTGCGGCAGGTGGAAGAAACAACCGCGCGTCAAAAATAGTTGCTGACGGTGCAACCGTTTCGAAATCATCAAAAATTGGTGAGATTTCCTATGGGTTCGCGCGTCAAAGATTAAGTGGCGGGGGAACGACCCAACAGGTTTGGGGCGGCGTCGAATTCGGTTCAAATAGATTGAAACAATTCCCAGTCTGGTCAGGGCGTGAAGGTCGCGGGTCACGCGGTTGGTTTATTTATCCAACCCTTCGAAGCGCCCAGCCTGAGATCGTCAAAAAGTGGGAAGATTCATTTTCTAAGATCGTGAAGGAGTACACCTAATGGCTGGAAGTCGTACCCTTAAACTTTCAATTCTTGGCGACGTTGACAACCTCAACAAATCGCTGAAAACCGCAGGCAGTGACGTTGATTCATTTGGCGACAAAATGGGCAAGGCTGGAAAAGCCATTGGGGCAGCATTCCTGGCGGCAGCCGCCGCCGCTGGCGCTTATGCAATCAAGATCGGAATCGACGGGGTCAAAGCCGCGATCGAGGACGAAAAGGCGCAGACACAATTGGCACTGGCGTTGGAAAACGCAACAGGTGCAACGCAAGCCCAGATCGCTGCAACTGAGCAATCGATCTTGCAAATGTCATTGGCAACAGGCGTTGCCGACGACGACCTGCGCCCTGCATTGGGTCGCCTGGCACGGTCAACGGGTGACATTACAACCGCGCAAGATTTATTGACGACCGCCCTTGACATTTCAACTGCCACAGGTAAACCGCTTGAAGCCGTTGCGAATGCGTTGGGTAAAGCCTACGACGGCAACACAACATCACTGGGCAAATTAGGGATTGGCTTATCAGCTGCCGAATTGAAAGCCATGTCGTTTACCGAAGTACAAGGCAAACTGACTGATCTATTTGGTGGCGCGGCTGCGCGAAACGCTGACACTTATGCTGGACGAATTGCAAGAATGCAAGTTGCATTTAATGAAGCAAAAGAAACAATTGGTTTTGCGTTGTTGCCTATTTTGGAAAAGGTTATCAACTTTATTAATCAACATGCGTTGCCGGTCATCAATGCGTTTTCAGGTGCATTTAGCCTAAACGGTGGCGGGCTTGGTCGCACGATTACAGATTTGGGCAACATCATCAAGGTTGTTTTCACGCCAATTATTAACGGATTGTTGAAAGCATTTGGTTACATCAAAGACGCAATCGGTGACAACCTAGAAGCGTTCCGAACATTTGGCACATTTATTGCAAAAGTTATTGCCCCAGTTATCGGGCAGGTATTGGGAACGGCACTAGAACGCGCAGGCAAAATTGCTGGGGTTGTCATTGACATAATTGGCGGCGTTGTCAAGATTTTGAATGGCTTGATCTCTGGCGCGGTTGCAGGAATTAACATTTTAATTGGTGCATACAACGCAATTCCATTCCTTCCAAACGTTTCAAAAATATCAATGCCAACGGTCAGCGTTCCTGCCGTATCGACCAACATTCCAACTTCAGCCAGCGTTACTGGTGGAAGTAGCGTTTTTGGCGGTGGCACTTCAGGCGGCACTGGTGGCGCAACCGTTTCAGGTGGGGGCGGTGGCGTGGCAACCGCTGCAAAAACTGCGGCATTTGCAACGGCTGGTCTGGCGGCAATTCCTTCCAACTTCAACGTTGGTGGATTCCGCGCTGGTGAGGAAGCCGATCGAGGCACGACAATCAACGTGAACGTTTCAGGTGCGGTCGATAAGGAAGGCACTGCCAGAACGATCGTTGACACCTTGAACAATTCGTATTATCGCGGCACTGGCGGCGCTGGGAATCTAGTCGCGTGACGCAGTGGACGCCCGTTTGGCTAATTGAAATCGACGGCGTTGAATACACTTCAGCGGTTTTGGCAAACCTTACGATTCGCAGTGGACGCACCAACATTTATGAGCAGGCGCAAGCGGGGTACGTCAATCTTGAATTACTAGACGTTAACCAAACGGCAATTCCAGTTTCAATCAATTCAACAATTGGCGTTTCGGTAAAAGATACGTCAGGCACATTTGTTGCCATTTTTGGCGGGAACGTCGTTGACATTGGTTTACAAGTGCGCGACGTGGGTTCAACATTGTTCACCCAGACTTATTCGATAACGGCATTGGGTGCATTGGCGCGATTGCCTAAGGCGTTGACCGACGGCGTTCTTTCAAAGAAATTTGACGGCGATCAGATATTTACAATTTTGAGCGAAGTATTGTTCAATACATGGGCGCAAGTCCCAGGCGCAGAAACCTGGGCAAGTTATGACCCAACGATCACGTGGGCAAATGCTGAAAACAATGGTTTGGGCGAAATCGATCGCCCTGGTAATTATGAATTGGCAAATCGATCTTCAGAACGCACCGACGTTTATTCATTGGTCGCAGCCCTGGCAACTTCGGGGCTGGGGTACATTTACGAGGACGCCCTGGGGCGAATTGGTTATGCCGACAGTACGCACCGAACTACCTATTTGGCTGCCAATGGATACGTTGATCTTGACGCAAATCATGCCCGCGCGGCTGGGTTGCGCATTGAAACCCGCGTCGGCGACGTTCGCAATGCCCTTACGATCAAATATGGTTCAACTAGCAGTGCCGAAGAATCAGCCAGCGACGCCAGTTCGATCGCCCAATTTGGTCAATTGGCGCAGATCATCACAACGACATTGGAACATTCAGACGACGCCTTAGATCAGGCAAATTTCTATTTGTCGTTGCGTGCCCAGCCACAACCAATTTTTAGCGAAATCACGTTTGACCTTACCAACCCTGAAATTGACAACGGCGACCGTGACAACCTGATCAACGTTTTTATGGGTGAAGCCATTGCATTAAATAACCTGCCATTAAACATGGCGTCTGGCACGTTTCAAGGGTTCGTCGAAGGCTGGTCGTTTCAGGCGTCGTATAACCAACTTAGCGTGACTTTGTTGTTGTCCCCATTGGCTTATTCATTGCAGGCAATGCGCTGGAATGACGTACCAGTGACCGAAACGTGGGCGAGCGTGTCGCCAACTTTAGAATGGCAATATGCAACAATTGTTGCGTAGAAACGGAGAAAACCTATGAGTAACCCAACAAGCAATTATGGCTGGCAAATGCCCACGTCGAGTGATTTGGTAACGGATTTACCAGCTGATTTCGAGGTTTTTGGGCAAGCCGTTGATACGGCGTTGGCTGATCTCAAGGGTGGAACGACTGGTCAGGTTTTGTCTAAGGCGTCGGGAACCGACATGGACTTCACCTGGATTGAACAGGACGACACAACCATTTCTTTTAATGCGCAAACTGGCACGACTTACACATTGGTTGCCGCTGATCTTGGCAAAATTGTCACATTGTCAAACGCCAGCGGAATCACCTTGACCGTGCCGCCTTCAATTTTTGCAACTGGCAATATTGTCAACATTCAGCAAATTGGCGCGGGTCAGGTGACATTAGCGCAAGGCGCTGGGGTAACAATCACTTCAACAGGCGCGACAGTTGCAGCGCCGAAACTTCGTGCGCAATATTCAGCGGCGTCGATTATTTGCACGGGTTCAAACACATTCACGGTGATTGGTGACATTGCTTAAATGAAAATTCTTGGAATTGTTGCAGCCCAAAATTATCCACGAACTATCGACGTCGATTATTTGGTCGTTGCTGGCGGCGGCGCAGGTGGTGCGATAACTAGCACCAATTCTGGCGGCGGTGGTGGTGCGGGTGGACTTCGGTGCAGCGTTACTGCAACAGGCGGTGGCGGTTCACTGCCTTCAGCGGCAAAAGTTGCAAAAAATACTGCATTGACGCTTACAGTTGGCGCAGGTGGTTCTGGTTCAAATGGCAGCAATTCAACTTTCGCAACGATCATTTCAACTGGCGGGGGTCGAGGTGGAAACGCTAGTGCGTCAGGTTCCACTGGCGGTTCAGGCGGTGGCGGTTCGACAGAATCAGGTTTTACTGCGGCAGGCAGTGGAACAACAAATCAAGGTTACGCTGGCGGCGCTGGGGTGGTTCTAGGTGATCCAGGTGCAGGCGGCGGCGGGGGTGCGGGTGCAACAGGCGGCGGGGGTTCGACGGCGGCTGGTGGTAATGGCGGCGCAGGAGTGGCAACCTCAATTTCAGGTTCGTCAATAACTTATGCTGGCGGCGGTGGCGGTGCGCGTTATCCAAATACAAACGGCACTGGCGGTGCGGGCGGCGGGGGAAACGGCGCGTCAAGCGGTTCAGGCGGGAACGGTACAGCCAATCGGGGTGGCGGTGGTGGTGGTGTAAGTACGTCATCAAATGGCGGCGCAGGTGGTTCTGGAATCATTATTTTAAAATACGCAAATACCTTGACCGCAACTTTTAGCGGCGGCGTCACTCAATCTACAACAACAAGCGGGGGTTTTAAAATTTCGACGATTACTGCGGCAGGATTATCAGACACAGTGAGTTTTGCATAATGGCACACTACGCTTATTTAGACGAAACCAACACGGTGATCGCCGTCATTGTTGGAAAAGACGAAACCGAACTTATTGACGGATTGGAACCTGAAACGTATTACGCAGAAGGCACGCCGTACACAGTCAAAAGAACAAGTTACAACGGAAACATTCGTTACAATTTCGCGGGCATTGGTTTCACATACGACCCAATTGACGACGCATTTATTGCACCAATGCCAACGTGCAATCATGAAGAATTGTTGTTGAATGAATTGAAACAATGGGTTTGCAGTAATCCCGATCATTTTAAAGTTGAGAGAAATCAATGAATTACCCAAACGGCACAAACGCCAGGTTAATCGAAGTCGCAGCCGCCGAAGTTGGCACGATTGAGGAAGGCGACAACCTTACCAAATATGGCAAATTTACAAAAGCCGACGGGTTGCCCTGGTGCGGAAGTTTTGTCAATTGGTGCGCTGCTCAGGCAGGCGTGAAAATTCATTCAGTCGTCAGCACCGCAGTCGGTGCGCATAAATTCAAGGAAATCAATCGCTGGTCGAACATTCCTCAGCTGGGAAGTCTGGCATTCATGGATTTTCCTCATGACGGCGTTGATCGCATTTCGCACATTGGAATTGTTGTTGGATTGATTGACGATAAAACTTGCATGACGATCGAGGGCAACACCAGCGGTTCTGGAGATCAACGCAACGGTGGAATGGTCATGATCAAAGTCCGGTCTTTTGGTAAAGGAAAAGAAATCGTTGGTTTTGGTGTTCCAAAGTTCACGCCATACCAGGGAGAATTCCCAATAGTTGATTTGCCAAAAGTGGCAGTCAAACCAAAAAAGGAGAAAACCAAATGGAACAAGCAAAAGCCTTAGCCGCGTCATGGGCGCGATCATTTATGGCAGCAGCGCTTGCCCTATACATGGCAGGGGTGACAGACCCAAAGACACTTGCAATGGCAGGGGTTGCAGCGGTTGCACCAGTAATTTTGCGCTGGCTTAATCCAAACGACAAAGCCTTCGGTTCAACGGGGAAGTGAACCGCAGATTCGCGGCGGCGGGGTTGATCACGGCACTTGCATTAATCCCGACCGCTTGCGGGTACGACGGTTGGACACGCTATGAATGCCAGGAATTTGAAAACTGGGAAAACCCAGAATGCCAAAAGCCCCAATGTATCCCGACTGGAACATGCACTGACGACTTACTTGGAGATCAATCGGCAAAAGCCCGCACGCCGTAAATCGCCCGAAGAAGTTCACGCCCAACTGATTTTGATCATTGGTTCAACCCTTGCATTGGTGTTTTTGATTGTCACAGTCGGCATTACTTATGCCCTCATTTTCGTCACGCAGCCCATTGGCAATCAAGCGCCCAACGACGCTGCATTTATTGATCTACTTAAAACCCTGGCAATTTTTCTGACTGGTTCGCTTGGTGGCGTACTGGCGGGTAATGGATTGAAGTCAAAACCGAAGCCAATCGACACGCCCAAATCCACGCACGATTCTTGACGTTGTCACACTTAGCCGTCATTCTTTCGGTACGGGACGACTTCAGTACGGGTCAGGCGAAACACTGAGGTCGTCCCCCTAACAATCGGGAGATCAAATGACAACAGAACAAATCATAGGGTTCGCGCTTATAGCGCAACTAGCAATCAGCACGCTGATCTATTCAATGGGGTACAGGGACGGAAAATCCGTTGGGTATCATCACGGTCGATCAGTCGGAATGGCAATGGGCAAAAACAAGGCGGTCAAATAATGTCCGCGATCGCAGCCGCATTTGTCCAGGCACAACGCAATTTCGCACCAGCCTTGAAAAAGGCAGACAACCCCTATTTTGGGACAAAGTACGCCGACCTTGCCGTTTGCATTGAAGCGGTGATTGACGCATTGCACGCCAACGGGATTGCCCTGGTTCAGCACACTGATCAAAGCGAAAAAGGTGTTGTGGTCAGTACCGTGTTTTTGCACGAATCGGGCGAACATATGGAAACGGGCAGTATCTTCGTGCCAGCGGCGCAGAATAGCCCGCAGGCGTTTGGGTCAGCCCTTACTTATGCACGTCGCTATTCGCTCATGACGGCGTGTGGCATTGCACCTGAGGACGACGACGGAAATGCCGCGTCAAAACCAGCCCAGGCACGCAAACCTGAAGTCAAGGCTGAACCTGAGGTTGATTACTGGACAACCAAATTTGGTGAAGTTCCCAGTTATGCAACGAAGGAAGAAGCCGAAAACGCTGGAATGCCAACCCTGGGTTCTAGCCTTCAGGAGATCGCAACCCAACTAGGCGGTGAAATGATCGAGGAAGCGCCGCAGTGCGTACACGGTCACCGCAAATGGGCAACTGGCAAGAAAAAGAACGGTGAGGATTGGGGCGCTTATCGCTGCACTCAAAACAACCGAAACACACAATGCGACCCTATTTGGTACGTATTCGGCAGCAATGGAAAGTGGCGTGCCCAATGAGCGATTACATGGAACTCATCAACCCTAAAACCAAAATCTGCAAACTGATCAAAGACGGTGAAGTGGTCGCAGAATACAAAATGGAACAGTGCGACCGTTGTTCATTGCTTGCCAAAAGTGACGAATTCGGATTTCAGCGAGGGCTGGGCGGCGAAAAGTTAATGTGGTTTTGTGGGTCTTGCAGATGAGAATTTCATTGACCAGAGATGAGCAGTTTATCTGCCATGAAGCCGCAGTTGCATTGGCGAAAGCAAACACCGATTACTGGACAACCAGGGACGGCAATTATTCAAAAGACAAATCGTTGCATGAACTGATCGCTCAGGACGCTGAAAGCGTTGGCAGTGAATGGGCAGTTGCCAAATACATGAATAAACCGTTCAACCCATTTGAGGAAAAAGGCAAAAGAAAAGCAGACGTGGGTGACGATATTGAGGTGCGTTGGACAAAATACGAGGGCGGTCAGCTGATCGTTCACGAATACGATCGAGCAAATGACATTGCCGTACTGGTTACAGGAAAGTCCGGCAACTATTTCATTGCTGGTTGGATTCCAATTGCAGTCGCACGCAATCCACGTTATCGATCATCAAGCCAGCCAAACTGGTGGGTGTCACAAATCAATCTTCAGCCGATCGAGAATTTGAGGAAAAACAAAAATGGACAGAACTGAATTCGAATGTCGCAAATGCAAGAAGATCACGATTCAACTGATTCACAAAGTCACGGACAACCTGCCCCCAGGTGTGGAAGTGATTCAATGCGTCAAGTGCGAATCCATGACGGTTGCGCAGATAGGGGTTTCCAATGCCAATCTATGAGTTTGAATGTGCAGTGTGCAAAATCCGTGTTGAGGTGGATAAGTCAATCCATGAAGACCGAAACGCCCAGTGTTGTGGACAACCCATGAATCGGTTATTCACTGCGCCTGGTATCTCATTCAAGGGCACTGGCTGGGGTCACCAGTCATGAATAGTTATCCACAGAAGTTATCCACACGTAGGCAAAAGGTGTGGACAACACGCCAGGGGCACGCTCAGGTTATCCACATACTGACGGGTAACTTGACAGGTGCGATAGCCTACTTTCGCTTAAAGCGCGCCGCTGAGGCGGTGAGCGCGCGAGGGCGCAATCGGCTTATGGGACGGTTCTATGCCATAGCGGCATTGGTTTCAATAACGAGCAGTCCCGCAGCGTATTCAGCAAACTATTCAATAGATCATTTGAAGTTATATGCTCATTCAAGAATTGTTAATTATGAGCAATTTCAGTGTTTCCATAAGATCATCACAAAAGAATCAAGGTGGTCATACACTGCACGCAATGGGTCACATTATGGATTGGGTCAAATGAGATCAACCTGGTATCGCGACCTTGACCCTTATCGCCAAATAGACGCAACCATTGGCTATATCACAAAGCGTTATCAAACCCCATGCAATGCCTGGTCATTCCATAAGAAAAAGGATTGGTTCTAATGAGCAGCGTACTGGGCAACAAGGGGTCAACAGGTAAGTGGAAACGAATCGCAAAACGAATTCGAGAACGTGACGGATATACATGCCAGGCATGCGGATTGGAAGGCAATTCGGTTGATCATATAATCCCTAGAAGTGCAGGTGGAACGGACGACGAATGGAATCTTCAATGCCTATGCGTCAAATGTAATTCTGCGAAGGGTGGACGGTTTTTTAATACACCTAAACCACCCCTGACCCTTCATGGAATAGATTCCCCCCAAAACAACTCGAAAAGCCATGAAGACGACTGAGAAGCCCCTGAAAGGTCACCAAATGCCCCCAGAAGCCCTCAATAGCCCTCAATCGGTTTTGGGTAGGGACGCAGAACCCAAAAACCCGCTAATCGGCGTACAAACGCCCAGAATCCACACGCCATTGAACGATTTGCCCTCACGCGGGGGTGAATTGATCGACCTGGCGACCAGTTTGGGTATCGATCTCATGGAATGGCAAAAATTTGCGCTCATTCACACTCATAAAATCAAGCCTGACGGGCGTTGGGCAAGCCCAGTCAACACGATCGTCGTGGCACGCCAGAACGGAAAATCATTCCTGCAACTGATCAGAATCCTGGGCGGTCTTTTCCTATGGGACGAAAACTTGCAGATTGGGTCAGCCCATAGACTTTCGACGTCGCTTGAACAATTCAGGGCAATGGTTCAGATCATTGAAAAGAATGATTCATTGGCGAAACAGGTCAAAAAGATTCGCTGGCAACACGGCGGAGAGGAAATCGAAACAATCACGGGCAATCGGTTTATTGTGCGGGCAGGCGGTTCAGCTGCTCGCGGCGTTTCCCGACCTTCGACAATCCACCTGGACGAATTGCGTGAAATGACAGACATTGAAAGTTTTGCGTCGCTGCGCTATACCCTCATGGCTGCAACGAACCCAATGGTCATGGCGTACACAAACGCAGGCGATTCAAGTTCAATTGTGTTGAATCAATTTCGACAACGCGCAATCGCCAGCATTTCAGGCGTTGCCGACGACATTGGATATTTCGAATGGTCAGCGCCGACCGACGAAATCAGTGTTGAGAATGCCAGGCATTCAAACCCGTCAATGGGCAGACTTATCCATGAGGACAATATCAGAAGCGTTTTGAACGACCCGCCTGACGTCGTAATGACGGAAGTGTTGTGTCGCTGGGTCGTGGCAATCAATAGCGCGGTGGACGCAACTTCGTGGGGCAATTGTCTGGACAAATCCGCTGACCTGGACATTGACAAACTGACCTGGTTGGCGATCGATCTCTCACCAGATAGAAAACACGCCAGCCTGGTTGGCGCTCAGAAAATTGGCGGTGAACAATTCGTCGTCAAGTTGTTGCACACCTGGCAGAATGATCTTCAGTTGGACGACAAGGCAATTGCCAACGACCTGGCAGATTACGCCCGCAAATATCCAACCGAATACGTTCTTTATTCTCGCAAGACCAGTGCAGCCGTTGCAGCCAGGCTTGCACCCGCTGGCATTCCGATTTTCGACATGGACGGCGTGTATCCGCAGGCGTGCGACGAAATGCTGAGTGCGATCAATAGCGGTCGGTTAAAACACAGGGGTCAAAGCCAACTTTCGGAAGAAGTTTTGGCAGCGGTGCAATTGCGTCGTGGCGACGGGGGCTGGGTCATAGGTCGAAGGGCGTCACAGTCGGTTGTGTGCGCTGCCGTCGCCGTCGCGCTTGCGACACATTTCGCGACACGCCCAGAGAATGATCTTGACATAATGGTTGGGTGAACTTATAACCCTGACACAATTCGGGCATGGGATTTTTCGATCTATTCGCGACGAAGGCTGATACTGCCGTTCCAGTAGAAGCCAGCAACGTGGACGCCGCCGCAATTGCGCCGTATTACAGTGAAGTAGGAAATCTTTTCCTATTTGGCGGCGTAATTACGGCGTCGCGCGCTGAAGCAATGAGCGTTCCAACGTGTGCGCGTGCGTTGAGCATTATTCAGACAATTGGTTCACTGCCAATGCACACACGCAATGAGGCAACTGGCGAGAAGGTCACACAACCGCGCGTGATCAATCAACCAGACCCACGAATCCCAGGGACAACGTTTTGGTCATGGATTATTTCAGATTTGTTTTTCTTTCCAAATGCCTACGCATTTGTTATGGATAGGTACGCAGATACAGGAAAAATTCGTGCAATGGAACGCATTGCACCTGAGCGCGTAACTATTCAGACAAACGGAATGGGTTATGAAATTGTTTCCTATCAGATCGACGGCGCTTACGTTGACCCTGCCAACCTAGTTGTTTTTCAAGGCACGCAAGAAGGTTTGCTATCGCGCGCGGGTCGAACAATCAAGGCAGCCGCAGCGCTAGAACGCGCCGCAATGAATTTTGCAGTTGAACCAATTCCACAAATGGTTTTGAAATCCAATGGCACGTCACTGCCAGCTGATCGCGTTTCAAAGTTGTTGACCGCCTGGCGCACCGCGCGAGCAAATAAGTCAACTGCATTCCTGAACGCTGACGTCACACTTGAAACATTGGGTTACGACCCGAAGAACTTGCAATTAAACGAAGCGAGAAACTACGTTTCTTTAGAACTCAGTCGCGCTTGCGGATTACCTGCATATTTCACAGATAGCCAGCAATCAACATTTACTTATTCAAACGCCCTAGACAAAAGGCGCGACCTTGTTGATTTTGCGTTTAGAAATTACATGTCAATTATTGAACAAAGGTTAAGTTTTGCGGATTTTACCCCTGCGGGAAATCGCGTGTCTTTTGACCTTGACGATTTCTTGCGTGGCAATCCTTACGAGCGCGCGCAAGTGTACGAAATCTTAAATCGAATCGGCGCAATGTCGATCGAAGAAATACGCGAGGAAGAAGACATGCTGCTATGAAAAAAGTCATAACACCAATGCAAATCACTGCGGCAGATTCAAACAGTCGCACAATCACCGGTCGCATTGTCACATTTGAAGAAACTGGCAACGCGTCAATTGGCAAGGTGCAATTCGCAGCGGGTTCAATTGAACCAACCGCCGTTTTGCTTAACCTGGAACACGATCGCACACGTCGCATTGGTAAAACACTTTCAATTGAATCAACAGAACAAGGAATTGACGCAACGTTCAAGATTGCAGAAACAACCGCAGGCAATGACGCATTGATCGAAGCGCAAGAAGGATTGCGCGACGGATTCAGCGTTGAAGTTTCGTTTGACGAATACGAAACACTCAAAGACGGAACAGTACGCATTTTGGCTGGCGAATTAACTGGCGTCGCATTGACTTCAGAACCAGCAATCCGATCAGCGCGCGTGGAATCAGTCGCCGCGACAGAAGACGAAATTTCAGATTCGACAACCGAAACTGAAGCACCAAACCCAACAGAAGGAGAAGACGAAGTGGAAGACACCGTCAAAGACGCTGCAACCGCCGAAACGGTTGAAGCCGCCCAGTCAATCACCGCAACTGCTCACGCAGTAGGCGGATTCAAATCAGCACCTCGCATTGAGGTCACCGCTGCGAAGTATCTTGAAAACAAGGTTCTTGCTGCAACAGGTGACGAGAATGCACGTCAGTACGTTCTTGCCGCAGACAACACAACAGACAACGCTGGACTTGTTCCAACACGTCAGTTGAGCGAAGTCATCAACGGACTATCAACGACAATTAGACCGTCAATTCAAGCGATTTCTACAGGCAGCCTGCCTGACGCTGGAATGACTTTTGAAATTCCAAAAATTACAGTTGCACCAACAGTTGCAGTTGTAGCCGAAGACGCAATCTTCAACGAAACAGATCAAAATTCTGCCTTCTTGAGCGTGGACGTCAAAAAATTTGCGGGTCAGCAAAAATTTAGCGTGGAATTATTGACACGCACTAGCCCATTGTTCTACGACGAATTGCTCAGAAATATGGTCGCGGCAATGGCTAAGGCGCAAGATAAGTACGTCAACGATCAACTAGTTGCAGGCGCAACCGCCGATTCAACTTCAATTGCAACATACCCAACAGGCGCAGAATTGCTTGGCGTTATCGCACGCGGTTCAGCCAGCGTTTATGCTGCAACTGCGGGACTTGCAAATCCATTTGCACGCAACATTTTGGTCAACACTTCACAGTGGTCAAACCTAATGTCGCTCAACAACAATGGCGTTCCGCTATACAACGAAGTAACAAACCCAAGCAACCAGCCAGGTTCAGCAACACCAACTGCATTGCGCGGTCGCGTTGCTGGTCTTGATCTCTACGTTACTGCAAACACTGCGGCAACAACCGATCTTGACGATTCAATTATGATCATCAACCCTGACGCTTATACATGGTACGAGGGAACTTCATACCAGTTGCGCGCAGAATCAACCGCTGACGGTTCAATTACGGTCGGCGTATATTCGTTTGGTGCGGTGGCGACGAAAATTGGCGCTGGCTGCTTCGGCGTAAACAAGACCTGATAACAACCTAATCATGCGGCGGGTTCTCCCGATCTCGCCGCAGCAGATCGAGAGGAAACGCTCATGCCTAGTATTGTCACCGCAAGCCAACTGCGAACAGTTCTAGGCGTGAGCGTTTCACTTTATTCAGACGCTTACCTGGACGAAATCATCAACACGTCCGAAAACGTCATTTTGCCAATGCTGGTGGCAAATACTTCAGCAATTAATTCATACAAACTCGAATCAAACGTTGCCTATTTCTACACGCAACGCAGTCATCATTTTGTCGCTGGTCAATCAGTCATTGTCACTGGTCTGCCTGCGCCATTTACTGCAACACACACGGTTGTCACCGCGACTGAATATTCCTTCACCGCTGCATTGACTTCAACAAATGTCACATTGCGCGAGATAATTCCAATGGGCACTGCAACACTTTCAGGCTATTCAGCCGCCGACATTTACGCAAATACCCCTGCAATCGAATCAGCAATTCTGGCAGTCAGTGTGGAAGTCTTTCAATCACGCGTGGCAGCTGGTGGACAGATCGAGGGCGTAGATTTCACCTCAACGCCTTACAGAATGGGACGCAGTTTGACCAATCGCGTCAGCACTTTACTTATGCCTTACCTGGACGTTGAAACGGTCGTGCAATAAGTGCCAGCCAATTCAGTTGCCGAAACACGTGCAGCCCTAGCCAACTCATTCAGCGCCCTGGCGGCGAACATTTATTCCAGCGTACCTGAAGCGCCAATCCCGCCAGCAATTGTTGTTGTGCCTGATTCGCCTTACATGGAAGTTGTTTTGATCGGCAAGGCAAAAACCCAGGTTAAAATCAATTTTGCAATCTCAGCAATTGTTGCGTCAAATAGCAATGCAGGTTCACTGGACAATCTGGAAAAACTCATCATGGGAATTCTTGCGGCAATGCCCGCAGGATACGTTGTTGGACAAATCGAAAAGCCGACGGTTCTAGAAGTAGGACAATCACCAATGCTGGTCGCTGACATCAACGTTTCAA
>Ga0209972_10002198_pt1 | contig 16143 bp, 15 predicted proteins | sample NOAtaG_7_FD_187302 | JGI IMG/M metagenome (GOLD analysis project Ga0209972, IMG submission 187302) | Freshwater lake microbial communities from Lake Erie, under a cyanobacterial bloom - NOAA_Erie_Diel1S_2200h metaG (SPAdes) (version 2) | ecosystem: Environmental > Aquatic > Freshwater > Lake ... | reverse complement strand
CCGATGCGCGCGCCGTTGAGGATCGTCGCGCCCATGCCGACCAGGCTGTTCGCGCCGATCGTCGCGCCATGCACGATGGCATGGTGGCCGATCGTGCAGTCGGCGCCGATCGACACCGGATGCCCCGGGTCGGTATGGACCATCGCGCCTTCCTGGATGTTGGTGCGCGCGCCGATGGAGATGCGCTCGTTGTCGCCGCGCAGCACGGCGCCGAACCAGATCCCGGCATCCTCGCCGAGCTCGACCTGCCCGATCACCTGCGCGTCGGGCGCGACCCAGAAGCGGCCCTCGGGCGGGAGGAGCGGGACGAGGTCGTCGAGGGCGAAGATGGGCATGAGGTCGGATCCTTTCCGGGGTTTCGACGCGACGACGCCTCCCGCGCGCGACGCTCGGTGGCGGCCTGCGCGAGCAGCCAGTCCGCCACCGCCTTGATCTCCGGGCGATTGCGCGCGCCGGGACGCATCACGAGGTAGTAGGAGCGGCTGGGGATTAGCTCTATCGCGAAGGGCTTGAGCAGCCGGCCCGCGCGCACGTCCTCCGCCGCGAACGGAAAGGGCGCCAAGGCCACGCCCTGACCATCGATCGCGGCCTGCAGCACGACATTCGCGTCAGCGATGATCGTGGACGCGCCGAACTCGAGCTCCGGCCTGCCCGCCAGCGCGAGCCATGAGTTCCATTCGGCGCGGTCATGCTGGTGGAGGACCGGGAACCGGGCAAGGTCGCCCGGCAAGCAGAGCCCCCCGAGGGAGCGTGCGAGGCGAGGGCTGACCACGGGCTCGTAGCTTATCGAGAAGAGGTATTCGCTCTCGAGCCCGGGCCAGTCGCCATCGCCCCAGTCGACCGCGATCGGGGCGGGCATGGTCGCGGGCCCCGTGATGCGCGGCCGTCCCAGGAGGTTGAGCTCGATCGCGGGAAGCGACTTCCTCAACGCATCGAGCCTGGGGGTGAGCCAGCGCGCCGCGAAGATGGGCCCGACCGCGAGATCGACGCGCCGCGCCGACGCGGCGGAATGGTTCTCCAGCTCGCGGGCTATGGACGAGAAGGCCTGCCTCACGACGTTGCCGAGGGAGCGGCCGGCATCTGTCAGCAGGACCTCGCGCGGACGCCGGACGAAGAGCCTGCACGACCAGTCGCGCTCGAGGCGGCGTATCTGGTTGCTGACAGTGGTAGGGCTCACGCCGAGTTCCACGGCGGCGTCCTTGAACCTGCCAAGGCGCGCAGCGGCCTCGAAGGTACGCAGCGCCGTCAGGGGCAGTCGCTTGACGCGGATCTTCATCGCCGCCTCCGGGGGGAATGGATAAACCCGCGAGCACCCATAGGACAGGGTTTTGTCGCTTGTCGATCCGGCCAGCCACTCACCACTGTCGCGCTGTCGAAGGCAAGTCGCGCGCGGGTCGCGTCAGGGGGGAGGCACGGCATGGAAGGCAGGCGGAGGATGAGGGGCGGCGCACTGCTCGCCCGGGCGCTCCACGAGAAGGGCGTCGAGCATGTGTTCACCCTGTCGGGAGGGTTCTGCAACCCAGCCCTCGAGGGGTTCATGGAACTGCAGATGCGGGTCATCAACTGCCCGCACGAGCAGGTCGCCGGGCATCTCGCCGACGCCCATGCGCGCATCTCCCGCAAGCCGACCGTCTGCCTCGTCGGCCCGGAAGGCTTCGCGAACGCCGTCCCGGCGATGATGGAGGCATGGGGCGAGCGCTCGCCGGTCATATTCGTGACCGGCTCGAGCACTCTGAAGCGCCGCGGCGCAGGCGGGTTCAAGGAGATCGACGACGTCGCGATCGCGGCGCCACTCACGAAGTACAGCGTCAGCGTGACAGACGGCACGCGCATCAGCGAGTTCGTCGATCGCGCATGGACGATCGCCACGAGCGGCTATCCCGGCCCCGTGCATCTGAGCCTGCCGGTCGACATCATGTTCTCGTCCTTCGACGAGGATGCCGGACGCGAGGAGCGTCCCTTCTCGCGCGGGCCGCGGCCCGTGGCCCGGGCCTGGCCCGAGCCAGCGGCGCTCGCGGCGGTCCTCGACCTCGTCGGCTCCGCGCAACGCCCGATCCTGATTGGCGGCCATGGCGTCTGGTGGGCCGGCGCGGAGCGCAGCCTCGAGGCGGCGGGAAGGAACCTCGGCATCCCGGTCTTCAACATCCCCTACCACCAGAAGCTGCTCGGCGAGGAATGCGAGGCCTACATGGGCCTCGCGGACATCCACCAGTACCAGCCATCGCGCAACGCGCTCGAGGAATGCGACGTCGCGGTGATGGTCGGTGGTCGCCTCGACAACCAGATGAACTTCGGCAACCCGCCCCTCTTCCCGGCCTCGGCGAAGCTGGTCTGCGTCAGCGGCTCGCACGAGGAACTCGAGTTCAATCGCGCGGCCGACCACCTGCTTCTGAGCGATCCCGGGGCGTTCCTCGACGCGCTCTCCGGCATGCAGGCCGCCGGCAAGTGGCGCCTCGGGCGCGCGTGGTTCGACCTGAACCGAAGCAGGCGTGGCGCCTGGGTCGAGGCGACGCTTTCCGACCTCGCGCGGGATACCCACGAGGCCGCCGCCAGCGGCGGCAAGATCCACCCGCTCCAGCTGTCCCTGGACGTCCAGGCCGAGATGGGCGACCGGGACTGGCTCGTCTTCGACGGCGGCAACACGCATTTCTGGTCGGAGATCGCCGTCAACCTCGCCGGCTGGCAAGGACGCAAGCTTGCCGGCATCCTGCACCCCGGAAGCTTCAGCCTGCTCGGTGTCGGCGTGTCGCTCGCCCTCGCGGCAAAGAACACGCATCGCGATTCCAACGTCGTCCTGATCAGCGGCGACGGCGCCTTCCTGTCCGGCGGATTGTCGATAGAGGCCGCATTCCAGGAAAAGCTGCCGATCGTCGTGGTGATCGACAACAACGGCGGCCTCGACTGCATCTCCCAGCAGCAGGAGCGGCTCTTCGCGAGCGGCAAGCACTTCGCCACGGATTTCCGCGACATCCCCTTCCACAGAATGTTCGAGGGGCTGGGCGGGCATGGCGAACTCGTCGAGCGACGCGAGCAGCTCGGGCCCGCGCTGCGCCGTGCGATCGCAAGCGGCAAGACCGCCTGCGTAAACGTGAAGGCCAAGGGCGTCATCAGCCCGATCGTGCTCGCCACGACCAGCAAGCGCGACAAGGCGTCCATCGAGTGAGGTGGCCATGGCAATCGTCTCTTCCCATACGCTAGACGCCGTCGAGGGCCTGCATGCGGGAGGCGTGACGGTCACGCTGCGTCGGCTCGCCCGGGACGGCACCGCCACGGTGGTGTTCTGCACGCAGACCGATCCCGGAGGGCGCCTGAGCGAGGCGGTCGACATAACGCCCGAGCATGCGGATGCCGAATACGAAATGGCCTTCGCGACGGGCGCGTATTTCGACGCGAGGCCCGCGCCATCGCCGGGGCGACGGATAGTCAGGGATGTCGTCCTGCGCTTTTCCATGCCCGACCCCGAAGGTCGCTACCACCTGCCCGTCATCCTCGCGCCGAACGGCATGTCGGCGTGGTGGTCGAACTGACGCCGAGGAGAAAACGCATGTCCACGTCGGGACTGAACATGTCGCGCCGCATCCGGCGCACGCCCTACACCGACCGCGTGGAAGCGCATGGCGTGACCGGCTTCTCGGTGGTCAACCACATGCTCCTGCCGAAGGCGTTCGGCCGGTCGGTCGCGGAGGACTTCATCCACCTGCGCGAGCACGTGCAGGTGTGGGACGTCTCCTGCCAGCGGCAGGTCGAGATCGCGGGGCCGGACGCCGGGCACCTCGTCCAGTGGATGACGCCGCGCGACATCTCGCGCGCCGTGCCCGGCCAGTGCCTCTACGTCCCGTTGATCGACGAGCGCGCGGGCATGATCAACGACCCGGTCCTGCTCAAGCTCGCCGATGACCGCTACTGGCTCTCCATCGCGGACTCCGACGTGCTGCTCTGGGCCAAGGGCCTTGCGATAGGGCGCGGCCTCGACGTGTCGGTCGACGAGCCGGACGTCTCGCCGCTCGCGGTGCAGGGGCCCAAGGCAGAGGACCTTATGGCATCCGTGTTCGGCGACGCGGTGCGCGAGATCCGCCATTTCCGCTTCGGCATCTTCGACTTCCGCGGCACCACGCAGGTGATCGCGCGCACCGGCTACTCGCGGCCAGGCGGCTTCGAGGTCTTCCTCAGGGACGGCAGCCTCGGCCCGGCGCTATGGGACACGATCTGGAAGGCGGGGATGCCGCTGGGAATCGCGCCGGGCTGCCCCAACGTGCCCGACCGCATCGAGGCCGGCCTGCTCTCCTATGGCAACGAGATGACGCGCGCCAACAACCCGCTGGAATGCGGGATGGGGAAGTTCTGCAGGACCGACGGCCAGGTCGAGCATGTCGGGCGCGATGCGCTCGCCAGGATCGCCCGCCAGGGCGTGGAGCGGCAGATCAGGGGCATCGTCTTCGATGGCGGTCCCTGCCCTCCCTGCGGCAAGCCATGGCCGGTCACGGCCGAAGGGCCGGACGGCCCTCGCATCGGCCAGGTCACGTCTGCCGGATGGTCTCCACGCCTCGGGCGCAATGTCGGGCTGTCGATGGTCGAGCGTGGACACTGGGATCCAGGCCAGCCGGTGACCGTCCTCAGCGTCGACGGGGCGGAAAGGCCGGGCGCCGTCTCCGGCCTTCCCTTCGCCTGAGGCCATGCCCGCCGGGATGCCCGACGCCAACGCGCTTGGTCGCGCCTGCGCACATCTTGCCGGCACCGCCAGCCTCGAATTGCTGCCCGGCGCGACGGACCAGATACCCGAGCTCGCCCGCCTGCTGCCTGCGGGCACGCGCATCTTCGTGCCACACCTTCCCGGGCGGCCCCTCGGCAACGGCGTGCCGACGCTTGCAGCCCTGCGCGCGGCCGGCTTCGAGCCCGTCGCCCACGTGGCTGCGCGACGGATCGCCAGCCGGAGCGAATTCGGCTCGTTCATGGAGGCGGCGTCCACGGCAGGCGTCCGCGAGATACTTGCGCTCGGTGGCGACCTCGATCCTCCTGCCGGGCCGTTCAAGGAGGCGGCCGACCTCCTGGCGGCGGACATGATCCTCGGCACGGGGATAGGGGCCGTCCATTTCGGGGCTTATCCCGACGCGCATCCGCGGATCACGGTGGCGGCGCTTGCCGCCTCGATGCAGCGCAAGTTCGACCTCGCGGCGCGCCTCGGCATCGCGGCCGGGATCGTCACGCAGTTCTCCTTCGAGCCCGAGAACGTAGCCGCGCTCGCGCGGCGGATGCCTGCCGGCAGCCAGGTCCGCCTCGGCATCGCGGGGCCATGCGCCGTCACGACACTGATGCGCTATGCGCGGCTCTGCGGGGTGGGGAACTCGCTGCGGGCGGTCGCGAACCTCGGCACCGGTGCGCTGCAACTGGCCGGGAACGCGGACCCGACGGCCAGCCTCGAGGCCCTGGTCGCCGCCCTCGGCACGCGCGTGGCGAGCGCCGACGGCCATGGCCTGCATGTCTATACGTTCGGCGGCGCGCGAAGGGCGGCGGCCTGGCTCTCGGCGATGTCGCGGCCACGCGCGGCCCCCTAGCCTCGCGCACTGATCTGGGACAATGTCTCGCTCCTACATAGACGAGACAGGGAACGGCCGCGCAATGTCCGACGCAAAGATCATCGAGACCCTCTCCGGCGTCTCCACCGCCACGATCACGACCATCCTGCTCAAGAAGGGCCTGCGGAACGTCTGGATGCGCGGCACCAGGCCGATCGCGCCGGGCCAGAAGCGCCTCGTCGGGCGCGCCTTCACGCTGCGATTCGTGCCGGCGCGCGAGGACCTCGCGACGCCGGAGTCCTGGTCGTCGCCGATCTCCACCCGCGCGGCGATCGAGGCGATGCCCGAGGGCTGCATCGCCGTCGTCGACGCGATGGGCCACACCGACGCCGGCATCTTCGGCGACATCCTCTGCGCGCGCATGAAGAAGCGCGGCGTGGCGGGCCTCGTCACCGACGGCGTCGTGCGCGACCTGGCGGGCGTGCTCGGCACCGGCCTTCCGGTGTGGTGCAGCGGCGCCGCGGCGCCGCCCTCGGTGGCCGGACTGACCTTCGTCGCGTGGCAGCAGCCGATCGGCTGCGGCGGCGTCGCGGTCTTCCCGGACGACTGGGTCCTCGTCGACGACGACGGCGCGGTGCTGATCCCGCAGAAGCTGATCGACGAGGTCTGCGCCTCCGCGCCCGAGCAGGAGCGCCTGGAGGGCTGGATCATGGGCGAGGTCGAGAAGGGCGTGGTGCTGCCCGGCCTCTACCCGATGAACGCCGAGACCAAGGCGCGCTACGAGGCCAGCCGCAAGGGCTGAGCATCGCGGCGGCGCGGCGGCCCGGCCGACGGCCCGGGCCGCCTCACCCGCCGCGCATCGCGAAGGCGAAGGTGGCGATCCAGAACCCCGCGGCGATCGCCGCGGAGAGCCGCGCGAAGCGCCAGTACGTCTCCGCAAGCACGGCGGCGATCGCCTGCTGCGCCCGCTCCTCCGGCAGGCCGTGTACCCTGCCGAGCAGGACCCAGGTCTCCGTGCGCCGGTAGGGCCGCGCGGGCGCGCGCAGGCCGCGCAGCAGCAGGATCGCGGTCATCAGCATCGACAGGATGGCGGCGACGCGCATGGCCATGACCGGCCAGCCGATGAGGCCGCTCACGCAGGTCGCGATCGCGAGCAGGCCGAAGAGCCAGCCCCGGCCGATCGAGTGCCGGGCGCAGGCGCGGATCCGCGCGAGCGGGTCCTCCACCGCGCGAGGGCCCTCAACCCGCCTCGGGCAGGGGCATGTGGCCGAAGCGCCAGCCGAGGCCGAGCAGCATCAGCGCGACCGCGCCCGCAGCCCAGATCCAGAGCGCGGCGCGCCCGCCCGGGTCGCCCACGAACCGCTCGTAGAGCGCCGCGGGCACGCCGGACAGGAGCAGCGTCCCGGTGGCGGTAACGAGCATCGACAGGAAGAAGACCAGGCCGGGGCTTCCCATGAGGAACGGCGGCATCCAGACCCAGGAGAAGATCGCGACGATCGTCATCGCCGGAGAGACCATTCCGCTCACGGCGGAAGCCAGCACGGCGATGGAGAAGATGTTGTGGCGCTCCATGGCGACGCGTCCTAGCCGGAGATGCCGCGCGGCGCGATGCCGAGCAGGAGGCTCGCGACGTAGAAGGCCGGCCGCACGAACCAGTAGAGCCAGAAGAAGGCGACCAGCGGCAGGAAGACCGGGCGCACGTAGCGCGGCGTGACCAGCGCGCAGGCCCGGACCGCCCATTCGGTGACGAGCACGAAGCCGCGCCAGATGTAGTTGGATGGCTGGATGGAGGGGACGAACCAGGCGAGCATGAAGCGGCCGATGCAGCTCCAGGTCACGATGCCCAGCGCGTAGATCGCGATCCAGAAGACCGCGTGGTCGCGGATGAATTCGGCGCCCTGCCCCATCGTCCCCTGGCCCATGCTGCACGGGATCAGGCCCTGGCCGGGCCGCCCGAAAAGAGGAGGGCGGGATCCGTCGCCGGACCCCGCCCCAGTCAGTACCGGAAGGAACGCGGCGTCAATGCGCCGCCGCGCCCTCGATGTTCTTCACCTCGCCGGCAGGCACGCGGATCGAGTCGATGAAGTCCTGCATGTCCTGCGAGGCCGGCTCGGAGAAGCGTCCGACGATCCACTGGGCAAGGAAGGCCGCGGGGATGCCGAAGATGCCCACCGAGATGTTGTTGATGCCCCAGATGTAGGCCACGTCGCGGCCGCGGATCTTGACGATCTGGATGTCGCCCATCCAGCTCATCGCGCTCTTCACCCACGGACCGTAGAACTCGGTCGCGACAAGGAAGAACATGCAGACCGCGAAGCCCACCGCGACGCCGGCGACGCCGGAGGCGTTGCCGCAGCGCTTCCACCAGATCCCGAGCACCAGGCCGGCGAACAGGCCGGACGCGGCGATCGAGAAGGCCCACGACACCAGGAACAGGATGTCCGCCCCGAGGACGCCGGCCGTCCACGCCGCGATCACCGCGACCACCAGCAGCAGGACGCGGCTGAGGATCAGGCGACGCTTCGTGTCGGCAGTCGGGTCGATCATCTTGTAGTAGACGTCGTGGCTGAGCGCGTTGGCGATCGCCAGCAGCAGGCCGTCGGCGGTGGACAGCGCGGCGGCGAGGCCGCCCGCGGCCACCAGGCCCGTGATGACGTAGGGAAGGCCGGCGATCTCCGGCGTCGCGAGCACGATCGCATCGGTGTGGATGCGGAACTCGTTCAGCTGGAGGATGCCGTCCCCGTTGCCCCGCACGCCGGTGCAGATCGGGAAGATCTGGGCGGCGTTGGCGGCATCGCAGGCGCCGACGAGCGCGAGGCCCGGACGTCCCCAGGTCGCCACCCAGCCGGGCAGCTTGTCGATCGGCGTGCCGATCAGGTTCTGGTAGACCTCGAGCTTCGCGAAGGCGGCGTAGGCGGGAGCCGTGAAGTAGAGCAGGAAGATGAAGAAGAGGCTCCATGCCACGGAGTCACGCGCCTGTCGCACCGACGGGGTGGTGAAGTAGCGCATCAGGATGTGCGGCAGCGACGCCGTGCCCACCATCAGGCAGAGGATGAGCGCGAAGTAGTTCCACATCGCCGTGGCGCTGTAGTTGCCGCGGGCGTCGACGAAGGCCGAGGAATGGCCCTGCGCGACGTTCAGCGTCTTCTCCAGCGCCTCGATCTTCTCGAGCGCGAAGCCGTACATCAGCTGCGGGATCGGGACCCCGGTCAGCTTGAACGACATCACGACCGCGGGGATCAGGTAGGCGATGATCAGGATGATGTACTGCGCCACCTGGGTCCACGTGACCGCCTTCATCCCGCCCAGCAGCGAGCAGACCAGGATGCCGATCAGGCCGACGAAGCAGGCGAGCTTGTAGTCCATCTCGAGGAAGCGGGCCGTGATCACGCCCACGCCGACGATCTGCGCCACCACGTAGGTGAACGACGCCATGATCAGCACGATCACGGCGAGCGAGCGCGCCAGGTTGCCGCCGTAGCGCGCGCCGAAGAAGTCGGGGACCGTGAACTGGCCGAACTTGCGCAGGTACGGCGCCATCAGGATCGAGACCAGCACGTAGCCGCCCGTCCAGCCCAGCACGAAGGCAAGGCCGCCATAGCCACCGAAGTAGAGCGAGCCGGCCATGCCGATGAACGAGGCCGCGCTCATCCAGTCGGCGCCCGTGGCCATGCCGTTGTAGAACGCGGGCACGGCGCGTCCCGCGACGTAGTATTCCGACACCTCGGCGGTCCTCGAGAGGACGCCGATCAGCGCGTACACGCCGATGGTCAGGAAGATGTAGAGGTAGCCGAGGATCTTCGACGGCACGCCCATCCACTCGAGGATGCCGATGAGCACCACGAAGGCGGCGAAGGTGCCGGTGTAGATCGCGTAGATCCGGCCGAGGTTGTTGAGGAAGCCGGAGCCTCCGACAGCGTAAGACATGATCGGTCCTCCCTTACTCGTCCGAGACGCCGAATTCTTCGTCGATCGCGTTCTGCGCCTTCGCGTTGTAGAAGCACATCAGCAGGAAGGCGATCAGCGAGCCCTGGGCGGCCATGTAGAAGCCCAGCGGGAAGCCGAAGATGCGGATCCCGTTCAGCGTCGGCGCGAAGAAGTGGATGACGAAGCTGAAGAAGAACCAGAGCGCCAGGATCGTCCACATGAGGCTCGATGTCTTGCCCCAGTAGGCTTGCATCTGGTCTTTGGTAAGCTTGGTGGCCATTCCGGTCCCTCCTTGTATTTCCTTGCTTGACCCAGGCTACGCGTTCGAACTGTTCCGGGGCTTCGCCGTTCGGCGTCGGTCCGGTGTCGACTGGCACCGGTTCCGGCGCCCGCGCGTCGCGCGTGGCTGCCCCCGAAGTGACCTTTTCTTAATGTTTGATGTCCCTTAGCATCGCGTCCGAGACCGGCACAACGATTTTCTGGCATCCGCCGGAGACGGCCCGGCGGCTCCGAGGCTGGAAGGCAAGGCCGAATGCTCACCAACCTGGTCGAATACCTGCGCCCCTCGCGGCTGCGGAGCGCCACGGCGCTCAGGCGCTTCGTCTCGGGCGAGGCCTCCTACCTCGCCCAGCGGGCGACCTATGAATTCTCCCGCAATACCCTTGCCTGGTATGGCCAGCACGCCTTCGCCGACCGCGAATTCAACGACAGGTTCCGCGTCTGCCGCTGGGAGGGCTATGCGGGGCTGGTGGAGGTCTTCTGCGTCCTCGTCCGCGCCCGGCTCGGTCGCGCCCCCGAGGGAGCGGACCTCGACGCCGCGATGGTCGCCGCCGCGGCCTCGATGCTGGGCGAGTACGAGACGCCCGGCCACCGGGCGGGCTGGGACGACGTGATCGCCTCGCTCCGGGCTCGGCTCGCGCTGCTGTCGCCCGACGCGCCCCCTGCCCCGGTGGCGCTCGGCGCCGAGGTCGCCGACCGGATCATTCCGGCCCTGCCGGTCCAGTCCTCGAACCGGAAGGAGGACCGGGAGGTCCTCGCCAACGCCTTCGGCTTCGGGACGATCGCCTTCAACGACCGGCTCGCGGCCCGCCTCGACGCACCGGCGCTCGCCGCGGACCTGCTGCGCCAGGCCGGATGACGGGGCGCGGCCCGGGGCGTTCGCCGGTCGCCGTGTTCTCGCGGCGGGTCTCGGATTTCCAGGGGCCGGCGCCGCTCGTCGTCGACCGCGCCACCCCTCTCGCCGAGGTCCTGCCCGGCATGGCGGCGGCCGGCGCCTCGAGCGCGCTGGTCGTCGGCCGGGATGGCAGGCTGGCAGGCATCCTGACCGAGCGCGACATCGCGCGGCGCGTCGCGCTGCGCCTCGGCGGCGAGACGCCCGTGGAGGCCGCCATGACCACGCCGGTCCTGTCGATCGCCACCGACGACCTCCTCTACCGGGCGATCGGCAGGATGCGCCGCGCCCGGCTGCGCCACATGCCGGTCGTCGACGCGCAGGGCCGCCCGGCGGGCATGCTGGGCCTCGACGACGCGCTCGCCGCCGCGGCCGCGCGCATGGTCGGCCAGGTCGACCGCCTGTCCCAGGACGACACCACCGAGGGCCTGGGCCAGGCGAAGCGCGCCCAGGCCGAGCTCGCCCAGGACCTGCTCGACGACAACATACCCGCGCCCGAGATCCAGGGGCTGGTGAGCGAGCTCAACCTCGACCTCCAGCGCGCGGTGCTGCGCAACGCGATCGCGGAGATGCAGGCCGAGGGCTGGGGCGACATGCCGGTGCCCATGACGCTCCTGGTGATGGGCTCCGGCGGGCGCGGGGAGAACTTCCTGTTCCCCGACCAGGACAACGGCTTCATCCTCGCCGACTACGCGGACGAGGAGCATGGGCGCATCGACCCCTGGTTCATCGCCCTTGCCGAGCGCTTCACGCGCGCGCTGGACCGCGTCGGGTTCCCGCTCTGCAAGGGCGGCGTGATGGCGACCAACCCGCTCTGGCGCAAGACGGCGACGCAATGGCGCGAGCAGGTCTGGCTCTGGGGCGAGCGCAGGAGCCCGGTCGCGGTGCTCTTCGCCGACATCTTCATGGACTTCGCCCCGGCATGGGGTGACGCCGGCGCGGCGCAGGCGCTGCGCGCGGAGGTCGGGCGCATGCTCGCGCGCTTCCCCGCCCTGCTGCGCGCGATGGCCGAGGACGAGACGCGCCGCGGCGTGGCGCTCGGGCTCCTCGGCGGCCTGAAGGTCGAGGACGACGCGGCGCATCCCGGCCGCATCGACCTCAAGCTCCACGGCACCCTGCCGCTCGTCGGCGCCACGCGGCTCTACGCGCTGCGCGCCGGCATCGCCACGACCGGCACGCTGGCGCGGCTCGACGCGCTCGCGGGCGCCGGCGTGCTCGCGCGCGACGACGCCGAGGAGCTCTCGCAGGCCTTCGCGGCGGTCACCTTCGTCCTGCTGCGCCAGCAGCTCGCGGACGTCCACGCCGGAAGGCCGGCGGGCAACCACGTGGACCCCGGGCTGCTGACCAGGCTCGAGCGCGAGAGGCTGGTCGAGGCGCTGAAGTCGATCGACAGGCTGCGCAGGCGCGCGCGCGCCGACTTCACGGGGGCGTTCTGGTGACCTCGCCGGCATAGGGCAGGACGACCGAGAAGCGCGCGCCCTCGCCCGGTGGGGACTCGGCGAAGATGTCGCCGCCAAGGTGCTCGACGATCCGCCGGCAGATGGCGAGGCCGAGGCCCGAGCCCGCGGGCTTCCCGCTGCGCTGGTCGCCGAACTGGCTGAACTTGTCGAAGAGCAGCGGCAGGTGCTCGGCCGCGATGCCCGGCCCGTTGTCCTGGACGACGAGGCGGATGCCGCCCGCCCCTCCGCGCAGCGAGACCGCGACGCGCCCGGTGCCGGCGGGCGAGAACTTCACCGCGTTGGAGAGCAGGTTCACCGCCACCTGCACGAGCTGGTCGCGGTCCGCGAGCACCGGCGGGAGCCCTGGCTCGATGCCCGCCTCCAGCGCCACGCCGCGCTCGGCGAAGATCCCGCTGGTGGCGGCGATGGCGGCGGAGACGGCCTCGCCCGCGTCGGTCGGCGCGATCTGCCACTCGTAGCGGCCGGCCTCTATCTTCGCGAGGTCGAGCACCTGGTTTATGAGGCGGGTCAGGCGCTCGCTCTCCGCGATCACGATGTCGAGGAAGGCGCCGCGCTCGCCCGCCTGGAGGCCCGGGTTGTCGCGCAGGATCTCCGAGAAGGAGCGGATCGAGGTCAGCGGCGTGCGCAGCTCGTGCGTCACCGTGGTGAGGAACTCGTCCTTGAGGCGGTCGAGCTCCTGCAGGCGCAGGTTCGCCGCGCGCAGCTCGGCCGAGGCCGCCTCCAGCGCCGAGGATTTCTGCTCGAGCTGGCGCGAGTACTCGATGACCGCGGTTGCCTCGTCCAGGACCGCCATCACCTCGTCGAGGCCGACATCCTCGCCCTTCACCGCGGTCGCCAGCATGACGCGCGCGGACGCGGCGCCGATCGCGCCCGCCAGCAGGCGCTCCGCGAAGCGCACGATGCCGGCGTCGGCGCGCTCGAGCCGCGCCGGGTCGAGGCCGCGCGCGCGGGCATGGCCGTCGAAGGCCTGGCGCGCGCGCTCCGGGCCGACGAAGCGGCCGGCCAGTGCCACGAGGTCGGCGACGCGCGCCTTGACGCCCCAGCCATGCGCGCGCTCGGCCTCCTCGTGGCTGAAGGCCTCGACGAAGCGCGTCGCCTGGACCCGCTCCGTCGCGCCCGGCCGCGTGGCGAGGGACAGCCCGACGAACAGTCCGACATTGGCGACCATCGTCCAGAACAGCGCATGGGTCAGGGGATCGCCGAGCGGCGCGCCGAAGAGCGCGTAGGGCCTGAGCGCCGCGATGCCGAGCGGTCCCTCGGAGATGAACGCCGCGTCGATCCAGCCGGAGCGCGCGAAGGCGGGCAGCAGCAGCGTGTAGGCCCAGACCGCGAAGCCGCCGGCGAGGCCGCCGAGCGCGCCGAGGCGGGTCGCGCCGCGCCAGTACATGCCGCCGATTATGGTCGGCGCGAACTGCGCGACCGCGGCGAAGGACAGCAGCCCGATGCTCACCAGCGCGTAGGAGCCTCCGATGAGCTCGAAGTACAGGTAGCCGAGGGTCAGCACGAGCACGATCGACCCGCGGCGTATGCCGGCGAGCAGCCCGGTGAGGTCCGCGCGCGCCGCGAGGCCAAGGCGCCGGCTGCGCAGGAGGATCGGCATGACCAGGTCGTTGCAGAGCATGGTCGCGAGCGCGATCGTCTCGACGATCACCATGCCGGTCGCCGCCGCGAGCCCGCCCACGAAGGCGACCAGCGCGACATGCGTGGCGCCCGCCGAGAGCGGCAGCGCGAGCACGAACAGGTCGCCGTCGACGCTCCCGGCGGGAAGGACCAGCAGGCCCGCCAGCGCGATCGGCAGGACGAAGAGGTTGATGAGCAGCAGGTAGAGCGGGAACATCCACGACGCGTGCGCGAGGTGGCGCTCGTCGACGTTCTCGACGATCGCGACCTGGAACTGCCGCGGCAGGAAGAGGATCGCCGCCATCGACAGCAGCACGAGCGTGACCCAGCCCGCGGGGCCGCCGGCGCCGGCGCTGCCCAGCAGCGGCGCGATCGCCGGGTCCGCCGCCGCGCGGGCGAAGATCTCGCCCGGGCCGTCGAACATCGCGAAGGCGACGTAGAGGCCGACGGCGAGGAAGGCGACCAGCTTGACGATCGACTCGAAGGCGATGGCGGCGACCATGCCCTCGTGCCGCTCGGTCGCGTCGATGTGGCGGGTCCCGTAGAGGATCGCGAAGGCGGCCATCAGCGCGGCGACGTAGAAGGCCGTGTCGCCGAGGATCCAGCCGTCGCGCGCGCTGCCCGCGGGCGCGAGGGCGTCGACGCTCGCGGACACGGCCTTCAGCTGCAGCGCGATGTAGGGCGTGATGACGACCAGCGCGACGACGGCGACGAGGCCGCCGAGCAGCGGGCTCTTGCCGTAGCGCGCGGCGACGAAGTCCGCGATCGAGGTGATGCGGTTCGCCTTCGAGATGCGCAGCATCTTGCGCGTGACGTGCCACCACAGCACGCCCGCCAGCGTCGGCCCGAGGTAGATCGCGACGAAGTCGATGCCGCCCGCCGCGGCGCGGCCGACCGATCCGTAGAAGGTCCAGGCCGTGCAGTAGACCGCCATCGACAGCGCGTAGATCGCGGGGCTGGAGATGACGCTGCGCCCGGCGTCCGCGCGCCGGTCGCCCCAGCGCGCGACGGCGAAGAGCAGGCAGAGGTAGCCGAGCGCGACGGCGGCGATGGCCCAGCGGCTCATGGCGGGCCATCCTCGTCGCGTCCGCCGCGCGCGGCCAGCGCCAGGAGCGCGACGACCACGCCCCAGGCGCAGAAGACGTAGAGCAGCAGGGCCGGCGCGCCGAGCACCAGCGCCGGCTTCTGGAAGAAGCCGATCGCGACGGGGCTGAACAGGAACGCCGCGAGGAGGAGGAGGCCGGCCAGTCTCTCTCCGCGACGCATCCCCGCCCCCTCAGAACTGCCGCGCCCGCGCGCGCAGTTCCATCGCCATGCGCGACGACCGCAGCAGCTGGTCGAGCGTCGTCGTCCCGCGGCGCTCGAGCAGGTCGACGAGCGCGACGAAGACCGCGGCGGTGGCCATGGCGTCCCCGAGCGCGGTGTGCCGCCCCTCGATCCGCACGCCGAGGCGCGCGGCGATGGCGTCGAGGTCGTGGTCGACGATGTCCGGGTGCAGGAAGGCGGAGACCAGGAGGGTGTCGAGCACCGGCATGTCGAAGACGGCGCCGCTCTCCGCCTCCTTCATCCGCAGGAAGGTCATGTCGAACGCGGCGTTGTGCGCGACGAGCACGGCGCCCTCGCAGAAGGCGCGCAGCTGCGGCAGCACGACCACGGCAGGCGGCGCGTCGGCCACCATGGCGTCGGTGATCCCGTGGAAGCGGATCGAGCCCGGCGGGATCGGCCGCCCCGGGTTGACGAGGCGCGAGAACGTCTCGCCGGTCAGGATCCGGCCATTGACCACGCGCACCGCGCCGATCGACACGATCTCGTCGCCGGCCGAGGGCTTCAGGCCCGTCGTCTCCGTGTCGAAGACCACGAACTCCATGCGCCTGAGCAGCCGGTCGCCGCCCGAGGCGGCGGCGGCGGGCAGGTCGAAGTCGTAGAACTCCGGGCGCGCGGGCAGCGCGGCGGCCTTGCGCGCGTCGCGCTGCGCGGGCCCCGCCGCCTTCGCCAGCGGCGCGCGCAGGCGCGACCGGCCGTCGCCGATCGCCTGGCTCCAGGCCGCGCTGCCATGGCGCTGCAGGACGTCGCCGAGCGTCGAGGCGCCGAGCGCGCCGGAGAGCGGCTCGGCCAGCCAGGCGTCGAGCGTCGCCGAGGCGACCGGCGCGCCGGGCCAGGCGATGTCGACATAGGCGTTCGCGTCCCCGGCCGAGGCCTCGACGTCGACGGCATCGACGCCCGCCGCCTGCGCCACGCGCGCCGCGAGCCGCGCGAGCGCGACGACCAGCGACTGGCTGTCGGCGTGCAGCCACAGCGGCAGCCCGACCGGCGTGATCGCGGGCCCACCCTCCTCCGCGACGCGACGCGCCAGCAGGCGGAAGACGTCGATCGACAGGACGTCGGCGAGCGGCCACTGCCCGCCGCGCAACCCGCGCGCCGAACGGTCGAAGCGCTCGAGGCAGGCGACCAG
>Ga0209972_10002197_pt1 | contig 16151 bp, 15 predicted proteins | sample NOAtaG_7_FD_187302 | JGI IMG/M metagenome (GOLD analysis project Ga0209972, IMG submission 187302) | Freshwater lake microbial communities from Lake Erie, under a cyanobacterial bloom - NOAA_Erie_Diel1S_2200h metaG (SPAdes) (version 2) | ecosystem: Environmental > Aquatic > Freshwater > Lake ... | reverse complement strand
GGAATCCGGCCCGCAAAATACCAAGCCAAGTTCAACCGTGATCTCTCGTGAACTGATCCTCTGTCGAACCTTTGGCCAACCGTTTTCCGCTGGCGATGCGATCTTCGTATTGTCACCAAATCGCCAGAGCAAAACTGGCGGATTTCCACTCACAGTGCCTGCCGTGAATCCGAATGTTCGAGATTCCGCCTGAGCAAACGATCGTCGTCGCTTGACGAGCAAGCGGACAAACGATCAGCAACTCCTCACTCTCAGCCACCATCAACCCGGCTGCCAAACTGGCAAATCTCGTAACTTGTTGGTAAACAGAACGTTGCGACATCGAAAAAGGCGCGACATTTTTCGAGGTGTCATGAAGAGAGTTCCTTCCGGGGAGGTGGCTGGGATTCTATCCACGAATCATCCGAGGTTTTACGAATCAGGACATACAGCTCCAGACCTTTAATGACTTGGTCCTCTGCGTTCATTTGTGTGAATTCGAGTTATTCGTGGACAGACTCACCGAACACGCCCGCCAGCGTGCTCGGGAACTGGCCTGTGACGCTGACCCGCGGCTGTACGGCGAAAGCTACATCCGCAGCCCGGACGGTGACGGCTGCCAAGTGGTCCCGGATCTGTGCAATAAATGTGCTTTTACCGGTGGCAAGATGGATCGCACGGACCTCGAACGCCTGATTTCCAGCGCCGCTGGATCAGCGGGGGAAGATTTTCCACCTTCCACCTTTGTCTGTGGCGCCCAATTTCCTGTCCCTCGAGGGCTGCTGGGGTATCACACGTCGCGTCAGGACATTATCATAGCCATTGCGAAAGCATCGACGGCAACTCGCGGTACAACTTCTACAGCGATCTCAAGATAGAAAGGGTGGAGTAAATGGTCGCGTCATTGGAACGTGTGATCGAGGCTGCTCTGGAGTTGACGGAATCCGAACGCGCTCAACTCATCACGACCCTCATTTCCACATTCTCGCCCGCAGACGCTGCATCGCTTGACGATGCGTGGCTCGCGGAAATCAACCGCCGATCCGCAGAGTTTGATGCGGGCATAGCCGAGACGTTGCCATGGGCCGAGGTGAAAGAGCAAGCCCGACGACGGCAGGCAACTCGTGGCTGAGGTAAATTTCCTGCCGGGAGCCAGCAACGATTATGACGATGCGTTCAACTGGTATTTTTCCAGAAGTGAAAGTGCAGCAGAGGGGTTTGAGGAGGCCGTTGAACTAGCGATCACGGAGATTATAAAGGCTCCGGATCGATGGCCCTTGTGCGACAACCGCCATCGCCAGCACCTGCTGAAACGCTATCCATTCAGTCTGGTGTATCGACTGGCAGGCGATACCGTACTGATCGTGGCTGTTGCCCACGCTCGCCGACAGTTCGGGTACTGGGGGCAGCAGGAGTAATGTGGAGGACGCGACGTTGAATACGCCTTCCCACATTCACAACCCGTCTTCCCCGCCACCCTTTTTCCGTCACCTCCAGGTCGAACCGGGTAGCTCTCCAGACAGAGGGACTGTCGTTGGCTGACAGCCCACACCTGTCCAGCAACAGAACGCACCCCGGAGAGCGACTGTGGAGACCGTTTCGCCCGAACGCATGAATTCCGCCCCGCGATCTGAACTGGCCGCCCTCTTTGCCGCCGCCATTCGCAGGCTGCTCGAACGCGACGCTCTGACCTCGGCAATCTCTCCGGAACTCTCGGCCAGTCGACTTGATGTTCGTCCGCAAACCGGGCTCAATGGTCAGCACGGTTGAGAGTCCCGATTCGCCAGAAAAACGGAGCAACACATGGCATTAAACGTGACACACGAGGTTGCTGCACTGCAGCGAGTGACAGTCAAAGAACTGCGAGCGAAGTTTGCCGACGTCTGCGGCGACGAGACGCGATCCGGGAACCGCGCGTGGCTCATCAAACGCATCGCGTGGCGGATCCAGGCCAACAATGAAGGCGGACTCACCGAACGTGCCCGCCAGCGTGCTCGGGAACTGGCCTGCGATGCTGACCTGCGGCTGTCCGCACCGCGGATGCGCCCCCAGCCAGCGTCCGCACCTGCAGCCCACCCGCAACCCATCACGCTGCCGGAGGATTCCCGCCTTCCCTTGCCCGGAACCGTACACCACAACCATTGTAGCCCGGCCCGCCACACTTGATCGGTTTGAGTTTTTTCAACCGACCTGTTGTGGAGGGTGAATCATGGCGCTCGCGGTGGGTTGTGTCAGATATCGGGAATGGGAGCATCGACTTGAACGGTACGCACAGTCGCAATTGACTGTGCGTACCGTTCGGGGAGTGGGAAAGTGTCTCACCAGCGACGTTCAGTAACTGACGGAAAAAACTTGCGACGGGGAATGTGGCAGATCGCATTACGCATCGTCCCCCCGCAGGCAGATCGAAGTGCGATGAGCCCACGTCAACGATTGATTCGTCGGCGTTCCTGCCGGTACATGTGACGTCAAATGTCTCGCCGCGATCAAAGCCACCACCCATCAGGATTCGGTGCCCAATGGCCACAGCCATGATCGATCGACTGATGCGCCATGTCGAGGCTATGGTCATCCAGGGCAGCAGCTTCCGGACGAAAGGCGAGACCCCCGACGAGTAGTCGCTTCCGCGTCATCACTTTCCTCAGACTGCGCTGGCAGCCTCCGTGCGTGCCGTCAGGCATTCGCGGAACCCCGGTCGCCCATTGCAGCCGCATCAGCCGGTCTGATGCGGCTTTTGAAGCTTCAGTCTGACCGAACACCAAACATCTGCCTCTGCCTTTCCCTTCGCGTCTTCGCGTGAGGCCAACGGCATGCAAAAAAAAGCTGCGGCGAAGTCGTGGGAATATTGTCAACACGCTGACGCCGCCGCTCTGGTGACCTCGAACCTGCTGATTCTGGCGGCCATGAAGTGCTGTTTTCACCGCCAGCCTTTCAGAAACACATATAAGGCGATCACTTGCTGGCGATGGCGTAGAGAGTTTTGCTCGATCGGATAAACAGCGTGCCGTCAGCCAATGCCGGTGTTGACCAGAATCGAACATTGTCTGCGGTCGGCAAAACGTTCCTTGCGACTACGTCGAGCGTACGACTCGGCTGGAAAACGAAAGTCTGGCCGCTGGCGTCGAGACAATAGATCCTGCCGCGATTTGACCATGGCGACGCCCAGAATTCTCCCGCGTCCGGAATTCGTCCCTGCGTTACCATGACGCCCGTTGCAGAGTCGACAATCGTCACCTTGCCGCCTCGACCATCCAGCAGGTAAATCATTCCCTCAACAATTAGCGGCGAAGCTCGGTGTGGACCAAATTCACGAGTATTCCATGCGACAAGTGAGGCAGCATCACTACCTTGTGCGGCTGCCAGTTGCTCGTCTGTTCCACTGCGAATCGCAAAGAAACTGGTCCCGCCTCGGCCGCTGCGACCAACAACCAACAGATCACCGCTGGCGGTCGGAGTCGCGTTGAGTCCGCCGTTGCCAATGTCGATTTGCCACAGCAACCTGCCTGAATTCGGATCATAAGATCTTACGATCGCGCCGCCCGTAACGAGTTCCCTGCGATGACTGTTTTCCCAGATGATCGCTGAGCCCCAGTTGGACCGCTCTTCACGAGACTGCCGCCAGACTTCATCACCTGTCCTGATGTCAATCGCGACCACAAATGAAGACTCTTCGTTATCGACCTGAACGAAGACTTTACCATCAAGTATCGTTGGCGAACTGGAGGTGCCCCAATCCTGAGCCATGGGATGAAGGCCCAGATCTTTCTTCCATATCAAAGCGCCGTCGAGGTCATAGCAGAACAATCCCATCATGCCAAAATAGGCCACGACATATTTTCCATCGCTGACGGGCGTCTCAGAAGCGTAAGTGTTGTCGCGATGAGTTTCCAAACGCGGCTTGCCTTCGAGAGCCGTTTTCGTCCACAGGGTTCTTCCAGTCTTCGCGTCCAGACACAAGACCTCCCAACGATAATCGCTCGATGGGTTTTGCGGTCCGTCCGTGATGGCCGTCGTCACGAAGAGTTTTCCATTGACCACAATCGGACTCGACCAGCCAGCGCCCGGAATGTCCGCTTGCCACAACAGGTTTTCATCCGCGCCCCAACTGTCAGGGGCAACACTATCGTTCGTAACGCCATTGGCATTGGGCCCGCGGAACTGAAGCCAGTCAGCCGCGAAACAGTTCGAAGAAAAGGCCATGCAGATAGCCAACACGACGAAACGTGAGCGATACATGCGAACTCCTGACAACGGATCTGCTTTTCGATCGGAAATCGGATCGAGCCAGATGGAAATAAAAGCGGGCTTGCAGGCAAGCAGCATAGCCTGACGCCATGATTATTGCAGGAGTCACACGCACCGCACTCCGAGAATATCCTGAGTTGCGAAAAAGTGCCCTGGTAATCAGGGGATTTTGGCGAACAGCAATGTGGAATGATGAGTTTCAGATCAACGGTCGTTGCTTCGGCAGAAGGACTTGTGAAGTCCGGTGGCAGCCAGATGTCTTCCGTCACCATCGTAAAAATCCGGGCCTGCAGGCCGACCCATGCGGAGTCTGGCTGCACGGTGCTCGGTGAAATCCAAACGCGGCGTGAACCCAATTGCAGAAACACCAGCAGGTAACCATCAGCCACGCCTTTTGCGGTCCACATCGGCCTGGAGAGGAAATCGCATTGCCAGCGGGTGTCTGCATAAATCAATTCTCGCTACCGCGGCTCGGCCTGCATCCTCCCGTATCAGTCAGCGGCTGAGCCTTGCTTCCCACGACTCATTGCCCCGCTTCGGACGAGGATCGATGTCATGGTCCTTTGGAATCATCTTCACGGTTTGCCAGGAGACACTCTTCATTCCCTGTTTTCTGAGTTCACCGAGAATCCTGGTACAGTCCCAGCTGTTTCCGCGGGGCAGTTTCAGACTCAATTCCCGGATGTCGTCGGCTGTTCGGGGGCGACCGAACTTCAGCAGCCCGCATTTCTTCCGAGTTGTCGCCACCAGCCGCACCGGCAGCCGGGCTCGCGGGACCTTGTTCTCTTCCCAGAGGGGGGGCTGGAGACATGCAGCTGGCTGCACATATTCCCGCTGATTTCCGCAGTCGGCACCATCCCTTTCTGTCTTCCGTCATCTGGCCAAACCCGCCGGCAAGAATGCCAGACAACATCGAACACCGAAACAGTTCGCCCGGACACTCCAGGGGCAGGTCCCTCCGGCTGCGACACAGCCTGCTGGCCACTTTGGCGACTTCGATGATCTGGTTTCAGGCAGCCAACTTTGGCAAAAGCCTGCTTCGGGTGCAGGAACGGGTTCTGTCGCTGATCGGGTGGAATGTGATCTGGTCCATGTACTCGAAGTTGCCTCGTGAAAGATTTCAGTTTTCGACCGAGGCCACTTTGCAGGACAATTCGAGGGGCGATCGCTTAAGCACTGAAGTCACCACCGCCAGGCGTCTGCGAATGCAGGAGTTTCATCGGTCGTATCGAAACCGCTACTTTTTGCAGACTGCCTCTCCCGCCTTTCCTGAAATGCCCACGTGGTATCTGACCTCGCTTGTGTTTCACTGGAATCAGTGCCATGCTTCGGCACACTGGGTACGCAGAGCGCGGATCGTTGTAACGACGGAGTCGATCGCCAGACCGGGACCAACTCAGGCTACGATTTTGCTGGATACGGGATTTAGTGCCGCACCAGCAGGACAGCCCAATTGACTCTCGCGCTTATTCAGGAACAGTTTCGCGAGTTCATTCAGGGGCTGAATACTCATGCACATCTGGGTCGATGCTGATGCCTGCCCACGCGAAGCGAAGGAAATTTTGTATAAGGTCTCGATGCGGCTGCAGATTGCTGTGACTCTGGTGGCTAACCAGATGATGTTCGTTCCAAAGTCCAGCCTGATTCGCCTTGAACTGGTGGGTGCTGGTGCAAATGTGGCCGATCAGCGGATTGTCGAAATGCTGAGTTCCGGCGACCTTGTGATCACCGCTGACATTCCGCTTGCGGCTGCCGCCGTGGAAAAAGGTGCCACCGTTCTCGACCCTCGAGGCATTCCACTGGACGCGGCCAACGTTGGCTCACGTCTGGCGACACGCAACCTGATGGACGAACTTCGCGGCTCCGGGCTTGAGACCGGTGGTCCGGCTGCCTACAGCGCGAAGAACAAACAGGACTTTGCAAATCAGCTTGACAGACTTCTGACCAAACTTCTTAGGCAGGCAGCGAAGCCCAGGTGACACTTGCGCGACAACCCCTGAAGCCTGAGCATTTTAACGAACGCTTCCGACGCAATTCGTTCGCCCGAAAACCTTTGCGTGCCCTGCAGATCTCGGCGAGAGGCCACGCAGCCTGTCGAAGCATATCACTCGCTGCTGCATATCGCAGCGTTACTTCAGCAGCCTCATAATCCACTGCCTCGACCCTTACCTCAGAGAATTGCTCAAGCTGCCGGCGGAAGGATTCAGCCTGTTCAGGGATGAACAAGCCAGGGAGTCGAAGTCTGACCTCATGGGCTCCGTCAAACTCGTATTTCGTCCCGGGAAGTTCAGTCGGAATGACAGGCAACGTCGCTGTGCCGGTGACTCCACCGGAGAAAGAGGTCCAGCCTTTTTGCTGGTGCAACTCCAGTTATTCACTCAGATTGGCGACTCGCAAAATAAGATGCAGCTGACGCAGAAATTCTGCATTTCAGTACATGCAGCCAGATGCGTACTCGCCAGAATGTTGCAGCCGCATCTGATCCGAACGGAGAGATTCAGGCCGAGTCACTCGATGATTGCTTATCCGGGAAGACCGCGATGCGCACGACACACTTCAGCTGGATCTGCTTTTTTCGCCGCTTCGATTGCAATTCCTGGATTCTCTCATGAGAACATAACGCAGTTGCTCATGTTCAAGGCGTCGCTCACGCCTGCAGAAGCTCGTTCACTGGCTGCGAAAACCAGACACTCAAGTCGTTGCTGCTCTTCAGCCATCTCAAAGAACCGGACCCCGATGTGGCCCGCGAACTGGCTTCACACCGGGGCTCGCTGGAACTGGATGCTGTTGCCAAACTGCTTCCCGCGACCCCAGAAATCCCCATGAAACATGAAGGAGCGTTGTCGCTGAAATCAGCAGAGCCCGGCGATGAGTCGCTGTTGGTGTTGTCAGCGTATCGGGGGCGGCTGGAGCTCGGCCTGACTATTGTCTCGGAGGCACCGCCACAGATTCCGGCCAGGCCTGCCGGTCATCTCCGCCTGTCCGCTGCTTCTGAAGAAACTCAGATCCGTCTCACCGGAACTGGCCGTCGAACTCGCTGCGCACAAATCGACACTCGAACTGGCGGTCGTCAAGCTGCCTCGTCCCGCAAAAATTCAGGCAACGAGGCAACTGAAGTCTGTGTTTGTTGGGAAAAAACGAGACGAAACGACATTTCTCAGGCTACTGCTCATGAAACCCTGCCTGACAGTGTCCCTGACACCGTTTCAGCATTGCAGCAGTGCAATTACGGTGACTCGCTCCTGCCGAGCCATCAGCACTGGCCTGCCCTCCCGAAAAAAGGCAACTTCCGATTCACAGCCTCACTCTGAGTGGTGCGACTCTGCTTTCATTCAGTACACTCGTGCCACATCCTTCCATTGACAGTGACTGCATCTGCAGTAACGCTGCAGCACAGGGCTGACCACACTTCACCTTCGGCCGTCCAGACATCCGCATTTGCCCTTACGGTTTCGCAGTTTTCTGATTACGGGCTCATCTTGAAATGCTCCAGCGTCCGCATCGTATTTTGCGCGACTTGTTCAGCATCGACGCCCGATGCCTTGGCGTCCTGCGGATTGCCCTCGCACTTCTGCTGCTGACAGACCTGCTGCTCAGGTCCCGTTTCATTTCAGAGACCTGCACTGACGATGGGTTGCTGCCCCGCGATTTCGTTCCTGCTCCAGCCTGTTACATGTCTCTGCAGATGCTGGACGGCTCCCTGGCGTTTCAACTGGTCCATTTTCTCGTCGCAGGACTCAGCAGCCTGATGCTGCTGATTGGTTTCCAGACTCGCACAGCCACGATTCTCTGCTGGATCCTGACGATCTCCCTGCACGCCAGAAACGAGTTCATACTCGACGCCGGCGACGACCTGCTCAGATCTCTGCTGTTCTGGAGTGTTTTCCTGCCACTGGGCGCCCGTTATTCACTGGACTCACGCAGACAGCGCACAGCAGCGGCGCTGATTGTCCTGTCTCCGGCGACAGCAGCACTGCTGCTGCAGTTCGCATCGGTGTATTTTACCGCCGGATGGTTCAAGACTGATCCGGCGTGGAGCGACGGCACAGCGATTGAATACGCACTTGGACAAACCCAATGGATTCTGCCCGCTGGCGAATTCCTGCGGCAGTATCCGGCCGTACTTAAACTGCTGACGCCAGCAGTCGTGTGGTTTGAGATCATCGCTCCAGTACTGCTGTTCATGCCGTTTCGGACGCGTACATTTCGGATGATGGTCATTCCCGCGTTTTGGTTTTTTCAGGCGGGTCTGGCGACGTGCATCTCGCTGCACATTTTCCCGCTGATTGCCGCAGTCGGTACCATTCCCTTTCTGTCATCCGTCATCTGGCCGAACCGGCCGGAAAGAATGCCGGACAACGTCGAACGCCGCACCAATTCGGCCCGAAACATCAGAGGAAATTCCGTCGCGCTGCGAAACGGCCTGCTGGCGACTTTGGCGACTTCGATAATCTGGTTCCAGGCTGCCAACTTTGGCAAAAGCCTGCTTCCGGTGCAGGAACGAGTTTTGTCGCTGATCGGCTGGAACGTGATCTGGTCCATGTACTCGAATCTGCCTCGAGACAAGTTCCAGTTTTCGGCTGAAGCCACCCTGCAGGACAATTCGAGGGTCGATCTGGTGAATTCTGAAGTCACCACCATGGAACGCCTGCGACTGCAGCAATTTCATCTGTCGTATCGAAACCGCTATTTTTTGCAGACCGCGTCTGCCGCATTTCCGGAAATGCCGACATATTACCTGACCTGTCTCGTGTTTCACTGGAATCAGTGCCATGCTCCGGAACGCTGGGTTGTGCGTGGTAAAATCGCGGTCACAACAGAGCCGATTGGGACAGCGGGACCTGCCCAGACGAGGATTTTGCTGGATACCGCCTTTCGTGCGGTGCCAGCCGAATAACGTTAAGAATCATTCTGATCGCTGCGACAGCGCGAGGTTGACTCTGACGCAAAATACCGTGGCCCTGGCAGACAATCACACCTTTCCACGACAGTTTCCTTGCACTTTTAATCTCGACAGCAGACGGTTCCGCTGCAAATCCACGCAAAGCACTGACGATTGTTGCGGCACTGAAAGATCCCTATGAGCAAAACTCCGTTTCTGATCCTGTGCAGCATGGCATGGCTTATTGGTCTGACCAGTGCATACTCAGCCGCTGATGAAAACCGTCTGCACGTCCCCGATCTGACTCAGGGAGACACCGTTCCGGCTCGACACAAGCACGACTGGAACCTCGGTCCTGTCGGACTGCGCGGCTGGATGTTCTGTGATCAACTGGTCACAACGGATGCGCGACAGATCGCCATCACCGCTGTGGATTCCGGGTCGCCCGCGGCCGGAATCCTGTCCGTCGGTGATGTGATTCTGGGTGTTGGGGGCAGGCGATTTGCTTATGACCCGCGAACCGAGTTTGGCCTGGCTGTCTCGGCGGCTGAGACAGAGACTGAAAAAGGTCGTCTGGTTCTGACCCGCTGGCGCGACGGTCAGATCGAAGATGTGACACTGACGCTGCCAATAGCCGGTACGTTCAGCAGCACTGCGCCATATGACTGCGACAAATCGAAGTGGATTCTGCGTCGGGGCCTGCAGGTACTGGCCGAGCGTGCCGCTCAGCCTGACTACGGGCAGCAGACAGATGCAATTCCCCGTGCACTGAATGCTCTGGCACTGCTGGCGGGAGGTGAAGCAGCGCATCTGGAACTGGTGCAGCGTGAAGCTCGCTGGGCAGCGGATTTCGCAACCGACGACTTCCGCACCTGGTATTATGGGTATGTGATGATCTTTCTGTCTGAGTACGTTCTGGCGACGAATGATCAGTCTGTTCTGCCTGGACTGCGGCGGCTGGCATTGGATTCGGCGAGGGGCCAGAGTGCCGTGGGGTCGTGGGGGCACACATTTGCTGCCCCTGATGGACGTCTGCGAGGATACGGGATGATGAATTCCCCGGGACTCCCTTTGACGATCGGCATGGTGCTGGCTCGCGACGCCGGTGTCAACGATCCCGAAATTGCTCGTGCAATTGACCTCAGTTCGCGATTGCTGCGTTTTTACACCGGCAAGGGTGCGGTGCCGTACGGCGATCATGCGGCGTGGACGGAGACTCACGAAGACAACGGCAAATGCGGGATGGCGGCAGTTCTTTTCAATTCGCTCGGTGAAGCTCGCAGCGCCGACTATTTCACCCGCATGGCCCTTGCTTCGCATGGCAGCGAGCGTGACTGTGGTCACACGGGGAATTACTTTAATCTGCTGTGGTCCTTGCCGGCAATTGCACAGGCAGGCCCGCAGGCCACCGGAGCGTGGATGCGGGAATTTGGCGGCTGGTATCACGACCTGGCGCGACGTCATGACGGTAGCTTCGCACATCAGGGCCCACCGGAGCCGGACCACGACAGTTACCATGGCTGGGATGCCACAGGGGCCTTTTTACTGGGGTACGCTTTGCCATTGCGAAAAATTCGCCTCACCGGTCGAACGCCTGCAGTCGCTGAAACGCTTTCAGCTGACGCCGCGCAAAGTATCGTGGCGGACGGACGTGGCTGGAACAACAAGGATCGCAGGAGCTGCTACGAACAGCTGCCGGATGCTGAACTGATCCGGCGGCTGGGCTCGTGGTCACCGATTGTGCGTGAACGAGCCGCGATGGCGATTTCGTGGCGTAAGCAGCCGCCACTGTCCGAAGTGATCTCGCTGCTTGATTCCGACAGCCTCGATGCTCGTGTTGGTGCCTGTCATGCGCTCGAACAACTGCGTGGCGACGGTGCTCCTGCGGTTCCACAACTGCGAAATCTGTTGCAGCATGAGGATCTGTGGCTGCGAATTCGGGCGGCATCTGCCCTGGCGGCGATTGGGCGTCCGGCGGCTGTGGCGTTGCCCGAACTGCTGGACCAGATTGCCCGCGATCCCGCTGCGGATGATCCGCGGGGGATGGAGCAGCGTTTTGTCGCCATGGCGGTCTTCAGCAATCTGCTGCCCCGACTGGAGTCGCTGGCAGATATCGACGGCGTCCGTCTGCAGGCAGCAATCGCCAGGGGGCTGCAGAATCAGGACGGACGTGCACGCGGTGAAATCAGTGAAATTTATCGCAGGCTGAACTATGACCAGATCCAGCCCCTGCTGCCTGTGGTGTATGCAGCCATCAGGACGCCTGCCCCCAGCGGAGAGATGTTTGCTGACAGCGTGCGTCTCAACGGACTGAAAATACTGGCCACTCACCACATTACTGAAGGCATGCAGGCGGCGACCGACTACCTGCGCACACAGAATCCGTGGGCCAGTGAGCACCGAACACCGGAAATCCTGCAGGTCCTGGCGGACTACGGTGCCTCAGCCCAGTCGCTGATTCCGCAGCTGGAGGAGACGGCAGCAGGTTTTGATCGGGGTGAGCCGGATTTTCCCAGGAATCTGAGCCGCCAAAAGGCCCGCGCCGTTCGCGAAACGATAGCAAAAATCAGAGCGGCCAAAGAGACTCCCGAATTGAAGCCACTTTCAGGTTCAGGCGACTCTGCACCGTAAGTGACCGCTCTGTCGCGAGGGTCAGCACACCGTTCCGGGAATCAATCAACGCTTGAGTTGACGAAGCAGCGGTGTTTTGCAGCAGTGATCTCGAGCAGGAACGTCCGAGCTTCACATTCCATTGGCGGAATTCCAACCGCTTCGTGAACTGTTCTTCAATTCAAAGTTGGTTCGCCCGGTTGAATTCGTCCAGTGGGAGGTACGGGGTGGCATTTCAGGTTCCAACTCGCCCACTGCACAGATTGATCTGTGCTGAGCCACATCAACATAAGCCGGGCCTCATCAGGAGTCGTATACAACCGCAGGACATCCTGTCCATGCATGCATTCACCGGGCAGCGAGCCCAGCCGGCCCACCTGGGTCGCTGTGGATGTCCGCCAGATTTCCACCTGCAGTTTCTCATCCACTGAAACAGCCAGCCTTCCATGATCCAGCAGACAAACGGCGTAGATTTCCCCGTGGTGCCTTTGAGATCCCGCTCGATATTTCGGACGCTCCCCTTCCAAACTCCAGCACGTGATTCGCCCCCCACGGTCTCCCGTGACCAGGGTCCTGTCGGTCGCAGAAACTGCCAGCTGGCGAACCTGATCGACAGGCCCGGGCAATGCAGCAGTCTCTCCGGTTTCCGGAAACCACTGCCATAGTCCTCCGAATTCTCCGCCCATGATCAGTGATTTTCCATCAGGATGCCAGCAGAATGCGTTGATCAACCCCGGGAGTGTTGCAGTGAAACCCTTGCCACTCAGTGGTGCTGACTGCACCACTGAGATTGTACGATCCGCACACCAGGCAAAACGCCTGCCATCGGGTGAAGGCGCAGTTCTTTCGCAGCGAATCGACTGCGCGGTCGTTGAATTTTCTTCCAACAGGCTCTGAGTGCTGGTACCCAGTGTTCGCTGAAGCCAGAGCTGACCATCGTCCAGAGGCATCAATTTCACAGGCGGACGTCGTTCTGAGGCAACCGCACGGGCCGGGTCCTGACCAGCAGGAGTTGCCGCAGCGAAGACCTCCGTGACTCGATGGTGTTCCGGGAAGGAAACGCTCGACTCTACGCTGATCTTTGATTCCGACAGTGACAGTGGCTGCAGGTGAATCAACGCTCCATCACTAAAACTGATCAGGACTGACTGGTGGTCAGGAGACACCTCGATGTGATTCGGGCGCGTCCACGTCTGCTCCGCCGACTGAAACTTCAGTTGCTTCAGTTTCGTCGGGTTCAGAGTGACCGCGTGAATGTCCCCGGTTTCGGTAGCGCTCAGAATTGTCTCGTCCGCACCGCAGACACTGATCAATGGCTCGTCCGCGACAATCCAGCGAGCCGTCGACTGCAGGAATGGCACCCTGTCGGTTCCGAACTCTCGAAATGTCTGTTCCCCCGGAAGTTCTCTCACGGGTTCTCCGCTGTTTAAACTGCTCAAGTCCCAACTGACCACATCCCCTGACACGCTGGACGTCACCAGTCGACTACCGGAAAGCCCTGGATGAACACACAGTGGTTTACCTCGGAATTCAAGGCTTGCCAGCGCCCGCCCTGACTCGACGTCCTGCAGTATCAACGAATCCGTATCATCAATGACGCAGCAGAGTCGCCCTGTCGGCGGCATAGGAAAGCCGGTCAGCACGTGCTGATGCACGGAAAAACCGATCTCACGGGCGGCAAACCCTCCTGCTGTTTGCACCGCGAGATCGGCGAGGTACACGCGGTTGTCCGCAGCAGCAACCAGCACTCGACTGCCATCTGCCGATATTGCTCCCCACAAATTTCTGCGTTCCACGGGCAGAGTTGCCACAATGGTGCACGTGTCGGTGCGCAGAACGATGGGCGGCTCATACCGCGAACCGCAGAGCAGCGTGTTTCCATCATCGGAGAATGCAAGCATCTCGATTGTGGTGATCATCGGCGGAGAACCGTGCCCCCACGCTCGTTTCTCGGTGTCATAAATCCTGACAAAACTTCGATCGCTGGCCTTGTCAAGGCTCCCTCCTACGGCGATGAGGCGTCCTGACGAATCCACTGCGACAGCATGCAGAGATTCGATACCGGAGGACACCTCGAACTCCACTGCCCCCGTGTCGCTGCGAAGGAATCGAAGTACGCCATCGCCACACGCGGCGGCCACACGATTACCTCCCGGAATTGGTCGCAATTCATTGATCGCCGCCTCACAGATCTTTCGCGACGTCAGAGTCGACTGCAACTGAGCCTGCAGGATTCTCCATTCCGCCGAAGTTTCCGCCGCAGCGCCGGGGGAGTTAACAACATTCAACAGACGTTCTGTCTCAAACAGATTCCCCAACTCCCAGGCCGTCCATGCCTGCCTCAGTGTCGAGACCCAGGCAAGATCCTGAAACTTCCGCTGCTGCGACTTAGCTTCCCCCAGATAGTACTCTGCACGGCGTTCAGAGGCCCAGGCGACGTGCGTCTGCCGAAGACTGATCAGCAGTCCCAGTACAAGACTGAAAACTGTCAACAAGGCCATTAGAACCGGTAATCTGTGCCGACTGTAAAATCGTTCAAGTCGATAGAGGCCACGCTGTGGCATGGCCTCCACTGCGTGCCCTTCGAGCACTCGCTGCAGTTCGTCCCGCAGTGCTCCAACCCCAGCATAGCGATCGGCTGGAATCGGGGCCGTAGCTCGTCGAATAATGCTGCTGACTTCCCAATTCAAACGTGCCGACATCCTCAGCCCACTGCCCGCCACAGGCCCCCCGGCTGCCACTGCAAGCGGTGACCCATAGACCACCTCAGACAGGATGCGACCGATCGAAAACACGTCCGATCGAGTATCAGCAGCCGGCGATTCAGCGCAAGACTGCTCAGGACTCATGTAATCCGGGGTGCCTGCCGCAATGTGCGGCTGCTCAGACGCTGTCAAAGTATCTCGGCAAATTCCGAAGTCGATTAACCGGCAAACCGGTCGCCCGTCAAGGGATTCCACAAGCACGTTGGATGGCTTAAGGTCCCGATGTATGATGCCGCGGAAATGGGCGTGTCTCACTGCATCACAAAGCTCTGAGATCAATCGCAGGCTGTCGTGCAGCGACAAATTCCGGTCTCGGCAAAATGTGGTCAATGGAAGCCCGTCGACATAGTCCATCACAAACCACGGTCGCCCATCGGGCAGACTGCCGGCGTCAAGGACCGAAACGATTCCGGGATGCTTCAAGCCGGCAAGTGCCTGACGTTCAGCCTGCACCTGAGCTGCCGCTGCCGCCGTCAGAAACCCGCTGCGAAGCACTTTCAAAGCCACCACGCGTTCCACCGGCTCAAGTTGCTTTGCCTGAAACACAGTGCCCATGCCACCACTGCCGAGCAACTGCAGTAATTGGTAACGTTCAATCACTGCGCCGGCACACAGTGGCTCCTCCGGCAGCAGTCCGCACAGATCAGCAGCACTGAAAAACGACACAGCTGGCTCGGCAAGAAAGCAGTCATCAACATCTCCGAGCCTCAGCAGGTGCACAACCTGATCGAATAAGGCGATATCGTCCCCGCACGCACTGTGAACAAATTGCAGCTGCTGATCCGCGTCTCGGATCTCGATAGCTCGCAGATATACATCACGCAGCCGTCCTGAAGATCCGTTCACAAAGTCTCTCCCCAGATCAATGATCTGAACACGGAAGGACTGCTCATCCTTCACAGCAGATGCTGAAATGAATCAAACATTGAGCTTCCAGCATCTCAGTTGCTTAGTCGCTCAATTTCTGCCCTCAGCCAGACTCGTGCAAACTGCCAGACACGATAGGACGTCGCTCGGGATATCCCAAGCACTTCGGCAACTTCGGTCAACGGCAGTCCGGCAAAGTAGTGCAGACTCACCAGCTCAGCCGCCTCTGAGTCGACAGCGTCAAGTCGCTCAAGAGCCTCGTGCACAAGCAGCATCTCAGACGTAGCCCCGTTTCGGGAAACCTGAAACGTCTGCTGATCCGATAGAGACAGCGGCCTGACACCGCCACCGTGGCACTCGCGATTCCGGCGTCGAGCCACATCGATCAGAACCCGTCGCATCGTGACACTGAATGCCGCAAAGAACGAGCGACGATCTCGAAACGCACCACCCTGACGTGTTGCCAGCACACGCATCCACGCCTCGTGCACCAGCGCCGTCGGCTGCAGTGTGTTGGCAGGACTCTCACAACGCATGCGCGCGGCGGCCAGCCTGCGTAGTTGCTGGTAGACTGCCTGCAGCAGTACGTCTTCAGCACCCGGTGCACAAATTTCAACCTGCTGAAGGATACCCGTGAGCGACGACATGCCGGACTCCGACTCAACACAGTGATTCTGCATAGCCCCATGCTATCCTGCCCGCTCATAGCCGCAAACTCAAAAAGAATCCCGGGCCTTTGGAATTTTCGTTGAAATCTGCAGTCGGAGTCGATGGCTGAGACACCTGCACTGCATTTCTCGCCT
>Ga0209972_10002195_pt1 | contig 16162 bp, 14 predicted proteins | sample NOAtaG_7_FD_187302 | JGI IMG/M metagenome (GOLD analysis project Ga0209972, IMG submission 187302) | Freshwater lake microbial communities from Lake Erie, under a cyanobacterial bloom - NOAA_Erie_Diel1S_2200h metaG (SPAdes) (version 2) | ecosystem: Environmental > Aquatic > Freshwater > Lake ... | reverse complement strand
CAAGCTTTATCGAAGGGATCGAGATAACCCATTTTTTGAGTGATTCCTTTTATGGCAGCCAACACTGAGATCAAAAGCCAAATTTTTATCATCCATTTTAGATCTGCCTTGCTGTTGAATAATAAAAAACATAGCGGAAATATGAGGAACATATACAAAGCAATAGCACGCATAGCATAAAACCACGCTTCCGCACTTAAGGTTTGTGGATTAAACAGTTCTAAAATGATGTAAGAAAACCAGATAACAGGAAATAAATTAATAAGAGAGTTGGCTTTAGAGAAATCCATCTTGTTCCATCGATTAACTAGTAATGAAATCCACGACAACACGATCAATATGTCAATTGTGAGTCCAAAAGGCCCGCCCACATAACGTGTTAGTCCAATTGCGAAAAAACTAACAATGAAGGCTGTTTTTAGGGGTATTTTAGGATATTTAAATGCGTATACTAAATAGATCAACGCCAAAATGATGATGAGCGCAATTAGTACTGAAATTAATCCTCCCTTTGCGAAAAAGAAACCTAAGGGTAGTGCAATAAGGATACAAAGAATTGCAATTTTAATTGTTCCGGCATCAAATATGTTTTTAATAAAATTATTCAAGAGCTTAATTCATTGATTTTAGTCCTATTCGTTTAGAATGAACCCATCCGCTGAGGATGATATCTTTAAACGATGTTTTGAAATTAAGGTTTAAATATTTTATACCGAAATAGCATCCTGTTAATGTGGTTAAAAATGTTGCAAAGGCAACGTACTTTAGTGGTAAATTAAGATGAAGAATAGCTAAGTCGAGAATGACGTTTACTGTGATCATAATACATACTTTATAAAAATTGTACTTCGGTAAATTAATGCAGTCAAGTGTAATTCCGGTGAACCTATCGACGGGAAGAATTAAGCCATAAATGCAAAATACTTTAAATATATCTGATGTTTGCAAGTATTCCTTCCCACCCAAAAAAAGTATTAAATGATCAGATAAGAGGAAACAAATGATCATTATAGGTAAATATATAAGGGTTAATATGCCTGAAAGTTTTTGAAATAGTTCCTTTACCTTGTTTTTTTCATTATTCAAACTGAAAGAACTCAATTTTGGCATGGCTACTGAAACCATACTTCTTAATAGAATTTCAAATGTTTCTGTTAACTTTAAAGGAATGCTATACAAAGCGGCTGTTTGAGATCCGGCTACCAAGCCAATAATAAATGTATCTGAACTCTTAAGCAAGTTGGTTCCGATTAAGGTTCCAAAGCTGTATTTGCCAAAGTGAATTAATTCCCAAAATTTTGTTTTTTCAAAATGAGATAATTTTGATATGCCGCTTATGTTTAACGTAATTGCTATTAGTGATGAAATGAGATTTACTGTAATATGCAGCGCCACCAACAATTCAACACTAAATTTGTAATAATAGCATAAAATATATACTGATAAAGCCATTAGCATATTCAGCGTTTTCAAAATTAATAGTGTTAGAAATTTACTAGAAGCTTGTAAGATAGATTGTGAAATTGTAAAAGGCAAACCAGCAATTGAGAGTAAAGGATAGTATTTTAAAAAGTATTCGTAAGAAGTGGTGATGTTATTAAAATGTAGCATTAAGAAAATACTATAAATTAGTACAGAACTAATAATGGTGAAGCTCAGCCCAATTACCCAGCCACCTGCGATATATTGATTTTTAGCATTAAGATTATTGTCGGAAGTAAAGCGAACTAATGCCGTATGCATAAATCCCTGACGCATCATTTCTAGTAACGATGAGGCAGTTAAATAAATGATCCATTTTCCATACTGATCAAGGTTAAAAGCACGTACTACGATAGCTATGCCTAAGAACCCAAGAATAGCATAAATTACATTGCCGGCCAATGAATAAATTGAATTTAATTTTTCGGGATTTTTTAATATGTTTTTTATTTCAATTTTCATTTAGATAGAATTAATTTCATCTCGACTTAATTTTTTATTCGCACTAAAATCCATCATTACCCATTTCTTGATGAGTTTTCTAACGTATCCACGTTTGTAAGGCATTTCACCGATTATGGATTCAAGTGTATATAATTGAACCATATTTAAGATACTGTATAATGAATTTGTATAATTTTCTTTGAAAATGTTTAGTGCATTTTGATCGGATTCACTCCATAATTTGTCGCCACGAGTAATAAGAAGGTTAAGGTCGGAATTGTTACCAAATAAAGGTGGCGCCTTGTATTGAGTAAGAGGTAGGAATTCAATTATTACAATTTCATACTCATTTAAATTAATTAATGAACCGCTAGACCTTTCTGAGTTTGTGCTCTCAAGTAGATATTGGAGGTTGCTAATTTCTGCATAATTTAATAGTTGACTATAGCGTATGGTGTCGTTATCTTCAATCACATTTGAATTTTCGTCTTGAGGAATTATCAGAAGTGTTTTTTTGTTCGCTTCGCGCAAATTTCGAGCAAGTTTGTTTGCTATAAATGTTTTTCCTTCATTAGTTCTGGTGCTTACTATTGAGGTAATAAGTGGCCCTTTACTTTTTTTGTTTTTATAGACTTCGTAAATTTTTGTAGTTATCATAATTAGTAGCCTGTTTAGAATACCATTTTTCACTGTTTCAAGTGTTGATTTGTTAATTAATGGTATTGCGCTTAGCGTAGGTGTTTTTAGGATATAACTAGCCTTTTCGGGTGTTTTTATGGTTTGATCAAGAAATTCAACCATCAATAGTATTAAGATCACAATAATTATTGAGGCTAGTCCGCCAGAAATTATAACCAGTTTGCGTTTATTCGGTAATGGATCGTGCGGAAAGAAGGGAGCATCTACAACTTGAAGATTAGAACTTTTTTGTAGGTTTTCTTCTCTTAACCTAGCTGCATTTAAGCTAGCCAGATTTGATAGGTATTCTTTTTCGGCTATTTCAATTTCACGCTCCATTTTACCTATGTTACTTCCTAAAGGTGCAAAATGGTCATAGTTTTTGTCTACTTCATTAATTCGCTCTTCAAATATTTTTAGTCTTGATTTTGACTCAACTTCTTTAATTGTATTTTCTAACCAAAGATTTATCAAGTCTTTATATGAAATACCTTCTTTTGAATGTAAGCCGGCATAATAGAATTTCATTTTATCTTCTAATTTTTCTTTTAAAATTGCAATTTCAGCATCAGCTTTATCGCTGTCTTTCTTGTTGTTAGTTTCTGATAACTCTGAAAGCGTTTTTTGATAGATAAGATTATTGAGATTGCTTTTTAGGTCCATAACCTTATCAATTTCTTTTAATTTGCTTTGTAATGAACCTAACTTTTCTTCAATATTTTTTACGGCCGACTGTGCAGCCACTATACTCATTCTTTCTTTATCCGTTTCGTCAATTATATTCTCTCTTTTTTCTGAAATAAATTTTGTTTGTTCATAATAGTTAATGACTCTATTGTTTGATCGGAATTCTTTAAGGTTCTCTTCCGCTTTATTTAATTTGGCGAATGATAGATCGGTTTGTTCTTGGAAAAATCTGACAATATTATCAGTTTCACCTTTTTTAATATTTCTGTATTTAGTAATTAAAACATCTGAGGCAACGATCAGTACGTGTTGACAAACTCCTGGATCATTCGATTCAAATTCCATTTTAAGCATATCACTGCTTCCCATACGAGTTGATGTTATTTCATCAATGGCGTAAATGCTATAAAAATCCTCATTTTCATCATTTAATAATCTGTATATGATATTTGTATCGTTTTGTTGCTTAAAATTAAGAAGTGCTTTATATGTTTCCTCTTCGCTAGATTTAGTGATGGATTGAATTATGTTTTTTGGGATAATAGTGCTAATTCTTTCAAGATTGTTTTGATTAATGAATTTGTTGCTTTTACCTTTAAGCATCAAATGTGAAGACAGTAGTCTTAACGCAACCTCTTCCTTAATGTCTTTTGTTTTAATTATGTTTATTAAGTTATCGAAGGATATATTAATAGAGTAATAGTCTATTTTAGCATTTTCCCCATCAACTACGTTAAAGCCGGATGCGAAGCCGGTGTATACTGTGATGGAGCTCTTGTATCTGCTTTTTTCGGAGTTAGTAAACAATACGATAGATAGAATTACAAAAACTGGTAATAGAACTAGTATCTTTAAGTTTCTAAGTAATAATCGACTAAATGATAATAAATTCATAATTTAAATATTTGATAAGCCTGTAATTTGTTTTAAGATCAACCATGCAGTTTTGTATTCGTTTTTTGTTATTTCTAATCTTTCTTTTTCAGCGAAGTATATTTCTTGTATCTGAGCGTATTGATTAAATGTGATTTCTTTATTTTGTAGTTGTTTGTAAGAAATCTCCTGGTTAATACGCGATAGTTCCGTTGATTCAGTTTTTATCCTTAATCGGGCTTTAAGTAAAAGAACATCATTGTATTGTTTAATAATGTTCTTTATAAGCTCTTCCTTTACCGATTCGAATTGATATTTTGATGCGTCGTAATCTACCTGTGCCATGTGTTTTCTTTCATTCTTTCCTAGTATGGCTGTTAATGGTACTTTGATCACAAAACCGGCGCCATAACCTAGTGATAATTGATCCATTGGTTGTAAATTACCATATCTGCCATATTTGGAATCGGCGGTCACCGCAATGTCTTTCATCCATGCGTATTTTTGTAAGGTCATCTCCAATTTCGATTTAGCGCAATACGATTCATACATGCAGAGTAGAGGCGAATGCTTTAGGGCCTGATCAATCACCACTTCCAATGGTAGAATAGAATCGTTAGAGTTATTCTCTTCTTGACCAAAGAGGTGGATCTGGAAAACTACTTGAAGTATCAATGTATATTTTACAACAGATTTCATATTACACATTTTCTTTTTGCGTTAATGCCGGAATGGTTCTTAATATAAGTTTTAGGTCTCCTACAAAAGAGTGATTTAATGCGTAGGTATTATCTAGTTCTTTACGCTCAGTTTCACTCATTTCTGATTTTCCTCTTTTTGACACTTGCCATAGTCCTGTTAAACCTGCTGGAGCATTGAAACGCAACGACCACTTATCGGTAGTTAATTGTTCTGCTTCATAAACTGGAAGTGGCCGGTTACCCACAAAGCTCATATCGCCTTTTAGAATATTGATTAACTGAGGTAATTCATCTATACTTGATTTTCTTAAGAATTGACCTAGAGGCGTAACACGCGGATCGTTTTTGAACTTAATGAAGCTCGCTTTATTTTCTAATCTTGATCTATTATGAAAGTTTTCGCAAATTTCTTTACCATCTATGTGTAAAATGGTTGAGCAAGGGTGTTTCAATTTCTTGCACTCCTCACAACCGTTGGCTTTTTCCTCGTTATTGTTTTGTGCGTATTGGTTTTGATCTTTTAATTTATCAATTAAATGTTCTGCGCCGGTTTTCATGCTTCTAAATTTGTAGAAGTCAAATACCTTATAGCCTTGACCAACTCTTTTACTGATAAAAAATACCGGACCTTTAGAATCAATTTTTATTAAGACCGCGAAAAGAAGTAATAAAGGACTTAAGGCAATTAGAGCCAATGCTGAAAGAATTATATCGAAACCACGCTTGAGATGATCGTTTTTATCTGTTTTATCATCTTTGTTTGAATCTGAATTATTTTTTTTATTTATGAATAGTTTTATTTTTTCATAAACAATTCCATCTTTAAGTGGCAATTCAAATAGTTCATCTGCTTTTGCGTTTAAAGCTTCTTGTATAAAGCTTTCAGATGGTTGGTTTAAACAAATGAAGTAAAATGCAAGTGGTTTTTTGCTTTCTTTTTTGAAGTAACTTAATAGTTCAATAGAATTAGTGCCGCTTAATTCTGATTCACAAAATATGATTTGTGGCATTTTACTGTTGGCCTTGATCCAGTTAATGGCATTTATTGCGTTAGTAAAGCACCTGAGGTGTAAATAACAATTGTCTACATGAAATGGTAAACCGATCTGTGACTTGTAATTTCCAATATAAAACGCATCAATGATTGATGATTTAACTTCGGATGTAGTTTTTACGGGATGTATAGGGTTATTTTCCATGATGCTTATTTATTAATGAGTTTAGAAATTCTTGCGTTTAGTTCAAGTGGACTAAAGGGTTTTACCATAAATTCATCTGCACCTGCATTTAAGTATTTGATCCTTTCTTCACTTTTATCTACGCCACTTAAAATAAGCACGGGTACATTTTTAAAGAATAGACTGTTCTTCATGTTTTTTAGAAGATCCCAGCCTCCTATTTCAGGCATCATTATGTCAGAGATCACTAGGTCTGGCATATTACCTTCTTGCATCCAGTTTATAACCTCCGAACCATCTGCAAAGGTTTTTACATCGTATTCATTTGTCAAAAATTGATGCAATAAAAATCTAATGTTTGAATTGTCATCTGCTATAAGTACTTTCTTTTTCATGTTATTTTGTTTTCAAACAGTATTGCGAATTAGATACCAAATTCTTTAGTACTACGATTTTCATGACCTTGATATTGTCTATAATCCTTTAATAACGAGGGTTTTGGGGATTTTTTGACTTAAAAAAGAGTTGTTTTTAAGGTGAGTTTAAACCGCTATCTTTTTCCCAAAATGATCCATTAATTCCTGTATTGGTAATTTTAATTGAAAGAATCTAAAATTAGAGAGCGTTTAAAATTGAGCTTAATCACTTAATATCAATATTTTCTGAAACTCTGCTCAGAATTCTAACTATTTGGCAATTGATTTGCCTAGTATATAATAAAATACACATGGAAAAATCGAATGATACTATCCTAATAACCGGTGGAGCCGGATATATTGGATCGCACTTAAACAAGTACTTAACCCAAGCGGGCTTTAATACAGTTGTATTAGATAATCTTAGTAATGGCAGAAGAGATTTTGTAAAGTGGGGCAAATTTATTGAAGGTGACATTGGTGATGGTTTTTCACTTAAAATGATATTTCTCACGCATCAAATTAAATTAGTAATTCATTGTGCAACGGATGCGTATTCTAAAGACGTGTTTTTAAAAAAGCAAGTTGATAATGCCGAGTTGCTATTGAATGGAATGGCTGAGAATGGAGTAAAATATTTTGTATTTCCTTCTTCTCATGAGGTTTTTGGTTGGCCGCTCTATTCGCCAATTGATGAGTATCATCCTAGATTGCCCATAACAAAACGAGGACAATTGCATTTGCAAATTGAAGAATTGTTAAGCAATTATGAAAGATCAAGGGGCATAAAGCATGCAATTTTACGCTTTCAAAATGCAGCAGGATCTGATATGGATTGTGAGATCGGTGAATTACATTTGAGTGATAATTTAATTCCTTCTATTGTGGATGGTGTTATTAATTCGCATCATAAAGTGAGTATCAATAATGCCGAATTTAATACACCCGATGGGTCTCTTATTGAAGATTACTTGCATGTGGATGATTTGTCAAATGCTACTTATTTGGCCATACTTAAATTATTAGAAGGAGAGAAATCTGAAGAATATAACTTATGTAACGGAAATGGTTTTTCGGCTTTAGAAGTTATTGAAGCCGCTAGCAAAGTTATTGGTCAAAAAAGTAAACTCAATTATGTTAATTGTTTGGAAAACGTGGTACCTGCTTTAAAAGTTTCTTGCAATAAGGCCTTTGATTTATTAAAATGGACTCCAAACTTCAAAAGCATTGAGTCTATTATACAAAGTGCATGGCATTTTCAATTAATGAAAGGAAGAGCAAAATACAATTCTTTTGTTTGAATTTTGATAAGTAATCATTCTACATTTATTCAATTGCTGCAATTACTTCGCCAATTTTGGTAACGCACTTTCTGCAACCTCACCGGTTGTAAAACTTTAGTTTACTACCTTTTAATGGACTAAGGAGTTTGATTTGTAACTTGATATTTATACTATCTAGAAACCCTCGATTCTGAGTGTTTTTGAGGGATTTGATTTTTTGAACTCATCAATTCTTTAACCAATTGCCCAATAGTTTCTGCAAGATGGGGATTAAAATAAACACCATAATGGGCACTAAAACAATCGTAATTGCGAAAGTGCGAAGGGGTAGAGGGTTTATTTGCATTAAGTACTTGCCAAATAGGGCAAATACGGTTGTGATCAACGGATAAATAGCAAGCCAGATCATTAGTGCCATTTTCCATTTTTTAGGAGGTTTCATAGAATAGATTTTTGGTAAATTTATGATTTTAGAATGAATATTATTTCAAGTCTTTATGATAGCTTTTACTAAAGGATAGTGGCGTTTCGCCAACGTGCTTTTTAAAGAAACGAATGAAATAAGAAGTATCGTTAAATCCTAATTCGTTTGAGATCTCCGAAATATTTAATTTCGAATTAAATAAGGATCGTTTGGCTTCTAAAATAATACGTTCACCAATTAACTGCGTACTTGTTTTATTTAATAAGCTTCTGGTTATTCTATTTAAATGTTTTTCGGTGATGAAGAGTTTTGTAGCATACTCTTTTGGTAATTTAAAGTCTCTATAGTGTTGTTCTATGAGGTCTTCAAATTTTTGAACTTGCATTAGGTATGTTTGATTTTGAGTTTTTTGTGTTGGCGCATACGATCGCATTAATTCAATATAGATAATATTAACGAGAGAGTGAATTTTTTGATCGGACCGCAATTTTATTCTTTTGTACTCACTAACAATTTCAGCCATTAATCCTTCAATATATTTACCGGTAGAAGCATCCAGTTGCGTTAAAGGGGCGTTGCCAAATGTTGCAAAAAAAGGATAGTTGTTTAATTTATCGTTTGTATAACGTTCTTCATAGAAATTCTTTGAATGAAAGAACACATAACCACTTGTGTATTTTGATAAATTCCAATTATGCATTTGTCCGGGTTTTAACGTGAACAGTGCTCCTGGTTTTATTTTATACTTTATAAAGTCTACTTCATGGGTACCGCTTCCCTTTGTAAAAAGTACGGTGAGATAGAAATCGTGTTTATGTGGATCGTTAGTAAAACGATGCTCTTTTAAGTGTATGTGTAGATCGTTGGCATAGAAATGATTTCCGGGATTTTTTTGATGGAAATCGAGGATCCTATACACGGGGAGCGTTTTAGGCATACGCAAAAGTAATATAAATGTCTTAATTGTGCTATTATTGGAGTATATTGTAAAGCGGCATATCATTGCTTAAGGTTACCTTTGACATATGGAAAGTTGGAAAATGGTTACACCTAGAAAAAGAAACATAATAAGTTCTGTATTAACCGAAAAATGTCCGCATTGTGGTCAAGGCCATGTATTCGAGAATTCTAAGGGTATTTTTAGCATGCCCGTGATGAAGGAAAAGTGTGAAGTATGTAAGTATAGTTTCGACAGAGAGCCCGGCTATTTTATTGGGGCAATGTATGTTAGTTATGGACTAGCCATTTTTCAAGGATTGATAACGTTTTTAATTTGTTATTTTTTATTCCCTTCTCTTGAAACAATTTGGATACCCATCGCTATTCTTGGGGTTTTATTCATACTGGCTAAAAAGAATTTTAAGTTGGCAAGGATAATATATATACACTTATTTCCTTGGTAAGATCTAGTCTAACTTTGCACTCTTTGTAAAGAATCGCACAGGATATAGTGCCGCAAAATATCCAATAAGCTTGATCAAACAAAAGATCCAAACAAAATCTTTTGCTTGTAATTCAATAGGCCAGTAGGGGATAACAAACTCATCGCCAAAGGTTACTAAATGAAATTTGATCTGAAGCCAGCATACAAATAATCCTAATATCAAACCTATGGTTGCACCAACGCCGGTTATTAAAAATCCTTCGCGCATAAAAATATTTCGAACCAATGATAGATCAGCACCCAAGCTAAATAAGGTTTTAATATCCTTTTTCTTTTCGATGATCAACATGGTAAGCGCTCCAATGATATTAAAGGTAGCAATGATCAAAATAAACGCAAGAATAATAAAGGTGGCCAGCTTTTCTGTTTCTAAGGTTTTAAATAATACATCATTCAATTGATAGCGATTCTTAACCACGTAATCATTTCCAAGCATAGCAACTAATTTTTCCTGAACCTCTTCTTTATTTGGACATTTTATTTCTATGGCACTAACCCGTAAACTGTCGCTAAATAATTCGCGAGCTGTTTTTAAACTCACAAATACAAATTGATAATCGAACTCATCATTTAAAGAAAAAACCGCATTTGGTGTTAAATATACTTGTGTAAAATTATCTTGTGGGTTCACGCTATTTGACTTTCCTTTATTTGGACTCAGCAAACTCAACTCTCCTGAGATTTCCATGATGTTAACACCAAGTATATTGGCAACACCCCGGCCTAGTACAATAAAATTCTTTTTTTGGTTGATCTGGTATTTACCTTCTACAATTGATGAATCAACTTTTGTAACACTTGTAAAATCATCATCAACACCTTTTACCGAAACCAATGTTTGTTTTTCGTTGTTTTTTATAAGTGCTTTATCTGAATAAGTTTGCGAAACAGCCTCTATGCCATTAATGGTTTTTATTTTCTGAAGAAATGCTTCATCCGCTGCAAAATATTTCCCTTTTGCTGCGGTAATTTTAAGATCGGGTTCAAATGTATTATACAATCCGGCAACGGCGCCTGTTAATCCGTTCATGGCCGAAAGAATAACAATGAGAGCTCCGGTGGTTATTGCAATGGCAATAATGCTTATCCAACTGATGATATTAATGGCATTGTTGGATTTTTTTGAAATAAGATAACGGCGTGCTATGAAAAAACTAAGATTCAAGTTTATTTTTTTAACAAGCTTTCAATTTTCATGGCGTAATCTAATGAATCGTCGAGGTAAAAATGTAATTCAGGAACTATACGCAATTGTTTTCTAACCAAATTGCCTAAACGCTTACGGATGGGCGCTTTTTGCTCTTCCACCAATTTAAAAATTGCATCTCTATCTTTAGTGGCCATAATGCTTATATATACTTTTGCAATGCCAAGGTCGGCACTAACCCTCACTTGAGTTACTGTTATAAAGGCTCCTCCAAATAAATTTCGCGATTCTCCTCTAAAGATCTCGGCTAATTCTTTTTGCACTAATTTGTTTATTCTTTGTTGTCTTACGCTGTCCATAGGCCAAAGGTAATCATTTTCGCATAATAATAAGGCATTTACTGCGTTATAGGGCTTCAGCTCAAGTAGCTACAAGCACAATAATTCGTATATTCGCCTAAAATGAGGAAGCTTTTCTCCGCCTTAAAATACATAAAGAACTACAAGGGTAATACTGCGCTTAATATCCTTTTTAACGTTCTGTTCGCTATTTTTAATGCGGCAGCTTTAGCGCTAATTGCTCCTTTTCTTCAGTTGTTGTTCAAAGAAGACACTTCCATTGCGAAAATCATCATGAAGGGTGAGCCTGTTTTTTCCCTTTCTTCTACTTATTTTCAAAGTGCGTCTGATTATTACTTAGCCAGTTTGGTCTTTATTAAAGGCAAAGCCGGAGCGTTAATGCTTATTTGCGCTATGGTATTCGTGATCACACTTTTTAAGAATATCTCACGCTACATGGCCATGTTCTTTATAGCGCCAATTCGTAATGGCGTTGTACGTGATCTAAGAAATAAAATGCACAAAAAGGCATTAGATCTTCCTTTAAGTTATTATAGTGATGAGAAGAAAGGCGACTTGATGAGCAGAATGACTGCAGATGTAATGGAAATTGAGTGGAGCATCATGCAAACATTAGAGATGATCTTCCGCGAACCACTTACCGTGATTATCATTTTTTCAGTGATGCTTGCTATTAGCACAAAATTAACTCTGTATATTTTGGTTCTTTTACCAATTGCAGCTTTGTTTATTGCACTTATTTCACGAAGCTTAAAAGGCTCAGCACGTAAAGCAAAGGAAACTTTGGGTAGTCTTGTTAGTTTGATTGAAGAAACTTTAGGGAGTATAAAAGTGGTTAAAGCATTTAATGCGGAGAAACATCTCCAAGATAAATTTGAAAAGACAAATGACCAATTTTTCAAGCAATCGGTAAAAGTGTATCGTCAAACTGATCTTGGCTCTCCATTAAGTGAATCTATTGTAATGGGAATTTTAATGTTGATCTTATTTATTGGGGGAAACATGGTGTTTAAAGGCGAACTCCAAGGCGCATTGTTTATTACCTATTTTGGATTAGCATCGCAATTACTTCCGCCTATTAAGCAAATAACGCAATCGTATAATAATATCCAAAAAGGAATTGCCAGCGAAGAGCGCATCAATAAAATATTAGAAGCTGATATGGAGATCCATGAATCGGCAAATCCAAAAGAGATAAAAAACTTGAATTCATCCATTGAATACAAAAATGTATCCTTCATGTATCATAAAGGTGGTGTTGGATATGTATTAAAGGATGTGAATTTGAAAGTCGCAAAAGGAAAAACAATTGCTTTGGTAGGGCAGAGCGGAAGCGGTAAAACAACCATGGCCGATATGCTGCCGCGTTTTTATGATACAGATAAAGGTGAAGTATTGATTGACGGACAAAACATCAAAGACATTAGCATCAAATCACTAAGAAGTATCATTGGAGTTGTAACGCAAGAAAGTATTTTGTTTAATGATAGTATTTACAATAATATTGTTTTTGGAATAGAAGGAAAAACAGAAGCTGAAGTATTAGAAGCCGCCAAAATTGCGAATGCTCATGATTTTATAAGTGAAATGCCAAATGGGTATCATACCAATATTGGCGATAGAGGCAGTAAATTAAGTGGCGGACAAAAACAACGCATCAATATTGCACGCGCGGTTTTAAAGAACCCTGATATTTTAATTTTAGATGAAGCTACTTCTGCTTTAGATACCGAAAGTGAAAAATTAGTTCAAGATGCTTTACAAAAATTAATGCATAGTCGCACAAGTATTGTGATCGCACATCGTTTATCTACTATCATCAGTGCTGACGAAATTATTGTAATGAGTAAAGGCGAAATTGTAGAGCGTGGTAATCATCAACAATTATTGGCTCTTAATGGGCAGTATAAGAAGTTGTGTGATATGCAGAATATTGCTTGATCTTACGTGGATTCATCTACGTGTCACCCTGAGCGGAGTCGAAGGGTGCAGCGGTGCACATAGTTGTAGCCCTTGTTTCATTAATGCACTTCGAAAATTCCTTTAATTTATCCCAATCACCATTAATAAGCGCCTCCTTTTTTCTTCTTGACCAACCTTTAATACGCTTTTCCCATTCAATTGCTTTTAAATATTCAGTGAACATTTCGCAATACACTATTTTTACAGGTTGTCTATGACAGGTGTAAGAGTCTGTTATTACTTTACTATTATGCTGGGCCAATCGCAATTCAATATTATTTGTGATACCAGTATAGTAGGAATCGTCCGCACATTTCAGGATATATACGTATAATTTTTTCGATTGTAATAAAGTAGTTCTTGAATTAGACATGACACAAAACTACTTTGGAATTTATAGAAACCTTGCTATAAATCATAGTAATTTTAGATCCTGCATGCAGGCTTCGACTCCGCTCAGCCTGACACTTACAGCGTGTCATTCTGAGCGGAGTCGAAGAATGAACTTAGAGATTTTAACTCTTAGCCTGACAATTCTGTACCGAAATCCATCTATCTCCAATGAAAACAAGCTGTTGTAATCCTCTTCCGCTTCCAAATATCCCAACCACCTACGTAAAAAATGCGTTTTAGTTGTTTGTAATGCACGCTGTGTTTTTTTTGTTTGCCTTTCCAGTGTTTGTTTGTTTTATTTTTTGAGCTATTAGAACTTGACCCTACACGATCTGTTTTTTGTTCAGAAACAATTATTTCCCCTGGCGTATCATTTATTTTCCCGAGCACATTATCGCTTTCAAAAACCGATATTCTTACAAGGTCATCATAACTTATTCCTTCATGATGTTCTTTTTTCTTCTCGTTTATTTGTTTGTTTATTTTCTCTTGTCCATCATCGCTGATGCCTTTTTCATTACTCACTGCATTATTTTGTGCCAATAATTTTTTGTATTCCTCGTCGGCTAATTTTTGGTATTTATGGCAAGGACAATTTGGATTTCGCGGATCGTTAATAGGATAAGAGGTTTGTGCAAACAGAACATTTACAAAAAGGAAAATAAGAGCGGTAAGTATACCACTCTTATTTCCTGAAAGATTATTTGCTCTGCTAAAGTTCAATTACGATGCTTTTTTAATGGTTATTTTACTTAAGCCTGCCCATGTTTTGAACTCGTTTGTATAATATAAGTATGCTGTTGAAGCAGGAGCATCATACTCACCAGGCATTTCTGCTTTAAGGTCTAAGTTGATCTCTTTTACAGCTTTTGCAGCCATACCACGGTAATACACTGCTAAGTTATTTCCTTTGATCTCGTAATAATCAAATACTCCTTTTTCTTGCATTTCTTTTAATTGCCAAGGTTGGATAGAGAAACCTGCAGGTACACCTATAATAGCCATAGTGCTTGGTACTTCTTCGTTCTTCTTGTTAGAAATAGTTGCAGTTAAACGAACTGTTTCGCCAACATTAGCAGTTGTTGCAGCCATCTTTGTTTTCAGATCGATATTACACTCTGCATTGCTTTGCGGTAAAGATGTACTCCAGTTAATTGCTAATGAATAGGGCAGAGGAGTTTTTACGCCAAGGTATTTCACTTTTACAGTGTGTTTACCTTCGCCTTTTATAAATTGCTCTAAACCTTCTGCTGTGATCGCATTTTTATCTCCGGCTTTGTATTCTTTTTCCATTACTTTTTTACCGTCAACATAAATGGCAATGGTTCCATCTTCACTTGTTTTTTTGCTGGCCTTTGCATATTCAGTTAATGCTTTCAATGCAAGTATCGTTCCTTGTGTTGAACTAAACACACCTGAACCCTGACGCATACTTACTAAGTACTGAACAGCTTTGGTTAATTCACCTGCATTTTTATTCGATTTCAACATCGACATAATTGCCAACGAAGTTGTTTCGATCAATAACGATTGTCCTTGTGAATAGGTTATCGAGTGAGTTAAACCATTAAAGCCACCGTCTTTTTGTTGTTTGCTCATCAATACTTTCATGGCTTCATCACCTTTGGTATTCTCTTTTAATGAATAAGCAGCGTTCGCCATCATCGCCAACATATATGGATCTTTACTGTCCATTGCTTTGCTATATGATGTATTAAATTCTTTTTTGAAATCGCTATAACCTGCTTCTGCTAAAGCGTAAACAATGTATGCGTTCAAAATATCATCACTAATTCTTCCAAAATCATGATAGGCATGTTTTTCTCTTGCAAAACCACCTTTACCATCTTTATGGCTCATTAACCAATTAGATGTACGATCTAACATCACCTGATCAACAGCTTGTCCTGCTTTTTTCATATCATTAAATTCCATTAAGCCGTATGCGGTTAATCCTTCATGTCCCGGATTTGAACCAAACCACTCGTAACCTTTTTGTGATGCTTCAAAACCAATTAAGCGTTTATAACCTCTTTCTAAAAGATCAGTAGCTTTTACTAAAGTTTTTGTGTCTTTACTATCTGTTGTTTTTAAATAATCCATCACCATCGCATTTGGATAAGCAGTACACGATGTTTGTTCAAAACAACCATAAGGCTCTTGTAAAATCCCTTCAACACCTTTCATAAGATCATTCACCACATTTGGATAAGCGCTGAATGTAGCTTTTAAAGATCCGTTCACCATTTTGTTGATCTCAAATTCATATTCTTTTTCCACCTCTTGAGCAGAGAATGAAGTTTCAACCGGGAAACCTTTAGGTACAATACGAATAGTTTGAGTAAATGCATCACCTAATCCACATGCTTTAAAGCTGATGGTGAAATCGCCATAACCAATTTTATCTAATACTTTATAATCCAAATAAATTACTTTTGCTTTACCCGGCATGATGGTTTGAACTGTAGGAACAATTCCAACTTCTTTTAAGCCATCAGGAGCAGTGATTGATATAACGCCACCTAATGGACCATCCGTATTGTTTTTTAAAGTTAATGGGATATAAACAAAATCTTCTGTGGCAACTTCAACCGGAATTTTTGTACTCATAGCAAATGGTAATTGCGAAAAGAAATTCTTTTCAACTCTTCCTATCGTGCCATCGTTTCCAATGCCTTCAACCGTAGTGCG
>Ga0209972_10002192_pt1 | contig 16172 bp, 17 predicted proteins | sample NOAtaG_7_FD_187302 | JGI IMG/M metagenome (GOLD analysis project Ga0209972, IMG submission 187302) | Freshwater lake microbial communities from Lake Erie, under a cyanobacterial bloom - NOAA_Erie_Diel1S_2200h metaG (SPAdes) (version 2) | ecosystem: Environmental > Aquatic > Freshwater > Lake ... | reverse complement strand
CTCGCCACGGCTGCCATCCAGACGGTTGCTGCGCTGGTAGGCAATCGATTCGTGGCGCAGCCCGGGCGTCAAGGTGACGCGGCCCATGCGGACGCTGGCCTCGACGAACGCCGCATCGGCACGGACACGCCGCTCGTTGTCCTCGCGGATGCCCGCGTTCGGACCGACGCCGGGCGTGCGGGCGGTCGGCGTGTCGCCGTTGGCCTGTACACGGTGCTGGTACTCGCGATGGTGGCGGTAGCCGAGACGAGCCGCGACGGGCAGACCCGCCCACTCCATATCGAACGAGAGGCGCGGCTCGACCCCGAAGGTACGGTACGCCCGCAGCCGACCTTCGTTGCCGCAGGTGGTGAGCAGGTGGCTCATGTCCTGACAGGCGGGGTCCGAGGCGTCGTTCGGGCGCTGCCGCGAGTTGCTCGACTGGCGCCACCAATCGCGCTGCAGTTGCGTGTGATAGACCGAGGTCTGCAGCCGGACCCGCTCCGCGCTGACGCCATGGGTGAGCGCGATGGCGCGCCGGTCGATACCGAAGAAATCGTTGCGGAATTCGTTGGACCGCGGTGCGCTGCGGAACTCGGCGAGCGTCAAACCCGAATACGGCACCGTGGAACGCTCACGATAGACGCTGCCCCGCAGCGATAAGGACTGGCGATCGCCGACGGCCTGATCGAGGCGCAATGCCGCGTCGGTCACCGACAGGTCGATGTTGTCGCGCGCACCGTGTCCTTCTTTGTGGCTGGCACCGATCCGCCAGCCGGTACCGGTGCCATCGATACGATCGCCGACATCGACGAGCAGGTCGCGCAGACCGTGGTTGCCGCTTCGGGCGGTGATGCCGGCTTCGAGATCCTGCGGGGTCCGCGGCGTGATGTAGTTGATCAATCCGCCGATGGTCTGTGGACCGAACGCGATCTGGCCCGAATTCTTCAGCACCTCGATGCGCTCGAAACGCTCGAAGGAAGGATGGTAGTAGCTCGCATTGTCGCCATAGGGAGCGAAGCCGAGCGGCAAGCCGTCCTCGAGCAACAGCACCTTGGACGAGCGTGTCGGGTTCAGGCCACGGATGCCGATGTTGGGGCGCAGACCGAGCCCCTCTTCATCACGCGCGTACACGCCGGGCACCTTGCGCAGCGCTTCGTTCACGGTGAGGGTCCGCGATTCGCGCAGCGTTTCGGCATCGATCACCTGCGCGCTGCCGGCAAGGGAGCGCGCCCGGATCCGCGAGCCGACGACGACGACTTCCGCCAGATCATCGGCGGAGGGGGCCTCAGCGCCGACGGCGCGGCCTCCTGCCGAAATCGTCAGCAGGCTGACGATGGAGATCCAGACTGTCGGCCGATGAGCCACCCGATCGCCCTGTCGTGAATGAGAATCGTTATCATTTAAGAACAGGTCGTATCGGCTGTCAAGCCGGACACCGCCAGATGACGCGTCAGGGCGCGCCCAGCCAGCCCTTCGAGCGCGCGAGCCAAAGGATCTTGGGTCCGGCGGCGATCAGGATCACGAGGAGACACACGCCGAGGAACACCAGTGACTCGCGGGTCGACTGCTTCATGTGCACAAGATAGCGCGAGATCCTTCCGAACTTGATAATGCCGGATGACCTCCGACAGCCGACCTGCCACGCCCGCCGACGCCGACCTCACGCTCGATCCGCAGGACTGGGAGGCCTTCCGCGCCCTCGCCCACCGCATGGTCGACGACAGCCTCGACCATCTCGCCAGCCTGCGAGAGCGTCCACCCTGGACGCCGCCGCCTGCGGACGTCGCATCGACGATCACCGGTGAGCCGCTGCCCACCGCACCGCAGGGCGCCGAGCAGGTCTACGCCGAGTTCCTGGCGCATGTACTGCCCTACACCGCGGGCAACCGCCATCCGCGCTTCTGGGGTTGGATGAAATCCAACGGCACGCCGCTCGGCATGATGGCCGACATGCTCGCCGCCGGCATGAACGTGAACGCGGTCGGCATGAACCAGTCGGCGAAGCTCGTCGAACTGCAGGTGATCAAGTGGCTGGCGGAAGCCATGGGATTCCCCGCCGGTTCGAGCGGCGTGCTGGCGAGCGGCGGCACCATGGCGAACATCATCGGCCTCGCGGTCGGCCGCAACGCGAAAGCCGGTTTCGACCTGCGCCAGCACGGCCTACACGGGCAGCCACGGCTCACCGTCTACGGCTCCTCGGAGATGCACAGCTGGATCACCAAGTGCCTGGAACTCATGGGCATGGGGCGTGATGCCTACCGCGTCGTGCCGGTGGACGGGGATTTCCGCGTCGATCTCGCGGCGATGCGCGACATGATCGTCTCCGACCGGGCCGCGGGACTGCGCCCCATCTGCGTGCTGGGGTCCGCGGGCACCATCAACACCGGCGCCATCGACGACCTCGACGCCCTCGCCGACCTCGCCGCGCGGGAGCGCCTCTGGTTCCACGTCGACGGCGCCATCGGCTCCCTCGGCGCGCTGTCGCCCTCGTTGCGCCCGCTGTTCCGCGGCATGGCGCGTGCCGATTCGCTCGCCTTCGACCTGCACAAGTGGGGCTACCTGCCCTACGAGATCGCCTGCGTGCTGGTGCGCGATGCCGCCGCGCATCGCGGGGCCTTCGCGACGAAGGCCAGCTACCTGCAGGTCGAGGAGCGCGGCGTCGCGGCCGGCGGCCTGGTGTTCGCCGAGCGCGGACCGGAGCTCTCGCGCAACTTCAAGGCGCTCAAGGCCTGGATGGCGCTCAAGGCCGAAGGCACGGATCGCATCGCGGCGGTCATCGAGCAGAACGTCGCACAGGCCCGGCGTTTCGGCGCTGCGGTGGCCGCTGTCCCGGACGTGACGCTGGCGGCGGCGGTATCTTTGAACGTGGCCTGCTGGCGCATCACGCCCGCCGGCACGACCCCTGAGCAGCAGGACCGGCTGACCCGCGAAGTGCTGCTGCGCCTGCAGGAGACCGGGGTCGCGGTCTGCAGCAGCACCGTCGTGCAGGGACGCGCCGTGATCCGGGTGGCGGTGGCCAACCATCGCAGCCGCTGGGCGGATTTCGAGCGATTGCTCGACGCCCTGCCCGGGGTCATCGCCGACGCGCGGCAGCGCAGCGGGATCTGACGGTCAGGCCGTTGCCGGACGCTCCGCGAACCGGATCACCGCCATGGCGAGCAGCACCGAGAGCGCGATGTCCCCGAAGCTGGTGTAGGCCAGCCAGATGTCCTTGGAGAAGAACTTGGCGACGCCCCAGTTGAGGAGCGCCATCACCACGCCCAATCCCGCCAGCCCGGCCGCCATGCGCCGCGTGTCGATGGGGTTCGGCATGAAGCGTGCGAGCCGGCCGCCGAAGTAACGCCCATGATTGAAGATCGCATCGCCGAACATCACGGTCGCGACGAGGCCACCGACGATGGTGCTGCGCATCTTGATCGCCCAGTCGTCCTGGAAGAACCACGCAAAGGTCGCCGACACGAGCAACACCGCGACGCCGAACAGCGCAAGCCCGCCGAGCAGGTCGACCTTCACGAAGCGCTGCACGATGATCAGCACGAGACCCGCTCCCGCACAGACGAGCGCCGGCGTGACCAAGCTCTCGCTCAACTTGCCGACCACGAAGAACAGCAGCGCCATGCCGAGATCGACGGCGATGGTCCATCTGTTCCGCTGCCACTGCTCGCGTGCGCGGGCGTCGGCGTCGCTGACGGGTTCGGTGCTCACGGCGACACCGTAGCAGCCCGCGCAGCCGCCCGATACTTCGATTGCATCACTGCATCAGATGTCATAGCATCAACTCCATGCGTACCACCCTCGATATCGACACCCCGGTGCTGGATGCCGTGAAAGAACTCGCGCGGCGCGAGGGTCGCACCGCGGGCGCCGTCGCCTCGGACCTCATCCGCCGGGCGCTGACCCAGCCCGCGCCTGCCCCCGGCGTACACGAACCGCCGGCCCGCTACGGCTTCCGGCCCTTCGCCGCCGCACCCGCCGAAGACCGCGTCACCAACGAGCAGGTGAACCGCCTGCGCGACGAGCTCGGCATCTAGGTCAGGGCAGGCGGAGGGATGCGCGCGCTGCTCGACGTGAACGTGCTGATCGCCCTGCTCGACGCCGGGCATGTGCATCACGCCGCTGCCGGGCGTTGGCTGGACAGCCATCTCGCCGACGGACCTGCCGCCGGTTGGGCCTCCTGCCCGCTCACCCAGAACGGTTGCTTGCGCATCCTCTCCAATCGCGCGTATCCGCGGCCGCAACCGGTCGCGGCCGTGGCGGCGCGCCTCGCCGAGGCCGCCGCCACGCCGCACCACGCGTTCTGGCCGGATGACCTCTCCGTGCTCGAACCCGCGCGCTTCGCGCACGACCGCTGGCTCGACTCGCGCCAGATCACCGACGCTTACCTGCTCGCCCTCGCCGTGCATCGCGGCGGCGTGTTCGTGACGCTCGACCATGGCATCGACATCTCTTTGGTGACAGGCGCGACGCCGCGGCATCTGGTCACGATCTGAGGCCGCGACCAGACACCGCCTGACGGCCGGCCTGTGCCAGCCTGCGCATCACTTCAGCGCCGCCTCGAGGCCCGGCGTGTGCTGCGCGCCCTCCGGCACCTTCGCCGACGACTTCTTCACCGTGTCGCCAATCGGCTCGGCACGGCCCTTCAGGCAACCGGCGAGGAAGTTCTCGGTCACCGCATTGAAGGCGATGTTGTTCTCGGGGCGCGCGAAGCCGTGGCCCTCGTCCGGGAACAGCACGTAGGTCACCGGGATGCCCTTGGCCTTCATGGCGCCGACGATCTGGTCCGACTCGGCCTGGTTCACGCGCGGGTCGTTCGCGCCCTGCCCGATCAGGAGCGGCCGCACGATGTCCCCCGCCTTGTAGAGCGGCGAGCGCTCCTTGAGCAGCGCGAGACCCTCCGGCGTGTTCGGGTTGCCCATGCGCTGGTGGAACTGCTCGATGAGCGGCACCCAGTACGGCGGGATGGTCTTGAGCAAGGTCTCGAGGTTCGAGGGGCCGACGATGTCGACGCCGCAGGCGAAGGTCGTCGGCGTGAAGGTGAGGCCAGCGAGCGTTGCATAGCCGCCGTAGGAACCGCCCATGATCGCGACTTGGTCGGCCGGCGACACGCCCTGCTTAACCGCCCAATCGACGGCGTCGATCAGGTCGTCGTGCATCTTGCGGCCCCACTCGAGGTCGCCCGCCGAGATGAACGCCTTGCCGAAGCCGGTCGAGCCGCGGAAGTTCACCGACAACACGGCGTAGCCGCGGTTGGCGAGCCACTGGTGGTAGGAGTTGTAGCCGTAGTCATCGCGCGCCCACGGGCCGCCGTGCACCAACAGCACCATCGGCACGGGCGAGGCGGGCTTGCCATCGCCGTCCGGGTCGCTGCCCGGCGGCAGCGTCAGGTACGAGGGCAGCGTCAGGCCGTCACGCGCCTTGAGTTCGAGCGGGTACATCGGCTGCAGCGGCGCACCGACAAGCTCGGGACGCGACACATAGAGTTGCTTCAGCGACTTCGCCTTGCGGTCGTACAGGTGCACCGAGGAAGGCGCGACGACGGGGTCGACGGCGACGGTCCACAGCCGGTCGTCGAGGGTGCGCGAGGTGACGTTGATGTCGCCCTTCAGCTGCTCGCGCAGCCACGCGAGGTCCGCGCCGACCTTCGGGTCGAGCGCGGTCCACTCGTCGCGCAGGTAGGTCACGGCGTAGGCCTCGACCTCACCGCTGCGCGGGTTCGACAGCGCGTTGCTGATGTCGGCGCGCGCGTTCTCGCCGATGACGCGGGTCGCGCCGGTGGCCGCATCCTGCGCCACGAGGGCGGCGGTGTTGCGGCCGCGGCTGTCGATCCAGTAGAGCGTCTTGCCGTCGGTCGTGAAACCGACGGGCTGCGTGGTCAAAGAATCATCGAGGCCGGTCGTGGCCACCGGCTTGTCAGCCACCTTTGGGCCGGCCGCGGTGCCGCTGACGGTGAAGTAGTCCATGCCGCCTGCGGCATTGGGGCGCAGGGCGAGGCGCAGCGCGTGGTTGGCATCGGCCACGAAGCCCGCATAGCCGTCGGCGCGTATGACCTCCGTGAGCGTGCCGGTCTTGAGGTCGAGGCTGTGAATGTCGTGCCACTGCGGGTCGCGGTTGTTGAGGCCGACGAGGATGCGGTCCTTGATGAGCGGCGAGACGCTCACGACCTGCACGCGGGTCTTCTCGAAGGGCGTGAGCGTGCGCTCGGCGCCCGTCGCGACGTCGATGCCGTAGAGCAGGAAGTTCTCGTCGCCCGCCTTGTCCTGGATGTACATCACCATCGAGCTGTCCGGCGCCCAGAACAGCAGGCGGATCGGCCGGTCCTTCGAGGCCGTGAGCGGCTTCGCAGCGTCCAGCTTGTCGATGGGCGCGACCCAGATGTTCATCACGCCGTCGCGCGGCGCAAGCCAGGCGAGGTGCTTGCCGTCCGGCGCGAGCGAAGCACCCGCGCGGCTCGGGTTGCCGAAGAGCTTCGCGCGCTCGATCAGCGGCGCGGCCTGCGTGGCGGCTTGGGCGGCAGGCGACAGCGTCGCCGACACGGTGGTGGTCATGAGGACTCCGGCGAGGATCAGGTTGAGGGCTTTCACGGCAGATACTCCGTCAGGATGAGTGTGTTATATATAAATAAAACACCATAACAGTGTCAAGCCTCCGGCTGCTCCGAAGGCAGGTTCCACGCCAACACCAGGGCCGGCAGGAAGGCGGCCGACATCACGAACCCGATGAGCAGCATCGTCCCGTCAGCGGGGGCCGCAGCGGCGATGACATCGTGGGGGTGCCGCAGCACCAGATGCAGCACCAGCGTCACGCTGCCCACGAGGGCGAGCACGCGGTACGCGACCGTATGAGCCGCATCACGCACGGCGATCTGCCGCTCGTCGAGCAGCTCGTCCGGGGCGTCGGAGATCTTCCGCACCGCCTTGCGCAGCAGGGTGTAGAGCACCAACGCCGCCGCGATCAGCCCGAACTCCAGATAAGTGGTCAGCTTGGTCTCGGTCACGAAGGCGATCAGCGCCATCGCGGCGAGCACGATGGCCATCGCGATGACCAGCGTCCGCCGTGGACCCTGCTGCCGCAGGCGCGAGGGTCGGGTGTCGTTGAGACTGCTCAGCACCTCCGCCTCGGTCACGCCCTCGAACCAGAAGAACTTGCTGCGGCGCTTCGCGCCCGTATCGCCCGTGGTCATGTCATTTCCCCTTCTTGAACGGCTTGATGGAGAAGAGCTCAGGCACCTCGGCCTCGAGCGCCGCCGCGATCTTGAGCGCCAGCACCAGGCTCGGGCTGTACTCGCCGCGCTCGAGGTAGCCCACCGTCTGGTAGTGCACCCCGACCGCATCGGCGAGCTGCTGGCGCGTGAGGCCCTTGGCCACGCGCAGCTCCTCGACGCGGTTGAAGACGGGGTCTTCCTTCTGGCGACTCATGATGGGGATAGCATATATGCTTAATAGCATTCATGCAACATCTTTTCGCGGCCCGGCGGCTGCGTGGTAACTTCCGCGCCATGAAGACCAAGCAAGAGATCGTCGACAACTGGCTGCCGCGCTACACCGGCACCGCGCTCGGGGACTTCGGCGAGCACATCCTGCTCACCAATTTCGGCAACTACCTCGAACTCTTCGCGGCGCAGACCGGGGCGACCATCGTCGGCCGGGACCGGCCGATGCCGAACGCCACCGCCGACGGCATCACCATGATCAACTTCGGCATGGGCAGCGCCAACGCGGCGACCGTGATGGACCTGCTCTCGGCCATCACGCCCAAGGCCGTGCTGCTGCTCGGCAAGTGCGGCGGCCTGAAGAGGAAGAACCAGATCGGGGACCTCGTGCTGCCGATCGCCGCGATCCGCGGCGAGGGCACCTCCGACGACTACCTGCTGCCCGAGGTGCCTGCCCTGCCCGCCTTCAGCCTGCAGCGCGCGGTCTCGACCATGATCCGCGACCTCGACTCGGACTACTGGACCGGTACGGTGTACACCACCAACCGCCGCGTCTGGGAGCACGACGACGAATTCAAGGAATACCTGCGCGAGACGCGTTGCATGGCGATCGACATGGAGACCGCGACCATCTTCGCGGCGGGCTTCGCCAACTCGATCCCCTCAGGCGCGCTGCTGCTGGTGAGCGACCAGCCGATGGTGCCGGAGGGCGTGAAGACCGAGGCCTCGGACAAGAAGGTGACGGACGTGTTCGTGGAGAAGCACATCCGCATCGGCATCGAGGCGCTGCGCCTCATCCGCCGCCACGGCAAGAGCGTCAAGCACCTGCGCTTCGACGAATAGCGTCGCGCGCGGCGCCCCGTCGTCTCAGCGGAAGACCTTCGCCCAGAAGGACTTCATGTCTTCCCAGGACTGCCGGTCGGCCTTCTCGTCGTAGGCGAGCGGCAGGTTGTTCTTCTTGCCCTTCTCGGTCGCCTCCGGGTTCGTGAAGCCGTGCTTGGCGTCCGGGTAGGAGACGAACTGGTAGTCGACGCCGAGCGCCTGCATCTCCTTGTGGAAGTTCGCCTGGTCGTCAGCGGGTACGAGCCCGTCTGCTTCGCCGTGGCAGATGAGCACGGCGGGCTTGAACTCGCCCGGCTGGGCCTGGTGCGCCGCGGTGAGCGCGCCGTGGAAGCTGACCACGCCGCGCAGCGGCACGCCGATGCGGCCCATGTGCAGCGACAGCGCGCCGCCCAAGCAATAGCCCATCGCGCCGATGCGCTCCGGGTCGACCTGCGGATGGGCGCGCAGCTGCTCGTAAGCCGCGCGCAAACGCTCGTTGAGCGCAGGGATGTCGGTGAACAGGCCGCCCATCAGCGCGCCGGCCTCGGCCGAATCGGCAGCCTCGCGCCCGTCGCCGTAGACGTCCACCGCGACCGCGACGAAACCGAGACCCGCGAGCTCCCGCGCGCGGCGCCGCGCGTAATCATTGAGCCCCCACCACTCGGGCAACACCAGCACGCCGGGGCGCTTGCCTTCACGGGCCGGATCCCAGGCGAGGTAGCTGGCGAGTTCGCGGCCGCCGGCGGCGTAGCGAACGACTTCGGTATGGGAGGCGTCAGGCATGATCAGGGTCCGTGGAGATGGGGCGGGAGGGGGAGCAACTTTCGCAAGCGGACCGACGTTCTGCAAGCATGGCGTCGTCCGCTTGCTGCCATAATGACCGTGTGATGGACCACATGACGGACAATGGACCGCCGCGTCGCAGCATCCGCAGCTTCGTGCTGCGCGCCGGACGCATCACGCCGGCCCAGGAGCGGGCGCTCACCGAGGCCTGGCCTCGCTACGGCATCGATCCGCCCGTATCAGGCCCGCAGGATTCTTTGCCTGCCACGCTGGACCTCGCCGCGGCGTTCGGACGCCGCGCGCCGGTCGTCGTCGAGATCGGCTTCGGCAACGGCGAGAACCTGCTGGCGCTCGCGGCCGCGGATCCGGCGCGCGATTTCCTCGGCATCGAGGTGCATCGCGCCGGCGTCGGCCACCTGCTGCTGCGCGCCGAGGAGGCCGGCCTCGGCAACCTGCGCGTGATGCGGCACGATGCCGTCGAGGTCTTCGAGCGGCACGTCGCACCGGATTCTTTGGACGCGGTGCTCGTGCTGTTCCCGGACCCGTGGCACAAGAAGCGCCACCACAAGCGCCGCCTGGTGCAGCCCGGCTTCGTGGCGCTGCTCGCGTCGCGGCTGCGCATCGGCGGCCGCCTGCAGCTCGCGACGGACTGGGAGCCCTATGCGCGGCAGATGCTGGAGGTGCTGTCGGCGGAGCCGTCGCTGCGGAACCTCGCCACCGCGGCGGACACGCCCGGCGATGCAGCCACCGAGCCCGGCTTCGTGCCACGACCCGCCTGGCGCGCCTTGACGCGGTTCGAGCGCCGCGGCCACCGGCTGGGGCACGGGGTCTGGGACCTGTCCTTCGAGCGGGTCGCCGCGCCGGCTGGACGGCCGATCAGCCCGGAAGCGTGATCCCGAAGCTCGCCCGCACGCCGTCCACCACGAACTGCACCGCGAGCGCACCGAGCACCACACCGAGCAGGCGGTTGATGACGTTGGTGCCGGTGACGCCGAGCAGCCGCGTCAGGCGGTCCGCCCCGAGCATCACGACCAGCGAGATCGCGAGCACGGCCAAGGCCGCGGCGAGCAGCGTGCCGAACATGAGCGGGTCCTCCAGCACCGACACCGGACCGAACCACAGCAGGATGGTGGTGAGCGCGCCAGGGCCGGACATGAAGGGGAAGGCGAGCGGGAACACGGAGATGTCTGCACGGCGCCGGCTCTCGGCCTGCTCGTCCGATGAGGTGCGCGTGCCCGACTCGCGGGCGAACACCATCTCGAGCGCCACCAGGAACAGCAGCAGGCCGCCGAAGATGCGGAAGGAGTCGATGCTGATGCCCATGGCGCCGAGGAACCCCGCGCCGCTCAACGCGAAGCCGATGATGATGCCGGTCGCGACCAGCACCGCCTTGACCGCCATGCGCCTGCGGTAGGCCGCGGTCGCGCCCTCGGTGAGGCCCGCGAACACGGGCACGAGCGCGATCGGGTCGACCACGACGAAGAACACGACGAAGAACTTCAGGAACTGTTCGAGCATGGCAGACCGGTCAGGCGCGCGGCACCGGCGCAGCGCGCGCCGGATCGGGGCGCGGATTGTCGCCGTTCGCGTCCGGCAGCACCAGCCGGAGCACCCCGTCGGACGACACGGCCACCGGCAAGGGACGCAGCATCCGCCCGGGACAGGGTCCGGCGACGCAGAGTCCCGTATCGAGGCTGAACAAGGCGCCGTGCGAGGCGCAGACGATATGGCCGCGGTCGGCCGTCAGGAAGCGGTGCGGCAACAGATCGAGCGGATGCCCCGCGTGCGGACAGGTGTTCTCGTAGGCCCGCACGCTGCCGTCCGGCAGCTGCACCGCGAGACCGCGCAACGGCCAGTCGCCGTCGCCCACCCGGAAGCCGCGGCTGCCGTATTCGGCGAGCTCGGCGAGCGTGCAGAGCGCGGGGCTCATGGCGCACGGTCCGCGGCGGTGGTCGACGACGAACGCCCCGCGGTGCCGAGCGCCTCGTCGACGATGCCGCGGCGCCACATCCACCAGAAGAGCAGCACCCCGGGCAACGCGGCCAGCGTCGTCAGCAGGTAGAAATCCACGTAGCCGAGCGACTCGATGAGGCCGCCCGCCGTGGTGCCGGTGAGCACGCGCCCCGCGACGCTCGCCGCCGCGGAGACGAGCGCGTATTGCGCGGCCGTGTAGCGCAGGTTGCACAGCGCCGACAGGTAGGCGACCACCACCACGCCACCATAGCCGCTCGCGAAGTTCTCGAAGCCGATCGCCGCCGCGAGGCCGAGGTTGCTGTGGCCCGCCGCGGCGAGCGCCGCGAAGCTGAGGTTCGAGAGCCCCATCAGCACGAGGGCCAGCAGCACCGCACGCGCCAGCCCAAGGCGCGCGAACAGCAACCCGCCCAAGAAGATGCCGACGAGGAAGGCCCAGAAGCCGACACCGACGTCGTACACCGCGATCTCGTCGTTGGTGTAGCCCATGTCGTTGAAGAGCAGCCTGAGGGTCAGGTTCGCCAGCGTGTCGCCCACCTTGTGCACCAGGATGAAGGCGAGCACCAAGGCGGCACCCGGCCGCGTCAGGAAATCGCGGAACGGCCCCTCGATGGAGCGCCAGACCTCGCCGAGACCGCGCTTAATGGAGGTCACCTCGCGCCGCACGGGCTCCCCCACCACCCACGCCGTCAACATGGCCGGCAGCGCGAAGGCGGCGCAGGCGATGTAGGCCGCTTCCCAGCCATGGCGTGCCGCGATGAAGAGCGCGAGCGCGCCCGCCGCCGCCGATCCGATGCGCCAACCGTACTGCGACATCCCTGAGCCGATGCCGAGCTGCGCGGGCTGCAGCATCTCGATGCGATAGGCGTCGATCACGATGTCGAAGGTCGCTCCGGCGATGCCGAGCAACACCGCTGCGACGATGGTCGCCTGCAGGCTCGCCGCGGGGTCGACGAGCGCGAGGTTGAAGACCGCGGCGATGACGAGCGCACCGGAGAACAGCATCCACGACACCCGCTGCCCAAGCCGCCACAGCAGCGGCAACCGCACACCATCGACCATCCAGGCCCAGAAGACCTTGAGGTTGTAGACGAGGAACGCGAGCGCGAACGCGGTGATGGTCCGCTTGTCGATGCCGTCCTGGGCGAGGCGCGTGGTGAGCGTCGCGCCGATCATCGCGTAGGGGAAGCCCGAGGAGATGCCGACGAAGAACGCCGCCAGCGGTTCGCGCGCGAGGTAGGGCCGGATCGGTGCGAGCAGGTCCGTGCTCACGGCGCGGGGCTCACAGATGGTCGTTTCACAGGTCGTAGTCCATGACGAGCGGCGCGTGGTCGGAGAATCGGCTCGACTTGTGGATGTGGGCCGCGCGCGCGGCGCCCGCGAGGCCCGCGCTCGCGATCTGATAATCGATGCGCCAGCCGACGTTCTTCGCCCAGGCCTGGCCGCGGTTGGACCACCAGGTGTACTGGTCCGCCCCCGGCTCCACCTCGCGGAACGCGTCCACCCAGCCGAGATCGCCGAACAGGCTGTCCATCCAGGCACGCTCTTCGGGGAGGAAACCGCTGTTCTTCTGGTTGGACTTCCAGTTCCGCAGGTCGATCGCCTTGTGCGCGATGTTCCAGTCGCCGCAGAGGATGTACTCGCTGCGGCGGCGGCGCAGCCGCTTCAGGTGCGACGGGAAGGCCTCTAGGAACCGGAACTTCGAGGCCTGCCGCTCCGGGCCGGACGAGCCCGACGGCAGGTACAGCGACACCACGCTGAGGTCGCCGAACCGCGCCTCGAGGTAGCGGCCCTCCCGGTCGAACTCGTCGACGCCGAAGCCGCGGATGACCTCGGTCGGCTTGCGCTTGCAGTAAAGCGCCGTACCCGAGTACCCGGGGCGCTCGGCGTCGCAGAAGAACCGGTGGTAGCCCGGCAGGTCGACATCGTGGCCGGCGAGTTGGGGTTCGTGCGCCTTGGTCTCCTGCAGGCAGACCACGTCGGCCTCCTGGTCCCGCAGCCAGGCGAAGGCGCCCTTGGAGGCCGCCGAACGGATGCCATTGGCGTTCAGGGTGATGACGCGCACGGGAGTATCATAGCGGCATGCAGCCCCACCAACGCGCCTTCGTAGACCTCGCCCTGTCGCGCAACGCCCTGCGTTTCGGACGCTTCACCCTGAAATCCGGCCGCGAGAGCCCCTACTTCTTCAACGCCGGCCTGTTCGACGACGGCGCCGCGCTCGCCACCCTCGGCCGCTGCTATGCCGCAGCGCTGGTCGCCTCGGGCGTCGAGTGCGACATGCTCTTCGGCCCGGCCTACAAGGGCATCCCCCTGGTCTCGGCCACGGCCGCGGCGCTCGCCGAGCACCACGGCCGCAACCTCCCCTGGTCCTTCAACCGCAAGGAAGCCAAGGACCACGGCGAAGGCGGACGCGTGGTGGGCCGCGCGCTCTCGGGTCGGGTCGTGATCGTCGACGACGTCATCACCGCCGGCACCGCCATCCGCGAATCGGTCGACCTCATCCGAAGCGCCGGCGCAGAGCCGGTCGCGGTGCTGCTCGCGCTCGACCGGCAGGAACGCGGCCGCGGCGAGCGGTCCGCGGTGCAGGAAGTCGAAGCGGACTTCGGGCTGCGCTGTGTGAGCCTGCTCACGCTCGGCGACCTCATCGACATCCTCGCCCAACCCGCCGACGGCGCAGCCGCGCTCGCCGCGCCGCACCTCGCCGCGCTGCGTGAGTACCGCGCGCAGTACGGCGTGAACGCCTCTCCCTGACCCTCGACCCGGACATCGCCATGAACCTGAAAGATCCTTCACTGCTGCGCCAGCAAGCCTTCATCGACGGCGCATGGTGCGCAGCCGATGATGGCGCCACGGTCGACATCCGCAATCCCGCCACCGGCAGCGTCGTCGGCGCCGTGCCGGTGATGCGCGCCGGCGAGACGCGCCGCGCGATCGACGCGGCGTCGCGGGCGATGCCGGAATGGGCCAAGCGCACCGCCAAGGACCGCGCCACGGTGCTGCGCCGCTTCGCCGAGCTGATGGTCGCCAACGCCGACGACCTCGCCGTGATCATGACCAGCGAGCAGGGCAAGCCGCTCGCCGAAGCGCGCGGCGAGATCACCTACGCCGCCTCCTTCCTCGAATGGTTCGCCGAGGAAGGCAAGCGCGTCTACGGCGAGATCATCCCGACCTTCCGCGCCGATGCGCGGCTCATGGTGCTGCGCCAGCCGGTCGGCGTCGCAGCCGCGATCACGCCGTGGAACTTCCCCGCCGCGATGATCACCCGCAAGCTCGGTCCCGCGCTCGCCGCGGGCTGCACCTTCGTCTGCAAGCCCGCGCCGCAGACGCCGTTCTCGGCGCTCGCGCTCGCCGAACTCGGCGCGCGCGCAGGGCTGCCGGCCGGTGTGCTGAACGTGGTGACGGGCGATGCCGAGGCGATCGGCGGCGGATTCACGGGCGACCCCCGGGTCCGCAAGCTCAGCTTCACGGGCTCCACCGCTGTCGGCAAGAAACTGCTCGCGCAATGCGCGGACACCGTGAAAAAAGTCTCGCTGGAGCTCGGCGGCAACGCGCCGTTCATCGTGTTCGATGATGCCGACCTCGACGCGGCGGTGCAGGGCGCGATGGCGAGCAAATACCGCAACACGGGCCAGACCTGCGTCTGCGCCAACCGCCTGTTCGTGCAGGCCGGCGTCTACGAGGAGTTCGCGGCGCGGCTCGTGAAGGCTGTCGCGGGCTTGCGGGTGGGCGACGGCCTCGCCGGTCCGACCGACCAGGGGCCGCTCATCGACGCGCGCGCCCTCGCCAAGGTCGAGGCGCACGTCGCCGATGCGGTGGACCAGGGCGCACGCATCGCGAGCGGCGGGCGGCGTCATGCGCTCGGCGGCAATTTCTATGAACCCACCGTCCTGCTCGACGTCACGCCCGGCATGCGCGTCGCCCGCGAGGAGACCTTCGGTCCGGTCGCGCCGCTGATCCGCTTCACCGACGAGGCCGAGGCGGTCCGCATGGCCAACGACACCGCCGCAGGCCTCGCCGCGTACTTCTACACCCGTGACCTCGCGCGCAGCTGGCGCGTGCAGGAGGCGCTGGAGTACGGCCTGGTCGGCGTCAACACCGGGCTCATCTCGACCGAGGTCGCCCCCTTCGGCGGCGTCAAGGAATCCGGCATCGGCCGTGAAGGCTCGCGCCACGGCATCGACGAGTACACCGAGCTCAAATACGTCTGCGTCGGCGGCCTCGTGCCGTGACCGACGAGGGGCTGGTCCCGGAGGGCGCGGAGGACGGCGCGCCGGGCGAGCCCGCCTCACGCGCGCTCACCGTGCTGCTCGCCGCAGGCAGCGCGCTCGGGCCGGTCTCCTCGCTGATGCTGATCCCGGCGCTGCCGGCGATCCGCGCCGAGTTCGGCGCCACCACCGCCGCGACCCAGGGCGTGATCAGCGTGTTCCTGATCGTCTTCGCGATGGGTATCCCCTTCGCGGGACCGCTGTCCGACCGGTACGGACGCCGCCCGCTGCTCCTCGGCGGCACGGTCGTGTTCCTCTGCGGCTCCTTGCTCGGCGCGCTCGCGCCGACGCTGGAGGTGCTGGTGTTCGCGCGCGCGCTGCAGGCGCTCGGCTGCGCGGCCACCGCGACGGTCGCCCGGGCGGTGCTCGGCGACCTCTACCCCGACTGGCGTCTGGCCCGCGCGCTCGCCCGCCTCACGCTCGTGATGATGTCGGGCACGGCGATCTCGCCGTGGCTGGGCGGCCTCATCACCGAGTCCCTGGGATGGCATGCGCCGCTCGCGCTGATGGTGGCGTTGGCCGCGGTCATCGGCCTCGCCTCCATGGTGGCCCTGCCCGAGACACGGGTGGTGCGCGGCGAGCCGACTTCCTTCGCGGAGCTCGGCCATGCGTCGCGGCGGGTGCTGCGCAACCGCATCTTCCTCGGCTGCGTCATCGACGCCGGCGTCATCTACGCCGTCTACCTCGGGTTCATCTCCATCGCGCCGTACGTGATGAGCGAGATGCTGGGCAAGCCGGCCACGAGTTTCGGTCTGTACCTGCTGTTGCTGTCGGCCGGCTACTTCCTCGGCAACGTGGTGGTCACACGGCTCAAGGGCCATGCCGACCTCGACCGGGTGGCGCGCTTCGGCACCTGGCTGCAGGCCGGCTCGGTGGCCCTCGCCCTCGCCTTCGTCCTGGCCGGTTACACGCACCCCCTG